>Ga0335081_10014179_pt1 | contig 12892 bp, 7 predicted proteins | sample Lox_Sample_35_FD_206713 | JGI IMG/M metagenome (GOLD analysis project Ga0335081, IMG submission 206713) | Soil microbial communities from Loxahatchee National Wildlife Refuge, Florida, United States - Lox_Sample_3.5 | ecosystem: Environmental > Terrestrial > Soil > Wetlands | place: USA: Florida...
TTCTGCCGAGTAGAAAGTCCAGCACCAGTCCACCGCGCCCACATAGATAAGGTTGGTGCCGGGATTGAACGCAGGTCCATTCCACTCCACGCCTCCCAGGACGCCAGGGCACACCAGAACTCCTTCCGCAGTGACCGGTTTCTCGACGTTCTTGAGCGTGGTGATCGGTGTCTCGTACAGGGTCTCGTGATTGCTGCGGTCAACGGTTCGCAAGATTCCATCCTTGCCGACGGTGGCAACCAGATCCCGCTTGCTCCCATTGACCTCGGTGCTGAAAACCGGACTGACCTGAGTCAGATCCCAGTCATGTGAGTCGTTTGGTACGGTCTGTTTGTACCAGTTGAGCTTGCCGGTCCGAATGTCCAGAGCGATGATCGAGTTCGAATAACGGTTGTCGCCAGGGCGAAGCCCGGCGGGCAAGTCTGGCGCTGGATTCGTCACCGCAACGTAAAGTTCGCCCTTCGCCATGTCGAGCGACATTGGCGTCCACACCGCGCCGCCGCCGAGCTTAATTCCGGTAGGATTCTTCCAGGTGTCTGAGTTGGCATCATCCACTCCCGGAACTGTCTTGAACCGCCAGACTTCACTTCCATCCGCCAAGCGAAATGCACCCACCCAACCGGAGATGGCGTTCTCGCTCCCGGCCGGGCCGATAAGAATCAGGTCGTCATAGATCATGGGCGCCATCGTGAACGTCTCGCCCGCCGCCGGATCGGCCACCTTCCGCGCCCAGATCAACGCCCCGGTTTGCGCATTGAGCTCGAGCAGATATCCATCCAGCGTGCCTCGAACCACCCGGCCGTCTTTGATCGCAACGCCGCGGTTGTTCCACGCTCCCCATGGTTCGTGGTCTTTGGGTTCCCACTTATAACGCCACTTCGTTCGGCAATTCGAAGCGTCCAGCGCCATTGTGCTGTGGGCCGTGGTTACATACATCGTGCCCTGGTAGACGATTGGGCCGGTTTGGAAGTTGCTGACCTCTCCGACCTGAAACGCACAAACCGCCTGCAGTTGTTTGGCGTTGGAGGAGTCGATCTGAGCTAGGGGGACAAACCTTGAGCCGGAATAGTCGTGGGTGTGATACAGCCAATCCTTGCCGGATTGCTGCCCGCCGCTGAGGTCCGCTTGCGTAGGTCCCTGGCCAACCGGAACGCTCTTTGCATCTCCGGGTATGAAGGCCGGGGCCGGTTGGGCGGCGGCGCTCGCGTCCAACCCCAGACTTCGGACTTTAGTCGTCTTCAACTGCGGAGAGTCCGCCCGCAGCGGAACATCGCCTGCCGGGTAGCCATTTTGCTGCAGGATATAGACAAAGACGGCCACATGCTCATCGGACGATAGCGATTTTGGATTGCCCAGTGGCATCGTGGTTTGGACGATGAACAGAACATCATCGAGCGAGGCGTTCCAGGCTCCGGAAGCGGCGCCGGGTTTCAGAGGCGACCAACTCTCCACGAACTTCGGCCCGGCCAGCGGTGGCGCGGTCGAAGCTCTTAGGTCTTCCCCATGACAGGCGGCACAATTCGATGCGTAAAGCTTTTTGCCGGCCTCCGCCTGCCTTGCGCTATATAAGCCTGGGCTTGCCTTCTGCGAACTCTCAGAGGGCGTTTGAGAAACTGCGCACACTGACCCCAGCCCAATCCAGGCACAGCACATCAACGCCCAATGAGAGTGGCTCACTCGACGGCTACTCATCTTTCAAGCCTCCAGATCGAGATTCGATTTTTCTCTGTAATCGCCAAGAGGATGACTAACCCGGCGGGACTGCAAGGCGAAAGGCAAATCGCCCTGCACTGGTAGGGTTGTTGGTTAGAGGCTCAACCCACAAGCAGGCTGGATTATACGCTAGGGTTGTCTGGAGGGCAGGCTAAGCTACGGCATTGTCTCTCCTTCATGCCGACTGAGTTCGTGGGCGGCGGTTAGGGTCATAAATTCCGGCCGAATTACATGGCCGGATCTTGTTGGGTTAGAAATGGCTTTGCCGACAATCCAGCCGGAACATCATCCCGCTAACTCCCTGGAGTCCTGTAGGATCTCGTTTGCGGCACGATGCGATCGGCGTTAAGCACTGGTACCAAATGCCGTCTCGCGGGCTGGGCTTAGCAATCAGCCATGGAAGGTCGCCGCCAAAACCGTACAGTCGTCAGTCTGGGGCCTCTGATCGCAAAAGGATTGCATTGCAGCGAAAATTTCGTCGGGTGTGGCACCGGCCGCGGCTAACTGTCCCAAGCGTTCGTCACCAAAGCAGGCGCGGGGAATGCGCCATTCCTGATGGAAATAGCGTTTGAAGATGACAAAGCTAGCGACATATCATCAAAAAGCAGTTCGCCAGTCGTCCTGAACGTGACGCTCAAGAACAACTCCGGGCAAGTACTCCATTTCTCGTTTTCCGATCCCACAACTGATTATCGCTTCGGCGTGACGCCACTATTTCCTCGGGGCCATATGGCGGTGACTGGCAAGTACCAGGAGCTGCTGCGGCAGCACAAGGCTGCGGAGCCACTGACATTGGGTCCACACTCAACTTATCAAACGAAGCTGGAAATCAGCTCGCTGTACCAGCTGCAGAACCCAGGTTTCTACACAATCCAGGGTCAAATGAAATTGCCTGCGGAACTCGGTGCCGGACTAGTCAATTCCAATACGCTCGCCGTGACCATCGTCGGGAGCCAAGACGGCAAGCCCCAGGAACGCCGTCCCCATATGGAACTACCACCCGCTTCATCGCCACAGAATTGAATTGGAAGTAAGTGTCCATTTTAGTGGACACTTATCGACCACACTTATCAGCCTGCGTCACCGCGTCCTTGGCCGAACGCTTACAGCAGGGCTTGTCGAACCCGTACTTATTTCGTTGACATCCTCGTGTTCTGTATACTATTTTACTCTAGGCATAGAGCCGATCGTTTCTGGCAAAGTGAGCCCATGAAAAGACCCGACCAGCGAGACCTTTTCCCCGGCGCCCTGGAGATGATGATCCTGCGCACCCTGAAGCGCCGGCCGCTCCACGGTTACGCTTTGGCACAACAGATCAAGCAAACTTCCAACGACTTGTTGCAAATTGAAGAGGGTTCACTCTACCCCGCTCTGCAACGCATGCTCAAAGCCGGATGGCTGAAAGCCGAATGGGGAATTTCATCGACCAACCGCCGCGTCCGTATTTACACCCTGACAGCGGCCGGCGCCAAGCACCTGGAACGCGAGGTCACGAGCTTTGAGCGAATGCTGGAAGGAATAACGCGCGTCTTATCGCCTGTAAAGCCATGAACTGGATCGCCCAGCTATTCCGGCGGAAACGCATGTGCAACGATCTCTCCGAAGAGATTGGCGAGCATCTGGAGGAGAAGACCGAGGAATTGATCGCGGACGGGATGTCTCGTGAAGAGGCCTGGGACGCCGCGCGGCGGCAGTTTGGCGATGTAACCCAGATTGAGGAGTACAGCCGCGAGCTCTGGCGGTGGCCGGGAATTGAAACCGTGCTGTTCGACCTCCGCTTCGGCTTACGGATGTTGCGCAAGAATCCCGGTTTTACCGCTGTAGTCCTGCTTACCCTCGCGATTGGCATCGGCGCTAATACTGCCATCTTCTCGGTTGTAAACGCCGTGCTGCTGCGGCCTCTGCCATTTCCAGATCCCAGCCACCTGGTGTTTCTGTCGGAAAGCTGCCGAGACATACCCGAGATGTACATCTCGTTACCGAATTTGCGCGACTGGCGAACCATGAACACGGTTTTCCAGAGCATGGGAGGAGGTCGTAGAAGCAGCGCCACACTGACTGGCCGTGGCGAGCCCGAGCGTCTCCCGATACGCGAGGTGACTGCCGAATTCTTTTCGACACTGGGAGTCAGGCCGCTAATCGGTCGCCTTTTCAGCGCCGACGATGACCACGCGGATTCACGGCCCGTAGTGGTAATGAACGAGACATTTTGGACGCGCGAATTCGAGCGTGATCCCAGGGTCCTTGGCATGCAGTTGGAGCTGAATGGCGAGACTTACACCGTCATCGGAGTTGTGCCCAGCCAAGGGCTTCGCGTGATCTGGCACGCGGATGTTGATGCCTACACCGCGCTTGGCCGGCGGGAACATGCGATTGGCGGCCCGGGAAATCGCGCTGATCACTACGGAATCTACGCTTACGCTCGCCTCAAGCCTGGCGTGACGGTGGAAGCGGCACGCCTCGAAATGCGCACCATTGCGGCTCAGCTGTCCAAACGCTATCCCAACACCAACACCGGACAATCTGCTGAAGTAGAGCCGTTGCTTCGGGAAAGGGTCGAGGATGTGCGCCGGCCCCTATTGCTTCTGATGGGCGCGGTAGGTCTGGTTCTGCTGATCGCATGCGCCAACGTGGCGAATCTGCTGACCTCGCTGGCCACCGTGCGCCGCCGGGAGATCGCGGTGCGCAGTGCTTTGGGCGCGGGCGCATTGCGTCTGGCACGGCAGTTCCTGTGTGAGAGCATTTTGCTCGCTATGATGGGCGGCGCCGCCGGCCTAATTGCTGCCTTTTGCATAACCGTCGCGGCATCGGAGACGCTTATGCGCCTTCCGGTCGAGTTTCTCCCGCGCATCGACGAGATCCGTGTTGACCCGGCAGTGCTGCTCTTCACGCTCGCAGTTTCCCTGCTCACCGGCATTGTCTTTGGGGTATTTCCAGCCGTGGCGGCCTACCGTGCCGATCCCAATGAGGTGCTCAAAGAGAACAGCCGCGGCAGTGCAATGCCGGACCTGCACCTTCGCAACGGACTGGTTGCCACCGAGTTGGCTCTTTCGCTTGTGCTGCTCGTCGCGGCGGGATTGATGATCAAGAGCCTGTTTCGTGTACTGCAGGCGGATCCCGGCTTCCGCAGCGATGGCGTACTGACCGGCAGTGTGACCCTGCCGCCGTTGCAATACCACACCGATGCACAGATGCGCAGCTTCGTTCGCCAATTCACCCAGAAGCTTGCTGCTTTGCCTGGCGTTCAGGCTACCGGGCTAAAGTCACCGCTACTTGGCCCTTATGAGGACAATTTCGTGGTGGAAGACCGTCCAAGACCCGCCCGCGGATCGGAGCCTTATACAGAAATTTCGGTGGTCACGCCCGGAGCCTTAGAAGCCATGGGTGTAAGGCTGCTGCACGGGCGGTACTTTAACCCTAGCGACGACGAAAATGCACCGCCCGTTTGCATCATCGACGACAGCTTGGCGGAACGGTACTGGGCGGGGCGAAGTGCAATCGGCAGGCGCATCGCCATTGTTGAGACACCGAGCACTCCGCCCTCGTGGACGACCATAGTTGGCGTGGTCCATCACGTCGAGAACCATGCCTCGGGCGGACCAACGCTGCCTGGAAGTTATTTCCCCTTCGCGCAAACCCCGACCAATGGCGGAAGCCTTGTCATTCTTTCCCGGCAAGATCCAACCGCCCTGCTGGCTGCGGTGCGTAGCGTGTTGCATTCACTGGACCCGGACCTGGCCCTCTACGACGTCGCTCCCCTGGCGAACCTGACCCGCGACCGCATGGCGCCCCGACGGCTTTCGGTGATCCTGCTCAGCGTTCTTGCGGGCATCGCCTTGATCCTAGCCGCAGTCGGGACATACGGCGTGATGGCATACATGGTCATCGGACGCACCCGGGAGATTGGTCTTCGCCGTGCGCTCGGCGCGACACCGCGCGATGTGTTGCGACAGGTACTAAGTCAAGGAATGCGAGTAGCGCTCGCCGGCGTACTGACCGGCGTCATCGCCTCACTCGCCTTGGGACGCGTCGTGAGTCCGATGTTGTTCGGTGTTGACGTAACGGATCCCATGACCTTCGCCAGCGTCGGCGGCATGCTAATAGCCGTGGCGCTGGCGGCTTGCTATTTCCCGGCTCGTAAGGCGATGCGTCTGGACCCGGTGGATGCGTTGCGCTGTGAGTTCGCGCCATCGGGAAGCCAGCAGGGGCCGAGACGTATACGCAGGCAAGGCGTATCGAGGGGACCCGCAGGATGCATGAAGCCCGGCAGCGTGGAATGAGCGATAACTTGGGTTCGGATCGCAAATGGGCCGCCAGACAGATTCGCCGGCCTCTAGCTTGGAATTGGGAAACCGGGGTCACTCTGAACGCCAAAGGCGGTAAAGAGATTCCTCGAAACAAAACGCGAGACCTTCCGTCGATGGACGCCTGCAAGAGGAGACAAAATTCCATGCCTGATCGGATTCTCAACTCGTCCTTAGTCCTTGTGGGTGCAGTGTTATTGTGCAACGTGCCGCTAGTAGCAGCTCAGCAGAATTCTTCACCCCCTATGACATTCCACCATCCAGTACGCTTTGCCCTCTCCCCGCCGCTGCGCGAACTAGCCAAGCTGCCGTCTCACGGTTCTAGCAACTTCGAAAAGGAAGCAGAGCCGGTGCGCTACGTGGACCGTCATCCTGGCCGGGTTTTGGGCCATCCCGTCGATCCGGCGGAGCAGCGCACTCCGGGGCCGCCAGCGAGCTTCTCGATTGGCCTCAATCTGGTTGGTATTGATAACGTCAATCGCCTCTGGCCACCGGATACAAACGCCGCCGTTGGCGACACCCAGATCGTGGAGTGGGTGAACGTGCAGTACGGGGTTTACAACAAGAGCACAGGCGCGCTCGAAGCGGGACCGATTAACGGCAACCTCCTGTGGCAATCCTTGGGAGGACCTTGCTACGACGAAAACGGCGGTGATGTCATCGCCCAGTGGGACAAGTTCAACCATCGCTGGCTGCTGGCCCAGAACTACTTCAACTACACCAACGGTGGCGCCCCACCCTTCTACGCCTGCGTGGCTGTCTCTACCAGTGCCGATGCGACAGGCACGTACTACGAGTATCAATTCCCCCTGGGCGACAACTTTCCTGACTATCCGAAATGGGGTGCCTGGCCTAGCGGCTACTTTCAGACGCAAAATGACTTCGACCAGACAACTGGTTTCGTCGGCGCTTACGTCTGCGCCTATAACACCACGAAGCTGATCGTCGGCGATCCAACGGCGGAACAAATTTGCTTCTTAACCACCCCCAACGACATGAGCCTGTTGCCCGCCGACGTCGATTCGCCTATTCCACCGCCAGCCAATCAGGATGAATTTTTCATCGGCAGCTACGACGTGGATCAGACTCAAAACCACCTGTACCTGTATTCCATGCATCCTGTTTTTTCGAATCCCAATCAGTCAACCTTTTCGGGCAGCGGATTGGCCAATCCCATCACCGTACCTACCTACACGCCGTTCTGCCCCGTGCTGAACTCTCCTTGCGTTCCACAGGATGGCTCGAATGCCAGACTTGCTTCGATCGGCGATCGCGTAATGTATCGCTTTGCTTACTGGGATGACGGCGTGTCCGCGCATGTGGGTCCGACTGCGGGGCGGGCTCCCGCGCAGCACTGGTACGTGAACCATGTCACCACGGCATCAGGCGCCCAAGGCGGGGTTCGCTGGTACGAGTTTCGTGCGCCGGTGCGTACGGTAACGATCTCCAACGTGAGTCTGTTTCAATCAGGCACCTTCGCTCCCGACTCCACTAACCGCTGGATGGCTTCCATTGCCCAGGACAAGATGGGTGATGTCGCGCTCGGCTACAGTCTTGCGAGCTCGACGGTGTACAACTCAATCGCTGCCACAGGCCGCGTGCCCAACGATCCGCTCGGTCAGATGGAGGCCGAGACCGTGCTGGCCGCCGGCACTGGTTCGCAAGGCTCAACCCTCCGCTGGGGCGACTACTCCAGCATGGCGATCGACTCTGACGGCTGCACCTTCTGGTATGCGCAGGAGTATTACACGGTTCCCGACAGCTCCACCTGGCAAACTCAACTGGTATCTTTCAAGTTCAGCGGCTGCCACTAAGAGCAGTTAGTTTCCGGCTTAGATGGTTTTCGATTCGAGGAGATTGAGCCATGACGAAAGGAATGAGTTTCACCGCGTCAATGCTCCTGTTGTTGGCGCTCTTGATATGCGGCCTGCGCCTGGCGGCCCAGGTCGATTCACCGAAGATGGCGTTCAATCACCCGGTACGATTCGCCGTTTCCCCGCCGCTGCGGGAGCTGGCGAAGTTGCCCCCGCACGAGCCCCACGGCTTGCACGAAGAGGAAGGCGGACCCATCCATGTGGACTTTCATCCCGGCCGGGTTTTGCGCCCCACAACAGATCCGATGGAGCAAAGGTCTCCGGGCAGGCTGACCGACATTTCGGTTGGCTTGAGCATACTTGGAATTAGCAGAATGGGCCCCTACTGGCCTCCTGATACGAATGCCGCGGTTGGTGATACTCAGGTCGTGGAATGGGTGAACGTTGAGTACGCTGTCTATAACAAGAGCACGGGTGCGCTGGAAGCCGGGCCGTTCGATGGCAACTTGCTTTGGCAATCCTTAGGCGGGGATTGCTACAACGAGAACGATGGCGACATCATCGCTCAATGGGACAAGGTCAATCATCGCTGGTTGCTCTCGCAGAACTTCTTTAATGCAGGTAGCGGATTCCTGGGGCCGTTCTCCGCGTGTGTAGCCGTATCTACCAGCGCGGATGCTACCGGCACGTACTATGAGTATGAATTTTCCTTGGGGAATGGTTTTCCTGACTATCCCAAGTGGGGCATCTGGCCTAGCGGCTACTTCCAGACACAAAACAGCACGATCCCGAATGGCAGCTTTCAGGGGGTTCAGGTTTGCGCGTACAACAGCGCAAAGTTGATCGTTGGTGATCGCTCCGCTGAGCAGATCTGTTTCTTGACCACGCCCAACGACTACAGTCTCTTGCCCGCCGATGTCGACTCGCCCAATGCACCGCCGGCCAATCAAGATGAATTCTTCATCGGCAGCTACGATGTCGATCAAACCCAGAATCACTTGTATCTGTATTCGATGCACCCTGACTATTCCAATCCCAGCCAGTCGACATTCACCGGCAATGGCCTGGCCGATCCCATAACGGTTCCAACCTACACGCCATTCTGTCCCGACCTTGACTCTCCTTGCATCCCGCAGCAGGGAACGGTGACCAAGCTTGATTCGCTTGGCGATCGCCTCATGTATCGCTTCGCGTATTGGGATGATGGCGTGCTCTTACACGTGCCCCCGAATGCTCCCCGGCCGCCGTTCCAGCACTGGTACGTGAACCATGTCACGACAGCATCGGGCGGACAGGCGGGCGTGAGATGGTACGAATTTCGCGCGCCAGTTAGGACGGCGACGATCTCCAACGTCACCCTTTTCCAGTCAGGTACATTCGCTCCCGATGCAAACAACCGCTGGATGGGATCGATTGCACAGGACAAGATGGGCGACATCGCGATGGGCTACAGCGTTGCCAGCTCTACACTCTATGACTCTATCGCTCTTACCGGCCGCGTCCCCGGTGATCCTCTCGGGCAGATGGAAGCAGAGGTGTCGCTGATCGCGGGCACCGGCTCCCAAGCCGGCAGCTTTCGTTGGGGTGATTATTCCAGCGTGGCGATCGATGCTGACGGCTGCACCTTCTGGTACGCCCAGGAGTACTACACGGTTCCCGGCAGCGCTGTGTGGCAAACCAACATAGCATCCCTAAGATTCAGTGGGTGCCACTAGAAACATAGTTCCCCGCTTTAGAACCGCAGCCACTGTGGTTCGAGGAGTTCAAGCCATGACAGACTCTATTTTAAGAGCATCAGCGCTCGTGCTGTTCGCGCTCTCGGTCTGTGCACTGGCCGTTTCAGGCCAAGACACCTCGCCGCAGATGACCTTTCATCGTCCGGTTGCGTTTGCGGTGTCGCCGCCGTTACGCGAGCTGGCAGGCTTGCCAGCTTATTCGCATTATGGTCTTCCCGAGGACGAGGCTCTCGATCTGCAGGGCCCTCCCAGCGTCCAGTCCACTGGCAATCGGGTTGACCCGGTGGAGCAACGCTCGCCCGGCGCGCTGTCGACCATCTCCGTTGGTCTCAGCATACCCGGGCTCATGAAGGACACCGGCCAGACTCGTCCTGATACCAATGCAGCCGTCGGCGACACGCAGCTGGTGGAATGGGAGAACGTACAGTACGCGGTGTACAACAAAACCACCGGCGCGCTGGAAGCCGGTCCCATCGCTGGCAGCATGCTGTGGCAAAGCCTGGGCGGACCGTGTTACGAGAACAACGACGGCGACGTGATCGCACAGTTCGACAAGGTCCACCACCGCTGGCTGCTGGCGCAGAACGACTTCAATCTCCCCGGTTTCGAGCCACCGTTTTACGCTTGTGTCGCGGTTTCCACCAGCCCCGATTCGACGGGCACGTACTACCTGTATCAGTTTCCGCTGGGAAACAACGTTCCTGACTATCCCAAGTGGGGCAACTGGCCGACCGCCTACTTTCAGACTCAGAATGCTTACGCTAACGGCAACTTCGCCGGCTCCTATCCGTGCGCTTACAACAGCGCGAAGCTGTTGGTGGGCGACCCCTCGGCGGAACAGATCTGCTTTCTGCTCACGGGAGGTGATTGGGGATTGTTGCCGGCTGATGTCGACTCGCCGACTCCTCCGCCCTCAGGCCAGGACGAGTTTTTTATCGGCGGCTATCCCAGAGATCCGAGCAACAACCACCTCTACATCTATTCCATGCATCCCGACTTTGCCAATCCCAGCCAGTCCACGTTCACCGGTGCTGGACTGGCCGATCCCATCACCGTGCCTGTCTACACACCGTTCTGCTCTACCCCCGGCGACGCTTGCGTACCGCAGCAAGGCACTCCCACGCTGTTGGCTTCGCTGGGCAATTACCTGATGTATCGGCTGGCCTATTGGGATGACGGTCCATTGGCGAATGTGGGCTCGCATGCAACTCGTGCTCCCGCGCAACACTGGTATGTCAGCCACGTCGCCACAGCATCAGGCGGACAGGCCGGTATGCGCTGGTACGAGTTTCGTGCGCCCGTCCGAACCGTGAGCATCGCCGGCGTGAGCCTCTATCAATCGGGCACCTTCGCCCCCGACGCGAACTTTCGCTGGATGGGATCGATTGCCCAGGACAAGATGGGAGATATCGCGCTTGGCTACAGCCTGGCAAGTACCACAGTGTGGGACTCCATCGCAGTAACCGGCCGCGTACCCACCGATCCCCTGGGGCAAATGGAGGCCGAAACCATACTGGCTGCGGGAACCGGCTCCCAAGGCTCCAACGAAGGCTGGGGCGATTATTCCAGCATGGCGATTGACGCTGACGGTTGCACATTCTGGTATGCGCAGGAGTATTTCACCGTTCCCGACTCGACGAACTGGCAGACCCAACTGATATCGTTCAAGTTCAATGGCTGCCATTAGCACTCTGTAAAGGAGAATATGCCGTGAGTCGCAAGAAACTCCTGCCATCTGTCGGAGTCGTATCGCAATCAGAGAGCTTCGAGAATGGAAAAGCAAGCAATTCCGGACTTTTCCGGCTAGGGATCCCAGATTCGTGTTTTATTCGCTTGGTTGTAGATAGAAATGTAGCTGCCGAATCCGCGGTGGACGGCAAGTATGATCCGCTGGCAGGACACCCTGATAAAGGAGAGAGGCAGCATGAAACAGACGCTCGCTACCATCCCGGTTTGTTCACCATCAACAACTCCAAGAGAAGTAATCGGCATCGATCTCGGCGATCGCTGGTCGCGCTACTGTGTGTTGGACCAGGCGGGCACGGTGATCGAAGAGGATCGTGTCCGGACGACACCGGAAGCCTTGACGGCGAGGTTTGGCCAGGAGGCAGCGACTCGAATCGTGATTGAGGTGGGGGCACACTCGCCATGGGTGAGTCGCTTGTTGCAAGGCCAGGGACACGACGTGGTCGTGGCCAATCCGCGCAAAGTGCGGCTGATCTACGAAAGCGATCGCAAAAACGATCGGCTGGACGCGCGTATGCTGGCTCGGCTAGGACGAGTGGACGTGAGCTTGCTGTCGCCGGTGCGGCACCGCAGTCGCGAAGTGCAAGCCGACTTGGCGCTAGTGCGCAGTCGCGATGCGCTGGTTGCCGCCCGCACGCAGTTGATCAACAGCGTGCGCGGCATGGTGAAGAGCATGGGCGGACGCCTGCCGCGCAGCACCACGGCAGCTTTCGCTGGCAAGGTGGACCTCCTGATCCCAGCGGAACTCAAACCCGCATTGCGACCTTTAGTTCGCTGCATTCAAACTCTCACCGAGCAAATCGGTGGCTGCGACGAGCGAGTGGAGCAGTTGGCCGACAAGAAGTATCCCGAGACACGATTATTGCGGCAGGTGAAAGGCGTTGGCCCACTGATCGCCTTGACCTACGTGCTGACGGTCGAAGATCCCAACCGTTTCCAACGAAGCCGGCAGATGGGCAGCTTTCTCGGTCTGCGGCCGCGACAGTGCGAATCGGGCAACAGTGCCCCACAGCTGGGCATTTCCAAGTGCGGCAACAATCATTTGCGCTGGCTGCTGGTGCAAGCGGCGCATTACATTCTGAGCCGACTGGCGCCCGACAGCCGACTGCGACGATGGGGGTTGCAGTTGGCGGCACGCGGTGGCAAAAACGGCAAGCGGAGAGCCGTCGTTGCGGTGGCACGAAAGCTGGCGGTTCTGCTGCATCGCTTGTGGGTGACTGGGGAGGTTTACGAACCTCTGTATGGTCTCGCGACAGAAGCTGTGTAACGGGCAGGATAGACATCGAGCTGAAGCCGCGTTCGGGTGACTGCGGAAAATCGTCCGGTCCAGCGAGACTAAGCAGTGCTGGGTTTCGTCGAGATCGCTCTGTAGATGGCAGCATCCACCTGGAAGAGCAACCTCTACATGCACCGGGGCAATCAATCAGCCCCACGCGAGTGCGGATGGAAGCGAGGCACAGGGGCGGCAACAGCGAAAGTCAAAAACAAAGTCAAAAGCAAAAGCCCTGGGGAAGAGAAAAAACATGCTTGACTCGGCAGCTACATGGAAGTCGATTTTGTAGACGGTCCGGTACTCCAG
>Ga0335081_10014180_pt1 | contig 12892 bp, 13 predicted proteins | sample Lox_Sample_35_FD_206713 | JGI IMG/M metagenome (GOLD analysis project Ga0335081, IMG submission 206713) | Soil microbial communities from Loxahatchee National Wildlife Refuge, Florida, United States - Lox_Sample_3.5 | ecosystem: Environmental > Terrestrial > Soil > Wetlands | place: USA...
ATCGGCGATTTTCCCAATGGATTGGCGGATCCGTGTGGATAACTTGTGAATGGGTGTGCAGTATATGTCTGCAACTTTCCATTGCGCATCGGGGCTCTTTTTGGTATTTTACCATGCTTCGGCACTATATTGAAGAGGATGCATGATTGCCAGCATGACCGGCTTCGGACGGGGGGAGGCGCAAAGGGACGGGATCACGGTCTCCGTGGAGCTCCGGACGGTCAACAGCCGCTTTCTCGAGGTCACGGCGCGACTCCCCCGCTCTCTCGCACTCAGGGAAAACGACGTCAAAGAAGTGGTTCGCCGGAAAATCTCCCGGGGAAAAATCAACATGCTCGCCGTCATCGAGCGGGAGGAGTCGGGTTCGCTCGGCCTCACGGTCAACGCCGCCGCGGCCAGGGCCTACTACAAGCTCCTTGCAGACCTGCGCAGGACGCTCAGGCTTCGTGAGCCTGTCCGCCTGGAGCACATGCTGCAGTTCTCGGAGATCTTCGAGCAGCGCGACGGCGCCGGGGCAGGCGACGCGGAATGGGAAGTGCTGGCCGAGGCGCTCGAGGGAGCGCTCGACGCCCTCGCGGTCATGCGCCGCGAAGAGGGAGGGGAGCTCGAGCGGGATTTCCGCGAACGCATCATGCTGCTGGAAGGGATGCTCTCGGATGTCGAGCGCCTCTCCGCCGAGCAGGTGCCCGCCGAGAGAGTACGGCTCCGGGAGCGCGTGACGCAGCTCCTGGAGAGGACGCCTGTAGACGAGGGGCGCCTGGAAATGGAGCTGGCGCTCCTGGCGGACCGCCTCGACGTGACGGAGGAATGTGTCAGGTTCCGCAGCCATAACAAGTTTTTCCTTGAAGCTCTGGCGTCTCCCGAGGCGGTCGGGCGCAAGCTGAATTTCCTTATCCAGGAAATGAACCGGGAGGCGAACACAATCGGTTCCAAGTCGAGCGCCCCGGCCATCGCGCACATCGTGGTGCGAATGAAAGAGGAGCTCGAGAAGATCAGGGAACAGCTCCAGAACATTGAATGAACCCGGCACCCGGGGGAAAACTCGTGGTGATCTCCGCCCCCAGCGGGGCGGGCAAAACGACGATCGCGCGCGCTGTGCTGGCGGCGCACCCCGCGATGGGTTTTTCGGTGTCGGCGACGACGCGGCCACCGCGCCCGGGCGAGCAGGAGGGGCGCGAGTACTACTTCCTGACGCCGGCGGAATTCCGCCGGCGAATCGACGCGGGGGAGTTCGTCGAGTGGGAGGAGATTTACGGCAACCAGTACGGCACGCTCCGCAGCGAAGTGGACCGGTTGCTGCGTGCGGGGCGACAGCTCCTCTTCGACGTCGACGTGAAAGGGGGGCTCTCGATCCGGGCGGCGTACCCGCAGGCGCTCCTGATCTTTATCCGTCCCCCGGACGCCGGGACGCTGGAGCGGCGCCTGCGCGAGAGGAAGACCGAGGATCGAGCGACGCTCGAACGGCGCATGGCACGGGTTCCGCTGGAGATGGAGCTGGGAGCGGCGTTTGATCACCAGGTCGTCAACGACGACCTGGAGCGGGCGATCGCGGAGGTGGAAGCGATCGTGAACAGATACGTAGAGTGACCACAGAGGAGGGATCAGCACGCATGGGCATCAAACCGATCGATCTTGAATTCTTCAACCAGGAGGGGAAGAACGTGCACGAGTCCATTGTCGCGGCCTCGCGGCGCGCCCGCCAGATCAACGAGGACATCAAGATCGAGTTCAACCAGCGCGTCGAGATGTTTGCAGTCAAGACGGAGTCGGAGACCGAAGAGAACGACATCAACCCCGACCAGCTTAAGGTGAGCCTCGAGTTCGAGAAGCGCCCCAAGCCCACGGACACGGCGCTGGACGAGCTGCTGGAGGACAAGCTCGCCTGGCACTACGAGGTCAAGGAGGTGCCGCCGCCCAGGGAAGAGGCGGCGGAGGAGACGACGGAGGAGGAAGAGTAGGCCGCACGCATGCCATGATGAGCGGGAAGCGCATACTCCTGGGTGTGACGGGGGGGATTGCCGCGTACAAGTCCGCGTTCCTCGTGCGGGAGCTCGTGCGCGCGGGCGCCGAAGTGCAGGTGGTGATGACGAAGGCCGCATGCGAGTTCATCACGCCGCTCACCATGGGGACGCTCTCCAGGCGCGACGCGGCCGTCGACATGTTTCCTCCCCGCACCGACGGGCCGGCGCCGCTTCCCCTGCGGCACATCGAGCTCGCCCTCTGGGGGGACGTCATGGTGATCGCCCCGGCGACGGCGAACACGATTGCCAAGATCGTCCACGGGACGGCGGACAACCTCCTGACGACGCTCGTCCTGGCGCTGCGCTCCCCCCTGGTGGTGGCGCCGGCCATGGACGTTGACATGTACCTGAATGAGACGACCGGCGCCAACATCGCGGCGCTCCGCGAGGCGGGGTGCACGGTGATCGAACCTGACGAGGGGGAGCTGGCGAGCGGCCTCACGGGCCCCGGGCGGATGGCGGATGTCGCCCGCGTGATCGCCGTGCTGGACGGCGTGCTTGCGAACGCCGCGCAGGACTTCGAGGGGAGGCGCATCCTGGTGACGGCGGGCCCGACCGAGGAACCGATCGACCCTGTGCGGTTCATCAGCAACCGCTCGAGCGGCAAAATGGGGTTCGCCGTGGCAGCCGCGGCGGCGATGCGGGGTGCGCGCGTGACGCTCGTGAGCGGACCCGTGAGCCTGAGGACCCCGCGCAACGTCCGGCGCATCGACGTCCGCACTGCCGCGGAGATGGCCGCGGCGGTGACGGCGGAGTTTACCGGGACGGACCTGCTGGTCATGGCGGCGGCGGTGGCGGATTTCGCCCCCGTGCGGCAGGCGGCGCAGAAGCTCAAACGGGGAGAGGCGGCCGGCCGGAACCTCGTGCTGGAGCTTGCGGAAAACCCCGACATCCTCAAGGGGGTCGGCGCGGCGAAGACGCGCCAGGTGATTGTCGGGTTTGCGCTCGAGACGGAGAACGGGGAGGAAAATGCCCGCAGGAAGCTCGCCGCGAAGCATCTGGACCTGATCGTTCTGAATAACCCGCTGGAGGAAGGTGCCGCCATCGGCGGCGACACGAACGTGGTCACCGTCATCGGGACCCCGGGCAACGCCGAGCGGCTTCCCCGCATGGCGAAGATCGACGTCGCCCATGCGCTTCTCACGCGCGCCCTCCCTCTTCTGGGATGAACGCCATGCTCCCGCCGGACCTGGCGCGCGACGTCCACGCATTTCTCGCCGGAGAGCGTGGCCTGTTCGGGGACGCGCTGCTCTGCGACCTTCCACTCCGCAGTGAGGCTCTCATGCCGCGAACGAAAACGCACCACGCAGAGGCGCCGGAGGAACCCGCGCTCTTCGACGCCCCCCCGGTCCCCATTACGCAGGAAGCCTGGGGCAATTCACCGACGCTCGACGTCCTCGAGCGCTCCACCTGCGGGTGCGTGAAATGCGCCCTCGGGCACACGCGGACGAAGTTCGTCTTCGGGACGGGAAACCCGTCGGCGACGCTGATGCTCATCGGGGAGGCTCCCGGCGCCGACGAGGACGCGCAGGGGGAACCCTTCGTGGGGAAGGCGGGCCAGCTGCTCAACAAGATCCTCGAGGCGATCAATTTCAGGCGCGAGGAGGTGTACATCTGCAACATCCTGAAATGCCGTCCTCCGGGGAACCGCAAGCCGCAGGCAGAGGAAGTTGACCGGTGTCTCCCCTACCTGAGGAAGCAGATCGCGCTCGTGCGCCCGAAGCTCATACTCGCCCTCGGCCTGACCGCGGCGGAGAATCTGCTCGGCACGACCGAAAGCCTGGGACGCCTTCGCGGACGCGAGCTGCGGTACGAGGGGATTCCGCTGATGGTCACGTATCACCCGGCGGCGCTCCTGCGGAACCCGAACTGGAAGCGCCCCACGTGGGAGGATGTCCAGGCGGTGCGCAGGCTTCACGACGAACTGGTGCAACAGGGACGATAGGGACGACCGGCCATGGCCGAGAACACGATGCGGCAGAGTGAGGCGCTCGCCGAGCGGGCTCCCGCGGGGGGCCGCGTTCCCCCGCAAGCGGTGGAGATCGAGGAACAGGTGCTGGGGGCGATGCTCCTGGAGAAGGAGGCGGTGTCGAAGGTCCTCGAGGTGCTGGACGAGGAGGCGTTCCACGCCGAGCGCAACAGGCGGATCTTCAAGGCGATCACCGTTCTCTTCGAGCGGAGCGAGCCGGCGGACGTCATCACGGTGGCGGAGGAGCTGCGCCGCGAGGGACAACTCGACAACGCGGGGGGGGAAGCGTACCTGGTCGAGCTGACGATGAAAGTCGCCTCCGCGGCAAACGTCGAATACCACGCCCGCATCGTGCTGGAGAAGGCGCTGATGCGGCGGCTCATCGCTGAATCCGCGGGCATTGCCTCGCGCGCGTACGCGCAGAGCGAGGATGCGTTCGACCTGCTGGACCAGGCCGAGCAGGCGATCTTCAAGATTTCGGAATGGCGCCTCAAGAGAAACTTCGTGTCGATGGACCGGGCAGTCCACGATACGCTCGAGATGCTGGAAAGCATCCACGGCAAGCACGAGGGGGTGACCGGCGTGCCGACGGGCTTCCGGGAGCTCGACACGCTCACAGGCGGGTGGCAGAAATCCGACCTCATCATCATCGCGGGACGCCCCAGCTCGGGGAAGACCGCATTCGCGCTCTCGCTTGCCGCGAACGCCACGATGCACAGGAGCAAACCGACGACGGTCGGCATCTTCTCGCTCGAGATGTCGACACGGCAGCTGGTGATGCGGCTCCTGTGCGCCGAGGCCCGCGTCGATGCGCACGCCGTGCGCACCGGCCGTCTCCCCGAGGACGACTGGAAGCGCCTCTCGCTCGGGGCGGGCAGGCTGGCGAAGGCGAGCATTTTCATCGACGACACCGCCGGGCTGGGCATCCTGGAGCTCCGGGCGAAGGCGCGCCGCCTCAGGGCCGAACACAACGTGGGACTGATCATCATCGACTATATGCAGCTCATGCAGGGACCGCGCAACGCGGAGAACAGGGAAAAGGAAATCTCGGCGATCTCCCGGTCGCTGAAAGGGCTCGCCAAAGAACTCGACATCCCCGTGATCGCCCTCTCGCAGCTCAGCCGGGCGGTCGAGGGGCGCACCGACAAACGCCCCATCCTGTCCGACCTCCGGGAATCGGGTGCGATCGAACAGGACGCAGACGTGGTGGCGTTTGTCCACCGCCCGGAGATGTACACGGATCCGAAGTCGGAGAAGATGGAGGATCTCCAGGGGAAGGCCGAGATCATCGTCGGCAAGCAGCGGAACGGTCCCGTGGACGACGTTGCGCTCGCCTTCGTGCGCCGGTACGCGCGGTTCGAAAACCTCGCCCTGCCGAACTTCGAGGACGTTCCCGGTGCACCCGATGAAACGCCCTTCTGAGGTCCCCGTGCACGCGCAGGAAGAATCCAGGAGAGCATTCCTCCGCCGGGCGGCGGCGCTCATGCCGGCCCTGGCGCTCCTCCCCCGGCCGTTCCAGGACACGCTCTTCGTGACGGACCGGACCATCATTCTGAAGCGGCTTGCCGCCGGGATGGAGGAGGACCTCTTCAGGCTCGCGATGGGGGACCTTGTCGCTGCGATGGGGCGGTCGTTCCTGGAGAGGCCCTACGAGGCGAACACGCTGGAGGAACCCGGCCCGGAGCGCCTCGTGGTGAACCTGCGGGAGTTCGACTGCGTCACGCTCTGCGAAACGTCACTGGCGCTCGCGCGCGGCATCAAGCTCCATGCATCGACGGTGCGGGGCTACACAACGCAGCTGGAAAGCATCCGCTACAGGGGGGGCAAATGCAACGGCTACGGGAGCCGTCTCCACTACTTCAGCGAGTGGATTGACGACAACGCGGCCAGGAAGATCGTCCGCAATGTGACCGGCTCGCTCGGGGGCGTGCGCGACAGGCGGCGGCTTAACTTCATGTCCACGCACAGGGAGGCGTATCCTCCCCTGGCAGATGCGGCGAACTTCGCCGCGATAGTCGCCATGGAGAAGTCGCTCGGTCGCCGCGCGCGGCTCTACGTCCCGAAGGCGCACGTGGCCTCCATCGAGAAGGAGATCCAGACCGGCGATATCATCGCGGTGACCACGGGCGTGAGCGGCCTGGACGTCGCTCACACGGGCATTGCCGTGCGGGAGGGGGGCGTCACGCGGCTGCTCCACGCCCCGAACGTGGGCCAGCAGGTGCAGATCACCACGCTCAGCCTCTCGGCGTACCTGGGCGCGCACGAGAAACAGACAGGCATCATGGTCGCGCGGCCTGTCGATCCCTCCTCCTGAGGCGCTCCAGCCCCAGTATGCAGCGGGGTTCTGCGAGGCGTCTGACCATTTCAAACCTGTCCCAGCATGCGTCGGAGACGGCGGTCCGGGGGTGCCACACGTGATACTGGACGGCCAGGTTCCTGAGCGACTTGCCTTTCACCCCCTCAAGCGAGAGACGGTACTGGACGTCTGAATCCTCCCCGCACCCCGGACCGTCATAGAGCTCGTCGAACCCGTTGATCGCGACCAGATCCCGCCGCGCAACGGAGAAGTTGCTCCCCAGCATCCCCCGGACGGAGCGCAGCAGCACCCGGCGCAGGAGGCGGCTCCGCATCCTGATACCGTCCTCGACGCGGAGCGACCTCCCCGCGAGCGCGTCCCGCAGCTCCTCCCACGTGAACCGTTCAAATTCCCCGCGTCCGACAGACCCGGGATCGAGTGCCGCCGACCAGCGTTCGCTCGTTTCCACGCGGCGTCCCAGGAGGACCCGGCGGGACTCGTGCTCCTGCCAGTGGTCGAGGAGAAAATCCTTCGCGGGAATGCAATCGCCGTCGATGAAGACCAGGTACTCCGCACGCGCCGCGCGCACGGCGCTGTTGAGAATGACGTTCTTGCGCCATCCCCTGTCTTCGTGCCAGACGTGTGTCATGGAGAGGCCGCTTGTCGCGCGTGCCGCGTCCACGACCTCCCGCACAGCGGGACCCGAGCCGTCGTCAGCGACGATGATTTCGAACGGGTGAAACGACTGGCGGGCGCACGCGGCGAGGACGAGCCGGAGGACCTCCGGCTTGTTGTACACGGCGATGACGAGAGAGATCTGCGGAGCCGGGTTCACGCCCCAATATAGGTAAATCGGGGCGTGAATCCAGCAGTCACTTCGGCTGCTTGAAGCGGAAGGGAATCGTCAGCCAGGCGGCGACGGGACCCTGCCCCATCTGCGCGGGATTGAACTGCGATTTCATCACCGCGTCGACCACCGGTTGCTCGAACACCGGGCTTGTGCTCTTGAGGATCTGGGAGTCGAGCGGTTTCCCGTTGGCATCGATCAGCACGCGGATCACCACCTGTCCCTCTCCCCCCATCCTCCAGACGAAGCTCGGGAACTCCGGTTTCTCGAGCCGGACAATCTGCGGCTCCTTTTCCACGGCGACGAACGCGGGGGAGGGGGCCTGCTGCTGCGCCGGCGGCTGTGAGGGTGCAGAAGGCGCGCCCGCAGCCGGTGCGGGCGCTTCGGAAGCGAGCGTCTTCGTCTGCGGGGCGGCGGCCGCGATCTGCGGCGGCGCAGCCTGCACGGCTGCGGGCCGTGGGGCCGGTTCCTCTGCGGCCGGCTTCTGGTCGTTCTTCGGCTTCTGCTCGGGAAGAGCAGTCGTCTTTGGCAGTGCGCTCACGGCCGGCGCGGCATGTTCATCAGCCGCATGAGCCGGGAGAGCCTGCACGACCGGCGCGGGGGTGCCGATCGTCGCTTCCGCCGATGTGGTGGAGCTGACGTTCTGCACCGGCACCTGGGCGCTTGCCCGTCCTGCAACCGTCGGGCCGTTTTTCGCCGAGAAGACCGCGATTCCCACGCCGGCAATGAGCGGCGTCAGTATGACCGTAGCGAGAAGCAGGAACAGTCTGGACTTCTTTCGCGGCGCGCGCTCGTCATGAGCGTTCTCTTCCCGGGGTTCGGAGAGCGACACCGCGAGCCTGTCGCCGTATGCCACCGTCTGCCGGGCGCTGGAGGGAGCAGGCCGATGCTCGGGAAGCGTTGTCGCCTGCCTCGGGGCGACGAAGTCGTCGTCCCACGCGGTGGGACGTTCCGCGCGCGCGGGCGCTGCAGGGGGCACCTCCGCTTCAGCGGGGGGCGTGGCCTGCATCGCGGGGCTCTCCCCTGTCTCCGGGGCCGGCTCCGCGGCGAGCGCCCGCGCATGCTGTATCAACTGCTCCACACGCGACGCGTACTCGCGCGCGATCATGTTCTCGGGATCGACCACGAACACGCGCCTCACTTCCGCAAGTGCCTGCTCGTACTCCCCCTTCATCACGAACTTGCTGGCCCGCTGGAAGTAGAGAAGCTTCAGCGCCTCGAGTTCTTTTTGCGCGTCGCCGCTCTCCGCCGGGTTCTGCACGCCGGCGCCCTCGGAAGGCGTCTCCTGAAGACGGACCTCGGTGGCGCCGGTATGTTGCTTCTGATTGTCCCTGACTGCGCACTCGATGATCCCCTGCATCGGGTCCATCAGCTCCCGGCGCCTCTCCTCGCTCAGATCGTCGGCCTGTGAAAGCGAAAGGAGCGCTTCGAGCTGCCGTTTGAGCGCCGAGATGTAGATGTTCCCGGGATCGGTCAGCCGCGTGGCTTCCAGTGTGTCGAGGGCTTCGGCGTACTCGCGGGAGTCCGTCTTGTCGTACACTTCCCTGAGCCTCTCTTCGATGGGATAATCCCGGGCCGGTGAGTCCATGTCATCCTCCCTGAGCGAGCTGACAGATTTTGTTGCCCGCATATTACCAATAGTGGCGAAAAACGTCAATATCTACGATCGAAATATCCGGGCGATCCTCTTTCCCCTGGGCATCGCATGTGCACGTTCCAGCCTCTACGGTAGGCACAAATGATGCGCCAGATCAGCAGGAGGCTCTTTTGGCCGAATTTGAAGGAAAAGAGATGACACTCAGGTAAAAATTGAGGTGGGCAGGGTAACAATTACTTCCCCGGCCTTCTCCCGTGCCGGATAGCGTACCAGGCGCCTGGAGCGGTCGAGACTGAAACCAGCGCGAAGAGGAGCGCTACAGTGTGGATGTTCCTCGTGGCGGCAAGTCCGCCGATCCCGGCCGCGAAGCAGAGGGCCGGCAGCGACGTCAGGACGATCAGCCCTCTCCTCCCCGTCGGAATCAGAAACGGCCGGCGTAAGTCGGGCCTCAGGCGTCGCAGCGCGATCAGCGCCAGGAATTCGAGCATGAGGCCCGACCCGTAAAGGACCACATCGATGACCAGCAGGTCTTCAAACTCCCAGAGGACCATCACGCTTACGACGAGCGCGCAGACGATGATCGAGACGTGGGGAGTTCCCCGGCGGAGATCCGTTTTCCTGAGCAGCGCCGGGAGCGCGCCGTCGTCCGCCATCGCCTTCGGAAGGCGCGAGACCGAAAGGAGATTCGCGACGAAGAGTCCCAGCGCGCTCGCCATCCCTCCGGCCGCAAGAAGCGCCCCGAGCGCCGGGCCTCCGACGAGCGCGCCGAGGGCGGGAAAACCGTCGCGCTCAAGAAGAGCGGGATCGATTCCCGCGCGGATCGCCGTCGCCATGGCCATCGCGTACGTGATGACGATCAGGGCGAGCGCCCAGACCGTGGCAACGAGGTATGATCGCGCCGGATGGTGCACCTCGGGGGCGAACGTCGTCGAGTTGTCCCAGCCAAGATAATTCCACATGACCGTGAAGAGAGCCATCCCGAGCGCGGGAACGCTTCGTGCGGGATGTGCGACCGGGGCGATGGCGACCGCCCCGTGGCCGCCGAGCGCGGCGGCACAGAGCGCGATGAATGGGAGTACCACTACGGCGCCGAGCGCTGCGGAGCTCCTCCCGACGGGGAGTATTCCGAGGAGGTTAAGCCCTGTGCAGAGCCAGATGACCGCCAGGCACAGCGGATACCGGAGCGCGGCCGCCACGGGGAGGAAAAACGTGAGGTACTCGATAAAGAGCACGGGGTAGATCGCAAGATCGACGAACTGGTAGAGCCAGCTCCACCATCCCTCGAAAAACCCCCACATCGGCCCGAGGCCCTCGCTCACCCACCGGTAATACCCCCCGCTCGCCGGCATCATGCCGTTGAGCTCGAGAACCATCAGGATCACGGGGAGCGCCCAGATGAGGGGGGTGAGGAGGACGAGAAGGAGCGCGGTACGGGGGCCCGCAAGGTTCAGCACGCCTTCCAGGCCGTACGGCCCCCCGGATACGCTGAAGAATATGACCGCTGCCAGCGCCGCCGGCCTGAGTGCGGCGCGCGTTGTCGTCTCCACGCCGGGTGCGCGTCAGGGTTTCTGGATCGAACGGGGGCGGGCGAGCTTCTTGAGGTCCGCTGGCATGGGAAACAGCCTGTCGAGTGAGGTCACCTTCGTCCTGCCGTCGACTGTGGTGAGGATAATCTCCATGGAGGGATTGAATTCCGACAGCACCTGCCGGCAGGCGCCACAGGGAGGAAGGAATCCCGGATCGTCGGAAGCGATCGCGATTGCGCGGAGGCGCGTCTTGCCGCGGGCGGCTGCCTGGAACACCGCGTTGCGTTCCGCGCAGACCGTCAGTGAGTACGAGCTGTTCTCGACGTTGCATCCGGCGATAATTGTCCCGTCCTCGGCAATCACCGCTGCGCCGACGCGGAAGCGGGAGTAGGGGGCGTACGCGTGCGCCTTCGCCTTGATTGCGCGCTCGACGAGCGCTTTGCGCTGGGCTCGTGTGCTCATGGGCTCTCCTTGGGTGAGCGAATCTAGAAAGCGCGCGTGCGACATGCAAGCAGCGTCAGAGAAACTCCTTCAGCCTGTCGTACCCCGAGCGGCTCACCGGGAGTTTGGCACCCCCCGTCAGGACGGCAATGCGGCTGTCCTTGGCGTACGTCTCCAGCCGCGCGAGCTTTTCGATATTCAGGATGTGGGAGCGGTGGATCCGGACGAACCGCTTCCGGTCGAGCGTTTCCTCCAGCTCGGCGAGCGTGACGAGCTTGATGAACTTCTTCCCGGCGGCGTGGATCATCACGTAGTCGTCCTGGGCGTCGATGTGTTCAATCGCACCGGCGGGGATCACGTGGACGTGCGCCCCGTCGCGGACCAGGATCCGCTCGAGCGGTGCGGCCCGGTGCCGCGCGTCGCGTATAAGGCGGTCGATGGCCTCCTCCGCCCCTCCCGCGGCGGCGCGCTCCATGGCCGCCGCGAACCGTTCCCTGCTGAACGGCTTGAGGAGGTAGTCGACCGCGTTCACGTCGAACGCCCTGACGGCGTACGAGTCGTACGCCGTGACGAAGACGATCTTCGGGCGTTGCTCCAGAAGGTCGATCACCTCGAACCCGTTGAGTTTCGGCATCTGGATGTCGAGGAAGAGGAGGTCGGGTTGCTTCTCGGCGATGGCCCGCACCGCGTCGAACCCGTTTGAGCACTCTCCCACGATCTCGACCCCGGGATACGCGGCAAGATACTCCCGGATAACGGCGCGGGCGAGATCTTCGTCGTCGATGATCATTGCGCGCATGGTGGACTCATGAGCCGCCTTCTCGCGGCGCCCTGTGGTACGGAAGCTCAATGACTGCCGCGAAGCGGCCGCCGGATGCGCCGGCCTCGAACCGGGCATCGTTCCCGTAGAGCCGCTGGAGCCGCCCGCTGACGATGGCAAGGCCCTTCCCGGTGCCGGGGGGACTCCCCGCATCATCCACCGGGTTGGCGACTGTGACGCGAAGCCGGGAGCCCAGGCGCTCGCTCGTCAGGACCACGGCCCCTCCTTCGGCGATACGCGCGATGCCGTGGTTGACCGCGTTCTCCATGAGCGGCTGAAGTATCAGCGGGGGCACGAGTGCCTCGAGCGTGCCTTCCCCAGCGGCGGTCTCGGCGGCGAGGCGTCGGCCGAACCGGACCTTCTCAATGGCGAGGAAACTTCCCGCGAGCGCAAGTTCCTGGGCGAGTGTGATCGTCTCGAGCGCCCCGTAGCGGAGGCTCAGCCGGAAGAAGTCCGCCAGGAGCACCGTCATGGCGCGCGCGGAGGCGGGGTCGGCGCTCGTGAGCGCGCTGATCGAGTTCAGGCTGTTGAACAGAAAATGGGGATCGACCTGTGCCCGGAGCGCCTTGAGTTCCGCGTCGCGTGCAAGCACCTCGAGCTCGAGCGCCTCGCGTTCCCTGGTGCGCGCTGCGTTGAACGACTCGACTAGGTAGTGAACTGCCGCGGCGATGACAAAGAGGCCGAACCCGAACGGCAGGAGAATCGCAAGCGAGGCGGGATATCCTCCGTGCGGGGCCAGCCCGGGAGAAACTCTCTCGATCAGCGAAGCCCAGATGGTGCATGCCCCTGCCCAGAGCGCCGCCGAAAGGCACGCCGCCGCCAGCACGGGGACGAGCACGCGGGAAAGACCCAACGTGCCGGGGGGAAATGCCCTTGCGACGTACCATGCCGAGAGACACATGAACGCATAGACGACCGTGGAGGGGAGTGCGAACAGGAGCGCCCCCCCCCAGGGCGCGATGCCCGTCGCCGCGATCAGCGCCGCGAGCGTCAGGGCGGGTGCGACCCACGCGAGCAGGTACAGGAGGAGTGCGCGGGTATCTTTAAGTATCGGGTGCATGCCGGACGCGCACGCGTCAGTTCGTCAGCTCTACGCCTCCCATGACCGCGGTTCCACGGATGACCAGACGCCGGGCAGAGGGATCCGCCGGTTTCGCCGTCTTGTCATCGAACCCGCCGAGGAACGGAATCCCCTGCACAAGGACGGACCACGCGGCGGGGACCCTGATCTTGATCCCTCCCCACAAGGCGAACGTCGTGATCACGGCTTCCTCGCTTTGCATCACCGCCTGCCGAAGATCAAGCTCGGCCGGGCGCGGGGGGGGGCGGGCTGCGGCGGGCGGGGCGGGGTGGGGGTGGGGGGGGGGGTGCGCGC
>Ga0335081_10014181_pt1 | contig 12891 bp, 13 predicted proteins | sample Lox_Sample_35_FD_206713 | JGI IMG/M metagenome (GOLD analysis project Ga0335081, IMG submission 206713) | Soil microbial communities from Loxahatchee National Wildlife Refuge, Florida, United States - Lox_Sample_3.5 | ecosystem: Environmental > Terrestrial > Soil > Wetlands | place: USA...
TGGCGGAATGAGTGCGCAGCAGAAGGCGGCCATCCAGAAGGCGCTGAACGAAGCCGCGCATGAGGCCGCGCTCGGCGGGCAGGGCATGTACGACGGCTCCGAGGGCGGGAGCGAGAACGCGCCGGGCATCAACATCCACGGCGGCGATCAGAACGCCGGCAAAGGCAACGGCGGCCAAGGCGATGACAGCAAAGGCCGCGTGAACGCCGACGACTACAAGGACAACTACGTTCCGAAGGGCGAGAATCTCGGTCCGAAGCCGGAACTGGTCAATCCGACGCCTGACCTCAAGGGCCACACCGCCACGACGAAGAAGCGCGTCGGTGCCGTCGAGCTCAAGGATGCGAGCAACGGCAAGGGCAGCGGCAAGGGCGACAACACCCAGACCTCGAACGTGACGTCGCCCGGCCTGCTCGAAGGCGGCAACGGCTTCTCCTTCAATGGACCGGCCGGAGCCGGATCCGTCGGCGGCAGCGCGCACGGTGGCGCAACGCGCGCCACTCACTGAGCCGGCATCGACGGCTGGGAAACACCCGGCCGGACATAAAAGCCAGAGCGCGCTCCTCAATCAGGGGCGCGCTCTGCATTTATCCCCCGGCGCAGCGGTTCCGTCGGGCAATTTTTGGCAGTCGGCAACCCGAGCAATCCGGAGGCCAAATTGCGATTGATGCGGATCAAGATGCACTTACAGCCTGAAGTGCGCGTAGGCCTTCAGTTTCTCGAAATTTTGCTTGACCGAGAAGGATATCCAGGCGCGGTCGCGCAGATGCGGCACCCGCGAGATATCCATCGTCTGCGCGAGCTTGCTGATGTAGTACAGCTCTTCTTTCGACTGGATATTGAAATCGGCAAACTCGACCCGCCCTTCGAGCATCTCGGCGTCCGAAATCGCTTCGTTGAAGCGTCGCTTCCAGGCCGAGCCCTGCGGCGACACATCAAGACCCGCGCCTTCGCCGAACGGAACCTTGGCGCGGTCGCGAATGGCACGCGGCAATTGATCGGGATAGAGATCGTAGACGTCGCGCAGCGCCGCCTTGCCGCGCGGCAGGCCACCGACTTCGCGCACCAGCGCCATTGCGTCGAGATTCATCGCGTAGTTCACGACCGACGGATCGAGGAACGGTTCGCGCGTCTCCACCTGGTGGCGCATCGAGCAGCGGTCCACGCGCTGCAGGCTGACGCGATGCATCAGCATGAGGCATTCGTCGCGAATGATACGGTCGCCGACGTCGTCGTTGTGAAAAGCGATTTCCAGCGGCGGATAGCCGCAGAACAATTCGTCGGCGCCCTCCCCGCACAAGGCTACGCGATAGCCATCGCGGTGCATATGCTCGGCCGCAAACAAAGAGCAGATCGCGCCGCGCACCAGATTAGGCTCGAACGATTCCGTGACCTCGACGACGTGTCCGATCGTCGAGAACACCGCGTCGCTGTCCGGCTCAAATGGCACCAGCCGCAAGTCGAAGCCGGTTCGCTCGGCATATTCGGCGGCAAAGGGGTAATCCGGCGCATCCGCGCCGCCGACGAAGTAGCCGGGCGCTTCGGGCCGGTACTGCCGCGCATAGTGCGCAACCAGCGTACTGTCGATGCCGCCGCTAAATAGCGTCGCGACCGGCAGGTTCGGCGGCAGCCGCAATCGCACGGCGTCCGACAGCACGCGGTCGAGCACGAGCGGATCGTGGTGCACGGGCGCGTCGGCGCGCGGATAGACGGGTGACTTGTAACGTCCGCAATTCTTGCGCGACAGCGCGTAGCCCGGCGGCAGCAGCATCACCTCGCCGACCGGCACGGTTTTCAAGAGCGGCCGCATCTCCGAGCAGAACAGAAACCGGCTGCCCGACTGGATCACATAGAGCGGCTTGACGCCGAACGGATCGCGCGCCGCCAGAAACTCGCCCGAGACGAGATCGAGGGCGACGAACGCATACATCCCGATGAAGCGTTCCAGTGCCCGGTAGCCCCAGACTTGCAGGGCGTTGGCGAGCACCTCGGTGTCGGACTCGGTGCGGAATTTAACGCCAAGACCGGCGAGCTCGCGCCGCAGCTCGGCGTGGTTGTAGATTTCGCCATTGAAGGAAACGGCTAGGCGCCCATCGAATGACAGCTGCGGCTGGACCGCATGCTCGGCATCGACGATTTGCAATCGCCGTGTGCCCATGGCGGTGTCTTTACGGGGCGACAGCACCGGATCGGTCACGTCGCCGCGATGCAAAATGCCCTTAATTAGCTGCTTGACGGTGATTTCTGCGTCGGGCCAATCGATTGCGACGGCAATTCCACACATTCTAACGCTTCCTGAAAATGGTTAGAGAGCGTTAACTATGAGGTCGATGTATGAACTTTGATTTAAGACGGCCGCGGACGGGCGCCGGCGCTTTGCCGCGTTGCGCCTTACCTGCCAGATGAAGGAGCGGGCAATGCGTATTGCGGCCATGGCGGCGGGCGCGGTCGGCGGCTATTTCGGCGCGCGCATGGCGGATGCTGGCCACGACGTGTTCTTCATCGCGCGCGGCGCCCATCTCGAAGCCATCAAGAAGAACGGCCTTAAAATCGAAAGCGTGCACGGCGATCTGCATCTGGCAAAGCCCAACGTCACCGACGACCCGGCCAAGGTCGGGCCGGTCGACATCGTACTGTTCGCGGTGAAGCTATGGGACACCGAGCAGGCGGCCGCCGCAGCGCGCCCGCTGATGGGGCCGGACAGCCGCCTGATCACCTTCCAGAACGGCGTCGACAGCCTCGAGCGCATTTCGGCCGTCCTCGGCGCAGAGCGCACGGTCGGCGGCGCCACCTACATTGCCACCGTGATCGCCGCACCCGGCGTGATCAGGCACACCAGCGCCTTCGCCAAGATGCAGGTCGGCCGCCCCGACAAGAAGCCGGACGCCAAACTGCAGGCCTTTGTCGATGCCGCCAAGGCGGCCAAGCTCGACATCGACCTCTCGCCCGACATCGAACGCGAGCTGTGGCAGAAATTCATCTTTCTCACCGCCATGGCCGGATCGACCGCCAGTCTGCGCTCGCCCATCGGCCCAATCCGCGCCGATCCCGAACTGCGCGCATTCTTTCGCGCGCTGATGGAAGAAGCCTTCGCGGTCGGCAAGGCCAAAGGAGTCGCGCTCGATACCGCCTATATCGAAGAGCGCATGGCCTTCCTGATGAACATCGAGCCGGGCATGAAGGCCTCGATGGCGCATGACCTCGAGCGCGGCAACCGGCTGGAGCTCGACTGGCTGGCAGGCAAGGTGCGCGCGCTCGGCCGCCAATTTGGCATCCCGACGCCGGCGAGCGACACGGTCTACACCGTGCTCAAGCTCAGCCGCATGGGCAAAGCACAATAAAACTCTCGCGGGCGCGAGTCGGGAGTCGGGAGTTTCGCAAAATTCCGTTTCAAATCGCCGTGATGCGTCAACCGAAAAATACCGGCGCCAAATAGCCATAGGCAAACAGCGCGAAGAGACCGGCGATCAAAATATGCGCAGTCACTTTGCCGATTTGCTCCCCGCGCCGGTCGGACAGGGTTTCGATCATAACGACCTCCATTTTTTCATGGCGTCTCGATAACGCCGCCGGCGGCGAAAAGTGCCCATGGGCGGCACGGCCGCCGCTACCCGGTTACGGCAATGCGCACGAATTCCGCACCATAGTAGGTCGCCGCCGAGACGAAAAATTAGTGGTGGACGTGCCAGAACGAGCCGCGCAATCGGGAGTACGTCTCCGTGCCGGCCTCGTTTCGCATCCTTAACATCGATGACGATCCGCTCACGCGCGACGCCGTCGAACTGTCGCTCAACCTCGATCCGGCGTTCATCGTACTGAGCTTCGGCGACGCGCGCGAAGCGCTCGCGGCGGCGCCCGATTGGCAGCCGGACCTCATCATTTGCGACGCCACGAATTCCGGCATGGACAGGGCGACGCTGCTCGCCGAACTGCGCGCCAACGCGGCGACTGCCAAAGTTCCGGCCGTCGTCTTGTCCGCCCACGCCGGACCGGACGATGTCGCGGCCATGAAATCGCTCGGCGTTATTGCCGTGATCGCCAAGCCGTTCGATCCGGAGAAACTCGCCGAGACCGTGCGCCGCCATCTTTGTTCAGTCCGGCTGAGCGCAGCGGGCTACGATTTTTCGCAGCGCTTGCGCAAGGACGCGGCCACGCTTGCGGCCTTCCGTCCGCGCCTCGCCGACGCCACCGCGCCGGAACAGCTGCAGTCCCACGCGCACAAGCTCGCCGGCGCCGCCGGCATCTTCAATTTCGCCGCCGTGAGCAGCAAAGCGAGCGCACTGGAAATCGCCATCATCGACATGCGGGCCGGCCGCGGCGCGTCGGAAGCGGTCGCTGCCAATCTCGACGCGTTGCTCGAGTGCATCGCGCGCGCTGCGTGAGAACGCGCGCGATCAAAGCTGGGGGAGCGACATGAGCAAATTTTTCGAAGAGCACGAAGGGCCGCGCAACGTACTGATCGCCGACGACGATCCCGCCGTCCTGCGTCAACTGGCCACCCGCTGCTCGATGCTGGGCTTCCACGTCGACACCGCAATCAACGGCATGCAGTTGCTGGTCAAGGCGCGGCACCGGCATCCGGACATTTTGATCGTCGACATCAATATGCCGGCGCTTGACGGCCTGTCGGTTTGCACCAGCCTGCTGGAACCAGGGCGCAAGCCGGTCGAGGTAATCGTGATCAGCGGCGCTGCCGACGCGACGACACCTGAACGCTGCGACAGCCTCGGCGTATTTTTCGGACGCAAGGGGCCCGAGTTTTGGAAAAGCATCGAAACCGCACTGATTGAAATCTGTCCGGACATCGTCGGCCGGCTGGCGCAGTTGCCAGCCGCATCACCGGCCCCGCTGCGGCAGTCCCTGCGTGCTGGTGGTCGACGACGACCCCAGCAGCTTCGCCTTCCTGTCCAGCCGGCTCGAGAAATTCGGCATCGACACGATCTATGCTTCCGACGCCACGCAGGCCTGCCGTATCGCCGGCAAACAGAAACCCAGCGTCATCATTTCCGACAATTACATGCCCGATGGCGACGCCCAGTATTTGCTCTGTCGCCTGCGCGGCGCCCAGGAAACGGCGGATATTCCGGTCGTCGTGATCAGCGGCCGCAAGCTCAACGAAATCGACGAACAAAACTTGAAACGCGAGATTTGCGGTTGGCCGGGCGCTTTTCAGGTGTTCCGTAAGTCGTTCGACACGCAGCAACTGTTTCACGCGCTGGAGAAATTCTGCAGTTTCAGGAAACTCGGCGCGCCGACCGACGGCACGACCGAGACCGCCACGCGCGCGGCCACTGCCGGCAAGCCGGATTAGGCGCGGGAAGAGCCCCAGCGGCAAAGCTCGGGCTCCCCCCGCGCAAAACGGCTGGAAAGGGGCAAACCAAACCAGCCGCCTCGGCAGTGCTCAACGGCTGCGGCCGCGGGCCGCGCTACATCAACGGCGCCAAATAGCCGTAGCCAAACAACGCGGCGAGCAGCACGATGAAAATTGTGGCCGCCCGCCGGCCGACCGTGTCGGCGAAATCGTCTCGGGTCTCATCCATGACTGCCTGCCAGTAAAAATTGGCCGCACTGAAGCGAGCGCGGCCAAAAAAAGGCTTGGTCATAACCACCCGCTCCAGAGGGGAAAGAGTGGCGGTCTCAGCGTGACCGAAGCCGCAGCCAATGGCATTTGTTGCAATCATTGATTCGAATTAATGAACCGGATTACGCTTCCCGTGATGGATACGCTCATGGCCACGCCGCGGAATGCGTTGAACCGGCAGCATCCGTTCGTCGCGCGGCTGCTGCAGCATGTCGATTTGAGCGCGGCCGATCTCGACAGCCTCGACGGCATCGTCGACGGCGAGCTCAGCATCCGCCGCCGCCGCGACCTGATCATCGACGGCTACGAATACCGCAAACTGTGCTTCCTGAAGGACGGCTATGCCGTACGCTACAAGCTGTTGCGCAACGGCAAGCGGCAGATCCTCAACGTCGTGCTGCCCGGCGACATCATCGGCCTACCCGGCAGTTTCTACGAGCGCGCGGTCTATTCGGTCACCGCCATTACCGATTTGTGCATGCATGTCTGCGCGCTCGATTCTTACGTGCAGCTATGCTACCGGCGCCCGCAATTCGGCCTGGCGCTCTCCTGGATCGCGGTGCAGGAGGCCACCACTTACGCCGAGCACGTCATCGATGTTGGCCGCCGCGCCCCGATCGAGCGACTGTCGCATTTCCTGCTCGAACTGCACGCGCGCCTGTTGGCGGTCGGCCGCGCCGAAGCCACGCGCTTCACGCTGCCGTTCTCGCAGGAAGTCATGGCCGACGTGCTGGGCCTGAGCGTCCCGCATCTCAACCGCATGATGCAGCGGCTGCGCGCCGAGAAGCTGATCGCCGACCGCGCACGCACCATCGAATTCATCGATGCCGCGGCGATGCAGGCACTCGCGCACTACCAGCCGCAGGCGCTGGCGCCGATCCCGCAGCCGGCGCGGGCCTAGACGTAGCGCGGGATCGGTCCGACCTGCGGCGTGGTGTCCGGCAGGTCGATGAACGTCTCATCGACATAGCACCAGCCCCAGCCTTCGGGCGGGTCGTAGCCTTCGATGATCGGATGGCCGGTTGAGTGGAAATGCTTGGTGGCGTGCCGGTTGGGCGAACTGTCGCAGCAGCCGACGTGACCGCAGATCCGGCACAGCCGCAAATGCACCCAATGCGCGCCGATCTTTAGGCAGTCCTCGCAGCCGCGCGCGCTCGGCGTCACGCGCTTGATGCCGGCGGCATGGGCGCAGCTTCCGCTCATCGCGCTCTCCCGGATTTCGCGCGCGGCAGCATCGCCGCGATGACGACGGCGGCGGCGGCGGAAACGACCGCGGCCACGATCAGGCAGGCGACGTAACCAAAAGAATATGACGCCACGCCGGCGGCCAGCGCAATGCCGGCCAGCATCGCGATCCGGCTCACCGCGGTGTTGACGCCGGAGGCGAGGCCTTCGTCGTCCTCCTGCAGGCTTGAGAGCACCGACGTGGTCAGCGGCGTCACCAGGATGGCGAACGAGATGCCGAGCAGCGTCATAGGGCCGATGACGCCGGCGGCGAGCGCAGCGGTCTTGCCCAGCGCCATCAGCAGAAACGCCAGCGCCGCGCCGAGTGGCCCGCCGATCAGCATCGCGCGCGCGCCGATCTTGTCCGCGAGTGCGCCGAACGGTCGCGACAGCAGCCCGACGCCGAGCGTGAACGGCAGAAATGCCAATCCCGCGCCGGTCGGCGTGAGACCGCGACGGTCGATGAGATCGAACGATAGCAGGAAGAACATGATCGCCAGGCCGCAATAGAGCAGCAGCGTCGCCACGTTGAGTGCGACGAAGCCGCGGTTGCCCAATAGCCAGGGCGGCGTCATCGGATGCCGGCTTGCGCCTTCCCAGACGGAGTAGCCCGCGAGCGCGACGACGCCGAGCGCCGCGGCGGCGCCGATCGCGACCGCCGAGGTCGACGACGACGCTCTGCCGGGCCCGAGCTCGCTGAAGGCCCAGGCCAACGCCGCCAGCGCCGCGGCCAGGATGGCCGCGCCCACCACATCGAAGCGCCGCGATTGGCGAGCGTCCGGCGGCGCGAAGGCGGCGAGCAGCCCGACCGCGATGAGCGCAAGCGGCGGGTTGATCGCGAACACCCACTGCCAGCCGAAGCTCTCGGTCAGCCAGCCGCCAAGTACCGGACCGCCGGCAGTGGTCAACGCGGAGGCCGCCGCCCACGCGCCGACGGCGCGGTTGCGCTGTTCCTTGGGATAGATCGCGCCGATCAGCGCCAGGCTCGCCGGCGTCAGGATCGCAGCGCAGACGCCTTGCACGACGCGCAATACGATGAGCCACTCGACGGATGGCGCGGCCATGCAAGCCGCCGACGCCAGGCCGAAGCCGACGCAGCCGGCGGCCAGCATGCGCGCCTTGCCATAGACGTCGGCCAGTGCGCCGCCGATCAGCGTCAGCGCGGCAAGCGCCAGCACATAACCGTTGAGCACCCATTGCACCGAGGCGAGATCGACGTGGAAGAAGGCGCGCAGCTTGGGCAGCGCGACGGTGAGCGCGGAGCCGTCGATGAACGCCATGGCCGACGCCAAGATGCAGGCGGTGAGCACCATCGGGCGCCGGGACACAAACTCGCGCTCGAGCGCGCGCGGGCTCGGCTCGGCTGCGACGATGCCGCGGATGCAAGGCTCGACGATGGGCTGCGCCATCGGGCCCGCGTAACATGGACCCGTGCAGCGCAGCAATGCGCCGGGGGCGTCGATGAACTCGACGATGCAGGCGCTCGCGCCGATCCCACTGCCGGCGCGGGCGTGAATTTGCGTCTAGGCGGTTAAGGTCGGCATCCTTGCCCGCCGAAAGCCCGCGAGACCTGCGAGCGCAAGCACCATCATCGCAGCGGCAAACAGCGCCGGTGCCGCCGGGCTGCCGGTCAGATCTCGCGCCAAGCCGGCAGCGCCGGGAAGCAACGCCATGCCGGCATAATACCAGGTGAAATAGACGCCCATGCCGGCAGCACGGCTTTGCGCCCGCAGCGCCTGCGCCGGTAGCGCCATGATCAGCCCGGCGGGCGCGCCGATCACGATCACCATGACCGCAAACACATAGATCGGCTGTTCAGCGAACGGCAGTGCGGCCGATGCCAAGCCCGCGAGTACGAGGCCGCCGACCAAAAACAGATTCGGGCGGTGGAACCGCTCGGCGAGATAGCCGGTCAATGGCACCAAAGGAATAAGCGTCCAGCCCAAGAAACTGACGATGCTGCTTGCTTGCGCGGACGAAACTCCGCGCGCCGTGAACAGGCTCGGCAAAAAACTGATCAGCACGATGTAGCCGACATTGTATGTCATCCAGACAAAGCCGGCGCACGAGACGGCGAGCCATTCGCGCGGCGTGAGATTGAGGTGAAGCGCCGGTAACGGCTGCGTTCCGGCCGCGGGTGGATCGCGATAGATCGCCGCAACCATCAGCAAGCTTGCCAGCGACAGTAACGCGCCGAGGCTCATCACCGCCCCCCAAGACTCCGCCGCAGCCAGCGGCGTGAACAGCAGCAGGCCGAGCGCCAGCCCAAGCGGCCAGCTCGCAATCAGAATGGCCATGGCCGTGACGATCTCGCGGCCGGCAAACCAGTCCGCGACCATCTTGGTGATGAGCACGTTGATCAGCACGGCGCCCGCCCCGCTGATCAGCCGGCCCGCGGCGAGGACGAGAAAGGACCAGCCGGCCGCCATCAGCGCGCCGCCCGCCGCCATCAGCAGCAATCCGGCCAGCGTCACGTGTTTGGCGCCGAAACGCTGGCCGAGCACGCCGCCTGGTAGAGCGATAAAAATCCCCGGCAGCATGAAAAGCCCGATCAGCGTGCCAAGCTGAGCGAAATTGATGCCGAATGCATCGGCCAGAAATGGCGCGGTCGAAGCGACGGTCTGAAATTGGCAGCCCATGACCGTGCGCGCAATGAACAACACGCCCAGCATCGACCAGCGACTATCACCATTTTTTTGCATGCGTGCGCCTTGTTGTTGCGGCGCGTTATAGCATCCCGCTGGCGCCCTGCCCGCGCCTCCCATAAGGTTGCGCTCCGCGGCGAATCGAGCGAGGTGACGGGAATGCTCGATACGGTCCTCTATTGGGTGACGGCGCCGATTCGCTGGTTCGGCCGCTCGCGCGCATTCCGCTTGGGCCTTGCCGCCGTGGTCGTGCTCGGCGGTTCGTTTTACGCAACGCTGTGGGCGCTCGACCGCTTCATGCCGGCAGCGGCGCCAGCCGTGCCGGCGCTGGCAAAGCTGCCGGTACTGCCGCCGCTGCCACCGGTGACGCGCGCGTCCTACGTGATTGCGCCGGTCGCCGTCGCGCTCACCGCCATCCGCGCCAGCTTGGATGCCGCCGCGCCGCATCAACTGATCGGGCAGAACGCCAATCCGGTGAGCAGCCTGCTGTCGAAGGCGGACATCGGCATCACCGTCGCGCGCGGACAGCTTACCGTGAACGGCGCGCCCAACGATCTCACCATCGGCGCCCCGCTCAATTCCTCGCTCAAGATCACCGGCCAGATTGCCGGCGTGGCCGGCAACATCACCGGCTCGCTCACCAGCTTCATCGACAACGGCCTCGGCAAGAGCATCGGCGGCCTCACCAGCAAAGTGCTCGACCAGCGCGCCGACGTGCGCGGCCAGGTCACCATCCATTCAAGGGCCGCCATCACCTCCGACTGGCGGCTGGAGCCGCATCTCACCGCCCAACTCGCACTCGGCGACAGCGCGCTCAGCCTCGCCGGCATCAAGATCAACATGGCGAGCGAGGCGCGCCCGCTGATCGATAAGATGGTCAACGAGCAGGTCGCCGAGCTCGAGTCGCGGCTGCGCCACGATACTTTCATAGAGCGATCCGCGCGGGCGCAATGGACCAAAATGTGCCGCGCCATCCCGCTCGGCGGTGGCCAGACCGGCCTGCCGCAGCTCTGGCTGGAAATGCGGCCGATCCGCGCCGCCGCCGCGCAGCCGCGCATCGAGGCGCGCGATATCACGATCACCGTCGGCGTGCAGGCGGAAACGCGCATCACGCCGACCGAGACCAAGCCCAATTGCCCGTTCCCGGCCAAGCTCGAGCTGGTGCCGCCGATGGACGACGGCAAACTCGCGGTTGGGCTGCCGATCGACGTGCCGTTCACCGAGCTCAATGCGCTGCTCGAGGCGCAACTCAAGGGCCACCGCTATCCGGAGGACGGCAAGACCGCGATGGACGTCGAGGTGCTCAAAGTTCATGTCGGAGCGACAGGTGACCGGTTGCTGATCGCGCTCGACGTCAAGGCGCGCGAGAAGAAGAGCTGGTTCGGCCTTGGCGCCACGGCCACGGTGCAGATCTGGGGCAAGCCGGTGCTCGACGCGCAGAACCAGATCCTGCGCCTGACCGACGTGTCGCTGGCGGTGGAATCGGAAGCGGCCTTCGGCCTGTTGGGCGCCGCCGCCCGCGCCGCCATGCCTTATCTGCAAAAGGCGCTGGCCGAGAAGGCCGTGGTCGATCTCAAGCCCTTCGCCGCCGACGCCAAGAAGAAGATCGCCGCCGCGCTCGCCGACTTCCAGCAGAACAGCGAGGGCGTGCAGGTGGATGCCAGCGTGCAGGACGTGCGCCTGAGCGGCATCGCCTTCGACTCGAAGACCTTGCGGGTGATCGCGGAAGCCGACGGCAACGCGCGCGCCTCCGTGACGCAATTGCCGAGGATGTGAGAACTCGATCCTCATGGTGAGGAGCGCCGAAGGCGCGTCTCGAACCATGAGGCCTCATCCTTCGAAACGGCCGCTTCGCGGCCTCCTCAGGATGAGGGTCCAGGTCGGGCACGCGCCGTTGCACACATTGACACCCCTGCCTCCTTGCCTACATTAATCCCGTTCCGAGGGGTGCCCGCGCGCGGGCTGAGAAAAACCCTTTGAACCTGATCCGGGTCATGCCGGCGAAGGGACAGGATCAATCGATGCATTCGACACAATCGACGCACCCGCAGCAATCGATGCCGCCGCGCGCGACGCACCCCCGGCACGCCGAGCCGTCGCACACGATCGCGCGGCTGGTCGGGCCGGTGCTGGCCACGGTCGGCATCGGCATGCTGGCCAATGGGGACGTCTACCGGGAGATGGCCGGCCAGTTCCTCGCCGGCTACCCGTTCATCTACTTTTCCGGACTTCTGGCGCTCACCGCCGGCCTCGCCATCCTCAACGCGCACCCGGGCTGGACCGCCGACTGGCGCAGCGCGATCACAGCGACCGGCTGGATCATCACCTGTATCGGGGTATTCCGCATCCTCACCCCGCAGTTCACCGCTTTCGTCGCCGGCGCGCTGATCGCCCATAGCGGCTTCTTCACCGGCGCCGGCATCGTGCTGCTGGCGTTCGGCGGCTTTATCACCTTCAAAGGCTATGTGATGTGAGCGTACAATCGAATCGACTTCACCGGGGGAGAACGACCATGGAGCGCTCGCGGTTTATCGCGAAACTGATCGGACCAATCTGCATCGCCGGCGGGCTCGGCATGCTGTTCAACACGGCGGTGTTCAAGGCGATGTTCGAAAACGGCCTGCACGACCATCTGCTGATCTATCTCACCGGCTTCATTGCGCTGACCGGCGGACTGGCGGTCGTCGTGCTGCACAACAAATGGGAGTGCAACTGGACGGTGATTATCACGCTGTTCGGCTGGCTCGCGGTGATCGGCGGCATCGTGCGCATGGTGGCGCCGCAGGTGATCGAGCAGGTCGGCCTGCGCGTGATCGCCCATCACACCTTCTTCCTCGTGGACGGCTGGATCGCCGTGCTGCTCGGCGTGCTGCTGAGCTATTTCGGCTATCTCAATCCGCCCACTTTGTCGCCCGGGCGCGCCGCGCGCGGGCCGTCGCGTCGCCGCAGGAGATAATCGATGAACATCCACGATCCCAAGGTCGCGCTGCCGAAGGTCACCACCGGCGCTTTGCCCGCCTCGCGCAAGGTTTATTCCTCGCCCGAGGCCGCGCCCGACTTGGCGGTGCCGATCCGCGAGATCGCATTGGATGCCTCCTCCGGCGAGCAGCCTTTGCCGGTCTACGACACCACCGGGCCGTACAGCGACCCGGCGGTGACCATCGACGTGGAGAAGGGCCTCGCCCGCACGCGGCTCGATTGGGTGAAAGAACGCGGCGGCGTCGAGCAATACGAAGGCCGGCCGATTCAGCCGGTCGACAACGGCAACGTCACCGGCAAGCACCTGGCGCGCAACTTTCCCAACACGCCGAAGCCGTGGCGCGCTTCTTCTTCACCCTCCCCCTTGTGGGGAGGGTCGACCGCCGAAGGCGGTCGGGGTGGGGGTAAGCCACAAGCGCCTGCGCAAGTTTCTAGCGCCCGCCCCCACCCCCCCCCCCCCAC
>Ga0335081_10014183_pt1 | contig 12891 bp, 7 predicted proteins | sample Lox_Sample_35_FD_206713 | JGI IMG/M metagenome (GOLD analysis project Ga0335081, IMG submission 206713) | Soil microbial communities from Loxahatchee National Wildlife Refuge, Florida, United States - Lox_Sample_3.5 | ecosystem: Environmental > Terrestrial > Soil > Wetlands | place: USA: Florida...
CACGGCCTGCGGGTTATAGACGTACTCGTAATTGAAGAAGAAGAACAGCTTGTCCTTGAGATAACCGAAGGGCACGAGTTTGCCGCCGACGTTGCCGCCGAAGTTGTGCACGCGATTGTAGGCGCGGGCGGCGTTGGTGGCGTTGTTGGCCCAGGAGTTCGCGTTGAACTGTTCGCTGGTGGGTTGATAGAAGGCGCTGCCGTGGTACTGGTTGCCGCCGCGCTTGGTGATGAACTTGATGTTCACGCCGCTCTCGGCGCCGGCGTCGGCGCCCAAACCGCTGGTTTCCACCGAGACTTCTTCCAGCGCTCCGAGGCGGACGGGAACGGTAGTATAGAAGACCGTGCCGCCGCTCTTGTAACCGTTGGAGGCGTCGTTGATGCCATCTACGGTAACTTCCACCGCGCCGCCGGGGACATTGTTGAACCTGGTGTCGCCGCTGCCGGAGTTTGTCTTGCCAGGCGTGAGCGCCGCAAACGCGAGCATTTGGCGCGCGGTGCTGGGCAGCTCGTTGATCTCCTTTGGCTCGTACGTCGTGTTGACCAGTGGAGTGGCTGTTTCCAAAACCGGTGTCGTGCCCTCCACCGTCACCGTTTCGGTCTGCTGGCCGACCTTCAACTGGACGGGAACGTCGGTGGTCTGGCTGGCAATCACGGAGATGTGGCTGGTTACCGAAGTCTGGAATCCGGCCGCGACCACGGTGACCTCAAATGTGCCGAACGGCAGGTCCGGGAAGATGTACTGGCCGGAGGCGTTCGTGGTGGTCTCTCTCTTGGTCCCATTGACTTCGTCTTTTAGCGTCACTTTTGCACCGGGAACCAACGCGCTGGACGGGTCCGTCACCACTCCCGAGATGACGCCCACAATGCGCATTTGCGCCAATGCGGCCTGGCAACCAAGCAGAAGCAAAGTCGCCAGCAAAACCTGCGCAAGAAATCGAATCCGTTGTTGTTTCACGTTGTACCCCTCCCAGAAGCGTGATTGGTGCGAAGCCCACGAACGAAGGTTGTAAAGCTGGGTGCTGGGGACAAGTGTAAGCGCTAACACGTGTCCTGTCAAGGGCTAATTGTAGGATCTCTTGTAACTTCTTTGGGAACCAAAAGACTTTGAAAGCGGGTACAATATGGACGACGGTCATGAATCTCGAACAAGTGGCGCGACGCGCCAAAGTCTCCACCGCTACGGTCTCCCGCGTGTTGAATAATGCAAGCGTAGTCAAGACCTCGACGCGGGCGCGGGTAGTCAAGGCCATCGAGGAACTGAAGTACCACCCGAATTTGCATGCGCGCAGCCTGGCGGGAGGCAAGAGCCGGACGATCGGCGTCATCGCCTCCAACATGGAGAACCCGTTCTTTTTCGACATCTATAAGACCATCGAATCCGACGCCCACGCGCAGGGCTACGAGATCGTGATGGCCAACACGGACTACCGCTCCGAACAACTGGTCACGAGCGTGCGGCTGATGATCGGCCGGCGGGTGGCCGGCCTGGCGGCGATCGTTTCCGAGATGGCGCCGGACCTCATGGACGAGCTGAATGAAAGCCGCATTCCCGTGGTGTTCTACGATGTGGGCACGCCGCGCGGCAACGTCGCCAACATCCGGGTCAATTACCGGCGCGGCATTGAAAAAGTAGTGGACTACTTGCACAGCCTGGGCCACCGGCGGTTGGGATTCATCGGCCACCACGCCATCCTGGGGCCGATCAACGAGCGCATGAAGGCGGTGATGGACGCGGTGGCGCGCATCCCATCGCTGGAAGTGCGGACTGCCGCGGACGCGGATACGTTGGAAGGCGGCCGCCAGGCAACGCGCGCGCTGCTCAGTTCCGGTTTCGTGCCAAGCGCTCTTGTCTGCGTGAACGATGTGACCGCAGTTGGGGCGTTGCGGGAGTTGCGGGAACGCGGTATCAGGGTTCCCGAAGACGTTTCAGTCACGGGCTTTGACAACGTCAAGCTGTCGGAGTTCTGCTACCCGGCGCTGACCACGGTCCACATTCCGCGGGAACGGATCGGCCACATCATGTGCGAATCGCTGCTATCGAAAGCCACCAAGCCGGTGGTCACGTTCGATCCGGAGATCGTCATTGATCCGGAGCTGGTATTGCGCGATTCAACCGGGCCGGCACCGGAGGGGCGGTAGGGGCCGAGCATTCTCCGCTCACTTACGTTCGCGGCTCAGCGGCCTACGTTCGCGGCATAGCTTCACGCAAAGTCGTTTCACAATATGCCGCGGTTGCTTGACATTGGGTGTGCATGTGCATAACATGAGCAGGTGCAAGCGATTACACCTGTAGATCCGGCCTTTGCACTCCTTCTTTTTCAGAGCAGCCCGTCGCGATTGCTCTCGCTCTCACCGGTCGATCTCGTCATCATCGTCCTTTATTTCTGCGCGGTTCTGGCAATCGGCTTTTACCTGAAGCGGTACACCAAGACCGGCGAAGATTTCTTTCTGGCCGGAAGGGAGATGACGGCGTGGGTTGCCGGGCTGAGCTTTCTGGCGGCCAACCTGGGCTCGCTGGAGCTGATGGGCTGGGCCGCCGCGGCCTATCAATACGGCATCCTCGCGGCTCACTGGTACTGGGTTGGCGCGATTCCCGCCATGGTTTTCCTGGCGATCGTGATGATCCCGTTCTATTACATTTCGAAGACCCATTCGGTGCCGGGGTACCTCAAGCTGCGCTTCGGCGAGCCGGCGCGCGCGCTTTCCGCCGTTTCGTTCGGCTTCATGACGGTGCTGATGAGCGGTATCAATATGTTCTCGATGGCCATCGTGCTGCAGGTGGTGCTCGGATGGAACATACACGTCAGCATCTGGGTCTCCTCGATTACGGTCGCGTTATACGTCGGCCTGGGAGGGCTGCTTTCGGCGATCTTCAATGAAGTCCTGCAGTTCGTGTTGATCTGGCTGGGCGCGCTGCTGATTTCGATCATCGGGCTGATCGAGTCGGGCGGCTGGAGCGGCATGGTGGCGCGCATCCACGCCAATTTCCCGAAGCAGGACTTCACGCATATGTGGAGGACCATGGGCTCGTTCCAGGACAACCCCATGGGCATTCACTGGGTGGGTATCGTGTTCGGGCTGGGGATCGCGATTTCGGCGGGCTACTGGACCACGGACTTCCTGGTGGTGCAACGCGTGATTTCGGCCAAGGACCTGCGGTCCGCCAAACTGGCCCCGTTGATCGGCGCGGCGTTCAAGATGTGCGTGCCGTTCATCGTGATCCTGCCGGGACTGTTGGGCCTGGCGGTTCTCGACTCTCCGGGCCACCATTTCCTGGTGGGGGAAGATGCCGCGGCGGAAGCCCTCAACCACGGCGTGGTGCTACACAGCTACAACCAGGTGCTGCCGATTATGCTGGCGCGCTACTGCGGGCCGGGGTTGCTGGGTCTGGGAATCACGGCGCTGATCGCCGGCTTCATGTCCGGCATGGCCGGCAATGTGAGCGCGTTCGCCACGGTTTGGACCTACGACATCTACCGCGCGATATTCCGCAAGCAAGCCACCGATCAACATTACGTGAGCGTGGGCCGCTGGTGCACCATCCTGGGCGTGCTGGTCTCGATCGGCACGGCGTACCTGGTGCGGGAATTCAAGAGCATCATGGACTACGTGCAGGCGCTGTTCAGCTTCTTCATCGCGCCGCTGTTTTCGACCGTACTGCTCGGCATGTTGTGGAAGCGGACCACGCCAGCGGCGGGGTTCTGGGGACTGCTGGCGGGAACGGTTTCGTCTATTGGAATGTGGGCGTGGGTGAAGATCGATCACTCCGCGATCCGGTACGTGGCGCTGTCGCCGTACGCGAAGGACATGGCGGAGAACATGTTTCGCGCGCTCTGGTGCTCGAGCATCTGCGCCATTGTGACGGTGGCGGTGAGCCTGTTGACGAAGCCCAAACCGGACTCGGAACTGGTAGGCTTGGTATACGGCTGTACCGAGATCCCGACGGAAGGACATCTTCCGCTGTGGCAGCGACCCATTTTCTGGGCCGGCGTGGTTTCGGCCGCGTTCGTCATATTACAGATCATTTTCTGGTAGGTGAAGGCAATGCATCGTCCCGGAATGCTCTCAATCTGGTTCTTCATCGGCGTCCTGCTGTTGACGTACGGAATACTGATCCTGGGCGCGGGCGTTTACGACTGGATGAACCCTCCCGCGGTGCAGAGTGTGAAACTGGCGGATCTGCACGCCGGTGTGTGGTGGGGCGCGTTATTGATCGTGCTCGGCGCGATCTATACAGTGAAGTTCCGGCCGGGGAGGAGCAACTGAGGAGAGTGTTTTGAAAATGCGGCGGCGTGCGTCTCTTGTGTTGCCCTCCGCTCCCTTACGGTCGCGGCTCAGAGGCGGTCGCGGCTCAGAGGGGGCATTGGCGATGTTGGCGGTGTCAGGGAATAACGAGTTATGACCAATGGTAAGACCCGTAAGATGACCTTCGGCCTGGTGGTGGGCAATCGCGGATTCTTCCCCGATCATCTGGCGAAGAGCGGCCGCGAAGATATGATCGCGGTGCTGCAGAGGGCCGGCCACGACGTGGTAGCGGTCGGGCCGGAAGAGACGAAGTACGGCGCCATCGAGACCCGCGCCGAAGCGGCGCGCTGCGCGGAACTGTTCCGCAAGAACGCAGACCGGATCGACGGAATCATCGTCACCCTGCCGAATTTCGGCGACGAGCGAGCCATCGCCGACACGCTGCGCGGAGCGAATCTGACAGTCCCCGTTCTAATCCAGGCCACGCCGGACACGCCGGGCCTGATGAGCATCCGCGACCGCCGCGACAGCTTCTGCGGCAAGATGTCGGCCTGCAACAACCTGACCCAGTACGGCATTCCCTATTCGCTGACCACGCGCCATACGGAGGCTCCGGATTCGGATTTCTTCCGCAAGGACCTGGAGTGGTTCGCGGCCGTCTGCCGCGTGGTGAAGGGCCTGCGGCGGCTGAGAATCGGGGCCATCGGCGCGCGTCCCGCGGCGTTCAATACGGTTCGTTACAGCGAGAAGATTCTAGAGGCCAATGGCATCTCGATCGAGCCCATCGATCTTTCGGAGATTCTCGGCCGCATCGCGCGGATGAGCGACCAGGACCCGGCCGCGGCGGCCAAGCTGGCGGCGATCAAGAAATACGTGCCGAGCGACAAAGTGCCGGCCGAGCCGTTGATGAAGATGGCGAAGCTGGGCGCGGTGATCGACCAGTGGATGGCCCAGACGGAGGTTGCGATCAGCGCCATTCAGTGCTGGACCTCACTCGAAGAATTCTTCGGAGTGGTGCCTTGCACGGTGATGAGCATGATGAGCGACAACCTGATGTCGAGCGCGTGCGAAGTGGACATCTGCGGCGTGATCGGCATGCACGCGCTACAACTGGCGTCGGGAACGCCCAGCGCCCTGCTCGACTGGAACAACAACTACGGCGACGATCCCGACAAGGCGGTCTGCTTCCATTGCAGCAACCTCCCCAAGCATTTCTTCCGGGAAGCCAGGATGGACTTCCAGCAAATCATCGCCGGGACGGTGGGGCGGGATAACACCTACGGCACCTGCGTCGGGCTGGTGAAGCCGGGCCCGATGAGTTTTGCGCGGTTCTCGACCAACGATACGCATGGCGCCATCGAGGGCTACGTGGGCGAAGGGAAGTTCACCGACGACCCGCTAGAAACGTTCGGCGGCGCGGGAGTGGTCCACATCGCGAATCTGCAAGGGTTGCTGCGCTTCATCTGCGAGCGAGGCTTCGAGCATCACGTGGCCGCGAACCTGTCTTCGGTTGCGCCGGCGGTGCGGGAAGCGGCGACGAGATATCTCGGATGGAGCGTGCATAACCACAGCTAAGGAATCAGCCGCGAATAAACGCAAATGAACGCGAATCGATGCACTCGTTTTTTGTTTGTGTTTATTCGCGTTTATTCACGTTCATTCGCGGCCAAAACGAAGAGGCCATCATGAGCATCGTTGCAGGCGTTGACTTCGGGACCCTGAGCGTCCGCGTGTCGATCTTCGATAGCGGCCGCGGGAAGCTGGGCGCCGGCGCCGCCGAGTATCCGCTGCTGCGCAAGAAAGAGGACCCGGACCACGCCACGCAGAGCCACGCCGATCATATGCGGGCGCTCGCGGAGGCGACGCGCAACGCGGTGGCGAATGCGAAGATCGACGGAAAAGCGATCGAGGCGATCGCGCTCGATACCACCGGGTCCAGCGTGATTCCGGTCGACGCCAGGCTGGAGCCGATCGACGATTACTATCTCTGGTGCGACCATCGCGCCTGGAAGGAAGCCGGCGAGATCACCGCGCTGGCGCACAGCCGCAAGCTCGAGGCGATCGACTGGTGCGGCGGCGTGTATTCGTCGGAGTGGGGCTTCGCCAAGCTGCTGCACTGGCTGCGCCACAATCCTGGAAAGCGCGCGCGCTTCGCCACGGCGCTGGAGCACTGCGACATGGTGGCGGCGGTGCTGTGCGGCATCCGCGATCCGGCGCAGGTTCCGCGCAGCGCGTGCGCGATGGGCCACAAGTGGATGTGGAACGCCGCCCTGGGCGGTTTGCCGCCGGAGGAGTTTCTTGCCGCGGTCGATCCGCTGCTGGCTGGCGTGCGCGCCAAACTGAGCGGGCGGTATGAGACTTCGGACAAGATCGCCGGCCACCTGGCGCCCGAATGGGCGGAGAAGCTCGGGCTGCGCGCCGGGATTCCGATTCCGGTGGGCGCGTTCGACGCGCATTGGGACGCGATCGGCGCGGGCGTCGGGCTGGGCGACGTGGTCAACGTGGTCGGGACTTCCACGTGCATCATGGCGCTCGGGGAGCGGCCGAGTTTGATTCCGGGCGTGTGCGGGGTGGTGCAAGGATCGATCGACCCAGCGCGAACCGGGATCGAGGCTGGGCTCTCGGCCACCGGCGATATTTTCGAGGCCGTGGCACGACGCGCCGGAACGAGCGTGGTGGAGTTTTCTCGCGGCCTCGATAACTACATGGCCGGCGAGACCGGCCTGCTGCGGCTGACGTGGGACAACGGCGACCGCACGGTGCTGGTGAATCCGGAACTGGGCGGGATCGTGCTGGGGTGGCGGCTCACCAACACGGCGCAGGACGAGCTGTTCGCGTCCATAGAGGGCACGGCTTTCCATACGCGCGTCATTCTGGAGCGGATGGAGGAGCACGGCGTGCCCATTCGCCGCGTGATCAACGGCGGCGGCATTCCACAGAAGAACCAGGTTCTCAACCAGGTCTACGCCAACGTGCTGGGCAAGCCGATCCTGGTGCCCAAGGGCGATGTGACCAGCCTGGGCTCGGCGATCTTCGCGTTTCTTGCCGCCGGAACGTTCCAGAGCATTCAGGACGCGCAGGCGGCGCTCTGCCCCGGCTTCGCCACTGTCGAGCCGCAGAAGCAGCAGACGCAGATTTGCGAGGAGTTGTATCCGCTGTACCGCAAGCTGTACTTTTCCTTCGGGCAGCGGCAATCGGCCGCAGCGGCAATCGGCGATGTATTGCCGGAGCTGCGACGCATCGCGGCGAAGGCGCGCGGAGGGAAAAGTGCTGGAAAAGCTGCGAGCTGAAGTCCTGGAAGCCAACCTGGAGCTGGTTCGAAGGGGCCTTGTGGTGTACACGTTCGGCAACGCGAGCGGCGTTTCGCGCGAGCACGGGCTGGTGGCGATTAAACCGAGCGGCGTGCCGTACGAGAAGATGACGCCGCCTGACATGGTGATCACGGACCTGGATGGCAGGGTTGTGGAGGGCGCGCTGCGGCCATCGTCCGACCTGGCGACGCACGTGGCTCTCTATCGGGCGTTTCCTTCGATCGGCGGAGTGGTGCACACGCATTCGCGACATGCCACCGCCTGGGCGCAGGCCGGGCGGGAGATCCCCTGTTTCGGCACCACGCACGCGGACTATTTCCATGGCCCGGTGCCACTAACCGCACCCCTAACGCCCGAGGAAATACATCTCGACTATGAAGTTAACACCGGCGTGGCGATTGTTCGCCGGATAGAGGGCCTCGATCCGCTTGGTTGTCCGGGAGTGCTGGTGCACGGCCACGGGCCGTTCACCTGGGGCAAGAACGTGATGGACGCGGCGCACATGGCTGTAATCGTGGAAGAACTCGCGGCCATGGCGTGGATGACGGTGACGATCAATCCGGAAGCCAGGCCGATCTCGCAGGCGCAGCGCGACAAGCACCACTTCCGGAAGCACGGCCCGAAAGCGTACTACGGACAGAAGTAGGACCCCTTGCGGCCCGCCTGACGCCACGCGACTTCGGCCGCCTACCGGCTGCCGTGAAACGTGCTCAAATGATCGGTAGTCTGTGTGATGCACCGCATCTCCCTGACGCATGCTCGGTCTATTTGAAGACGTGCGCTACGGCCTCAGGGCGTTAGCCAAGAACCGCGGCCTCACCGCCGTTGCGGTGCTGTCGCTGGGTTTAGGGATCGGCGCCAACACCACTATCTTTTCTCTAGTGCATGCCATCCTGTTGCGGCCGCTCCCAGTGCGGGAGCCCGCCAGGCTCGCAGAGGTTTACACTGTCGACCCGCGTATCCCCGGTGACTGGGGCTGCTCTTTTCCCAATTTCCGGGACTATCGCGACCGCAACAGTGTCTTCTCGTCCATGTTCGTGTACACGGCGGTGAGGCTCAATCTCACTGGCGGAGCGGAGCCGCGGCCGGTGACAGGGCAACTGACCTCCGCCAACTACTTCTCAACGCTCGGTGTAAACCCGGTCCGGGGCCGGGGCTTCCTCTCCGACGAAGACACCGGCGAGGGCGCCCACCCGGTGGCCGTGATCAGCTACCGCTTCTGGCAGCAGGAATTCGCCGGCGATCCAAGCGTCACCTCAAGAACCCTCAGCCTCAACGGCCGGGGCTACAGCATTATCGGCGTCGCTCCGAAGGGCTTCGAAGGCCTCGATACCTTGACCGCCACAGACATCTGGGTGCCGATGGCCATGTACCCGCAGCTTTTCTTCGCGCCGGCGCTGGTCGAGCAGCGCCGCGCCCTGCTGTTTGCGACGGTCGGCCGGCTGAAACCAGAGGTGACTTTCCCGCAAGCCCAGGTTGCAATCGGGAGCATCGCGCAGGACCTCGAGCGGCAGTTTCCCAAAGAAAACCAAGGGCGGCGCGTCCTGCTGGCTTCGGTTACGGACGCCGCGATCCCTCCGGCGAACCGCGGCCAGATTTCGAACGCCAGCGAGGTTCTGATGATCGTCTCGGCGATCGTCCTGGCCATCGCCTGCGGCAACGTGGCCAGTCTGCTGCTGGCGCGGGCCGCCGCGCGGAACAAGGAGATCACGGTGCGGTTGGCGATGGGCGCGCGGCGTGCGCGGCTCATCCGGCAACTGCTCACCGAAAGCGTGTTGCTGGCGATTCTGGGAGGCGTGGCCGGCCAGCTATTTGCCATCTGGGCGCGGGGGTTACTCTGGTCCATCCGGCCACCCGTTTTCAAATACGCGGCCGTGCACTTGGAAGTGGATCGCGTCGTACTGGCTTACAACTTTGCCATGGCGGTGCTCACGGGCCTGCTGTTCGGCCTTGCGCCGGCGCTGCGGGCGACTCGCAGCGATCTGGCGAGCGATCTCAAGGAACGGGCCGGACAGCCCGCTTTTTCGGCGCGCGGCTGGCATCCGCGTTCGGTGCTGGTGACCGGCCAGGTGGCCTTTTCGCTGGTTGCCCTGGTGGGCGCGGGTCTGTTCGTGCGCAGCCTGCGTAACGCCTTTCGCTATGATCCCGGTTTCGACGCCGCCCATCTGGGGATCGTTGTATTTAACGTGGCGGACCAGGGTTACGACGAGGCGCGCGGCCGCGACTTCCAGCAGCGCGTGCTGGAGCGAGCTTCCGCCGTTCCCGGCGTGGTCGCAGCCACACTGGCTAAAGACTGGCCGTTTTACGTTTCGCTCTCGCGCACGATGACGGTCGAAGGACAGGACAACAGCGCCACGAATGCCGGCCATATCACGCTGGCCGGATTCGTTTGGCCGGGGTATTTCCAGAGCGTAGGGACTTCCCTGCTCCGCGGCCGCGATTTTGCAGCGCAGGACGCGCCAACCAGCCCCCGCGTGGCGATCGTCAATGAAGCTGCCGCGAATGCCTACTGGCCCGGCGGCGATGCCGTTGGCAGGTTCGTGCGCCTCTTCGGCGAGGGTTCGCCGGTGGAAGTGATCGGGGTGGCGCGCAACGCCAATTATCGGGCCATCGGAGAACGGCCGCAGCCGTTCGTGTACTTTTCGATGCGGCAATACTACTTTCCGACGGCGGTGCTGTACATCAAGACCACGGGCGACCCCGACGCCGTGCTGGCCACCGTGCGACGCGAAGTGCAGACGCTCGACCGAAACCTGCTGCTGCAATCGGAAGCCACCTCCAGCACCATCGCACAGGCGCTGTGGGCGCAGCGTCTTTCCGCCAACCTGCTCGCGGTTTTCGGCGGCCTGGCGCTGCTGCTGGCCACCATCGGCATCTATGGCGTGATCGCGTACTCCGTCAGCCAACGGGTGCGGGAATTCGGCATTCGCATGGCCCTGGGAGCGACCGCCGGCCACGTGGAGCGGATGCTGCTGCGGGAGGGCATCCGGCTGGTGGCTATCGGCGTCGTGGCTGGCACGGTGATCGCGCTGCTGGCCTCGCGGGCCGTCGAGAGCATGCTCTTCGTCGTGAGCGCGCGCGACGCTGTCACCTTCCTGCTCGTGCCGGGGATTCTGACGCTGGTAGCGGTGCTGGCGTGCTGGATTCCTGCGAGACGGGCGATGAGAATCGATCCGGCAGTGGCGCTGAGGGACGAATAAAAGAAGCTGTCAGCGCTCAGCGATCAGCTAACCCGGCTCAACCCGCGGAAGGGATGCGCTAACAGACGAGCAAGCTGATCGCTGAAAGCTGATCGCTGACAGCTTCTTTCTTCACTCATCCCGCAGCACCCGCGACGGATCGATTCGCACCACGGAGCTGGCCGGCATGAGACACGCCAGCGTCGCTACGAGAGCGAGCACTGTTGCCACCACCGCCATCGTGAGGCCGTCATTCGCGCTGACGCCGAATAGCAGACTGCGCACCAGCCGCCCACCTGCAAGAGCGGCGAGTATGCCGGTTGCGAGTCCCAGCGCCACAGGTCTTAGTCCGCGCCAGACCACCATCCGGCATACCCTGGCTGCGCGGGCGCCCAGAGCCATGCGGACGCCGAATTCGCGGCGGCGCAGGCTGACTCCGTAGGCCACCACACCGTAAATTCCGAGCGCGGCCAGCAAGAGCGCCGAGATGGCAAAGGCTGCCGCCACGCGCATCTGGAACCGGCGTTGCGATACGGACTGCGCCACCAGGTCGGCCATGGTGCGCATTCTGGGAGCGGGAATCCCAGGGTCGATGGATTGAATGGTTCGGCGGATTTCTTCCGGCAGCGATTGCGGATCGGCGGACGATCGCACGACCAGGCTGGCAACCTGGTATGCCTGCTTCCAAAACGGGACATAAATCATGAGCGTGGGATCGCGCTCCAGGCGGGTGCTGTGAACATCGCCGACCACGCCGACCACCTCCGCTTTTCTGACGGCCGACCCGCTTGCCAGGATCACTTTTCCGAGCGGGTTTTGGTTGGGCCAGAGCTTGGCCGCGAGGCGCGCGGAAACCACCGCCACATTGCGATCGCGGTCCGCCTGCTTGATGGCGCGGCCGCGAATCAGGGGAATGCCCAACGTGGCGAAGTAATCTTCGCTGATGAACCGGATGTTGACCATGATTACCTGGCGAGTGGCCGGCTCGAGAGCGCCTTCGCTCGCGCCATCGAGCACCACGTGGTTCACGTTGGACTCGCCGGAAAGAGGCAGCCGGTTGACTGCCGCGACGGAGCGCACGCCCGGGAGGGCGCGCAGGCGGTCCGCAGCGCGATCGAAGAATGCGGCGCGTTCTTTGGCATCGCGGTAGCGCTCCGGCAGGGATAACGCCACCTCCAGCGAGCGGTCGCCGGTGAAGCCGCGGTCGATGCGCAGCACGTGCCAGAGGCTGCTGACGAGCAATCCGGCCAGGACCAGGAGCACGGTGCTGAGCGCCACTTCGCTCCCGACCAGCCATTCCCGCAGTTGCAAGCCGTGGCGGCCGCCACTCACGGTGTGGGTCTCGCCGCGCAGCGCGGTTTGCGGATCCGCGCGCGACAGGCGGAGGGCCGGTATCACGCCGAACAACAGGCCGCAGAACAGCGATAAGGCGATGGCGAACAAGAAGACTCGCGAGTCCATCCGGACCTCATCGAGACGCGGGAGGTCGATTGGCGCCGTACGAACAAAGGCGGCCAGCGCGGCCTGGGCGGCAGTGACTCCGAGCGCCCCGCCGGCGCAGGAGAGTAAGAGAGTCTCGGCCAGCGCGGAGATCAGCAGCCGCCCGCGCGAAGCGCCAAGCGCGATGCGCAGCGAGAATTCCCGGGCGCGGGCGCTGCCGCGGGCCAGCAGCAGGTTCGCCAGGTTGACGCAGACGATGAGCACCAGCATCAGCACGGCCGAGAGCAGCACCGCCAGGCTGGCGCGGACGGGCGAGCCGATCACGTCCTGGAGCGGCCGCATTTCCACATGCAGACCAGCGCTCAAATCGTGCTCCTTGACAATTCGATTTTCGAGCAGGTTCAACTCCGCCGCTGCCTGCGTCTGCGGAACGCCGCGGCGCAGCCGCCCGAACACGATGAAGTCGTAGTCGCCGCCCCAATCCGGCTGGTAGAACTGCAGCGGAAAAAAGACTTCGGTACGTTCCTCAAGACGGGCCAAGGGGCCGAGGTCGTCCCCGCGCGGGAAGTGGAAAGAAGGCGGCAGGATGCCGACCACAGTGTGCGGCCGGCCGTCCAGCCGGACTTTCTGCCCCACGACAGCCCGTGAGGCGCCAAAACGCCTCCGCCACAGCCTGTCGGTAATCACCACGGGATCCTTGTCGGGCTGTTCTTC
>Ga0335081_10014184_pt1 | contig 12891 bp, 10 predicted proteins | sample Lox_Sample_35_FD_206713 | JGI IMG/M metagenome (GOLD analysis project Ga0335081, IMG submission 206713) | Soil microbial communities from Loxahatchee National Wildlife Refuge, Florida, United States - Lox_Sample_3.5 | ecosystem: Environmental > Terrestrial > Soil > Wetlands | place: USA...
TCCGGTACTGATCTTCGGAGCTCAAGTTCTGCAATGGCATTGGGACATCCTGGCGCCGGGTGCCTTTCTGATTCAGCACATTCATCAGGCTCCACTCCCGCTCAAGTCCTTGCGGCTCGGCCGCCGTCAAATCGTAGCGGGTGAAATCGAGCACAAGGGGAGGCGAGTCCTTCATCCAATCACGAATCAACGCCAGCCGGAACTCGCGGTTCATATACCACTTGAATTCCAGTTCCTTTTCGGAGCCCGGAGCGCCGGTCCCTTTGGCATCGAAACGGTAATTGAGAGCCGCATTATTGGGAGTATGATTGCGCCACTCCAGCCCGAATTCTCCTTCCGTGATCACCTTGGTATCAGGCCATCTTTCCCGCACGGCCTGAAGCCACCACGTCAAGTCCTCGTCATGGCCTACAGATACCTCCCAGATGGCCGTCACCCAGGCAAAACCATTCAATGCATGTCCTTGGTCGAAATGCATCGCCGTCGTATCCAGCATCTCTTTATGGCCAGCTACAGCGCCAAGATTTCCAACTGTCTCGATCGGACCCACTCCCAACCGGCTATTGAACCCACCTTGAAAGCCATCTCGCCGCGCCGCAAGAAAGTCGCATGTCCAGCCGTCAAGGCAAACGCAGTCGATAAAATCAGCCTTGCTCTGGGCAGGTTTCAGATAGTGCTCACGGCTCGGATAGTACGGGTAGCAGATGCCTCCGTCGCCATCTCCATAATCGATGCCGTGTTGGCTCCATACTTGGCCTTGGCATACATGAATGCCCTCATCTTCGGCAAGATGTCTCTGGTTCTCCGCGTCCAAGAACCCGGCAATCAGACATTGAGGGCGATAGCCTCCCCCTACCATGAGGGAGGTCTCAGCTAACGCCTGGTGAATTGTCTGACGGGTCTGTTCGCGCGCATTGTACATAGGTGCGAAATATCCGCCGGGGATGAAAGTTACTTCGTCCCCGTACCGATCGTGATACGAGGCAAGCAGGCGCCGCGCCTCCTGGTACTCTTTACGGCTGTCATGCAGCGCGAGCCAACTGATCGCCCAGGTCATCCTGCCTCCTGGGCAGCCTCGTTCAAAAGCGTCGCGGCGCGATCGGATGCGGTCAGGGCTGTTGTCGGCAGCTTCGTCCTCGCCGATGGAGCGCGTTGGAGTTACCTCGATCTGGTTCACGCGCACCAAAGAAATGTGCGTCAGAATTCTGCCGCGCAACGAAGAGGTACCTGTCCCGCGAGCCTGGGAGGCCATTTCCGACGCGGCAATTGCGATCGATGCCGCCGAAATCGTCGCCCCGCTAAGAAACTCGCGCCGTGTCCATTTGCTGTCCATCAACTTCCCAGTCCCCCGCCATTCTCTGGCGCCTTTTTTGTGTCATTTTCTGCCGGCAGAATCAATAAAGGCTGCCTCGTTGCTCAAAGCACAGGCAATTCCCCTACTAAATTAAATCGCCATGACTAAACCGGCGCCGACAAATCGCCAGGCGTTGCTTTTTGCAACCGGAAATCTGCCGAATCACCACGTCTGGTTTATGTGCAGACTCTTCCCCTGAACCCGTATCCGATTGGTGATATCGACCTACTCATAGCCAGCCAGGTCCTGCGCCAGGAAGCACCCTCGTGGGATCAGTGGTGCCAATTCTTGTGAGCCTTGTCGAGCCCGTGATGCATTGGAGCTTGAAATCCCACCGTCAAGAGTGGGCGTGGGTTCTAGGTTTATGGCGTCAGAGCGCCTTGCGTGTTGACATAGAGCGCATAGAGCGACGTACTGGCGGCCATAAACAGGCGGTCGCGCTTGGCGCCACCAAAACAAATATTGGCGCAGATCTCCGGCAAATGAATCTTGCCGATCAGTTCGCCGGCGGGCGAGATAATGTGGACGCCGCTGAAGTCCTCGCCTCCCCAGCCCGCGCCCGCCCAAACGTTGCCGTCCACGTCGCAGCGAATGCCGTCGGCAAGGCCTGCGCCCATCTCCACAAAAACGCGGCCATTGGCCAGGCGCTCGCCGTCCACCACATCGTAAACCCGGATGTTATGCGGATACTCGGGTCCGTCGGTCACCCCTGTGTCGCAGATGTAGAGCTTTTTCTCGTCGGGCGAAAAGCACAGGCCGTTGGGCCGGCGCATGTCGCCTACCACCACCGTGGCTGCGCCGGTTTTGGGATCGAGTCGATAGACGTTGGCAGGAAGCTCGAACTGCGCCTTGTGGCCTTCGTAATTGCTCAGGATCCCGTAGCCGGGGTCGCTGAACCAAATGCTGCCGTTGGAGTGCACCGCCACATCGTTGGGCGCATTGAATGGCTTGCCCTGGTAATGGTCCATGAGCACCGTAATCGTGCCGTCGAGTTCGGTGCGGGTAACGCGGCGCGAGTCGTGCTCGCAGGTAATCAATCGGCCTTGCTTGTCGCGCGTGTTGCCGTTTGAGTAGTTGGAGGGAGAACGGAATACGCCCACTTCGCCGGTTTCCTCCACCCAGCGAAGCATGCGGTTGTTGGGGATGTCGCTGAACAGCAGGTAGCGCCCGTCGCCGAACCATACCGGGCCTTCCGCCCAGCGCGCGCCGGTGTAGAGCCGCTCGATGGCGGCATTGCTCTGCCGGTATTTGGCAAAACTCGGATGGAGGATTTCAATCGCGGGGTCGGGATACCTGGCGACCTTGGGAAGGCTCCAATCCTTCGCGGCCCCCTGAGGATTCACCGCCAAGCTCGCGCCCGCTGCCGCCGCCGTGGCAAAGAATGATCGTCGTTGCACGGTGTCCCTCCTCCCGCGTGGTCCCAACGCGGATTCGATTTGTCGCATAGAGTGCAGCCAAAGCCGGTCAGACAGCGCCCCCAACCGCATCGAGGATTTGACCGGTCATACTCCCCTCGACCACCCTCAGGTAGGTCTGAGCTACCTGAGCGGCCGGCACACCGAGGCTGGGATCCATCTTCATCGCGACCAGCGTCTCGCGAACCCAACCAGGAGCGACAGCATTGATGCGAAGGCCACGCGGAAGCTCCAATGCCGCCGCGCGCACAAAGCCTTCGAGGCCAGCATTAACCATACTGATGGCCGCGCCTCCGGGCATCGGCTGTCGGCTCAGTATCCCTGTTGTGAGCGTGAACGAACCTCCGTCCGCGAGCGCCTCGACGCCGAAGCGGACCAGATTAACTTGGCCCATGAGTTTGTTGTTGAGGCCGACGGCGAAGTCGGCGTCAGAGAGAGCGAGCAAGGGACGAAAGGCGGCTTGGCCTGCAGCACTGACCACGGCGTCCAACCGGCCGACCTTCGCGTAGAGGCGTCTGATCGACTCTGGATCCGCCAGATCAACCGTAAGCGCCGAGCGGGCATGGCTGGCGCGGAGGACCTCGTACCGTGCCTCTAGTGCCTGCGCAACGGCGCCGCCAATCGTGCCTGTTGCACCGATGACCAGAATCTTCATGAGCCCCTCCGGTTCTTGCCAACTCTTGCAGCCTGAGGTTTCGACAGCGGTTGTCGTCCTCAAGCGAGCATTCTACTCCAGACAGGTTTTCTAGGATTACCGAACTTCGGTCGATCTGAGACCGCGCCTCTATTAGGCCGTTTTTGCCCGCTCCCGTCAAAACACGTTTGGTGCTAACGCTGTTTCCCTTGGGAGCCGATGCACTCGTTGTGGACCAACCGTTGGAACTTTGGTCTGCGCAGAATCTCGTGAAACGCCTGAAACGCATCGTTCCCTTCGTCCTGCCTCCCGCCCTCACGGTCCTCATGTGCGGTCTCCTCATCCGACGCTCTCCTCTGTTGTTCACCCTCGCCTTCATGGTGCCGGTCCTCGTCGCCGTGATCGCCGTAATCGTCTTCATGGTTCTCGTCGCGCTTCGCCGGGATTGACCAGCGTTATGATTGGTTCACCGGGAGAGCCCGGCCCCGTCTCGGTTCGTGACGTGGATTTGTCTGCTCTTGAGAAGGATCCACGTTTGACCCGAGCGCCGCTTCCGCAGCGAGAAGTGATCCCGAAGGAGGCGGGCCAAGTAGCTAATCAGCCAGAATTTTGGCGAACCACACTCTTTCTCGGAGCTTGTCATCGGGCTGCGGGTTGACCGTGACCACCGGCACCGACCGGCAGCTGTTCCTCCCTGAGTTGCCGGAAAGGACTGGCATAAGTTGCTGCCCGGGGAACATACTTGGTTTGACTTTTTGCATATTAAGAGGTATCAGGTGCCGGGTTGAGGTTCCCAAAAGGAGCAAGATGACTAGCCGTAGGCGGAACCTCCGGCTCGAGCGAAGAAAAGGGAGGTAGGACTATGAACCGCAGACAATGGATGATGGTTTCCGGAGCAGCAGTGGCGGTACGCAGCGGATACGCCCAGGCGCAGCCGCCGGCGGGTCCCGCTGAAGCAAAACAGGACACGCCGGACAAGTTCTTGCTCATGGACTACCGTCCGGAATCCATCTATAAAGTTCCCAAGACCGAGGTTATGAAAGCGAAATACCCTGTTATCGATGTGCATTGCCACGGCCCAGAGGGCTCTCAGCAGGTTGACGACATGGTGAAGCTGATGGATGCGGTCGGCGTGGAAAAGACCGTGATTTTCACCGGTGAGTCAACGCCGGAAAGGTTCGGTCAAGCCCGCGAGCGCTACGTCAAATACCCGACGCGTTTTGATTTGTGGTGCAGCTTCGATTTGACGGGCGTTAACGAGCCAGGCTTCGGGCCCAACGCCCTCAAAGCCCTGGTGACTGTCACCGCTTGGGCGCGCTGGGCGTGGGCGAGGTCGGCGACAAAGGCGATGGAATGTGGGGTAGCGGCCCGCGGCGGGGAGGCCCGGCGCGTGCGGCGAACCGGCCGGCGGGCAGTTACCCAGGCCGGGGCAGTGGTTTCTTTCCGCCTACCCCCGCTCCCGCCGGGCCGCACCCCGACGATCCGCGCATGGATGCTCTCTGGGATAAATGCGCGCAGTTGGGAATGCCCATCAATATCCACGTCGCGGACCCGATCTGGTCCTATCAGCCGATGGACAGGACGAATGACGGCCTGATGAACGCCTACACCTGGATGATCAAGGTGTACCCCGGGTTGTTGGGACACAGCGAATTGATCCAGAGCCTGGAGCGCGCCATAGCAAAACACCCCAAGACCATTTTCATCGCCTGCCACCTCATGAATCTGGATTACGACCTGACGCGCCTGGGCGAAATCATGGACCGCAATCCAAACCTGTACGGCGACATCTCGGCGAGGTTTTCGGAACTCGCTCCCATCCCGCGGTTCGTGGCCCAGTTCATGGAGAAATACCAGGACCGTGTGCTCTATGGAACGGACTTGGGTTACAGCCAGCACATGTTCAGCACCACGTTCCGGCTTTTGGAGACAACCGATGAGCACTTCTACGTGCACGACCTCTTCGACTACCATTGGCCGCTCTATGGCTTCGGCCTCCCGGATCCGGTACTGAAGAAAGTGTATGCCGAGAACGCCCGGCGGGTTTCCCAGCGGGCGCGAAGCAACGCCGCTTGAGCGCTGCTTGCTGAACGTCAGACTATGAGGGCGGCACCGCGGCATTGAGGAACCGGAATTCAGGCGGACGGCGAGTCTGCGGCGCCGCGCGAAGTGGGCCGACTTACGCCGTTCAACGACTCCGGAGCCATTCGTCGATCAGCACATCGACGTTCTCCCAGGTGCGAGGAGTGTCCAACGTCAGATTATCGACCGGCGAGAGGACGAACCCAACCGGTCCGAGTTTCTCGATCGCCAACCTGACGGCGGCGCGTACCTCCCCGGCGGTGCCCTGCTCGACGGTAACAGCGCCTGAGACACCGCCCCATAGGCACACGCGCCCGCCGATTTTGCTCTTCATCAGGCCCATGTCGGTGTAAGTGCCCTGGACCGGGTCGACGCCGATCAGAACGTCGATGCCCGCCTCCAGGTACATTTCCAGCATGGGGGTGGTGCCACTCGTGCAGATATAACCGAACAGCGCCCCGCGCTGGTGCGCCAGTGCGGCCGCCGCCTTCAGCCGGGGTAGGACCGCCTGGCGGAAAAACCGGGGCCGCACGAAGTCGCAGCCCTCGTACCAGGCCCGGTAGATGTAGAGGTCCACCGGCCCCGCCAGGACCACCGCCATGCGTTGCAGATTCCAGGCGTGGATCATCTCGAGCAGTTCGGTGACGAAATCCGGCTGGTCATAGGCTAGCAGGGCGAGGTTCTGAAGGCCGCACAGCCAGTTGGCCATGTCCGCGCCCACTCCCCAGCCGCCCGCAAGCAGAACCCCCTGATCCCGGACAAAGGCATGGGCCCTCTCCGCTTCGCGCTGGAAGGCCGCGACGTCCTCCGGCTGCGGGGGCATCAGCAGGTATCGCAGCGCTTCCAACTCCTCCCTCTTGGTAATGAGCGGCTTCAGGGCTCGCGCCGTCTGGTAGTCGTCGACGAAGGGAATGTGGTCGCCATGCGGCCAGTCGTCAGAAAGGCGCGTGCTGGTCCGCAGGGGGCCGGCCGGTGTCGTGTACTCCTTGTGCAGGATCGCAGAACCGTCGCGGACCTCTTCCCGCCACTCGCGGGTGGTGACGGATGGGTGAGGACGCACGGGCAGGCCGCGCAGGTCGGGATGGTCCGGACGCTGCGGACGTGGCGCGCTGGGAATGAAAAGAAAGGGATCGAGGCCCAGTGCGCGCTCCGCCTTGACGAGTCCGTAGAGGTCTTCGTGGCAACGCCGCCGCAGCGCCGTGAAGCTCATGAAGCTGCACGGAAGGTAGTCGGTCGGCTGATGCTTAAGCGCACCCAGCATTCGCTCGCGTGAAGTCATTTCACGCATTCGAAGAAGACCCCTTTCGTGGTCGGCCTCGACCCGCCACCACCAGCGAGATTAGCGCACGTTGCCATCGATCCCGCTGGCAATGCGCTGCGAGCAACGTCTGCAGCCTTTGAGTTCTCCAGTCCGTGGGGAATAGTTAGCACAAGCGGCGCAGAGCGGCAAGCCCCTTAGCGGAGTACATTGGCGTAGTGTCCAAAAACTGAAAGCAATCGCACTTCACGGCCAGGGCGTGTGGGTCCGGTCGCGAATTGGCGCCTGATTTCGCCTCGGTCAGTTTCAGCGTCAGACCGCGGTCGTGTCCGTGAATTCGGCGAACTGTTACACGTCAGGAGCCACTATGCAGCCCACGGGGTCAGTTTAATACAAGGGCTGTTCTCGTTCGGAATGGCGTGGCGCGCACAACCTCCCTAAAGGGGCCATTCGGAAGCACTCTCATTATTTCGGCCTTCCGGTAGTAGTCCCCATTTACAGTCCTGGGGGTTCATCCCCGTCGAAATGTGGGTCGTATCCGCTAAAAAGAAGGCACTCCAGGCGCTCCGCATCCCGAAGAACGTGGTCTGGGACGCGCTTGCGCTCCACTTCGAGAAAATCGGCAAGCCCGTTTACTGCGCCAGCGACACTCCTGTGAATCAGAGGATCCGACCTTGTCAGCTCGGCGTAGAGCTTCGTAGCCGCCCAAAAAGCTTTGAACTGCTGGATCGGATACTTCCGTTTGTCTGAGGAGAGGCCGTCCTGAAAATCTGCCCAGCATTTCATGGCCTCAGCAGCTAACCGATCCTTTTCTGGAGAGGGCATACTCTCTGTCTCCTCCCGACGACCACAGTTTGAACCCCTGCAGTGTACTATTTCGGGCCCACCATCGAGGCCGTTTGGGCTCGACTCCCGGTGCCACTCACCGCCTGATGTGTTTGCGAACCTTGCACAGCGTAAGCGGTACGGGAACCGCAGCCCCCACGCTGAGCCGCAAGCCTCACCCTGGAGCCCCACTGCGGACCCGCAGCTGGCGATGGACATCGGTTCCGTCCCTCTCCCCGTTTGTTTAACACAAGGGGATTTCTCGCCAACGATCTTTTTGTTCCTCTCAGGGCAGCCAACTCCCGAGTGGGCGACGACACATTTGCAAGGTAGGTTATGGGTCGGGGTAGCTCGGTTCGCTTTGAGGAGCACTGCTCCTGGCACACCCTTCGGTTTGCTGGAATCAGCTAATCATCACGTAATCGTCACGGGCGTCTTGGGCGGCGGCTCTGCGACGCACCAACCGATCAGTGGCGAGAGGGTCAGGTCCAGCTGGTTCTGCTGCACGGCCAAGAAACCGGCAACAAGGTCTACATCAGCATATGATCCATCTTTAAACAACACCTTGAGGGGTACACGGGAGAGGCCAGATGGGAACCCTCGGAGGCGCACGCCCTTGTTGGCCTCGGGGTTGAAGGGCAGGTTCTTCGTTTTGACGCCGTTCTCGATGGGGAGCGCCCAGTTGTGACGAGCGTGTTCGAAGACGTGATTCCGGCGACGATCAGGAGCATCACCTAAGTAGGGAAAGAGGTCCGTGACCCAACCTGTGGCCACCTCGTCCCCGTAGGCTTGCACCGGCTTGTAGATGGCCTGCCAGAAATCCCGTGTTGGATGCCCCTCGGCCGCAAGAACGAACTCGTCCAGAATGGGGCGGAGACGGGGAACCCACCATTCGAGGCCGTAAGTCGCAAGCACCTCGACACGCGCGCGGATACGTTGCCAATCGTCCGCCGTCCCCTCGATGGTGATCTTCGGAATGCCGCAAATACACGCCATGACGTAAGTGAAGTAGCTTGAGAAGGTATCCATTAGAACCACTTCGCTGGCGGTACGGATTGCCGGAGTGGTGGTGGAGAAATCACAGATCAGAGTTTCGTGCAGCACCGGGTCGGTCGCCTGCCGGATTTCCGAGGAAAAACTCGCAATCGCATACTCAAAACCCCTCAAAGTTGAATCCTGGGTTTCCACTGTCAGTTCCCGACGCCCCTGGTGACGAACCAAGCGGCCGCGCAGTGCCTCAGCATTCTCGGTCACGTGATGGCCGAGACCCTGTGCGATCACCAGCCAGATGTCGTCAGGAGAAAGGCTCAAGGGGCGGTGCTGGCTGAAGGCGACGTGCACGGCTTCGATTAGCGGGTGGCATCGGCTACCAATGTTGCGGATGTCAGCCCACGTCCGCGGTCCTTCTTTAAGTGAATCGAACGGAGCATTGATGACATGCTGTTGTCTTTGCGGAAGAACGAGGATCTTACGTTGAAAGCGCCGAGCCAGACTGTCCGCCAATGTCTCAGTCCAGATGGCTTTTGTGGCCGGGGCCACGCAGTCGACGGCAAAGCAGATGCCCGGCTTCCCTACTACCGGCTGCTGCTTGTGTCCGCCGGTTACACTCACTTGCTGCCCAGCGGACTCTTCGGACCTCCCAGGCAAGGCGATATCCGCAGTGACTTTCTTCTTTGAAAGCTTGGACCAAAATTCAGACAGCATAAGTCGAGATTATAGCTGAACCGGACCTTGCGCAAAACTTATCTTTGTCGCGCGGCTAGAATGGAGAATTCCGACCCTTCCTGGACGACGACAACCCGCAAGTTGCACTCATCGGCGCTGGCTCCGGCGCTTGCCCCAGATATACGATAGCTGGCGAAAACAGCCTGAGTATCAAACAAAGCGCTGTGGTATGGGGATTTCCCGCCAAGAACCCAAAATGGGCATGGACAGGCGATTTGCGAGTCTCTTCCTACGGCTGTCGCCGTAACGGGCCTGTATGGGGAGACGAATGTGTGGATCATCGACCACGTCTGGCCGTGGCCATCAGCTCAGGCGGAGATTCTTCAAATAGTTAAAGCTGGTCGTAATAGCTTCGAACGGACTGCCGTCGCAGCGGTCCTGCTCGACAAAGATGTGCTCGGTACCGGCTTTGCGCACATGAGCAAAGATCTTCACCCAATCAATGCGACCCTTGCCGACGGGAGCGAACGGGTTGGGCCCGCTATCATAGGGGAAGCTGGTGGTACTCGTTGGGAAGCCCGGCTTGAAGTCCTTGATGTGGAGCAAAGGAAAGCGGCCCGGGTACTTTTGGAAGTAGTCGAGCGGGTTCTGACCTGCGTAGGTGGCCCAGAAAACGTCCATCTCCATCTTCAGCAGCTTCGGATCGCAATGCGCAAGCATGATTTCGTAGCCGGAAGTGTCCCCTAGGCGGGCAAACTCGTGGAAGTGGGCGTGGTAGCAAAACTGCATTCCAGCTTGCTGCGTGAGCCTTCCGCATTCGTTGAATAACTCGGCCCGCCGCTCCCACGCTGCGGCGTCCAGTTCCGGGTTGTCGCCGACCACAAGGTAGCGGAAACCGTAAGGATGAACATGGTCTAACGTCTTCTTCCAACTCTCGACGTCCTCGGGCACATCAGGATAAGTGCTCGGCGCCGTGAGATTTGCAGCGCGCAGGTAGGACTTGAGCGTTTCTGCCGGAATCTCGGTCGAGGCTTCCACTTCGCGATAACCCGTGGCGCCGACTTTCTTCAGCGTGCCAGCCGGATCTCTGGCGAACTCGTCGCGGACGGTATAGAGCTCGAGGCCGATGGGCTTGGGCCAGGCGAGGTGACCCGCGCCCCAACTCTCCGCCGCAGAAATTGCCGCGGCACCGGAAACGCCACAGATTGTTTTCTCAAGAAATTGCCGACGAGTCAGCATAAGTTTACCCCCCAACAAAGCAGCAGCCATTTGAAAACCCATCGCTCGACCCAGGGCCAACCAGCAACTCGCATCGGCGCTTCCTCACTGCCAAACGAGATGATAGCCGTGAACCAACCAGCCTAGTAGAACCTGTAGTTTCGCGGCATCGGAACCTCTGGGAAGGGACAATCACCCAGAGTGAACTCCTTCGGCGTGTAATTCCGCTGCGAGTTCAGGGCCGCCTCCCACGTGATCTCCTGGCCGCTGTACGCTGACTCGCGGCCCATGATGGCAGTCAGCGTACTCTCGGCCACTTGCTTAGCCTCGTTCAGCGGTTTTCCGGAACGAATGCTCTCAATCAGGTCGATGTGCTCCTGCTCGTACGGGTCCCGCACTTGCCCCTGGAAAACCCACTCACGATCGCCCTGGATCCGGTTTTCGCAGTTGCTCGTACCGTGGGTTCCCAAGACGGCCGCGCCGACACGGTCTGTACAGCCGTCGATCTGCCGATTCTGGCTGAAGAGGCGGACTCCTCCGGGGTATTCGTACTCGATGGCGAAGTGGTCATAGATATGGCCGTATTCCTGAGAGGGCCGGGCCAATCTGCCGCCCATTCCGTAGGCGCGCACCGGGGTGGCTCCCATGATCCAGTTGATTAGGTCGATCGTATGGATATGTTGCTCGACGAGAATGTCACCGGAAGCCCAAGTGAAATAGGGCCAATTGCGAAGTTGCCACTCCATCTGTTCCCACCCCGCCTCACGCGGAATCATCCAAATCTCGCCGATATTGAAATAGGCCCGCACTTCGACAATCTTCCCGATCGCGCCGTCATGGAGCCGGCGGACGGTCTCGATCTGGTCTGCGGAGTGCCGGCGCATGGTCCCAGCCACGATCCCCAGGTTCTTTCGCTTGGCCATCTCCCCCGACTCCAGGATGGAGCGCACGCCCGGAGCGTCGACCGCTGCGGGTTTCTCCATAAAGACGTGCTTACCCGCCTCGATGGCCGCCCGCAGGTCGCGGGGTCGGAAAACCGGGGGGCTTGCCAGGATGACGTAGTTGAGCCCCGGAACCTGGAGTAGCTTCTCGCAGGCGTCGAAGCCGACGAAGCACTGTTCATCGCGGATACTGGTCCCCACGGCCCGAAGCTGCGCACGGCACTCTTCGAGGCGGTCGCGGAAGAGGTCGGCCAGTGCGATGACCTCCACGTTCTCCGCCATCGCCTTTGCACCCGGAAGAGCGTTCTCGGTGTGGTAACCCTTTCGAGGGGGTGGGTAGATGACCTTGGTCTTGGCCTGCAAGACGTTCAAGGCGGCGCCGGTGCCACGGCCCCCGCAGCCGACGACCCCCACCCGGATCGGCTCAGGTGCGGCGAGACCATACCGGAGGTTGACAAACGGGAAGGGGACTGCGGTGGCTACCCCGGCAGCCAAGGACTTCTTCAGGAAGTTGCGCCGGGGAATCCCCTGTCTGGCGAGTGGCTCAGATGCCTTTCCGGATTTCATATCAGTTCCTCCTTCTAAAGATGGGATGGCTCTATTGACATCCCTCGGAATGGTAGCATGCCTCAGGCGACAGAGGCCGACGCATCGGGGCTTGGCATTGCGGCCTGGGCGGCAACCGGCCAAGTGCGGCGGCCGAGCGTTGGCCTTTAACCGGCGAGAAGGCGCTCTCGATCAAAACGCGGCGCCGACGGTCATTTGCCTAACGTAAGGCGAGTCAACGCATGGCATTGGGGAGCCTAAAGAGGGGGACCCGCTTAACGCCTTTCGGCATCTAGTTGGCCTCATGCGCGCGAGCCCTAGAAGTGGCGAGCACATTCCTGAGTCCACGCTCGGCGGAGCGTTGGACCGATTCTGGACGAATGGCCGCCACTCGGACAGTGCTCCGTCCTGATCAGGAACGATACGCCCGTTGTTGGATACTTGGGGATTTCCCAACAGTTGTGGGGGATGCACCGCCTCGGTATCCGCAAAGGGCGTTTCCCAGGCAGGATCCGGGCGCCATTGAAGGGGAAAGGATGAGGCGTCGCAAGCACTACGGTTCAGGGATTACGCCCGAAGGCGGAGGACGCGGGCGCGGGAAACGAATTGCGTCGGGGTTCGGGTACTTCTTCTCTCGCAGCCATAGCCCAAAAATGATCCGCAGAATTACGAGCAGCGCGATCGAGAGCCAACTCCCTTCGGGGCCGACGCTTCCGCCCGTCAGCCAGGGGCGTCCGGGAAAAAAGGCCGGATTGAACAGATGACCCTTGGCCGCCAGGCCGCTGTCTGGCACGCCATAAAAATACGTCTCGCCCCAGTCCCAGGCGACGTGAAATCCGGTGGGCATCCAAAGATCGCCCGTCCGGCGCAAAACGAAGCAGAAAAGCAAGCCTGTGGCGCCCGCCTCGACCGCGCCGACCCAGCTCTCACCGGGAGAATGTATGAAGCCGAAG
>Ga0335081_10014185_pt1 | contig 12890 bp, 12 predicted proteins | sample Lox_Sample_35_FD_206713 | JGI IMG/M metagenome (GOLD analysis project Ga0335081, IMG submission 206713) | Soil microbial communities from Loxahatchee National Wildlife Refuge, Florida, United States - Lox_Sample_3.5 | ecosystem: Environmental > Terrestrial > Soil > Wetlands | place: USA...
GTTCCCCTCCCCCTTGTGGGGAGGGGTTAGGGGTGGGGGTCGGGAGGTGACGCGGTGGCGCAGACGAAAATTTCCGCGCATGCGGCTACGAAAGAGACTTCCCTCCCGACCCCCACCCTGCCCTCCCCACAAGGGGGAGGGTTAAAATCATGCCGGCGCTCCCGACTTCACCAGCTTGTAGACAATGGAATCCATCAGTGCCTGAAATGAGGCATCGATGATGTTGGGCGATACGCCGATCGTCGTCCAATGCTCGCCGGTCTCATCCTGGCTTTCGATCAGCACGCGGGTAACGGCTTCGGTGCCGGCATTGAGGATACGCACGCGGTAGTCAGTCAGCTCCAGCCCGGTGATGTAGCTCTGGTATCTGCCGAGGTCCTTGCGCAACGCGAGATCGAGCGCATTGACCGGGCCGATGCCCTCGGACGCCGAGATCAACACGTCGTCGCCGACCTTCACCTTGACCACGGCCTGGCTCACGGTGACGCGTTCGCCCTTGGCGCTGATGCGCTGCTCGACATTGACGTCGAATTTCTCGACCTCGAAATAGTGCGGCACCTTGCCGAGCATGCGGCGGGCCAGAAGTTCAAACGACGCGTCCGCGGCCTCATAGGCGTAGCCGATCGCCTCGCGCTCCTTGACCTCGTCGAGCAGGCGGCCGACCCGCGGATCGTCCTTGTCGACGGCAAGCCCGATGCGGTCGAGCTCGGCCAGCACGTTGGAGCGGCCAGCCTGATCGGAGACCATGAGCTTGCGCCGGTTGCCGACGGCTTCCGGCGCCACGTGCTCGTAGGTTGCCGGCTCTTTCATGATGGCGGAGGCATGAATGCCGGCCTTGGTCGCGAATGCACTCTCGCCGACATAAGGCGCGTGACGGTTGGGCGCGCGGTTGAGCATTTCATCGAGCGTGTGCGAAGCATGCACAAGCGAATGCAGCTTCTCATCCGACACGCCGATGTCGAATTTTTCGGCAAATTCCGGCTTGAGCTTCAAGGTCGGAATGATGGAGACGAGATTGGCATTGCCGCAGCGCTCGCCGAGGCCGTTGAGGGTGCCCTGGATCTGGCGCGCGCCGGCGCGCACCGCGGCGAACGAATTGGCCACCGCCTGTTCGGTGTCGTTATGGGCGTGGATGCCGACATGGTCGCCGGGAATGATCTTGCAGACTTCGCCGACGATCGCCTCGACTTCGTGCGGCAGGGTGCCGCCGTTGGTGTCGCAGAGCACCACCCAGCGCGCCCCTTCGTCATAGGCGGCCTTGGCGCAGGCGAGCGCGTAGGCAGGCTTCGATTTGTAGCCGTCGAAGAAATGCTCGCAGTCGAGCAGCACCTCGCGGTCTTTGGCCTTGGCGGCGCGCACGCTGTCGCGGATCGAGGCGAGATTCTCTTCCTCGGTGGTTTCGAGGGCGACGCGCACGTGATAGTCCCAGGATTTGGCGACGAAGCAGATGGCGTCGGCATTGGCGCCCAGCAGCGCCACCAGGCCCGGATCGTTGGAAGCCGAGCGGCCGGGGCGCCGCGTCATGCCGAAGGCGGTGAGCGTCGCGCGCATCGGCCGCTTCTCAGCGAACAGATTGGTGTCGATCGGATTGGCCCCCGGATAGCCGGCCTCGACATAGTCGATGCCGAGATCGTCGAGCAGGCTCGCGATGGCGAGCTTGTCGGCGAGCGTGAAGTCGACGCCGTTCGTCTGCGCCCCGTCTCTCAAGGTAGTGTCAAACAGATAAAGGCGTTCACGCGGCATGATGCGCACTCACCACAGATAATAGTTGGATGCCAAGGCCACGGCGATCAGGACGGCGATGACCGCGATCACGACGTGGTGGGTCCGCATGCCGAAAAATGAGGACCTTTGCTCGGTCATGACGGGCGATCCTTGGCTGACAGCGGCTTGACCATGGTGGTGTTGGCGAGCCACTCACCGGCGCGGAATACAGTGTTGCGCGTTTTCGCCGCAAAGCCGCGCTTCTCGAAGAAGCTGCGCGCGGTGTCGCTCGCCTCGACGGCGAGCTCCGTGGTGCCGCGGCCGGCGGCGAGCTTTTCCAGCGCATCGAGCAGCATGGCGCCGGCCCCCTGCCCGGCCGCCGCCGGATGCACATAGAGCATGTCGACGCGGCGGTTTTCGGCAAGCGCCGCGAAGCCGACCGCGGCGCCGGCATAGGTCGCGACCAGCGTCAGCTCGCCGGCAAGCTTTGCGGCAAAGGTTTCGAGATCGTCGGCGGCCGCCGCCCAGGCTTCCTGCTGCGCCTCGTTGTAATCGTCGCCGGTCAGTTCTTCGATAGCCGCGCGGAAAATCTCCGCCAGCAGCGGCACATCCGCCGGCAGCATCGGCCGCATGGCGAGCGTCGGCTCCGGGCGCGCCATCATCGCGCGATCTCCCAGGTGGTGCCGTCTTTGGTGTCTTTCAGCACGACGCCCATGGCGGCGAGCTCGTCGCGAATGCGATCGGATTCTGCGAAATCTTTTGATTTTCGCGCTAGCGCTCTTGCTTCGAGTAGAGCTTGGACCTTCTCCACCGTTTCTTGATTAACCTCACGCCTACGCGGATCAAGACGCAAATACTCTGCCTTGCTGAAACCAAGCACGCCAAGAAGCCCACCCGATACTTTGAGCTTGCGCTTAAGCTTAATTGCCCGAATACCCGATGCGGGCCCGCGGATTTCATTTGCGATTGCATGGAGCCGCGCGATGACTTTAGGCGTATTCATGTCATCGGATAGCGATACCAATACTTCCTCGTCAGGACTTTCGTTGTCTGGCGTTTCCATATCTCCGAGTATGTCGTACCAATGATCAATCACTCTCTTGCATTCATGAAGCCCGCTTGCGGTCCAATCTAGCGGCTGGCGATAGTGTGTGCGCAGCATGTGGAGGCGCAGCACCTCACCAGACCATTCGTCCCGTAGCTCTCGGATAGTAAGAAAATTGCCGAGCGACTTCGACATCTTCTCGCCTTCGACCTGAAGGAAGCCGTTGTGCATCCAGTAATTGGCCATCACCGGCGTATGGAAGGCGCAGCGCGATTGCGCGATCTCGTTCTCGTGGTGCGGAAACACGAGATCGATGCCGCCGCCGTGGATGTCGAAGGTCTTGCCGAGATGCTTCCATGACATCGCCGAGCATTCGATGTGCCAGCCAGGACGGCCCGGCGTCTTGATGCCGGCGGGCGACGGCCACGCCGGCTCGCCCGGCTTCGACGGCTTCCAGAGAACGAAATCCATCGCATCGCGCTTGTACGGCGCGACTTCGACGCGGGCGCCGGCGATCATCTCGTCGAGGGGCCGCTTCGACAGCCGGCCGTAATCCGCCATCGACGGCACGGAGAACAGCACATTGTCTTCGGCGACATAGGCGTGTCCGGACGCGACCAGCTGCTCGATCAGCGTGCGCATCTCGGCGATGTGCTCGGTGGCGCGCGGCTCGACCGTCGGCGGCAGGCAGCCCAGTGCCGCGACGTCGTCGTGGAATTGCTTGTCGGTGATCGTCGTGACTTTGCGGATCGCCTCGTTGAGCAGCAGGTCCGGATATTCCTCCGCCGCACGCGCGTTGATCTTGTCGTCGACGTCGGTGATGTTGCGCACGTACGTGACGTGATCGGCGCCGTAGATGTGGCGCAGCAGGCGGAACAGCACGTCGAACACGATCACCGGCCGCGCATTGCCGATATGGGCGAAGTCGTAGACCGTCGGCCCGCACACATACATGCGCACGTTCGCCGGATCGAGCGGCGTGAAAACGCGCTTCTCGCGGGTCAGCGTATCGTAGAGCTTCAATTCCATCGCATCGAATCGCGCTTGATCCAACTCAACAGTACACCCGGGCCTGCTGGCCGGGGCGTCTATCGATCTCGATGCTTTGAGAAAAGACGGCCGCAGCCAGCGATGTCGCTAGCGAATAATCTCCCGGCAGATGCCGCAGATGATCGTTTGGCCGTGCATGGGCGGCACAATGGTCGAGGCGGCGATCCTCGTCAAGGCCCGGGTTTCAAGCTGTTTTGCCCAGCGGCGCGCAAAAGACAGCAGTTAACGCAGGCTTAACCCCCGCACCGCATTCTCCGATGGGACCCGAATTCGCAGGGCGCCTTCGGCGTGCCGCTTGGGGGGATTTCATGCGCATCGTGATCACGGCCGCCACTTTTTTGGCCATGGCGCTCGCCAGCGCGGCCTCCGCGCAGGCAGAACGGCGCATGTTCATCGTTGCCAACAATCCCGATGGCTACGGCGTGGACCGCTGCCTGAACACCGGCGCGCCGTGCGGCGCCGCGGTGGCGAACTCCTATTGCCACTCCCACGAATTCGCCCAGGCGCTGTCATACGAAAAGGTCGACCGCGACGACATCACCGGCGGCGGCCCCGAAGCCTGCCGCGACCCGAACTGCAGCTACGTCGCCATCACCTGCGCGCGCTGAAACTGAGCATTGTTTCCCGGGCGCAGCGCAGCACGATAGTGGTGCGTTGTAGACCCGGGATCGTCACAAACTCCGAGCTTGCGAAGGTCCCGGATCAGCAGTGCAGCACTGCGCTGCGCTTCGTGCTGCACAGCATCCGGAAAACGTAGTTCTCTTACAGCTCGCGCCCCAGCGCGTGGTCGATCGAGAAGCGGCCGCCGCCCTTGATCAAGAACACCAGCGCGACGATGCCGATCAGCAGCGGATATTCCATGCCGCCCTGGGCCCAGAAGAAGCCCTTGGCGGACGTGTACCACATGGCGTTGAGCATGAAGATGAAGATCGCCGCCGCGGCGAAGCGCGTGAAGAAACCGAACGCCAGCATCAGGCCGCCGACGCTTTCAGTCAGCGCCACCAGCGTCACCCAGAGCACCGCCGGATGCCAGCCGATCTTGTCGAAAATCTCGATGAATTTTTCGAAGCCCGCGCCGCCGAACCAGCCGAACAGCTTCTGACAGCCGTGCGGGAACAGGATCAATCCCAAGGTCAGCCGCAACAGCGGCAACGCAATCGGATCAAAGACGCTGTAGATGCCGGTGAACGCCGGGACGTACGGGCGCGGTGCCGTCGCATCGGTCATGATTTCCCCCTGTCGATGCCGCCTCGCATGGGCGGCTGCGGTCAATGTAGCACCGATACAAACACCGCAACGCATGTTTGTATCCATCGGCCCGCGGATGGGATCGCGCCCAAGGTCGTTGCGTGGGACGGCAAGTTCGGTCATCTTCGCGCCATGGCGCGTGGCAGCAAACCATCGGCCGGGAGCGCCGCGGTTCCGCAGCGGGCGAGCGACGGCGGCGGCACCGCAGCAGCAGCTGGCGCCGTCCCCGCCGCCGATCAGGCGCCGCTGCAGCTGGAAAAGTTCCTGCCGTATCAGCTCAACGTGGTGGCGAGCCTCGTCTCGCTGGCGCTGTCGCGGGTCTATGCGCGGCGTTACGGCATCGGCGTGCCGGAATGGCGGGTGCTGGTGACGCTCGGCCAATACGGCGTGATGACCGGCAAGGCGATCGGTGCCCACACCCATATGCACAAGACCAAGGTGTCGCGCGCGGTGGCGCTTCTGGAAAAGCGCCGGCTGCTGGTGCGCCGCGCCAACAGGGCCGACATGCGCGAGTCCTTTCTCTCGCTGACCGCCGCGGGGCGGTCGATGTACGAAGAAGTGGCGCCGCATGCGCTCGACTTCGCCAACCGGCTCATGGAAGTTCTGGCGCCGGCCGATCGCGAGGCGTTCGACCGCGCACTGCGGCAGCTCACCGAGCGGTCGGCGCAGCTCGTCGCCGAGGTCGCGCAAGGCGAAGGCAATGCGGTCGAAGAGGAGGACGACACGTGAAGCTTTACTCCTACTTCCGCTCGTCAGCGGCCTATCGCGCGCGCATCGCGCTCAATCTCAAGGGCATCGCCTACGAGACGGTGTCGGTGCATCTCGTCAAAGACGGCGGTCATAATTACCGGCCCGAGTTCCGCGCCATCAATCCGCAGATGCGGGTGCCGGTGCTGGTCACCGATCGGGGCGACCGCTTGATCCAATCGCTCGCCATCATCGAATATCTCGACGAGACCCATCCCGAGCCGCCGCTATTGCCCAAGGATCCGATTGGGCGCGCCGAGGTGCGCGCGCTCGCCGAGCTGATCGCCTGTGATATCCATCCGCTCAACAACACCAGCCCGCTGCGCTACCTGAAAAACACCATGGGCCAGGAGCAGAGCGCGATCGACACCTGGTATCACCATTGGATTCTCGCCGGCTTTGAAGCGCTCGAAGGGTTGATCGCCGCCGGACCTTACGCCTGCGGCAACACGGTCACGATTGCCGACATCTGCCTGGTGCCGCAGGTCGCCAATGCGCGGCGGCTCAAGGTCCCGCTCGACAAGTTTCCCAAGATCGTCGCCGTCGATGCCGCTTGTTTGAAGCTGCCGGCCTTCGACCGGGCCCGGCCCGAGAACCAGCCGGACGCTGAATAAGACAATGATTTCCGAGGCTTCTACGGCCATTGGCGCGCGATTGCAGGCCGAAAGCTCCACACTTTAGTCACCATTGCGGGGCTTGATCGAGCAAGCCGGAGGGGACGGTGACGGGACCCACCATCAAAAGACTTGCCGCGGGCCTTGGCACGACAGCGTTTGGCGTTGCGGCTTGCGCTGCGACCGTGCTAGCGCAGGGCGCGCCACCGCCGCCGGCCTCGTCGAACCCGGCCTGCGTGCGCCTGCAAGCGCAGCTTGCATCAATCAATGCCGGCTCGAGCGATCCGACCCGCGCCGATCAGGTCAAGCGCGCCGAAGACGCCGTCGCCAAGCAGCAGGCCGATCTGGACCGCACGGTCGAGCAAGCGCACAAGCAAGGCTGCGCCGGTCAGGGCTTCTTCGCGCTGTTCTCCGGGCTCACGCCGCAATGCGGCCCGATCACCTCGCAGATCCAGTCGATGCGCGGTAATCTCGATCGCGCGACCGAGGATCTGGAAAAACTGAAAAGCGGCTCCGGCAGCCAGGACAGCCAGCGCCGCGCCTTGATCAGCCAACTGGCGCAGAACAATTGCGGCGCGCAATACACCGCCGCCGCCAACGAAGCCGGCCCGTCGAGCTTCTTCGACAAGCTGTTCGGCGGCGGCTCGATCTTAAGCCCCGGCGGCGATGGCGCTCCGGCCGGAACCTTTCACACCGTCTGCGTGCGAACCTGCGACGGCTATTATTTCCCGATCTCGTACTCGACGGTGCCGGGCCGCTTCGCCGACGACGAGCGCTCCTGCCAACGGCTGTGCCCGGCGACCGAAGTCGCGCTCTACAGCTTCCGCAATCCGGGCGAGGACATGGAGCAGGCGGTATCGAGCAGCGGCCAGCTCTATACCGCGCTGCCCAACGCCTTCCACTATCGCAAGGAGCTCACGCCGACCTGCTCGTGCCGAAAGCCCGGGCAGAGCTGGGCCGATGCGCTCAAGGGCGCCGACGACTCCTCGACCCTGCAGGGCGGCGATATCGTCGTGACCGATCAGAACGCGAAGACGCTGTCGCAACCGCTGCAGCCGAAACCGGCCAAAGGCGCCCCGGTGCAGCCCGCCGCCACGCCGGCGGCGGCAGCGGCCACACAGGCCGCGACACCGGCGCCAACGCCGGCGGTCGACACGACATCGCCCAGCAATCGCTCGGTGCGCACCGTCGGACCGCCGTTCGTCGGGCGATAATCAGAAATCGGCTGCGCCCGCTTTCGCCATGCCGGCGCTCTTGGCCAGCGTCCGGTCGGGCTCGGGCAAGGCCTGGCCGTTGTCGTGGAAGCGATTGACGATCGGATAGCGCCGGTCGCGGCCGAAATTCTTCAACGTCACTTTCACGCCCGGCGCCGCTTGGCGGCGCTTGTATTCGGCGAGGTAGAGCATGCGCTCGACCTTCACCACAGTGTCGCGGTCGAAACCAGCGGCGACGATGGTTGCTGTCGGCTCTTCGCGTTCGACCAGGCGCTCTAGAATCTGATCGAGGATGTCGTAGGGCGGCAGCGAATCCTGATCGGTCTGGTTCTCGCGCAGCTCCGCGCTCGGCGCCCGCGTGATGACGTTCTCGGGGATCACCGGCCCGTCCGGGCCGAGCGCACCGTCGGGCCTCCAGCGATTGCGCAACTGCGCCAGACGATAGACTTCGGTCTTGTAGAGATCCTTGATCGGATTGAAGCCGCCGTTCATATCGCCGTACAGCGTCGCATAGCCGACCGACATTTCCGACTTGTTGCCGGTCGTCACCACCATGGCGCCGAATTTGTTGGAGATCGCCATCAGAATGGTGCCGCGGGCGCGCGCCTGCAGGTTCTCCTCGGTGACGTCGCGCGCCTTGCCGGCAAAGACCTCGGCAAGGGTTGCTTCGAGGCCCTGCACCGCGCGCTCGATGGGAACGATGGCGTAGTTCAGCCCGAGCGCCTTGGCGATCGCGGCGGCATCGTCGCGCGAGGCCTGCGACGTGTAGCGATACGGCAGCATGATGCAGCGCACGCGCGCGGGCCCGAGCGCATCGACCGCCATCGCCGCGCACAGCGCCGAATCGATGCCGCCGGACAGCCCGAGCACGACGCTCTTGAAACGGTTCTTCTCGACATAGTCGCGCAAGCCGAGCACGCAGGCGGCGTAATCAGATTTTTCCGTCTCCTCCGCCGCCGCCATCGGCCCGGCCACGCAGCGCCAGCCGCCGTCCGCACGCTGCCAGTGCGTCGTCACCACGATTTCCTCGAACGCCGGCAGCTGGAACGCCATCGAGCGATCGGCATTGACGGCAAACGACGCGCCGTCGAATACAAGCTCATCCTGGCCGCCGACCTGGTTGACATAGATCAGCGGTAAGCCGGCCTCGGTGACGCGTGCCACCACCACATTGAGGCGGACTTCGGCCTTGTCGCGCCAGTATGGCGAGCCGTTCGGCACGACGAGCAGTTCGGCACCAGTCTCGGCCAAGCACTCGACGACGTTTTCGTAGTCGCCCCAGTCGGTCCAGATGTCCTCGCAAACCGGGATGCCGAGCCGTACGCCGCGCACATTGATCGGGCCAGGCAATAGCCCCGGGGCGAAGACGCGCCGCTCATCGAACACCCCGTAGTTCGGCAGATTGACCTTGGCGCGGATTGCCTCGATCCGGCCGGCGCTCAACAGCGCATAGGCGTTATGGAGCTTGCCGTCCTCGACCCAAGGCGTGCCGATCAAGACCGCAGGACCGCCGTCGGCGGTCTCGCGCGCCAGCGTCTCGACGCCGGCGCGGCAGGCGGCCAGGAATGCCGGCTTGAGCACCAAATCCTCCGGCGGATAGCCGGCGATGAACAATTCGGAAAAGGCGATCAGGTCGGCACGGTCACGCGCAGCAGCGGCGCGGGCTTTTCGGGCGCGTTCGAGGTTGCCGGTGACGTCGCCGACAATGGGGTTGAGCTGGGCAACCGCGATAGCCAGACAGTCAACGGGACGCTCGTTCATGATCGAATCAGCGACAGAGGACGGACGACGCAGGACAGATATATAGGAACGGCCGCTCGTCAGCTCTACCTTCAGTCCCCCGCCATCGGTCGTCTGTCACAGCCCCGCGGCGGCCGGCAGCGGCTTGGCCTTGGCCTGGCGCTCGGATTTCAACAGATCGGCCAACAAAAATGCCAGATCGAGCGACTGCTCGGCGTTGAGCCGCGGATCGCACACGGTGTGATAGCGGTCGTTCAAATCCTCTTCGCTGATGGCGCGGGCGCCGCCGGTGCATTCGGTGACGTTCTGGCCGGTCATTTCCAGATGCACGCCGCCGGCGACGGTGCCTTCGGCGGCATGAACTTGAAAAAATGTCCGTACCTCTTTGAGGATCTGGTCGAACGGCCGCGTCTTGTAACCGGTCACCGACGTAATGGTGTTACCGTGCATGGGATCGCACGACCACACCACGTTGCGGCCCTCGCGCTTGATGGCGCGCACCATCGGCGGCAGCAGATCGGCTGACTTCTCGGCGCCGACGCGGCAAATCAGCGTGAGCCGGCCGGGCTCGTTGTCCGGGTCGAGGATATCGATGAGGCGCAGCAGCTCGTCGGGCTTCTGGGTCGGCCCGGTTTTCAGCCCGAGCGGATTTTTGATGCCGCGGCAATATTCGACATGGGAATGATCGAGCTGCCGGGTGCGGTCGCCGATCCAGACCATGTGGCCAGAGGTGCAGTACCAGTCGCCGGTCGTGGAATCGATCCGGGTGAAGGCCTGCTCGTAGCCGAGCAGCAGCGCCTCATGGCTGGTGAAGAAGTCGGTCGTGCGCATTTCCGGATGCACTTCCGGATCGATGCCGCAGGCGCGCATGAAGTTGAGCGCCTCGGTGAGATGGCCGGCGAGTTCCTGATAACGCTTCGATTGCGGGCTATCCTTGACGAAGCTCAGCATCCATTGATGGGCGTTGGCCAGGTTGGCGTAGCCGCCGGTCGCGAATGCGCGCAGCAGGTTCAGCGTCGCCGCGGACTGGCGATAGGCCTCCAACTGTCTGCGTGGATCCGGCGTGCGCGCCTCGGCGGTGAAATCGGTGCCGTTGATGATGTCGCCGCGATAGACCGGCAATTCGACGCCGCCGCGCTTCTCCGTCGGCGAGGTGCGGGGCTTGGCAAACTGGCCGGCGATGCGGCCGACCTTCACCACCGGCGAAGCCGCCGCATAGGTCAGCACCACCGCCATCTGCAAGAACAGCCGGAAGAAATCGCGAATGTTATTGGCGCCGTGCTCGGCGAAGCTTTCGGCGCAATCGCCGCCCTGCAGCAAGAACATGTTGCCGGCGGCGACCTGCGCCAGCGCCTTTTTCAAGTTTCGCGCCTCGCCGGCAAAAACCAGCGGCGGGAAGCTCGCGAGCTGCGCCTCGACGTCGGCTAGAGCCTTTTGGTCGGGATAATCCGGCATCTGTACGCGCGGCTTTGCACGCCACGAATCCGGGCTCCATTTCGCCATGTTCGGTCGCACGGACATCGCACTCACTCCGTTTCCGTCACCGTGAGGTGCAAGCGAAGGGAGCCTCGACGGGCGACGGGCCCCGGCTCCTCGGCCGCATCCTTCGAGGTCCGCTCCGCGGCCACCTCAGGATGACGGAGAATACGCTTCAGTGGCGGTCTTATACACGACCGCGAGGGCCCACGACAGTCCGATGATTTGGCTGAAAAATCAGGTCTATTCGGCGGCTTCCCGGGCGAAACTGGCGCTGCGCGTGCGCATGGTCACCAGCTCCTCGGCGATGGTCGGGTGCAGCGCCATGGTGGCGTCGAAATCGGCCTTGGTCGCCCGCATTTTGATGGCGACGGCCGCAAGCTGCACCATTTCGGCGGCGCCCTCGCCGACGATATGGCAGCCGACCACCCGGTCGCTGCCGCCGTCGACGATCAGCTTCAACAGCACCGTGGTGTCGCGGCCGGACAGCGTCGCCTTCAACGGCCGGAACATCGCTTTGTAGATGTCGGTTTGATCGAGTTGCGCCCGTGCCTGCGTCTCGGTGAGGCCGACGACACCGATCTCGGGCTCGGAAAACACCGCGGTCGGCACGTTGGTGTGATCGACGACGGTCGGCTTGCCACCGAACACGGTGTCGGCGAAGGCGTGCCCTTCGCGGATCGCGACCGGCGTCAGGTTGATGCGGTTGGTGACGTCGCCGACCGCGTAAATGCTTTGGGTGCTGGTGCGCGAATATTCGTCGACCGCAATGCCGCCGTCTTTCGCAAGCGCCACGCCGACTTTGTCGAGCCCGAGCTTGGCGACGTTCGGCACGCGCCCGGTCGCAAACATCACCTTGTCGGCCGAGACGTGATTGCCGCTCGATAGCCGCACCGAGTAGTGCCCGCCGGCCGGCTCGATGGCCGCGACGGTGCAGCCGGTGACAACGCGGACGCCGTGCTTCTCCATGTCCATGCGCAGGTGGGCTCGCACGTCGTCATCGAAGCCGCGCAGAATATTCTCGCCGCGATAGATCAGCGTCACCTGCGATCCGAGGCCGGCGAAAATTCCAGCGAACTCGACCGCGATATAGCCGCCCCCCTGGATGACGATGCGATGGGGCAAGGCCGGCAGATGGAACGCCTCGTTCGACGAGATGGCGTGCTCGGTGCCGGGGATCGGACTGCCGAAGCTTGGCGTGCCGCCGGTCGAGACCAAAACATATGCGGCGCGGACGCGATCGCTGCTCGCAAGCCGCACGGTGTGGGCATCGGCAAGAGTGGCGCGACCCTTGAAGACCTTGACGCCGGACTTCTCTAGGAGCGAGCCATAGACGGTCTCGAGCCGGCCGATCTCCTTGTCCTTGTTGGCGATCAGCGTCGGCCAGTCGAACGTCGGATGCGGCACGGTCCAGCCGAAGCCCGCGGCGTCCTCGAATTCGCCGTGAAAGCGCGACGCGTAGACCAGGAGCTTTTTCGGCACGCAGCCGCGGATTACGCAGGTGCCGCCGAGCCGATACTCCTCGGCCAGCATGACGCGGGCGCCGTGCTGCGCGGCAATGCGCGCGGCGCGTACGCCGCCCGATCCGCCGCCGATGACGAAAAGATCGACGTCGTAATCGGACATGCTAGAGATCGTGACCGCGCTTTTTCATTTCCGCGCGCAATTTGCTCATGACGTCGATGGAGAGACTGTCGCCCCAGTTGCCGGCGTAGATCATGCTTTCGTCCAGCGCTTTCGGCTCCTCAACGATCATTTTCTGCCCGGTCGGCGATTGATAGAAGGTCAGGATCTGCTTGAGCTCGGCCTCGGTGAAGCGGCTGGCATAAAAGCGCGCGGTGGCGTCGACGACCTCTTCGCCGCGCGGCTGATACTCTTTCTCGAGGTTGGCCGCGATCTCGTTGAGGTCGTTGGCCCACATCGGATTGGTCTGCAGGACCGAGTCTTTGGTCTTCAACACTACGCCGCGGACCAGTGGCCCGAACATGGCCTTGACGCCTTTGATCTCGACGATCTGCTTGGCGATCAGGAGCGCGGCCGGCGACACCTGCG
>Ga0335081_10014186_pt1 | contig 12890 bp, 9 predicted proteins | sample Lox_Sample_35_FD_206713 | JGI IMG/M metagenome (GOLD analysis project Ga0335081, IMG submission 206713) | Soil microbial communities from Loxahatchee National Wildlife Refuge, Florida, United States - Lox_Sample_3.5 | ecosystem: Environmental > Terrestrial > Soil > Wetlands | place: USA: Florida...
CATCTGTTCCTGCCGCTGCTGTACCAGGTCGCCGCCGGGATCTTGCCGGATGGCCTCATCGCGCCGGCGCTGCGCAGCGTGGTCAGGAAGCAGGCCAACGCGCGGGTGGTGCTGGCCGAGGTGCAGTACCTGGACCTGGACGGCCGGGTCGTGCATGCGCTGGCCCCGGACGGCGGGAAGCTGACGCTGCCCTACGACAGCCTTGGTCCTGACGGGGACAGGCGCATTCCGGCCAGGACGAAGATCTGGGCGGCCGGGGTGCAGGCTTCACCGCTGGCGACGATGCTGGCGAGCGCGACCGGTGTCGGCACCGATCGGGCGGGGCGGGTGGCGGTGCTGCCGGATTGCAGCCTGCCGGGTCACCCGGAGGTCTTCGCGATCGGGGACATGGTCCGGCTGAACGACCTGCCGGGGGTGGCCCAGCCCGCCATCCAGGAGGGCACCTACGTGGGCAGGCTGATCCGTGACCGGCTGGCAGGCAGGACCGGAACGGCGCCGTTTGCCTACCGGGACAAGGGCAGCATGGCCACCATCGGCCACCTGTCGGCGGTTACGGACTCGTTCGGGATGAAGTTCACCGGGATCACCGGCTACACGATGTGGGGCTTCGTCCACGTGCTTTACCTGGTCGGCTGGGGCAACCGGATAGCCGCCATTCTCAACTGGGCGCGGGCGCTGACGTTCAGCAAGAACCGGCCGCACCGGACAATCACCTACGAGGGTGCGCGGTACGAGCTCACTCACGACACGGCTACAGACACGAGCGAGGTATAGCTGGCTATGAACGAATCACTTGCCTACGGCGCCCCCGGCGTGGGGCTACGTGACCGGACTCACACCCTGTTCGGGCAGACCATGGGATACGTCGCGGTCACGACCGGCTTCTTCGCCCTGGGAGCGTACCTGGGGCGCAACCTGTCCGAGGGCTGGGCCTTCGTCTGGTTCATCGTTGCCTTCGCCTGCCTGATCGGCATGAACTTCGCGGTCCGGCGATCCACCGGGCTGAGCGTGGTGCTGCTCTTCGTGGTCGGCACGGCGCTCGGGCTGGCGATGGCCCCCCTCCTGACGTATTACGCCGCTACCAACCCGCAGGCACTCTGGCAGGCCGGCGGGGCCACCGCGTTGTTCATCGCCGGGTTCGGCGCGGCCGGCTACGCCACCAGGCGGGACCTGTCCGGGCTGGCCCGGCTGTGCTTCTGGGCGCTCATCGCGCTCATCATCTTCGGCATCGTGCTGATCTTCGTCCACATCCCGCACGGGTCGCTGATCTACTCCGTGCTCGGCCTGGTCATCTTCGCCGGCCTGGTCATGTTCGACTTCCAGCGGCTGCGGCGCACCAAGAACATCGAGGCCGCGCCCCTGCTGGCCGCGTCGATCTTCCTCGACGCGCTGAACGTGTTCCTGTTCTTCCTGCGCATATTCGCCCGCAACAACTAGGCGCCGGGGGGCGGAGTCGCGCAAAGCGGGCGCGCTGCCCGACAATGGAAGGGTGCGCAAGGCGCTGAGGAGGACCGGCCGGTGGATCTGGTCGGTGAGGCGGCTGATGCTGCTGGCGGGTGCGCTGCCGATCTTGTCGTTCCCGGCGGCGAACCTGGAGTTCCTGGCCTGGTTCGGGCTGGTCCCTGGCCTGGTGCTCATCGTCAGGTCGCCCTCGGCCCGGGAGGGCGGGATACGCGCCTGGTGGCTCGGCGCCGGGTACCTGATCGCGGCGCTCTACTGGATGGCCCCGGAGATCGGGCCCGGGGTGCTGCTGGTGGCCGCGGTGTTCGGCGTGCTGTGGGTGCCGTTCGGGGTGGCGGCGGCGAGCTTGCTGAAGCCGCCGGTGACCTGGCCGCGGGCGCTGGCCGCGCTGGTGGTGGTGCCGTCCTGCTGGCTGCTGACCGAATGGCTGCGGTCCTGGCAGGCACTCGGCGGCCCGTGGGCGGTGTACGGCGTCAGCCAGTGGCAGCATCCGACCGTGCTGGCGCTGGCCGCGGTGGGCGGGGTCTGGCTGATCAGCTTCGCGCTGGTGCTGGTGAACGTGGCCATCGTGCTCGCCATCGAGTCTCTGCCGCGAGTGGGCGCGGCCGTGGTCCCCGGAGCCGCCTGGCGGCCCGGGTATGCGCTGCTCGGCGCGGTGGTGGCGCTGGCCGGCGTCGGCGCCGGGCCGCTGGCGTTCGCGCTCACCCCGGCCAGTCCCGCCGTGCGACAGGTCACGGTGGCCGTGGTTCAGCCCGGCATCGTCGGCAACGCCGTCTTGCGCGCGCACGCGTCTGACGCGCTGACCGCCGAGCTGAGCCGGGGCGGCACGCTGGGCGGGGTGCGCCCGGACCTGATCGTCTGGGGCGAGAGCAGCATCCCGGTGGACCTGACCCTGGCCAGGAACCGCGCCCAGCTGCTCCAGCTGGAGAAGCTGTCCGCGCGAGACGGCGCCGACATCCTGGTCAACCAGGACGCCACACCGCCCGGCAAGGGCCACGAGAAGTGGGCGGTCCTGGTCAGTCCCTCCGGGATCGAGGGCATCTACGTCAAGACCCGGCTGGTGCCGTTCGGCGAGTACATACCGTTCCGCCAGCAGCTCGGCTGGCTTACCAAGATCAGCCGGGCCGCGGCGTCGAACATGATCCCCGGCACCGGCGCGCACCTGCTGGTGGCGACTGACCGGGAGGGGCGCCCGCTGCCGATCGGCGTGCTGATCTGCTTCGAGTCGGCGTTTCCCGATATGTCCCGCGTCGACACCGACAAGGGCGCGCAGCTCATCGTCTACCAGTCGGCGACCTCCACCTTCCAGGGCACCTGGGGCCCGGACCAGCACGCCTCGCTGGCCGCGGTGCGCGCAGCCGAGACCGGGCGGCCGGCCGTCCAGGCCGCGCTGACCGGCGTCACGGTCGCGTTCGACGCCCGGGGCAGGCTGCTGGCCTGGATGGGGCAATCGCAACACGGCGTAGTGACCGTCCGGCTCGGGCTGCCCGCGGCCTCGGCCAAGACGTTCTACGACCAGGCCGGTGACTACGTTCCGTGGGGGGCTCTGGCCATCGTGGTCCTGGCCGCACTGGTCATGTTTGCGAATTCACGCGGTTTTCCTGGCCGGAGTGCTGGCATGAAGGGAGGGCATGAGGCACAATATGTAACTGGGCAGTCCGTGCCCCAGTAGCGAGGCCGCAGGGGAAGGCGAACCTCGTCTACAAGGAGGCACGGTGTCCGCGCATGGTGTTCTGTACGTTCATTCGGCGCCCCCGGCGCTGTGCCCGCACATTGAGTGGGCCGTAGCCGGAATAGTGGGGGCGCCTGTTGGCATGCCGTGGGTCGGCCAGCCAGCCGCGCCAGGAGCGCTGCGGGCCGAGCTCACCTGGCATGCCCGCCCCGGCACGGCGGGGGCGATCGCGTCCGCGCTGGCCGGGTGGAACCGGCTCAGGTTCGAGGTGACCGAGGACAGCTCGCCCGGCTGTGACGGCGTACGGCACTGCTACACGCCCGACCTCGGCCTGTTCAACGCGGTGACCGGCGCGAACGGCGACATCATGGTCTCCGAAGACCGGCTCAGGTCGGTCATGCTGCTGGCTTCCCGGGGAGGCGCCACCGCGTCGCTCGAGGACGAACTCAGCAAGATCCTCGGCACGGCCTGGGACAACGAGCTCGAGCCCTTCCGCCGCGCCGCCGACGGCGCCCCGGTCCGCTGGCTCAACGCGACGGGCTAGTGCTAGCCCGGGGGGACGACCCCCCGGACCCCTCCGGGACTGGGGGGGACCCATCCCCCCAGAGCCCCTTGCTAACCAACTGGTCGGTACCGGCATGCCCTCGCTGTAGCCCGACGCGCTCTGCACGCCGACGACGGCGCGCTCGTGGAATTCCGCCAGGTCCCGGGCGCCCGCGTAGGTGCACGAGGAACGCAGCCCGGCCACGATCATGTCGATCAGGTCTTCCACGCCGGGCCGCACCGGGTCCAGGTACATCCGCGCCGACGAGATGCCTTCCTCGAACAACTCCTTGCGCGCCCGCTCGAACGCGGAGTCGCTGGCCGAGCGCAGCCGCACCGCCCGCGCCGATGCCATGCCGAAGCTCTCCTTGTACAGCCGCCCCTCCGGCGACCGGAACGTGTCGCCAGGGGACTCGAAGGTGCCGGCGAACCACGACCCGATCATCACGTTCGAGGCACCCGCGGCCAGCGCCAGCGCCACGTCCCTGGGGTGCCTGACCCCGCCGTCGGCCCAGACCGAGGCGCCCAGCTGCCGGGCCTGTTCGGCGCACTCGAGCACGGCGGAGAACTGCGGGCGTCCCACGCCGGTCATCATCCGGGTCGTGCACATCGCGCCGGGACCCACGCCGACCTTGACGATGTCCGCGCCCGCCGCCACCAGGTCGGCCACCCCGGCCGCGGTGACGACGTTGCCCGCCACGACCGGAGCCGGCGGCAAGAGCCCCCGCACCGCCTGCAGCGCGCTGATCATCTTCTCCTGGTGCCCGTGCGCGGTATCGACCACGAGCACGTCGGCTCCCGCATCGAGCAGGAGCTTGGCCCTGGCCGCCACGTCGCCGTTGACCCCGATGGCCGCGCCGACCCGCAGCCGGCCCGCGGCGTCGACGGCGGGAGAGTACAGGGTGGCCCGCAGCGCCCCGGTGCTGGTCATGATGCCCAGGCAGCGGCCGGCCCCGTCGACCACGGGCGCCAGCCGGTGGCGTCCGTCGTGCAGCAGGGAGAACGCCTGCTCGGGCGGGGTCCGGGCCGGCAGCGTGAACGGGTCGGCGGACATCACCTGGCGCAGCTGGGTGAACCGGTCCACGCCGAGGCAGTCAGCCTCGGTGACCACCCCGACCGGCCGTCCGTCCGAGACCACGATCACGGCCCCGTGCGCCCGCTTGGGCAGCAGGCTGAGCGCGTCGCCCGCGGTATCCGTCGGCGCCAGCGTCAGCGCGGTCTCCACTATCAGGTCCCGCGCCTTGACCCAGGCGATCACGTCCGCAACCACGTCCGCCGGGATGTCCTGCGGCAAGATCGCGATACCGCCTCGCCGCGCGACCGTCTCGGCCATCCGCCGCCCGGAGACGGCGGTCATGTTGGCGGTCACGAGGGGGATGGTGGCGCCGCTGCCGTCGGTGGTGGCCAGGTCCACGTCGAGCCGCGAGCCCACCGCCGACCGGCTGGGCACCATGAAGACGTCGCTGTAGGTCAGCTCGGTCCCGGGCGCCGTATCGTTGAGAAATCGCACGCTAGAGATTCTTCCCGAACGAGGCGGGTGCTATAGCCTCGTTCCGGTGGCCGGGCCCTGGCCGGCGCCCGCCACGCGTCCGGCGGTCTCATGGAACGTTGAGGCCGAACGCGGCGAACATGATGTCGGCGATCCGGTCGGCCATCTCGTCTTCCGGCAGCTGGACCTCGGCGCTGATCAGGTAGTTCACCCGCTCGAGCATCATCAGGCAGGCCACCGCGGTGAGCTCGGCGCGCTCCTGCTGCTTCCCGGCCGCCTGGGCGGCGGCGGTCATGCCCGTGGTCATCGCCTCGGCGATGCTGAAGAACAGCCGCAGGCCGTCACCGAACACCTCCTCCGGTACCAGGTCGGCCTGGCTGAGGATGCGGATCACGGTGGCGTGCGCGGCGTAGGCCCGGAAGAACTTGCGGACCCACTGGCGCAGTACGGTAAGGCCGGTGTCGTCGCTGGTGACCACGGGGAAGTCGCCCGCCACGATCTCCATGTCGTGCAAGGCGTCCTTGAGCAGCGCCTTGAACAGGTCTTCCTTGTTGGAGAAGTAGAGGTAGAACGTCCCGTGCGAGATGCCGGCCCGGCGCACCACGTCATCCACCCGGACGCCGTGGAAACCGCGGTTCTCGAACTCGACCATGCCGGCCTCGAGCAGCCGCCGGACGGTCTCGCGCCCCTGCGCGCGCAGTTCGCGGTCCTGGGCGGGCGTACCGCCGCCAAGCGACGGCCTGGCAGGCTGCTTTCTCGGCGGCCGCCCGGTCCCGCGCGGCGCGGCGTTGGCGGGGCCGCGGCTTGCCTCCTGGTTCATAGCACAAGAGATTAGCCGCCCGTCCCGCTTTTGCTGTGCATTCGGCCGGCCTCGTGCCCCTGCTACCCTTCGACCGGTGAATAGTGCAGGCCCGGCGACGGTCCCCCGCGCGGCTGACGGAACGGCCGCCGGTACCGGGCGGCTGCGTGCCTTCTGGGCCCGCTCCGGCGTCAAGGTGGGCGCGCTCACCGCCGCGGCCGCCCTGGCCTACTGCCTGGACTCGCTCATCCTGTTCCGCCGCTTCCTGGCCAGCACGTTCGACCTGGTCATCTTCGACCAGGGCATCCGCGGTTACGCGCACTTCCACGCCCCGGTCTCGATCGCCCGCGGCATCTCCGACGGCGAGGGCGCGCACTTCCTGCTGCTGGCCGACCACTGGTCGCCGGTGCTGGCCCTGCTCGCCCCGCTGTACTGGATCCACGACAGCCCGGCCACGCTTCTGGTCGCGCAGGGGATCCTGTTCGCGCTGGCCATTCCGCCGCTGTGGGCCTACACCAGGCGCCGGCTCGGCCCGGGGGCGGCGTACTTCGCCTGCGTGGCCTACGCGCTGTCGCTGCCGGTCATGGAGGCGGTGATATTCGACTTCCACGAGGTCGCCTTCGTCCCGGTGCTGACCGCGGTGATGGTAGAGCGCTTCGACCGGTCCCCGCGAGCCCAGGCTCCGCTTTTGGGCATCCTGGCCGCCGTAGCATTGCTGCTGGTCAAGGAGGACATGGGGCTGCTCGTCGCGGGCTTCGGCGGCTACCTGCTGCTGACCCGGCGGCGCCGGACCGGACTGGCCTTCGTGGCGGGCGGGCTGTTCACCACCTGGGCGGCGACCCACCTGCTGATCCCCGCGTTCGGCGGGTCGGCCACCTTCTACTGGGCCTACGGCCAGTTCGGGTCCACGCTGGGTGGCGCCCTGCTCAACGTGATCACCCATCCGCTGCACGCGCTGCACGTGTTCGTCACCCCGTGGGTCAAGGCCAGGACGATGATCGGGCTGCTGGCCATGTTCGGTTTCCTGCCGCTCGCCTCGCCGATGGTGATCGCGGTACTGCCACTGCTGGCCGAGCGGATGCTCGCCTCCGGCTATCCGCTGTGGTGGCAGGCGAAGTTCCAGTACGACGCGTTCGTGGTGATGATGCTGTGCTGCGCCGCGGTGGACGGCGCCGCCCGGCTGCAGAAACGCTGGCCGGAACGGTGGAACGCCTGGCTGACCTATCCCCTCCGCCGCCCGGCCTGGCTCAGGCGCGAAGGCAGACCCTGGCCTCCGGCAACGCTGTGGGCCGCCGCGATCTGCGCGGCGGCGCTCGTGTACGTCCCCTCGTCGCCGTTCGGGTCATTGCTCAAGCCGGGCTTCTACGGGGTCAACGCGCGGATGCGGGCGGCCGCGGCGGCCATCGCGCACGTGCCTGCCGGGGTCGAGGTGGAGGCGTCCAACAACATCGGCCCGCGACTGTCCGGCCGGGACACGGTGCTGCTGCTCGACGGGACGCCCCGGTGGGCGCCGTGGGTGGTGGGGGATACCCTCGGGCTCGACTTCCCGTTCTGCACGTCCAGCCAGCAGGCCCAGGAGGTGGCCTATCTGCGGGCGCACGGCTATGCGCAGGTGTTCGCCGACGACGGATACGTGGTACTGCACCGTCCGGCCGACGCGCGCACCAGGCAGGCCCTGGCCCACCCGCTGCCCGCGGACCGCCTGCACACGAACATCTGCTACTGATGGCGGGTTCCCGTCAGCCCGCTGAGGTGCTGAGCCAGCGCGCAGTCAACCGCGCTCTGCTCGCCCGCCAGATGCTGCTCGACCGGCTCCCGCTGCCCGCCGCCGGGCCGGGTCGCGCCGCGCAGGTGGTGCAGACCGTGGAGCACCTGGTCGGGCTGCAGGCCCAGGCGCCCTTCCCGCCCTATTTCGGGCTGCACTCCCGGCTGGACGGATTCCGTCCGGACGACCTGGGCGCGCTGATCACCGACCGGAGCGTGGTCAGGATCGCGCTGATGCGCGGCACCATCCACCTGGTGTCGGCCCGGGACTGCCTGCCGCTGCGGCGGCTGGTCCAGCCGGTGATCGAGCGGGGCATGCGCGGCGCGTTCGGCAAGCAGCTGGCCGGGGTGGACCCCGGGGCGCTGGCCGCCGCGGGCCGGAGCCTGGTCGAGTCCGAGCCGATGACGTTCAGCCAGCTCGGCCAGGCGCTGGCGGCGCGCTGGCCCGATCACGCACCCGCCGCCCTGGCCCAGGGGGTGCGCGCGTACGTCCCGCTGGTGCAGGTGCCGCCGCGCGCCGTCTGGGGCCAGGCCGGGCAGTCGCTGCACACGTCGGCCGAACACTGGCTCGGCCAGCGGCCTCCGTCCGTCGAGCCTGCCTACCCGGTCCGGGCGGCGGCCCGGGGCGAGCTCGCCCGGCTGGTGACCAGGTACCTGGGCGCATTCGGCCCGGCCACCGTGCGCGACGTGCAGGCCTGGTCCGGGCTGACCGGCCTGAAGGCGGTGCTCGAGCAGCTCCGGCCGTCCCTGGTCAGCTTCCGTGACGAGCAGGGCGCCGAGCTGTTCGACCTGCCCACCGCGCCCCGCCCCGGCGGCGAGGTGCCCGCGCCGACCCGGCTCGTGGCCGAGTTCGACAACCTCGTGCTGTCCCACGCCGAACGATCCCGGGTCATCAGCGCCGCGGCCACCAGGCGGCTCTACACGATCAACGGCGTCATTCCCGGTTCGGTGCTCATCGACGGGTCCGTGGCCGGGATGTGGCGGCTGGCCCGGAGCCGGGACGTGGCCACGGTGACCATCGAGATGTTCGGCCCGGCGCGAGAGCGCGACGCGCTGATCGCCGAGGCGGAGCGGGTGCTCGCGTTCGCCGCGCCGGGCGCGGCCCACGACATCCGGTTCGGACCGCTGATCACGAGTTCGTGAGCCGCCCGGCGATCTGCCCGGCGATGTGCTGGTAAGCGGCGACCTGCTCGGGCACCGCGCCGGTGATCATGACCGGGCGGCCTTCGTCGGCGTCCCGCGCGGCGTGGTAGCTGAACGGGATGCTGGCCAGCCGCGGGATCAGCCCCCAGACGCTGTCCTGCTCCGGGGCCGGCGGGAACAGCGGTGTGGCCCGGCCGCAGCCGGGGCAGATCTGGCCGCTCATGTTCTCCACCCCCGCGACGTCGGCGGCGTCCCCGTCCCGGCGGCCGGCGAGCTGCCGCAGGTGCGCGACCAGCCTGCGCGCGTCCTGGTGGGCGATGATCTGCGGGGTGACCACCACCAGCACGCACATCGGGCGCCCGGACAGGGCGAAGACGAACTGCTGGATGTCCGCCGTCCCCGGCGGCAGGTCCATCACCAGGTAGTCCAGGCTGTCCCAGTCCGAATCGGCGAGCAGCCGCCGGACGAGCAGCTGGGCGATGCCGCCGCCAACGGCCAGCGCCTGGTTCTCGCCGAGTAGGAATGCCGCCGAAGCGAGCTGCACCCCGTGCCGGCTGACCGTCTCCAGCCGCGAATCGGCGGCGCCGGGCCGGGCGAACAGCGTCACGCTCTGCGCCTCGGCGCGGCGCCGCAGGCCCATCATGCGCGGCACGTCGGGACCGTACAGGTCGGCGTCGATCAGGCCGGTCCGGCTGCCCCGCGCACTCAGCGCCAGCGCGAGGTTCACCGCGACGGTGGTCTTCCCGACGCCGCCCTTCCCGCTCGCGACCGCGATGACCGGCACGTGCTCCGAACTGTCCGGCATGTACTCTCCAGGGTTCCCGGGAAGCCGAGGACCGGTCAACAGAACGCTCAAGGTCTGTTTAAATACGTCGACCGGGGCTTTCAGCCGGCGCGAGGCGCCTTATATCGTCTTATCATTGTGCTGTCCCTGGCCCCATGCCGTGCCGCCGCCGCCGGATCCCGGCGGCGGGCCGCGCAGCTAGCTGTCGTCGTCGCGGCCTGCGCGGTGCTGACGGCATTCGCCGCCCCGCGCGCCGCGGCCGCTGCCGCCGGCCCGTCCGGGGGTCCTTACAACGTCAACGTCACCCCGTCTCCCGGCGTCGCCGCGCCAGGCAGTTCGGACCCGGCCTCCGGATCGGCCGGGGCATTGCCACGGCAGTTGTTCGTGCCCGATCTCATCGCCGCGGTGCCGAGCGGCATCTCGCCCGCGCAGCTGGCCAAGATCACCAAGCTGTACGGAGTTCAGGCCGTGCTGCCCGTCGACGGCGGGAAGGTCGAGGTCAACGGCAGGAGCGCTAACGTGCTCGGCGTCTCACCGCAAGCGTTCCGGTCCTGGACGCCGCTATCCACGGCGGGCTCGGCGGCGGTCTGGTCGGACCTGGGCAAGGGACAGCTCGTCAGCACGGGCGCTGCCGCACGCAGGCTGCACCTGTCCACCGGAAAGTCCTATCCGGTATCGGCCGCCGTCCTGGCCCGAGTGCCGTTCGCCGGGGCGACCGCGCTCAGCGTGACCGGCGCGGATGCGATCGTGAACCGCACCAGGTCCACGCAGCTGGGCCTGGCGAAGAATTTCGCCGTCCTGATCAGCATCGCGCCCAGCGCCGGCTTGCCCGCGGTGATGGCCCGGGTCAAGTCGGTGATCGGGAAGGGCGGTCAGGTGGTGAACCTGGTGTCCTATTCCCTGGTGACGGCCAGTAAGAACCCGGTGGCCACGATTATCCCGGCTGGCGCGCCGGCCAATTACCTGAACCTGTTCAAGGAGTCGGCCGCGAAGTACTGCCCAGGACTGTCCTGGACGGTGCTGGCCGCGATCGGTCAGATCGAGAGCGGCGACGGCGCCAACGACGGGCCGTCGAGCGCGGGCGCCCTCGGCCCGATGCAGTTCATGCCGGCCACCTGGGCCGAGTGGGGCATCAACGGGTTTGGCCAGGCCGGCAAGCCGGACATCATGAACCCGCTCGACGCCGTGCCCTCGGCCGCGCTCCTGCTGTGCGCCGCCGGGGCAGGGAACCCCGCGAGCCTGTCCCAGGCGATCTTCGCCTATAACCACGCGAACTGGTACGTCGCCGAGGTACTGGCCCTGGCCAGCGAGTACGCCAAGAATTCTCCCTAGTCCCCCGGCCCTAGCCTCCGGCCAGGGCGGGCCCGTCGGCGGGTCTCAGGCGACGCAGGCCCGCCAGGCAGGTCGCGGCGCTGGCGGCGCCGCACAGCGCGGCGAACGCGTACCCGAGCCGCGCGCCGTGCGCGTCGATGATGAAGCCGACCACCGACGCCCCGGCGGCCACGCCCACGGCGATGCCGCTGCTCAGCCAGGACATCGCCTCGGTCCGGCGACCTGGTTTGGCCTGGGCCTCGAGCAGGCTGAAACCAGCGATGAGGGTCGGTGCGATGGTGAGCCCGCACAGATAGATCCCGCAGGTCAGCGTGATCAGGTTCGGCTGGGCCCAGAACGTGGCCACGCCGAGCACGGTCAGCACGAGGGTGAGCGCGAACCGTTTCTCGACCGCCCTGCGCCATTGCCTGGACCCGTACCAGAGCCCGCCCGTGGCGCTGCCGAGGGCGTACGTGCCCAGGATGAAGCCGGCCAGCGGCTTGTGCCCGAAGTGCTGCGCGAACGCCACCGTGCTCAGGTCGATGGACACGAACATCGCGCCGAGCAGCAGGTACACCGGGGCCAGCACGACCAGGCCGGGTGCGGCCGCGCCGCGGACGCGGGCCGCCCGTCCCGGCCGCCCGGCCGCGGGCCGCTCCGGCGGCGCGACCGCCGGCTCGGTGCTGCGCTCCGCGGCGAACCACAGCGTCCCGAGCACGCACAGCAGGGCCGCCGCGCCGACGCCTGAGGCGGGGAAGACCTCGGTCGCGAGCAGCGTCACAGCGGCCGGCCCGACGATGAAGCACAGTTCATCGGCGACCGACTCGAAGGAGAACGCGGCGTGCAGCCGGGGCGAGCCGGCGAGCAGGACGCTCCACCGGGCCCGGACCAGGGTGCCCAGCGATGGCATGGCCGCGCCCGCGATCGCCCCCGGCACGAAATACGCCCAGGTCGGCAGGTGAAGCTCGACGGCCGTGATGAGCATCGCCGTGGCCATCGCGAACACCGTGAGCAAGGGGAGCAGGACGCGCCGCTGACCCCCCGTGTCCACCAGCCGGGCGATCCGCGGGGAGGTGAGCGCATAGCCGAGCGAGCCCACTGCGGATACCGTGCCGGCCACGCCGTACTTCCCGGTGGCGGCCGAGATCAGCAGGACGGTGCCGAGCCCGAACATCGACATCGGCATCCGTCCGATGACCCCGGCCGCGGAAAAGCGCCAGGCTCCCGGGACGCGGAAGATCTCCGCGTACGGCTGCAGCGGCCGGGTCAGCATGCCAGCGGGGGAGCGGCTGGCGGATACCTTGGTGTCGTCGATACCCGTCATTTCCCGCATTGCCCCATGATCATCACGATATCGAACGCCGCCAACCGGGTTTCCGGGAAACCGGCGCCCGGGTAGGCCTGCGGCGCGGCCGCCCGGCGGCCCTGGTTGGATGGAGGCATGCCGGCCTACGACGCCTTCCTGCTCGTCTCGTTCGGTGGCCCGGAAGGCCCCGGCGAGGTCATGCCGTTCCTGGAGAACGTCACTCGCGGCCGCGGCGTCCCGCCAGAGCGCCTGGCCAGCGTGGCTGAGCACTACTACGCGTTCGGCGGGGTGAGCCCGATCAACCGGCAGTGCCGGGACCTGCTGGCCGTGGTCCGCGCCGATTTCTCGGCCAGCGGCCTGTCGCTGCCGGTCTACTGGGGGAACAGGAACTGGACGCCGTACCTGACCGACACGGTCCGGGCCATGGCCGGTGACGGCATTCGGCGTGCGGTCGCGCTGGTGACCTCGGCCTACAGCTCCTACTCGGGCTGCAGGCAGTACCTGGACGACATCGAGCGGGCTCGCGCCGAGGTCGGCCCGAACGCGCCCAGGATCGACAAGATCAGGCGCTTCTTCAACCACCCCGGCTTCATCGAGCCGTTCGCGGCCAGCACGCGC
>Ga0335081_10014187_pt1 | contig 12890 bp, 13 predicted proteins | sample Lox_Sample_35_FD_206713 | JGI IMG/M metagenome (GOLD analysis project Ga0335081, IMG submission 206713) | Soil microbial communities from Loxahatchee National Wildlife Refuge, Florida, United States - Lox_Sample_3.5 | ecosystem: Environmental > Terrestrial > Soil > Wetlands | place: USA...
GATTCGTCCGGATCCCGCGCGGCGTGCGTGGATCATGTGCGCGGCCGTGGTAGTCTGCGGCAAAGACGCGATATGACGTGAACATCGCGAGGTGCTCGAAGGGCAGGGATCTGGATGTCCGCACCGACACACAGTGAACAGGATCTTTCCCGCCGCGAGGAGATGTCGATCTCCGGCGCGGTCATGTCCGGCGCACCGTGGGGAGCCGCGGCGGCGACCGGCGGGGTGGTCGCGGCCGGCGATTTCGCCCTGCACGTCCTCGGCTCGGGCTTGTCCGGGTTCCACCTCAGCGCCCTGAGCGGGTCCGTGGCCATGGGCGTGGTGGCCTTCTTCGTGGTGGCCGCGGCCGGCGCCCTGTTCCGGGCCAAGCCGGGCCGGGCCATCCGCTGGGCCAGGAGCAATCCGTGGCGCTTCGCCGTCCTGCCCGCGATCGCGTGCGCGGCCATCGCGCTCGTGCTCTCGGTGGTCACCGGCGGCGGCATCATCAGCGGGGTACTAAGCGGGCTGTGGCACGGCGGCGTGGTCTACGGCCTGACCGGGGTGGCCGGCATGGCCAGCAAGTCGCGCAAGCCCGCCGCCTAAAGCAGCCGAAGCAGCCGAAGCAGCCGAAGCAGCTATGGCAAACAAGGCAGCTATAAGCAGCCAAGGCAGCAGGCCCGCCGGCTAGAGCGCTAAGCCCGCGGTCGATCTCGCCGTGGCCAGCGCGATGCCGCGGTTGAGGTCGGCCAGCGTGACCGCGCCGAACACCCGATCCACGATGCGGTGCTGGGCATCGAGGAAGAACGTCTGCGGCAGCGCAGCGACCCCGTAGGCCGAAGCCGCGGTGACCCCGGGATCGAAGCCCACCGGGTAGCTGACGCCCTCCTTGTGCGTGAACGACATGGCGCTAGCCAGCACGTCGTTCTCGTCCAGTCCCACGATCGCCACCTTGCCGTGCTCGGCGCGGTAGAACTTGGCCAGCAGCGGGGTTTCCTGCTGGCACGGCGGGCACCAGGACGCGAAGAAGTTCACGATGAGCGGCTGGCCGGCGTAGTCGCTCAGCGCGATCTTCTGCCCGGATTGGCCGAGGACGGGCAGGCTGAACGTGGGTGCGGCCGGGTCGGGGGCCGCCCCGGCCGGCGTGCCCGAACCGGAGGCGACCAGGCCGATGGCGATCAGGGACGCCGCGACACACAGCGCGACCAGGCCGGAGACGATCTTGTGCCGGAGCGCCGTCCGCCACATGTCACGGACCGCGCCCGCCCAGGATTGCTGTTCCATATCAGGGCCTTCACCGGGAGAGCGGGAAGAAGAGGTAGAGGTCACCGGCCACGAGCGACCACTGTATGACATCAGCCTCAGTGGCCCACGAGCTGATAGCCCTCACCGCGTACCGTCTTGATCAGGCCGAACCCGAGCTTGGATCGCAGCCGCCGCACGCAGACGTCCACCACGTTGGAGCCGGGGTCGAAGTCGTAACCCCACACGCTCGCGAGCAGTTGTCCCTTCGGCACCGACTGGCCGACGTGCTCGGCCAGCTCCCGCAGCAGCAGGAACTCCAGCCTGGTCAGCGGCACCGCCCCGGCCCCGATGTCGGCGACCAGGCGGCCCACATCCAGGGTGAGGCTCCCGGCCCGGACGATCTCGGCGGCCCGGTCGTGCCCGTTCTCCGCGGTCCCCCCGCGCACCCTGACCCTGACCCGGACCCGGGCCAGCAGCTCGGCCAGGGAGAACGGCTTGGTCAGGTAGTCCTGGGCCCCGCGCTCCAGGCACTCCACCTTGGAGGCCACGTCTCCCAGGCAGGACAGGACGAGCACCGCCTGATCCGGGCGCGCGGCCAGCAGTCGTTCCAGGACCACCTGACCGGTCATCTCCGGCATGACCAGGTCCAGGATGATCAGGTCGTAGTGGCTGCTCAGGGCCTGCCGCAGCGCCTGCGCGCCGGTGGCCGCGAAGTCGGTCGCATAGCCCGCCGCATCGAGGGCGCGCCCGATGAAGGCCCGGATCCCGGGCTCGTCGTCGGCAACCAGGATCCTGGCGGGGACCGCATCTGCCGGGTGCGTGTAGCTGGCCTGAGCCGCTTCCCGCGAAGTCATCGCCTCTCGCCGCTCGTGGACGTCTGCTATTCCCCGCCCGCCCCAGGCCAGCTGGACTCCCAGCCAGCGGTATGCCTGCGACCCATTTGTGACCTGCTGCCGATGTTTCTCCTCTGATCTGCCGCCGGTCAAGGTCACTTGCGGTCCCGGCCTCATCTGTTACACGTCTGTGTCACAAACGATTGCAACTAGTGCCCAAAAAAAACCTCACGGCCGCCTGCATACCTCGCTGACGTGCGAAGATGATCATGCGCAGGGTTCAGCTGGGCAGGGACGGAGGCGTGACGTTCGCGGACAGCGACTTGCTGGCCGTGTTGATCATGCCGTCGATGACAGCGCGCTCGGCGTCGAGCACGCGCTGATCGTGTTGCAGCGCCGCGGTAGCGACCCGGACCGCGGACGGCGTGCTGGCCGTCAGCAGCGTGGCCACGTCGATCTGCACCCGCTGGGCGTCCGGGAACCCCCAGGTGACCAGGTCATTCACCGTCTGGTCCATGTGGAAGGAGGCCAGCGATTCGGGTGGCTGGTACTGCACCAGGTCGTCCATCGGCATGCTGTTGGCCGGGGAGCAGTTCGCCGCGCCGAGCGTGGCGATGCTGACCGCGGTCTTGACGTCATGGCTGGTACCGGCCTGGATCGCCCTCAGCGCGGTCAGCGACTCGCTGACCCCGCCGGCACACGACTCGATGTCGGTGTTCATCTCCTGCACCACCCCGCGCAGGTCGGTGGCGCGCTGGGAAGCGGACGGACGGTGCGGGATCGCGGCGAGCGCCAGCCCGGCCACCAGCACCACGCCACCCACGAGCATCCACCGGGGGGTGCGCAGCACCGGCCAGCCCGAGCGTCGGGTCGGGATGCCCCCGGTCGGTCCTGCCGTCATCACTCCTCCTGAAACTGGCGGCCACGCAACCGGCGGCCACGCAACCGGCGGCCACGCAACAGGTGGCTGCGCAACAGGTGGCTGCGCAACAGCGGTGACCGGCCGGTCCGCCGTTATCATAAGCGCCCGTTTCGGCCCGGGCACGGGCTCGCCCCGCCTGGTGTTAGTCACGGTGCTGTCGCAAACGATTGTGCTGCGTGCTCATCGCCGATACGCATCAGAACTTCGGTCATCGAACCTGGTCAGAGGCTTAAGAGGGGTCGGCGGAGCCTGCTGGGTGACATGACAATTTCGTCATCCGCGACGCTAAGTGTTGCTCTCGGATGCCGGCCGATCCGATGATCGACCCCAGTAGGTGCCGGTCTGCGCAGCAAGGTTTGCCGTATGGCCGGACTTGCCCTTGCGCTGAGACAAAGCGAGGTGGTGATCCCGTGTCTGTGGCGGCCCGGGCGGCGGCTTTGGGCGCTGCCTTCCTCGTCGTGGTGGGAGTTGGCATCTTCGTCGCCGTGTACTACGTCGGCGCGGCCACTACCCAACTGCCGATCGTGCACTACTCGGCATCCGGCGGCCAGGTCAGCGTGGTCCTCCAGGAGGACCCGCAGAACAACACCGCTACCACGCCGGACTGGGTGAGCTACTACACCCAGGACCCGGTGAGCAAGCAGTGGCTGCACACCACGTTGTTCTCGGTCCCGGAGAACACGAAGGTCAACGTGACCATCTACGGTTACGACGGCTGCACGCCGCTGCGGAACAACTACTTCAGCCAGGTGCAGGGCACGATGGGCGGCACGGTCACCGTCTCGCAGTTCGACCAGCACGGCAAGGAGTACGTGACCAACGACACCACGTCGGTCATCAATAGCTGGTCGGACTGCAACGTCGGGCACACGTTCGCGATCCCGGCCATGGGCATATTCGTCCCGGTGGCCTCGCCCAACGCGCAACTGTCGGCGAACAACCTGTGCAGTTCGTCGCCGTGCACCCCGAGCGGCAACCCGTACGCGGTGGAGACGTTCAGCTTCATGTCGCCTAGCCACACCGGTACCTGGCGCTGGCAGTGCCTGGTCCCGTGCGGCGGCGGATACATCGACGGCAACAGCGGTCCCATGCAGACTCTCGGCTGGATGATGGGCGAAATGGACGTGGTGGCCTCATGAGCTCGACCGAAACCTCCGCGGCGGCCGGCGCCCCGAGGACCGAGCCGCGGCACGGCTGGCGGATGTTCTGGATCTGGTTCGTCCTGTCCCTGCCCTCCGTCCTGATCATCTGGTTCGTCTGGAAGCCGCACCTGCCGCCAGGTGACATGTCCTCTTCCGCCCAGCACCAGCAATTCGACATCGCCGTGCTGGCGGCCACCGCGGCGCCGGTCATCATCGGCGTGGTCCTCTACTTCATCTACGCGGTCGTGGTCTGGCGGGCCAAGGCGGACGACGACAGCGACGGCGAGCCGATCTACGGCAACACCAAGGTCCAGGCCACCTGGATCATCGGCACCTCGGCCATCGTGCTGTGGCTGGCCGTGTTCGGCACGATCGAGCTTGTCGGCCCGGCCGGGGCGGGCGCCGGGGAGGGCCCGTCGCCCATCTGGACGCTGGCCGGCAAGCAGTCGGCGACCTGGACGCCCGGGAGCGACGACATCCTCGAGGTTCAGGTGATCGGCCAGCAGTGGGTCTGGACCTACCGCTATCCGCAGTTCGGCGGGATGGAGAGCACCGAGCTCATGCTGCCGGAGGGCATGCCGGTGGCCTTCCACGTGACCTCGCTGGACGTGATCCACAGCTTCTGGGCCTATCAGCTCGGCGTGAAGGCCGACGCCAACCCGGGTGTGGACAACGTGGCCTTCACGACGCCCAAGGCGATGGGCAGCTTCACCGTCCGCTGCAACGAGCTGTGCGGGATCTGGCACGGCGCCATGTACAACTACGGCCAGGTCGTCTCCCCGACCGCGTTCCAGACCTGGGCCAGCGGCGTGCAGGCCAAGGAGCAGGCGGACGGGGTCCTCGCCGCCTTGCCGCCGTTCGCGCTGACCTACGACCCCACCGTGATCCCCCAGCTCGGCAAGAACATCGTCACGGTCGACGGCATCACGGGCGCCGCGGGCTACTACTACGGGCCCGGGAACCCGGTGACGCCATGACGCGCGTCCCGCCGCGAGCCGCGGCGCACAGTGCCTGGACAGCCGCCACAACAAAGGCGAAGGGGTGACGGGATGGCCATCGAGACTCAGCCGGAGCGAGCCGAGCCCACGGGCCGCGGCCCGGAGGTCGAAGCCAAGCGGCCGTGGTGGCTGCGCCCGGGTGCCCACACCGGCCTGATCGGAGCCGTGATCGGCTACTTCCTCGGTCACTGGCTGGGCAACTTCCTCGGCGGGGATTACGCCCGCAGCTCGCTGTCCGACGCCAACGACGTGGCCATCGTGCTCGGCTATCTGTTCGCGGTGCTCGGCTGGCTGGCCGGCCTGGGCGTGTTCAATGACCTGTTCGGGCTCATGCTGGGCCGGCCGCTGCCCGAGGAGGCCCGGCTGATCGGCAAGGAGGAGCCCGGCCTGGGCAAGTACTTCCGGTACACGCTCGACCACAAGGTCGTGGGCATCCAGTACCTGTACGGCATGATCGCCTACTTCCTGACCGGCGGCCTGTTCGCCATGGCCATCAGGAGCGAACTGCTCTCGCCGTCGTACCACCTCATGGGCCCCGAGCAGTACCTGATGGTGGTCGGCGAGCACGGCACGATGATGATGATGATGATGTCCTCGGTCATCCTCGGTCCGTTCGGCCAGTACTTCGGCCCGCTGCTGATCGGGTCCAAGAAGGTCGCGTTCCCGCGGCTGGAGGCGCTTGGCTTCTGGCTGACCCCGGCCGCCTACGTCATCTTGCTGTCCGCCGTGCTGTTCGGCGGGTTCCCCACCGGCTGGACCGGCTACGAGCCGCTGGCCACCCAGGCCCAGACCGGGGAGGACGCCTACTTCTTCGCGTTCGGCCTGATGGGCATCTCGATGATCCTGGCCGGCTTCAACATGATCGTCACGATCATCAACTACCGGGCGCCCGGCATGCGCTGGAGTCGGCTCCCGATGTTCGTCTGGTCGATGTTCACCGTCTCGTTCCTGCAGGTGCTGGCCGTTCCGGTGCTGGTCGGGGCGTGCTACATGGGCCTCACCGACCGGACCTTCCAGACCTCGTTCTTTAGCAACCAGCTCGGCGGCAGCAGCTTCCTGTACGAGGACCTGTTCTGGTTCTTCGGCCATCCGGAGGTGTACATCCTGGCCTTGCCCGGCTTCGGGGTCATCTCCGAGGTGGTCTCGGTGTTCTGCCGCAAGCCGCTGTTCGGCTACAAGGTCGCCGCGGCCGGCATGCTCGGCGTCGGCATCCTGTCCTTCTTCGTCTGGCAGCACCACCTGTTCGACAGCGGGATCAACCCGGACATGCGGCCGCTGTTCATGCTCACCACCGAGCTGATCTCCATCCCGACGGGATTCATCTTCCTGGTCGGCATGGGCACCTTCTGGAAAGCCAAGATCCGGTTCAGCATCCCGATGCTGTTCGCTCTGGCGTTCTACTTCAACTTCCTGATCGGCGGCATCAGCGGCGTATTCCTGTCGGACGTGCCCGCGGACACGACCGAGCACGGCTCGTTCTTCGTCATGGCCCACTTCCACTACACGATCATGGGCGGGCTCATCTTCGCCTTCATGGCCGGCATCTACTACTGGCTGCCGAAGATGACCGGGTACAAGCTGAACGAGAAGCTGGGCCGGATCCACTTCTGGACCATGTTCATCTTCTTCAACACGACCTTCCTGCCCCTGTTCGCGCTCGGCATGATGGGCATGCCGCGCCGGGTGTTCGAGTACGCACGCAACCTGGAGACCCTCAACGACTGGGTCTCGATCTCGGCGTTCTGCCTGGGCGGCTCGATCCTGATCTTCCTGATCAACTTCGTCTGGTCCCTGCTGTTCTGGCGGGAACGCGAGACCGGCAACCCGTGGCGGGCGCGCAGCCTGGAATGGCAGCTCTCGACTCCGCCGCCGCCGGAGAACTTCAAGCGGGTTCCGGTGATCCTGTCCAGTCCCTATGACTACGGGGTCAAGAACGCGCTCCCGGTGGCAGACCTGAACCCGCCGCCCGGCGTGATCGGCTCCGCCTACGAACCGACTGGCGCAGTGGAGGCATGACGATGACCGACATCACCTCCCCCGAGGCCAGGGTCCAAGCCGAGGACGAGGCCTTCTACCACGAGTCCGCGCTGAACGCGACCTGGAGCGGCTCGCGGCTGGCCATCGGCGGGCTGGCGTTCCTGTTCGGCGCGTTCCTGTTCGCCTACTTCTACCTGCGGTCCCTCAACTCCTCGGGCCGGTGGCAGGGGTACGGCTTCATCCACCCGTCGCTGTGGATAGGCACCACGATCATGCTCCTGGCCGAACTGTCCGCCGGCGTGCACTACTTCGGCCTGCAGCGGATCAAGGCCGGGCACAAGAGCACGTGGCAGATCGACGGGCTGGTCGCCCTGGGCCTCGGGCTGGCCGCGGTGTCGATGCAGATCTACCAGCTCATCGATCTGCCGTTCAAGCCGGGCAGTTCCGGCTTCGCCAGCGTCTTCACCGGCTTCTACCCGGTCTTCTTGATGACCCAGCTGTGCGTGCTCATCTGGCTGGAGATCCTGCTGGCCCGGTCCCGGTCCATCCCGGCCCTGTCGTTCGTGGAACAGCCCCCCACGTACACTGAGACCCGCGATGTGCAGCGGTTCCAGGCGAATCTGAGCGCATTCTCGACCGTCTGGAACTTCATGGCCCTGATGGCGCTGCTGTTCTGGTTCCTGTTCTACGCTCTGTAGTAGCGGGCTGAAGCGAAGAAGGAGAGGGGACCTGGAGTGGACTCTAACGTCAGCGCGTGGACCTTCGGCAGCTCGATACTGACCTTCGCGTTCCCGATGATCTTGTTCATCGTGGTGGCGGGCGCGCTGTACGTCCTGTACACCAAGCCGGAGTTCGTCCCCGGGCACCGTCCCGACGCACTGGAGCGGCCGGTGTCCTACACACCCGTGCCCGGGAAGCCCACCGCGGCCCGCGAGACACCGGCCCCGGCTACCGGTACCACGGCGCAGGCCACTGCCGCCGAGCCGACGCAGACGAGCGCCGTCGAGCCGGCGGAGCCCGCCGCGGGCGAGGCGGCCGAGACCGGGGACGCGGAGTGACCTCTGCCGCAGCCCTGGCTCAGCTCGACCAGCGCGGGACTCCTCCCGGTGGCCGCCGCCGGCCGGGCGTGGTAGTCCGCGGGCTGGTCGCGCTGACCAAGCCGCGGATCATCGAGCTGCTCCTGGTCACCACCGTCCCCACCATGCTGCTGGCCCAGCGCGGGGTGCCCTCGCTGCGGCTGGTGCTGGTCACGCTGATCGGCGGCACGCTCGCCGCGGGCAGCGCGAATACGATCAACTGCTACCTCGACCGCGACATCGACGCGGTGATGAAGCGCACCTCGCGCCGCCCGCTGGTGGTCAAGGGCCACGGCACGATCAAGGGACAGGGCACGATCAAGCCCTGGGAGGCGCTGGCCTGGGGGATCGTGCTGGGGGCCGCGGCCACGCTGCTGCTGGGGCTGATGGCCAACTGGCTGGCGGCGTCGCTGGCCGACGCGGCCATCTTGTTCTACATCTTCGTCTACACGCTGCTGCTCAAGCGGCGCAGCCCGTCGAACATCGTGATCGGCGGCGCCGCGGGGTGCTTCCCGGTGCTGGTCGGCTGGGCCGCGGTCACCGGCACGGTGGCCTGGCCGGCGGTGGTGCTGTTCGCGGTGATCTTCTTGTGGACCCCGCCGCATTTCTGGGCGCTGGCCATGAAGTTCCGCAAGGACTACGCGGCCGCGGGGGTGCCGATGCTGCCGGTGGTGGCGGCGCCGGCCCAGGTGGTGCGCAAGATCGTGGGGTATTCCTGGGCGATGGTGGCGGCCACGCTGGCGCTGGTCCCGTGGGCCGGCTGGATCTACGGCGTGCTGGCCGCCGGGCTGGGCGCCTGGTTCCTGGCCGAGGCGCACGGGCTGGACGCCCGGGTCCGCGCCGCCTGCGGCCCCGAAGGTGCCATCCAGGGCCCCGAAGGTGCCGCCCGCGGCCCCGAAGGCGCCGTCCGGGGCCCGGCAGACGTCCCCTCGCCGGCGCCGATGCGCCTGTTCCACCTGTCCATCGCGTACCTGACCCTGCTGTTCGCCGCGGTGGCCGTCACCGCCCTGCTCCCGTGGGGCCGCTGGTAGGCCCGGGCCGCTGGCAGGCCCGGTATCGGGCCTCTCGATAGGATCAGGCCGGCAACCGCGGGTTTGGCGTGCCCGCGAACGGGAAATGGACATATCTCCTGACGTCTGGCTGCGGCGTCGGCACGGGTCAGCGAGGACGTGGTGGCCGGGGGTACTTTCCGCTCGTTCGGGGGTCCGGGCCCTGTAACCGTTCCTTCATGTTGACCCGGTAGACCGTCTGCGAGGACTTCGCAGCGATCACGAGGAGGTAGCCCAGTGCTACGACCGGCGTCGCGCCGAGCTAGCCAGCAGGGCGCCGCACCGCCCGGGCCGCACCTCTCGCCGTACGAGCCCGATACCGCGCCGCTCCGGCCCGAACCCACGAACGCGGAAAGCCAGGGGGAAGGCCAAGGGGAGGGCAAAAGGGGAGGCAACCCGCGCCCGCCCCGCAAGCGCGGCCGGGTCCGCAGGCTGCTGCGCCGGCCCACGGTGCGCGTCATCCTGGCCCTGATCGCGGTGTTCTGCTGCTGGCTGGCGTTCTCCGTGGGCCAGGCCCTGGCCGCGCCCGGCGGCGGGTCGGCATCCTCCAAGCTGGCCGAATGGGCCAGGGACCACTACCTGGGCCCGGTCGTGACCTTCGGCGAGTGGCTCACCTACTCCCCGCCCAAGGTCGGCGGCAAGCCGTCCTTCTCGCTCGCGGTCCCCAAGGCCGCGCCCACCAGGTACAAGCGCACCAAGACCTTCCAGCCGATCATCCCGGCGCGGCTGACTTCCCCGGCCGGCACGCCGCTGTCCGGCGAGGGCCAGTGGCGCGTGCTGGAGACGGTCAAGGGCGAGCCGGCCGTGTTCGGCACGTTCCTGCGGCCGTCTTCGGTTTACACCTCCTACGTGGCCGGGATCGTCTCCATGGACCAGCGGCTGGTCAGCTTCCAGTTGCGTCCCGGTGCCGAAGACCCGGGACCGGGCAACTGGAAGGCCCAGCCCTGGATCCCGCCCGGCACCCGCGCCGGCCTGCTCGCCACGTTCAACGGCGGGTTCAAGATCGACACCTCCGGGGGCGGCTTCTACCTCAACGGCGACACGGCCGGGACCCTGACCAAGGGCGCGGCCTCGGTGGTCTACTACCGCAACGGCACGATCAAGATCGGCACCTGGGGCAGCGAGGTCCGGATGACAAGCAACGTCGTCGGCGTCCGGCAGAACCTCAGGCTGATCGTCGACCACGGACACGTCCCGGCCAGCGTGAACCAGGACGTCCTGGGCAGCTGGGGCGCCACCCTGGGCGGCGGCTACTACGTCTGGCGCTCGGGCCTGGGCATCACCAAGGACGGCCGGGTCATCTTCGTCTACGGTCCGGCGCTGGACGTCTCCGAACTCGCCGGCCTGCTGCAGCGGGCGGGCGCGGTGGAGGCCCTGCAACTGGACATCAACCCGTTCTGGATGTCCTTCGAGTACTACCAGGCCGGCGGCCACCCGTCGGACCCGACGCCGGTGAACCTGCTGCCCACCCAGCAGCAGACCGCTTACCGGTACTACTCGGTCTACAGCCGCGACTTCACCGCGGTCTACGCCCGGTGACCGCCGAGGCCAGCGCCACCGAGCAGGCCGCCAGCGCAGACCTGCCGCCGCGGGCGGGCTGGCCGGTCTCGGTGCTGCGCACCGCCCGGCCCCGGCAGTGGCCGAAGAACCTGCTGGTCTTCGCGGCCCCGCTCGCGGGCGCGACGTGGGGCCGGCCGCACGGGGCGCTCTACGCGCTGGTGGCCGCGGCCGCCTTCGGCTGCGCGTCGGTCGCGGTGTACTTCGTCAACGACGTGGTCGACGCCGAGCGCGACCGCCGCCATCCGCGCAAGCGGTACCGTCCGGTAGCAGCCGGCGACCTGCGCCAGTCGCACGCGCTGGTCATCGGGGTGTGCTGCGCCTCGGCCGGCCTGAGCGCGGGCGTCCTGGTCCACGTCCCGCTGCTGACTGCGGCGGTCGGCGCCTACCTGGGCCTGTCGTTGCTGTACTCGGCGGTGCTCAAGCACCTCCCGGTGGTCGAGTTGGTCTTCGTGGCGTCCGGCTTCCTGCTCCGCGTGCTCGGCGGCGCGGCGGCCACGCACGTGCCCCCGAGCGGCTGGTTCCTGCTGGTGTGCAGCCTGGGCGCGTTCGGCGTGGCCATCGCCAAGCGCTACACCGAACTGGCCGGCCTCGGCCCGGCCGCGATCGGCCACCGCCCGGCGCTGCGCTGGTACCGGCCGTGGGCGCTGCTGGCCGGCCAGTGGGTCATCGGCGCCGCCATGATCGCCGCCTACCTGGCCTGGGCCGCCGGGGAACACACCGACGCCAAGCCCTGGCACCTGGTCAGCGCCATCCCGCTCGCCGCGGCGCTGGTCAGGTTCGCCATGCTGACCGCCCGGCACACCGCCGCACCGGTTGAGGACCTGCTCACCCGCAACGGCCTGATGCTGACCTGCGAACTGACCTGGCTGGCTCTATTCGTGACGGGCCTGCAAGCATGAATTTTCTTCAGAACGAGCCTGGGTTCGTGCCCCGGGTCCTCCTTCTCGGCGGCACCAGCGAGATCGGCCTGGCCATCCTGGCTGCCCTCGGCCTGCCGGCCGACGCCGAGGTCATCCTGGCCGGGCGCGATGAGCAGCGCCTGGCCGCCGCGGGCAAGGACCTGCCTTCCCAGGTGCGGACCGTCCCTTACGATGCCACCCGGCCCGAAGGCCATCAGGCGTTCGTCGACGGCGTGTTCGCCGACGGCCACGTGGACCTGGTCATCTCCGCGGCCGGCGTGCTGGTGCCGCAGGCCGGCCTGGAGCGCGACGTCCGGCAGGCCGCCGCGATGATCGAGACCAACTTCACCGGGCACGTCAGTACCCTGCTCGCGGTGGCCGAACGGATGCGCGCCCAGGGCCGCGGCACGATCGTGGTGCTGTCCTCGGTCGCGGCCGTCCGGCCGCGCAAGGCCAACCCGGTGTACGGCTCGGCCAAGGCCGGCCTGGACGCCTTCGCCCGCGGGCTCGCGGACCGGCTGCACGGCACCGGCGTCCGGGTGCTGCTGGTCCGGCCCGGCTTCGTCACCGGCCGGATGACCGCGGGCATGCCGCCCGCCCCGCTGGCCACCACGCCGGAAGCCGTCGGGCGGGCCACCGCCGCCGCACTGCGCCGCGGCCAGGCCACCGTCTGGGTCCCGCGCTCCCTGGCCGGCCTCGCCTATGGACTCAAGCTCATCCCGAGACCGCTATGGCGCCGGATATCGCGCTGAGCCCAGTAGATTCAGATGCTGTGAGGGTGCTGGTCGCCGAGGACGACGAGGGCCTCGGGCAGGTCCTGGCCCGCGGGCTGCGCGAACAGGGCTACGTGGTGGACCTGGTCCCCGACGGCGAGACCGCGGCCGCGTACCTGCGGTTCTACCAGTACGAGGTGGCCGTGCTCGACTGGCGCATGCCCCGGCTGTCGGGCCTGGACCTGGTCCACCGGATGCGCCGGGCCGGCACGCCCACGCCGGTGCTGATGCTGACCGCCCGGGACACCCCCGCGGACCGGATCACCGGCCTGGACGCCGGCGCCGACGACTACCTGGTCAAGCCGTTCGACTTCGGCGAGCTGCTGGCCCGGCTCCGGGCTCTGCAGCGCAGGCCCCCGGTCAGCCGGCCGCCGCGGCTGGTGCTCGGCGAGGTCGAGTTCGACCCGGCGGCCCGGGAGGTGACGGTCTGCGGGCGGCGC
>Ga0335081_10014188_pt1 | contig 12889 bp, 9 predicted proteins | sample Lox_Sample_35_FD_206713 | JGI IMG/M metagenome (GOLD analysis project Ga0335081, IMG submission 206713) | Soil microbial communities from Loxahatchee National Wildlife Refuge, Florida, United States - Lox_Sample_3.5 | ecosystem: Environmental > Terrestrial > Soil > Wetlands | place: USA: Florida...
ATGGCGAGCGAGGCCTTTCGTGGCGCCGGGTTCGATGCCCACAACATGCTTGGCGGCCTGCTCGACTGGCACGCAGCCGGGCTGCCGCTCGAGCCCGCCGACGGCTACGTGGCCTAAGGCGCCGCCGTCAGGCGCCGCCGGCACTTTCCCATAGGCGCCGCCGTCAGGCGCCGCCGCTCGGGCGTTCTAGCCCGCCGAGGAGCACAGGAGCGTGGACTTGCCGCACCCCCTCGGGCCGACGATCGCCACGGACTCGCCTCGCGAGACCTCGAGGCTCACATTGCTCGCGGCGTGGACCACTCCTTGCGCGCGCCGCTCGCGGCGAGGACCAACCGGCCAGCGTCCATCATCGTTCCTCTGCCGAGGTCCAGTAACGGGCGCATGCCTCCAGCCCGCGCAGATCGGCATAGAGCCTCAGCACGACGCCCTCGAGCAGCAGTGCCGGGACCGACCCCTCAGGCTCGGCCAACGCCGCGCGCTGCGCCTGACCGAGCTCGACCAGCAGCTCGGGCCGCTGACGGTGGACGAGCCCACCCGGGCCGGCCAGCCCCGATGCGGCAGCGGCCGCGAGCTCGAGGTGGAACTCCGCCGGCGCGGGCTTCGGCCAGGGTCGTGTCCTCGAGCCAGTCCTTGACGCGGTCGTGCCCGGCCGGGGTCAGCTCGAAGACCCTGCGGTCCGGGCGATCGGTCTGTCCGACCCGTCGTGAGCTCAGCAGGCCGGACTTCTCGAGCCGGCCGAGGATCACGTACACGTGCCCGTCATTCAGCGCCTCGGCCAGCGGCCCGAGCGCGAGCGCGAGGCGGGCGCGCAGCCGGCGTTCAAGGCGACCTCTGCAAGATTTCGGCCGCGTTAGAGGAGTCTGCCCGGAGAGCCCGATACGAGTCATGTGACATTTGTCGTGCGGGTCGTGTAGTGTGCCGCGCCGACATAGAAGCCCAGCCGAGTTCCCGCCGCCACGGCGTCGGGAAGCGGGGAACCCGATGGAGCCGATGAGGCTCCGGGGGGCGAATCGCCGGAGTTCCGGCGTAGCGCACTCTTTCAGCGCGAGCCCGACAGCTAACCCCGTAGGCGCAAGAAAGAGAAGGGGTTGTGCTTGTCGAGCCTGGATTTTCATCGCGTAGCCCGTAGGGCAGGTGCCTTTGCACTAATTGCGATGGCGGTGTTTGCCGTCGCATCCGCCAGCGCGGCCACCCCATCCACCCGGCCTGCCTCTGGTGGCGCGGCCATGGCGGCCACGGTCAAGACCGCGGGCACGCTGACGAAGGCGAGCACGGTCAACCAGCTCGGCCGGCGTCTGCTGCGGCGGGGATTGCACGGCAACGACGTGACGATTCTCCAGGGCTACTTGACGATCGCCGGCTACCCGACGTCGGTCGATGGCCAGTTCGGCCCGGCGACGGCGGCGAGCGTAGCCTCGTTCAAGCAGGCTCACAGCATGATCCCCGCCAACGGAGTCGCGGGCCCGGCGTTCATCAAGGCGCTCCAGACGGCGATCAGCGCCTACGAGAGCGACATTCCGACGGCCACGACGACGATCAACCCGGATGGGACCGCCACCCCACCGGCCGGCGCGCCCGCCGCGGTCCAGGCGGCCGTGGCCGCGGCCAACCAGATCATCGACACCTCGTACTGCGTCGGCGGAGGCCACGGCCAGTGGACTTCGAGCTGCTACGACTGCTCCGGCTCGGTCAGCTACGCGCTCCACGGCGCGGGCCTGCTGTCCCAGTCCGAGGACTCGACTGGCTTCGAGTCATACGGGAGCCCCGGGCCCGGCACGTGGATCACGATCTACGCCGACGCGAGCCACGCCTTCATCGTGATCGGCGGACGCGCGTTCGACACCGCGAACTACGGCGGCCCCAACATTCCGGCGGGGACCGGGCCGCGATGGCGGTCGAACCCGCTCGGGAACCTGGCCGACGGTGGCAACTACATCGTGCGCCACCCACCCGGCTTGTAGGACGAGGGCCCGGCTTGTAGTAAGCGGAAGGTCGCCCCTGGGGAAGGGTCGGCAGGGGCATCTGGCGGCTGCCGCCGGATGCCCTCCTCCTTGTTGGCTCCAAGCCTGCTCGCCAACCACCTGACGCCCGCCGCTCTGTCGTAGGATGGATAGAAACCATGAGGGTGCGATCGATAGTCAGCGGTCGGTGAGCGCCGGGACGGGATGGACTCCAATCCGCCCACCCGCCGCATCTTGCTGTCAGCGCTGGCCGCGCTGACCGTAGGTCTGGGCGCGATGAGCCTGATCGCGGGGTACAGCGAATCACCACCGGTCCGCCTTCTCCAGGGGATCGCGGTGTTCGGGGCCGGCGCGGTGATCGTCGGCGGTGCGGTCGTCCTGGTGATGATCCGCCTGGCGGGATGGCACGATCCGGAGTCCGAGATCGACTTTGAGGCGCTCGTGCAGCGCACCGAGCGGCTCGCGGCCGAAGGCTCGTGGGGCGAGAACGAGGACTACGAGGACGACGACGGTCTGTTCGATCCCCACGACGAAGACGACTTCAGGGCGCTGGTGCGCGCGGCGATCGACGACCTGCCGCTCGAGTTCCATCGCGCGCTCGAGCACGTCGCCGTCGTCGTCTCCGACAGCGGCCGGCGCCACCGCGCGTACGGCCTCTACCAGGGCGACACGATCGCCCAGGACTACTTCCACGACCGGATCGTGATCTTCCGCGACACCCTGCTACGCGACTTCGGGCACGATCCCGACCTGCTGAAGGCGCAGGTGACTCGCACGCTTCGCCACGAGCTCGCCCACCACCTGGGGTGGGGGGAGAAGGGCGTGCGCGGGCTGGGGCTGTAGGTCCGGGGGCGAACGCGTCTGTCGACCGGTGGAGCGCCGGCCGGCGGTGACGGGGCGTGGGCGGCGCTGGCGGGGAGTGGCCGGCGGTTGCGGGGCTGGGCGGCGCTGGTGGGCCGTGGGCGGCGCTGGCGGGGCGTGGGCGGCGCTGGGAGGGCGTGGCCGCGCGGCGACCGTACGGCCAGGCGTGGCGCCCCGGCCGCGGGATTGCCATGTATTTCGCGCCAAGCCACCTCGCCACCGTCGTGGCGGGTGCACATAAGCACGTCCACGGTGCTTATGTGGGCTAAGCGCGCGAGCACGCGGAGGTTTGCTGCGAAATGCATGGGCGGGAACCGGGCGCGTCGAAAGCGCGCCCGGAAGCGTCAGTAGCGCGCGGCAACTACGCTTGCATGCCCGGCCGGCCGGCAGTGTCCCGGCGACGCGCGGTCGTTGACACCCTTGACACCGATACGAGGAGCGAAACCGAGATGCCAGAAGCCGTGATCGTCGACGCCATCCGAACGCCGATCGGGCGGGCCGGTAGAGGCTCGCTGAAGACCGTGCGGGCCGATGACCTGGCCGCAATCCCGATTCGGGCGCTGATCGGGCGCAATCCCGAGGTGGACTTCGCGCAGACCAACGATGTGATGATGGGCGCCGCTTCGGGGCTCGGCGAGCAGGGCTACAACGTCGGTCGGAACGCAGCGCTGCTGGCCGGAATCGACTATCACGTGCCAGCGTGCACGGTCAATCGGTTCTGCGCCTCCTCGCTGCAGACGCTCCGGATGGCGTTCCACGCGATTACGGTCGGCGAAGGCGATCAGTACATAGCCGCCGGGGTCGAGGCCGTGTCCCGGGCCGGCCTCGGCGCGGCGATGATGGAGGAGGCCAAGCATCCGCAGCTGAACGGCTCGAACGGGTCGGCGTACGACGTGTACATCCCGATGGGCCTGACCGCCGAGAACGTCGCCGAGCGCTGCCACGTCACGCGCGAGCGCCAGGACGAGTGGGCGGTGATCTCCCAGAGCCGAGCCGTGGAGGCCCGTGACTCCGGTCACTTCGATCCCGAGATCGTGCCGGTGCCGGTGCCCGCGCACAAGGACACCGACAAGGACGGGAACGAGATCGATGTCCCCGACACGGTCGTCAGCAAGGACGACGGGCCGCGGGCGGGGACGACGATGGAGGTGCTGGCGAAGCTCAAGCCGGCGTTCCGCCCCGACGGCACCGTCACCGCCGGCAATGCCTGCCCGCTCAACGACGGCGCCGCGGCCGTCCTCGTGATGTCGGCCGAGAAGGCGAAGAAGCTCGGCCTCACACCGAAAGCGCGGATCATCGGCTCGACGGTCTCCGCGGTCCGCCCCGAGATAATGGGCCTCGGTCCGATCCCGGCGATCGAGGCACTGCTGAAGGAGACCGGCGTGAACATCGACGATGTCGATGTGGTCGAGATCAACGAGGCGTTCGCGGCGCAGATCGTTCCGTGCAAGGACGAGCTCGGGATCCCGGACGAGAAGCTCAACCCGTTCGGTGGCGCGATCGCCCTCGGGCACCCGTTCGGGATGACCGGTGCGCGGATCATGACAACGCTGATCAACGGGCTGCGCGCGCTCGACGGCACCGTCGGGATCGAATCGATGTGCGTCGCCGGCGGGATGGGCCAGGCGATGCTGATCGAGCGTCTGAGTTAGCCGCGCCCGGACCGGCTACAGCAGCTGCGAGGTCGGCTTCGCGAGCCAGCCGCCGTCCGCGAGCGCGATGCTCAGCGGGGCCGGCTCGCCGATGAAGTAACCCTGGGCGTAGTCGACGTTATGTTTCTGGAGCAGCCCGATCGTCTCGGCGTCGGCGACCGACTCGGCGACGGTCTTGATCCCGAGCGCCTGTGAGACGCCGACGATCGCCTTGACCATGTGCTCGTCGACCTCGCTCCGGGGCAGATTCTGGATGAACTCGCCGTCGAGCTTCACGTAGCTCACCGGGAGGTGCTTGAGGTAGTAGAAGGATCCGAAGCCGGTGCCGAAGTCGTCGAGCGCCAAGCTGCAGCCGAGGTCGGTGAGGCCGCGGGCGAACTCGGTGGCCTCGGGCATGTTGGCGATTGCGGCCGTCTCGGTGACCTCGAAGATGAGCCTGGCGGGATCGACCGAGGAGCGCAGGAGCTCGCGTTCGATCATCCTCAGCAGCTCGGGCTCGCCGACCACGGACTCGCCGCTCAGGTTGATTCCCACCCGCGGGATCGGGCCCAGCGAGTCGGCGATCAGCTGGATCGCGCGCGCCACCACCCAGCGGTCGATCGCGTGGATCAGGCCGAACCGCTCGGCGGCGGGCAGGAATGCGCCCGGCGCGATCAGCTTGCCGCGCTCGGCTTTCATCCGCAGCAGCAGCTCCCCATGCCTGATCTGCCCGGTGGCGAGCTCGAGGATCGGCTGGAGGTGGAGCACGAACCGGTCGCGGTCGAGCGCGTCCTGGATGCGCTGGGACCAGCTCAGCTTCGCCATCGCCCGCGCCTTGCGCGCCTCGGGCGCGGTGTAGACCACGACGCGGTCACGGCCACCGGTCTTTGCCGCGTACATCGCCAGGTCGGCGTTGACCAGCACCTCGCCGGCGGTGGCGTCGTCCGACTCGAACGCGTTCACGCCGATGCTGGCGCTGATCCGGAACGGCCGGCCGCCGTAGCTCGCCGGGCTGCTGCGGATCTCGGCGAGCAGATCCTCGGCCGCCGCTCGCGCCTCGTCGATGCCGACCGCCGAGAGCAGCACGGCGAACTCGTCGCCGCCGAGCCGGGCGACGACGTCGGTCGAGCGGAACCGGTGGGCGAGCACGCGGGCCACCTGGACGAGCACGGCGTCGCCGGCGGCGTGGCCGGCGGAGTCGTTGATCCCCTTGAAGTTGTCGACGTCGATGCTCAGCACCGCGCTGTGGGCGGCGTAGCGGCCGGCACGGGCGAGCTCCCGCTTGAGCTGCTCGTCGAAGCGACGGCGGTTGAACAGGCCGGTGAGCTGGTCGTGGTCGGCCATGTGCCGCAGGCGGTCCTCGTAGCGGGTGCGCTCGGTCGTGTCGCGCGCGATGATCGCCGTCGACACGATCCGGCCGTTCGCGTCGGTCACCGGCGAGACCGTGAGCGAGACCTTGATCACGCTTCCGTCCTGGCGAACGCCCTCGGTGTCGAAGTTGTCGATCGACTCGCCCGCCAGCAACGTCTGCAGGATCTTCTGCTGCTCGCCGGCCCGGTGAGCGGGCTCGATCAACCCGATCGGCTGGCCGATCGCCTCCTGGGGCGAGTAGCCGTAGAGCTGCTCGGCACCGTGGTTCCAGCTTGTGATCGTGCCATCGTGTGACTTGGTCACGATCGCGTCGCGGGTCGACTGGACGACATAGCTGAGGAGGTCACGGGCTGAGCGCGCCGCGGCTTCCTCGGTCACGTCCTGCATCGTTCCGGCCACCTTGACCGATCCGCCCCCCGCGTCCACGACCGCTTCGCCGCGGGCGCGCACGACGCGCTCGGCACCGTCGAACCGCGTCACGCGGAACTCCAGGTGGAGCGGCTCCTGGGTGGCGCGGGCGCGCTCGAACGACCGCTCGACGAGCTCGCGGTCCTCGGGATGGACGCGCTCGAGCACGAGCTCACGCGTCAACTCGAGCTCCGGGGGCGTCGCGAAGATCCGGTGCAGGCCGGCCGAGTAGTGACCTTCGCCGGAGTCGAGCTCGAGCTGGAAACTGCCGGTATCCGCCGCCTGCTCGGCTTCGGTGAGCAGGCGCTCGCTGCGGGACCGCTCCTCGGCGCGCGTGAGCGCTTCGAGGATCAGCGGGCCGGCCTCGGCCAGCGACTGCGATCGCTCGAGCGCTTCGATGACCGCACGCTGGACGTCAAGCCACTCGCTCTCCCCATGCCGTCGGTTCGGGGGCGGCATCATCACGACGATTCTGGCGAGGTCCCCAAACGCGTGTTGGGTCGCCGATCACCACCCTGCATGGTGAACGCCAACGGCTACTCCCTTCCTGGATAGTCCGGATTTTACCCCTGCAAAGGTCCGAAGAATCGCCGTTCGAACAAATGGCCAGGGAGAGTCGGTGGAGGTTCGCGCCGCCGCCGCGTGCACTATTAGTCGCCAGACCAGCGAGAGGGCATCCGACGGGTCGTGGCGGCGGTGCCTCGCCGCGGTGCGGGGCCGCGCTGGGGCTGCGCCGGCACGCCGAGCCGCTCGAGCCGGAGGGTTTGCAGGGCAGGGCGGGCCGATGACTGCCAGTGATTTGCGGAATGCGTATCCGCCCCGGCATGGCACCGGTTAGCGCGCACTGAAGGGCGGCCCGATGCCGAGTGCGCGCTCTATCGGGGCTGGGAGCTGCGGCGAACGTGCCCGCCGAGGGCGAGGGCGAGGGCGAGGGCGAGGGCGAGGGCGAGTATCTCGCCACTCGGCGACCCGTCGGCGGCGAATGGCGATTCAGTCGGCCATAGCGCGAACAACGTCGCACTCGGCCCTGGGGCCCTGCCGAGTGGCGAGATATTCGGGGTCTGGCGGACCGTGATCGCGTCGCCGTCGGCCACGACGTCGTCGCGCCCCTCCAGCCGTAGCGTGCCGGCAAGACAACGTCTCCGTCCCCCGGCCGCGTACCATCCCACGCACGTCCCACCGTCCCAGACGGCAATGTGGCCACCCGCTCGAGCTCGGCCTGCTCTTCGCAATGCGGACGGGTCCACTACCGCGGCGGCATTCGCAGCGCGCCGTCGAGCCGGATCACCTCGCCGTTCAGCATCTCGTTCTCGACGATGTGTGCGACGAGCGCGCCGAACTCCTCGGGGCGCCCGAGGCGCGACGGGAACGGGACGACCTGGCCGAGCACCTCCCGGGCCTCGGCCGACAGCGCGGCGAGCAACGGGGTGTCGAACGTTCCCGGCGCGATCGCGCATACGCGGACGCCGACGGAGGAGAGGTCGCGGGCCGCGGGCAGGGTCATCCCGACGATCGCGCCCTTCGAGGCCGAGTAGGCGACCTGCCCGATCTGCCCGTCGAACGCCGCGATCGAGGCGGTGTTGACGCACACGCCGCGCTCGCCGGACTCGGTCGGTTCGGTCTCGACCATCGCCGCGGCGGCGAGCCGCATCACGTTGAAAGTCCCGATCACGTTGACGCGGATGAGGGTCTCGAACGGCTCGAGCGGATGTGGCCCGCGCTTGCCGGCGACGCGGGCCGCGGAGCCGCCGATGCCGGCGCAGCAGACCGCGATTCGCAGCGTCACCGGCAATGCGCTGGCGGCGTCGACGGCCGCGTGCACGGCCGCCTCGGCGGTGACGTCGGTCGCCACGAACGCGGCGCGCTCGCCGAGCTCGCCAGCGAGCGCGCGTCCCCGCTCCTCGTTCATGTCCGCGATGACCACGTGAGCGCCGCCCGCGATAAGACGGCGGACCGTGCCCTCTCCGAGACCCGAGGCGCCGCCCGCGACGAGCGCGCCGTTGCCCTCGATCCGCATGTTGGGAAACCCTACCGGCGCGCGGCGAGTGACAGCGCGAACAGCTCGTCGGGGTCGGTGTACCAGGCGTCGAGCGTCAGGCCGGCGGCGCGGAAGTCCTCCTCCACGCGTGCCCGCGTGAACTTGGCGCTGATCTCGGTTCGGAGCTCCTCGCCGGCGGCGAAGTCGACCCGCAGGCCGAGGTCCCCGACGAGCACGGTACACGGGCGCTGGGAGCGCAGCCGCATCTCAACCCACTCATGGCGGCGATCGAAGAACGCGATGTGGTCGAACCCAGAGGGGGAGAAGTCGGCCTCGAGCTCGCGGTTTATCACGTGCAACACGTTGCGGTTGAACTCCGCGGTGACCCCCTCGGCGTCGTCGTAGGCGGCCTCGATCACCGCCGGGTCCTTGACCAGATCGGTGCCGAGGAGCAGCCGGTCCCGGGGGCCGAGCAGCCGGCCGATCTCCCGCAACCGGCGCCGGCGCGTGCCGGGCAGGAAGTTCCCGATCGTGCCGCCGAGCAGGGCGACGATCCGCGGAGTGTTCCCCGTCGCCGGCACATGGCCGAGGTGCCGCTCGAAGTCGCCGATCACGCCGCGGACCTCGAGCCCGTCGAACTCGTCGACGAGCTCATGGGCGGCCGCCTCGAGCGCGCTCTCGGAGACGTCGAGGGGCACGTAGCGGCGCAGCGTCCCCGCCCTCGCCATCGCTCCGAGCAGGATCCGCGCCTTCTCCGCCGACCCCGACCCGAGCTCGACCAGCTCGCCGGCGCCGGTCCGCCTGACGATCCCGTCGGCCCGCGCGAGCAGAATCGCGCGCTCGGCCCGGGTCGGGTAGTACTCGGGCAGCTCGCAGATCCGCTCGAACAGCTCCGAGCCACGCGCGTCGTAGAAGTGCTTGGGCGGGATCTCCTTGAACGGGCGGGTGAGCCCGTCGAGGACGTCATTGGCGAGCGAGCGCTCGTCGGCCTCGGACAGGAACGACTCGATCGTGATGTCGGCGCTCCGGGTCAGCGGCCTCATAGGTCTCTCGCGATCCGAAAGCTGCGGCATCGGGGCACGAGCTTCATGCGCTTCTCGCGATCCTGATGCTGCGGCATCTGGGCACGAGCTTCATGCGTTTCTCGCGATCCTGATGCCGGAGAAGATCTGGCGTCGCTGGGGGTAGTCCCAGTTACGGAAGGCGGCGGTCGCCACGCGTGTGCGCGTCGCCCACGAGCCGCCGCGGAGCACGCGGTAGTCGCTCCCGAAGAACACCTCCGAGTACTCGCGATACGGGTGGGCGACGAACCCGGGGTAACCGCCGAAGCAGCTGCTCGTCCATTCCCACACGTCGCCGAGCATTCCGAGGCAGCCGTAGGGCGAGCTGCCGTCGGGGTAGGCGTCCGCGGGGGCGGTCCCACAGCCGCGGTGGTCGAGGTTGGCGTGCTGGCCGGCCACCGGGCGCCGATTGCCCCACGGGTAGCGTCGGGCGATCTCCTTGTCCTGGTCCCAGGTCGCCGCCTTCTCCCATTCCACCTCGGTCGGGAGGCGGGCGCCGTGAGCGCGGGCGAAGGCGTCGGCCTCGAACCAGGACACATGGACGACCGGCCTGTCCGGGTGGAGTGGCTCGAGCCCGCCGAGCCGCCACTCCGCGTCCAGGTCCGCAGTCCACGCCCCGGGTCTGGTGATGTCGTACCGCTCCTTCCACGCCCACCCTTCGTCTGACCACCACTCGCGACGCTCGTAGCCGCCGCCCTCGACGAAGCTGAGGTAGCTCGCGTTGGTCACGGGGGTCCGCCCGATCAGGTAGGCGCCCACGTGAGTTCGGTGGCGCGGGCGCTCGTTGTCGTAGGCAAAGCCGTCCGGGGCCGGCCCGATCGTGCACTCGCCGGCGGGGATCTCGACCATCTCCAGGCCGGTCGGCGCCGGCTGCGGCGACGCCGGCAGCGGGCGCCGTCCGGCGAGCTCGTAGCCGTCCAGGCGGGCCAGCATCAAAGTCTGCAACATCGTCTCGTCGTGCTGGTGCTCGTGGCGCAGCACCATCTCGTGCAACACGCCGTCGCCGATGCCGCGCTCGTCGATCACCTCGAGGGTTCGCGCGCGGATTTCATCCAGGTACTCGCGAGCCTGCGCCGGCCCCAGCAACGGGAGGTCACCCCGCACCGCGCGCGGTGTTTCGAACGCGTCGTACATCGTGGCCAGGTCCTCGCGCAGCAGTGGGCGCTCGCCGAAACGGTGCACGAGCCACAGGTCCTCATAGGCGGCGATGTGAGCGAGATCCCATGCCAGCGGGCTCATCAGCGGCGAGTGAACGCGCTCGAGGTCCGCGTCGGACACGTACGCCACGAGCGCGAAGGTCCGCCGCCGCGCCTCCTCCAGTGCCTCGACGACTCGCGTCGCAGTCAGAGGCGCCATGGCTGCGATCGAGCCGGTCACTGCAATCCATTGTAAGCACCCGGGTTATTAACTTCGGAAGAATTCGGGTGACGTGTGAAAGTAACTCAGGGTTAACCGGTTCACCCAAGGGAGTGAACCGGTTAACCGTTTACGGTGAACCGGTTCAGTGAAGCGCGTAGCGGAGATACAGCGAGCTGTCGCTCTGTATCGCCCACACGAGCGACAGCTCGCGCAACTCGGCGAGCGAGGCTCCGCTGGTTATTCCCGGGGCGGTGCCGCCGCCGGTCAGCTTGGGCGCGAGCGTCAGGAACAGCTCGTCGACGAGGTCCTCGTGCAGCAGCGCTCCGAACACCGTGGGGCCGCCCTCGCACAGGACCGAGCGGACGTCGTAGGCCGAGTGCAGCCGCCGCGTCATCGTGGTCAACGTGAGCTCTCCGGGGTCAAGGCCAACCACCTCGACCTGCGCCGCCAGCGCCGAGGTCTCGAACTGCGCCGGCGTGAACACCACCACCCGGGCGGCCGGCTCGGAGAACAGGGGAATGTCGGTCGGGATGTCTCCGCTGCGGCTGAATATGCAGGCGAGCGGCTCCGGGCTGAGGCCCGAGGCGGCGCGGCGATGCCGGCGCTCGGGGTCGCGCACGAGCCGTCCGTAGCGCTCGGCACGGAGCGTGCCGGTGCCTACCAGGATCGCGTCGACGTGCTCGCGCAGCCCGTGGAACATCTCTCGGTCGCCGGGGTCGCTGAGTCCCCGCGACTCTCCGTCGAACGACGCCCGTCCGTCGGCGCTCGAGACGAAGTTGACGATCAGATAAGGCCGATCCTTGTGCGCGCGGGCGGCGAGGTTGAGCGAGGCGAGCAGGTCGCGGAGGTGGACCGGCCCGGGCTCGGGCAGGAGCCGGTGAAGCTCCGGGCCCTGCCCGGACGATGATGCGGCGGTCACAGCGTCGAACCTATCAGCAGGGTGATAAACACACAGCCTCTGAGGCCACGCTTGGTATGAGGGAGAGAGCATGCTCGACTGCACCTATCGCGTCCAGATCCCACACCACGCCGGGCAGCTCGCGCGTGTCGCTCGCGCGGTCGCCGACGGCGAGGGCCTGATCGGCGACGTCGTCACCGTTTCCCTCGGCCGAGAGGCCTCGGTCAGGGACATCACCGTCGAGGTGCGCGACCTCGCCCAGTCCGACAGGATCGCCGAGCTCGTGAGCGCGCTGGGCGACGTGAAGGTTCTGTGGCATCAGGACCGGGCACTGCTTCGCCATGTCGGCGGCAAGCTCCGGATCGACGCCCGCTCGACGGTGCGCACGGTTCAGGAGATGCGCGACGTGTACACCCCCGGCGTCGCGCGCGTGTGCACCGCGATCGCCGAGCAGCCCGAGCTTGCCGCTCGCTACACGATGATCGCGCGGAGCGTCGCGATCTGCACGAACGGCTCGCGGGTGCTCGGCCTCGGCAACATCGGGCCGGTCGCGTCGATGCCCGTGATGGAGGGCAAGGCGGTGTTCTACGACCAGTTCGTCGGGATCTCGGCGATGCCGATCCTGATCGACGCCACCGACGTCGACACGTTCGTCGACACCGTCGTCCGCATCGCGCCCACGTTCGGCGGGATCCACCTCGAGGACATCTCGGCGCCGGAGTGCTTCGAGATCGAGCAGCGGCTGAAGGAGGAGCTGCCCCAACCGATCATGCACGACGACGTCCACGGCACCGCGGTCGTTTCGGTCGCCGCGGCGATCGTCGCGTGCCGCTACGCCGGAATCGAGCTCCGCTCGGCGACGGTCGGCCAGCTCGGGCTCGGCGCCGCCGGGTACGGGATCGCGTCGCTGATGGTCGACGCGGGCGTGCGCCGTGTGATCGCGTTCGATCCGCTCGAGGCATCTCACGCACGCGCGCGCGAGCACGGCGTCGAGGTCGGCTCGATGGACCGGGTGCTCGCGGAGGCGGACGTCGTCGTGGCGACGACCGGTCGCCCCGGTCTGATCCAGCCGGAGATGATCCGTCCGGGACAGGTGATCCTGGCCCTCACCAACCCCGACCCCGAGATCGAGCCCGAGGCCGCCGAAGCCGCCGGCGCAGCGTTCGCCGCCGACGGTCGCAGCGTCAACAACGTGCTCGGCTACCCGGGCATCTTCCGCGGGGCGCTGCAAGCCGGCGCGGCGGGAATTAATGTCTCGATGAAGCTCGCGGCGGCCGACGCGATCGCCGAGCTCGCCAAGGACGGGGAGCTCGTCCCCAACGCGCTCGATCAGGCGGTCCACGAAGCGGTCTCCATCGCTG
>Ga0335081_10014189_pt1 | contig 12889 bp, 10 predicted proteins | sample Lox_Sample_35_FD_206713 | JGI IMG/M metagenome (GOLD analysis project Ga0335081, IMG submission 206713) | Soil microbial communities from Loxahatchee National Wildlife Refuge, Florida, United States - Lox_Sample_3.5 | ecosystem: Environmental > Terrestrial > Soil > Wetlands | place: USA...
GTGCCGGTGACTACCTGGTCACCCTCCTTCAAGCCGCCAACCACCTCAGTATTAATGCCGTCGCTGATGCCGGTCCTGATCTGCGTGGCCTGGATTTTGTCACCCTTATCGGCCGCGTCGCCGGCCAACACATAAACGGTGTGGAAAAGCGGCCGTTCGCCCTGTCGGCGCGCGCCGTTGCCACCCCCGCCGCGCCGGCCGCGCCCGGTTTCACCCGTTCGGCCGCCCGCGTTGGTGGTATTGGCGGTTGCCATCGTGAGCGCTGGAGCATTGGTTTGGATGACGGCATTGTCGGGCGGACGGAAACGCAACGCCGCATTGGGAATTTTCAAGGCGTCCTCCCGCTGCGCGATGATGATGGAAACATTCGCCGTCATGCCAGGTTTCAGCTTATAATCTGGATTGTTCACATCAATGACGCAGTCGTAAGTGACGACGTTGTTGACCGTGGTCGGTGAATTGCGCACCTGGGTGACCGTGCCATGAAACGTTTGATACGGATAGGCGTCCACGGTAAAATCCACTTCCTGCCCTTCCTTCACGCCGCCGATGTCGGCCTCGGCCACGCTCGCGTCAATCTGCATTTTCGTCAGATCATTCGCGATTTGAAACAAGGTGGGCGCGCTAAGGCTGGCCGCCACGGTCTGACCTACGTCCACAGCGCGCGAAATGACCACGCCATCCACCGGCGAATAGATTTTGCAGTAGCCCAGATTCGCCACGGCGTTGCTGAGCGAGGCCTCCTTGATTTGCACCGTCGCATCGGCTTCATGCAACGAGGCGATCGCGGTGTCGTGGTCCGACTGAGAAATCAATTTGTTGGTGAACAGTTCCATGGCGCGCTCGGCTTCGATCTGCTGCAACTCCAGATTGGCATTGGCATTGGCCACGTCGGCCGTGGCTTGCGCCACCTGCGCCTCGTAAGTCCGTGGATCAATCTCGGCGATGAGTTGTCCCGCCTTTACCGGCGAATTAAAGTCCACGTATAGCTTGCTGATCCGCCCGGACACCTGGCAGCCAACCGTGACGTTGGTGACCGGATTCAACGTGCCCGTCGCCGTCACCATTTGCAGCAGTTCGCCGCGCGCCACCGCCACTGTTTGATAAGTCGGCGCGTCGGCGCGTCCCCGCCGGAAAAACCAGATGCCCCCCACGACCACGATGACGACCAAAATCGTCGCCGCCCATTTCATCCATCCACGGTCTCGATTGCCTGCCATATGTAATTTGAATGCGGGCACCGCTCAAGATTGAGACAGTGCCAGCGCCGGACAGGTTACGCGATTTTCCGCTGCTGTCCATGTTTTCATCGGCCACACTTTCGGTTTGAGCCGCGCGCCCCGGCGCTTAGAATCCCGCCGTGCTCGAAAGGCTCACGCAACACCTCGCCGCCGCCCGCTCATTGGCGGACGCGCAGATTCTGTCGGCGGTCGAGCAGTTGACCGACGCAGAAATTCCGGCGGCGGTCAAAGCCGATTTTCTGGCCGCCCTGGCGCAAAAGGGCGAAACCCCGGACGAAATTGCCGCGTTCGCGCGCGCGCTGCGCGATAAATCCATTCCACCGCCGCTCGACGCCGAAACCCGCGCGCGGGAAATTCTTGACGTGGTCGGCACCGGCGGTGACCGGCTCGGCACCTTCAACATTTCTACGACGGCCGCCGTTCTCTGCGCTGCCGCTGGAGTGACCGTCGCCAAGCACGGCAACCGGGCGGTTACTTCCCGGGCCGGCAGCGCGGACGTCCTGGAAGCGCTCGGCGTGCGGATTGATTTGACGCCAATGGAGGCCGCCCGTTCATTGCGCGAGCGTCATTTCGCATTTTTCTTTGCGCCCGCATATCATCCTGCCTTCAAGCACATCGCACCGGCGCGCAAACTTTGCGCGGAACGCGGCCAGCGTACGATCTTCAATTTTCTCGGCCCCCTGCTGAATCCCGCACGGCCGTCCGCCATGCTCGTTGGCGTGCCGCAACCGGAATGGTGCGAACCGCTCGCGCGCGTGCTGCAATCGCTTGGCGTACGGCGGGCGATGGTTGTTTGCGGCAGAGTTCGGAGTTCGGTGTTCGGCCCGTCCTCCGCAGTGGCTCTGCCACCGGGCGAGGAAGGTCGAGGTTCAAAAGTTGTTGTCTCCCGACCTGCGACCGCCGGCCATTTTCTGGATGAGCTTTCGACGCTGGGCGAAAACACCATTGCCGAATTTTACCAGGAGCGCGGATTCGCCGCCTCGGTTTTGGCTCCGGAACAATTCCCGATGCAGCGCGCCGCGCTGGCGGATTTGCTGGGCGGCGATCGCCAGGCCAATGCCCAAATCGTCCGCCGCATTTTGGGTGGCGAGGAGCGCGGTCCTCAACGTGACGCAGTCTTGTTGAATGCCGGCGCCGCGCTGTTTGTCGCGGGCAAAGCGAAATCGCTCAGCACCGGATGGGATTTGGCGGCGGCAACGATTGATTCCGGTGAAGCGGCCGCGAAGCTCGCGCAACTCGCGCACTGATTCATTGTGACGCGTCCCTGGCAGCTTCGGCGGCCTCCGCCTCTTTGATTTCCATCTCGGCGTAGTGGAGGCCAAGATTGTGTTGCGCGGTTTTGTCGCCCTGGCGGGCGGCCCGGATGAACCATTTCACCGCTTCCCGACGGTTCTGCTCAACGCCGCGCCCGGTCTGGTAGCACAGCCCGAGATTGCATTGTGCGGGCGCACATTCCTGTTCGGCTGCGGCGCGATACCATTTGACCGCTTCGGTGTAATCCTGTGGCACGACCTGGCCGGTTTCGTAAAAGACGCCGAGGTTGAATTGCGCCGCCGGATAGCCGCGCTCCGCTGCTTCGCGATACCATTTTACCGCTTCGGCATAATTCTGCGGCACGCCCTGGCCGGTTTCGTAAAGCATGCCGAGATTGAATTGCGCCGCCGGGTCGTTCTGCTCCGCCGCCTCGCGCAGCCATTTGGCTGCCTCGCCAAATTCCTGCGGCACGCCCGTGCCATGCAGATAGCACACGGCGAGATAACATTGCGCGACCGGGTCGTCCTGGTCCGCGGCGTGGCGAAACCACTTCACCGCCTCCTGGTAATCCTGCGCCACGCCCTGGCCGTTCTGATAGCACACGCCAAGGTAACATTGCGCCTGCGGGTCGCCTTCTTCGGCGGCCTGGCGCATGGCTTCAAAAGTGTCCCAGGAGCGGCGGTTGTTTGACATGGCGTAACAAGGCGGTTTATCCGTCCTGCACTTAGAATAAACGCAAGCGGAACGAATTCAAGCTGCGAGTTGCACACGTTATTTTCTTCCGTTCAATAAAATAGCCTGCTACAAAACTTTCATGGCAACCCCATTGAAAATCGGCTTTCTCGGCGCGGGCAAAATGGCCACCGCGCTCGCCTGCGGCTTCATTCGCGGCGAACTTGCCGGGCCCCGCGAAATCATCGCCAGCGACCCGGTGGACGCCGCGCGGAAACACTTTGCCGCCGAAGTCAGCGCCAAAACGGTCACGGCTAACGTTGAAGTCGCCAAATTTGCCGATGTGGTGATTCTGGCGACCAAGCCGGACCAGGTCTCCGCCGCGCTGGCGGGCATTCGCAGCGCGTTCACCAGACGACACCTGCTCGTTTCCATCGCAGCGGGTGTGACGCTGACCAAACTCGAAGCCGCGCTGCCCGCCGGGGCGCGTGTTATTCGCGTGATGCCCAACACGCCGGCGCTTGTGGGGGCGGGGGCGTCGGCATTCGCGCTCGGCCAATCCGCGACGGCGGCGGACGGTGAGCTGGCGAGGAAACTTCTTTCCGCCGTCGGCCTGGCATTCCAGGTAAAGGAATCGCTGCTCGACGCCGTGACCGGCCTCAGCGGCAGCGGACCGGCATACGTTTATCAATTCATCGAGGCCTTAAGCGACGGCGGCGTGGCGGCAGGATTGCCGCGCGACATTGCGACCCGGCTGGCCGCGCAAACTGTTTTGGGTGCCGCGACAATGGTTTTGGAAACGGGCCAGCATCCCGGCGCGCTCAAGGACCAGGTCACCAGCCCCGGCGGCACGACCATTGAAGGATTGCATGAACTGGAAAAGGGCCGGCTGCGCGCCATTGTGATGAGCGCCGTCCGCGCCGCGACGGAAAAATCGAAGAAGCTCGGTCAACAATCCTGAAGGCGCAAACCGGATTTCGAAGTTCGTCAAAGCAAATCGGATTGAGATGACATAAAGTTTCAGCTTGATTCACGTCCTTATAACAGGGCTCGTCAGAACGCCTGCCCGCGCCGTCCCAAGAGAAACCCGACGAGCACTGGCGGTTCCGCCTGCACCGCGAACATGAGTTGATCAACGAGAAGTGCAAGCTGCGATGTCCACGGCGCCATTATTTCATGAGTTGCCCGGATTTCGATTTCGCCGGATGAGACACGGATTTTATGGATTTTCACGGATGGCCAAAGGCGATTCCACAATTTTAATTGGTGTGAATCCGTAGAATCCGTGTCTGAGTCCAAAATTTCTTCGTGTTCATCTGCTCTATTCGTGTTTAAATAGCGGCGTTCATGAATGACTGGAACATTCAACCCCGCGCCGCGGCGTGCGAAGCGTGCGCGCGGCCATTTGCCGACCGGCAGCCGCTGCACACGCTGCTCTTCGACGAGCACGCGGAAAATTTGCGCCGCATGGATATTTGCGAGGCGTGCTGGCAGAACCAGTTCAGTGATGGCGCCCGCCAGCGCAAGGGATTCATTTCCCACTGGCAAAGCGTTTGCGAGGCGCCTGAGCCGCCCGCGGACCCGATTCAGCGCGAAACCGCCGAAACCTTGCTGCGAAAGCTCATCGAGCAAAACGACCCGCGCTACGCGCCTGCGATGTTCATTCTGGCCGTGATGCTCGAACGCAAGCGCGTGTTTAAGGTGAAGGAACAAATCGTTTGTGACGGCAAGCGCGTGTTCATCTACGAGCAGCCGAACACGGGCGACGCGTTCGCGATCGCCGATCCTGCCCTGCGCCTGGATCAACTGGATCAGGTCCAGCGCGACGTGGCAGCGTTGCTGGAGCATGGACTGAATCCACCCGCGCCCGCGCAGGAAAACCCCGGAGCCGGCGTGGAACGACCTTCCGCCGTTGAAGCGTCCGAAAGAGCAACTCCGGCTTGAATTTACGACTTATGATTTATGACTTACTATTTGCCAGAAGTGGTGCGGGTTGTCCGCCAATCATCAATCATCAATCGTAAATCAAAAATCGCGTGTGATGCCCGAACTTTCCGAACTTCAAAACCGTCTCGGCTACACCTTTCGCGACGAAGGCCGGTTGCAGATGGCGCTGACGCATCCGTCCGTTGCACACGAAAGCGGTACGGCGGCCGCCCTCAGCGATGAAGCGCAACGCAAACCCGCCCACAACCAACGGCTGGAATTTCTAGGTGACGCGGTGTTGCAACTCGTCCTCACCCGGGAGTTGTACGAACAATTTCCCGCCTTCGACGAAGGCCCGTTGACCAAGGCGCGCGCCAAACTGGTCAACCGCCGCACGCTGGCCGAACATGCCCGTGCGCTGGGCCTGGGCGCGCACTTGATATTGAGCCACGGCGAGGAAATGCACGGCGGGCGGGAACGCCCGTCGGCCCTGGCAGACACGTTTGAGGCATTGCTCGGCGCGATTTTTTTGGACGGCGGATTTGACGCGGCGCGCGAATTCGTGCTGCGCGAATATAGCGCCGCCTTTGGTAAATTGAGCGCGCTGCCAACAATCGAAAATCCCAAGGGCGAGTTGCAGGAGTTGTTGCAGGCCCGCTCGCCCGAAGCACCGGAATATCACGTTGTCTCCGCCACCGGCCCGGATCACGACCGCGTATTTGAATGTGTGGTGTATCATGGCGGCGTGGAACTCGCGCACGGCCAGGGCAAAAGCAAGAAAGCCGCCGAGAGCGAAGCAGCCCTGGCGGCATTGAAAAAGTTGCGGGAGAAAACGGAACAGTAGAGACAGCGCCGCGTTGTCCACGCGCGCTACCGCCTTTCCTCGTCCAGAAACGTCAGCTTCACGCCGCCTTCCCGGGGTTTGGAAAACTTGTCGAGCAACGTCGGCGCGTTCGATGGCGTTGACGCCAGTTGGCCGTCCACGCCTTGCGGTTCGAGCGCAGAGCGCAAAGCGCCCTCGACGAGCTGGGCGCAGTGAATTTTCATCGGCGGCAGTGGGCCGAGTTCGCCGGCCAATTCCTCGGTCTTGAGCGCAAGCGCCTCCTCCGCAGTCTTGCCACGGATGAGTTCCGTCGCGAGGCTGGCAACGGCGATGGCCGTTTCACACCCGAAGGACTGGAACGTGGCGCGGTCAATGACCTTTTTGCCGTCCTGTTTCTTGAATTTGACCCACAGGCGCAGCATCTCGCCACAGTCGGCGTTGCCGACCGTGCCGACGGCATCGGCCCCGGCCAGTTCACCCAGATTCTGCGGATTGGCGAGCGCGGCCTGAATCCGCTTCTGCAAATCGTCGTTCATCGTTTGACCGGGAAAACATCCCGCTTGCAATTTCAAATCATACCACCACCCGCTTGGTTCCGCCAGAGGCGTGAGGTGACGGCCACCCAAGAATAGCGCGTGACAAAGACAGAAATTGGGGCAACGTTTACGGGGTTTTTGGGGCTTTGTTGACGAACTCAAAGACCTAGTAGTTGCAAAGTTTCGGCCGAGCCCATTTTTCAAAGATTGACATTCGCGACGGACAGACCGTAACGGGGCATTTCCAGCGGGAACAGTACGATCTGGTGCTTCATTGTGCAGGCCAGGTTGCGGTGTCTGCCTCTCTGACCAATCCCCGGCATGACCTGGGGAACAAAGTTCTGGGCACCTTCAACCTGCTCGAAGCTGCCTGCCGGTTCTGTCCTGAGACCCTGTTTATTCTCGCCTCCACCAACAAAGTTTATGACGGTCTGGAGGACGTCAGCGTGGTGGAGCGCAATGGCTGTTATGAACGGGCTGACTTCCCCGAAGGCATTCCGGAATCGCATCCGCTTGATTTTCACTCCCCCTACGCGTATTCGAAAGTGGCGGCAGACCAATACGTACGGGATTATACCAAAATTTATGGATTGCCCACCGTTTGTTTCCGTCAATTGTGTATTTATGGGTACCGCCGATTCGGCGTGGAGGACCAGGGGTGGGTCGCCTGGTTTTTGATTGCTCATGCGCTACGCGGCCCCATTACCATCTTTGGCGATGGTAAACAGACCCGCGACCTGCCTTTCGTTGACGATTTGATTGATGCCTATTGCCTGGCCTGGCAGAAGCGCGAGAAGGTCGCCGGACGCGTTTATAACATTGGCGGCGGCCCGCCGAATCCGTATTCCGTGATGCAACGCGTCCATTGGCTCCAAGTGGAAGGTAGGGTGCCAGCTGAAATCGGTTTTGCCGCAGTGCAGCGAGGGAATCAAAATGTATTTGTGGCGGATATGCGGAAGGCGTTTGGGGATTTTGGATGGCGGCCCTCGTGTTCCGTGGAGCTGGGCATCCAGCAGGTTAATCGGTGGGTGAATGCCCAGGCAGAGTTGTTGCGTGAAGTCTTCGCCCTGCCGCCCACCCCAGAGAGCACGCCCGCAGAGGAGTTACCGCCGCTTGAGATCATACGGTCGTCTGAAGGTTCCCGGGTCCCGGCCGCAAACAGACGGCGCGATCCGTTAACGCGCCGACGGACTGGCCGGTCGGTCGCCTCGGTCTGAATCGAATGCCGGGGTATCACGCCGGTTACAGCCGGTTCCACCAGACCGCGGTGGGTCGTGGTACTTCGAATAGCACACGTCTTTCCGGGCTTTGGAGCGTGTAAATGGAATAACTAGTCGGCTTTAGCCAAAAATGTCCAGCGGCGAGCCGGCGCAAGCGGTGATGCGCAATCCAAACCGGCTTAAGCATTCGAACCCGGCGTGGGGTGAAGGCTGCGGTTTCCTTCTTTTCACGGATGGCATTCAGCTTTAGGTTCATGTTCTGACCGGTATCGGCGAAAATAGAAGTGAAATGGTCGAGCACTTGCATCGGCACCCTGTTCTTTATGAGCGCCAGCATCCAGTGGAAATCACCCAGGTCGCGCCAGCGCGTGTCGAAGAAAAGGCCGCGTTCGTGAATGATGCGCCGCCGGATGAATAACGAACTGGTGAGCACGGGAAAGCGGTACCAGATGCTTTGCGGCCGCGGCGTTAAGGAATGCCGGTGGCAAACGTACTGGCCTTTGCCATCGGTGACAATAGTGCCGGCGAGCGCGACTTCAATTTGCGGATGTTGCTCGAAAAAATCGTGCACCACCCTGAGCGCGTCAGGCAAGTATTGTTCGTCGCAGTTAAGGTAAGCCAGGAGGTCGCCGGCTGCGCGGCGGTATCCCCGGTTGACAGCGTCGTACATGCCGCTGTCTTTCTCGATAAACGCCTTCACCCGCGTATCGTGTGGCAGCCAATCTTGCGTACCATCGTCCGAGCAGGAATCTTGTACGATGTGCTCCAACTCTACACCCTGCTGGTCGGCCACGGACGCGATGCAGAGCTTGAGCCAGCTCGAATTCCGAAAGCTCGGCGTGATGATGGAGAATTTCATCGCGGCTATTGTTAGCCGCCGCCCGCGCCGCTGGCAATCAAAGTCGGAGAGGGACAATCTGTTTGACTGACCAGTGGAGTTTTCTATGAGTAGCCGTCTGCTGGTTGGCGTCCAATGGGCCTTTATGGTGACCAGTTTTCCGTCCGTCCTGCAATGCTGCCTGAGTTTTCAGGACGCCCCCCACACACAAACCTTATAACCACTCTTAGAAGTCCAGCACGTCAACGGCCAAGGCCACGAAATCCTCCGGCGTCCGAAAGCCGGTTACGATTACAGCATAATCTTCAACTGCCTGTGCTACATCATCCACCCGACACTCTTCGTCCGAAAGTCTGTCTATGACCAGCTCGGTTTATATCGGTACAAGGAGTTTTTGAATGCTTGCGATTGCGAGTTCATTCTGCGCCTGGGAAAACATGGCCGTAAAGTCGGCCACATCCGACGCCTGCTCGTGAATTACCGGTTTCACGAATTCGGGCAGTCAGCCGACATGCGCATTCGGCAGAATACGCTCCGGGAGTCGGCTCTCATCGCTCGCGAATACGGCCGGCCCGATGGTTGGCTGGGCCGGGTCTATCGAACGGCATTCCGGTTGAAGCGGCAGTGGCAGAAATTGATCCACCGCGGACGCCTCGATCTCGTCCCGGGCTATTGGATAATCCGCAAACATATGAAGCAGCAAACCAGCTTCACGTCAAACATAGACATGAGCAGGCTGGGCGGAAAGAACTGAAAGCAGATACGGGCCCCAGCGTCGGGCGAGCCAACCTGAGATTGCCAGTTTGCCGTCTTAGAGTTGCCACGCCGCCAGGACCCGGGTTGCCTTGGCAAATTTCACTTCCTTGTACTGCGGCCACGGACAGCAAATGATCGCCAGTTTGATCTCCTCGTGCGAGTCCAGCCTGGCCAGGTTTTCAATCACTTCAAATTCGTGCAGGCTCGGATTATTGGAAGGCTTGGCGCCGAAATCATGCACCAGCACACGATAGCCCTGGTGTTTCAGGTGTTGCGCCAGGTACAAGCCCGCGGCTTCCTCGGTGATATAGGTGTCCGGCTTGTAGGACAATCCCAGCACCGCCACCGTATCGTCTTGGGCGATTTGCGCCTGCACTTTCTTCAGCAAGTCGCGCTTGGTGTCTTCATTCACTTTGTCCGACGCTTCCGCCAGGGAAGCGGACACACCGACCTGGCGGGCGGTATAGGCGACGAGGCGATTATCACGAGGAAAACATGGTCCTCCGTAGCTCAGGCCGGCGCGCAAATATTTTTTGCCGATGCGGCTGTCACTGCCGATAGCGTCCAGTACCGCGTGAATGTCCGCTTTGGGAAACCGCTCAGCGATCATCCGGAGCTGGTTGGTGAAACTGATCTTCATGGTGATGTAACTGTTCAACGAGATTTTTGTCAGTTCGGCACTGACCAGCGACATGCGGCTGATCTGCGGCCGGTTGCAGTTATACTCTTTATAAAGCGCTTCCAGGGCCGCGCCGCTCTCAGGGTCCGATTCGCCGATCAACACCAGGTCCGGTTCCAACAATCCGTTGACGACGTTGCCCAAGGCGATGAACTCGGGATTATAACAGAAGCCGAAATCGCGCCCGCAGGTCCATTTGGTTTCTTTCTCGATCATCGGAACCAGCACTGTGTCGCACGCGCCCGGCGTGGTCGTGGAACTGCAGACGAACAAATGGCCGTGCTTGCCTGCAGCCAGCAGCGCCTTGGCGCAGGGCTGCATGGCCTTCAGAAGAAATTCATTCGAAAAACTGCCGTCGGGGAGGCTCCCGGTGGGCGGGATGAAGAAGGACACATCGGTCTTCACCGCGTCGCGCGGGTCGGTCGAGGCCCGCAGCCGGGCGCGTCCCACCTGGATCGTTTGGGACAGCAACGGTTCTTCAACCGGCGGCAGGCCTTGGTTGACCCGTTGCACTTTTTCAGCATCAATGTCCACTCCCACCACGTCGAATCCGCGCGCCGCCAGCGTGGCGGCGATGCAGGCCCCCAGTTTGCCTAAACCGAATACAGAAGCGGATTGGATGGTTTTCATGTGGGCGCGATTATGGCAGAACCGGAGCCGAAGGCGTCAAGTTCAAACCCCACCGCAACTGCGGAAAGTTGCATGATTTTTGCCGCCGGCATCCTCGCAGCAGGTTGAAAGCCGCCCGAATGCGCCTGTCGGGAAGCGTGTGGCCAGGCCGGGATGCGCCCGCGCCGCCAGCCAAATGGCCCTTGCCATTGCGGTCTCACCTTGCCAGACTCGTCTACCCTTTGGGGCCTGATTCATGAAGATCGCGCTGGTCCAGATCAATACCACCGTCGGCGACCTCGCCGGCAATGAGAATAGAATCCTCGAAGCTTACCGGCGAGCAGCGGCTGCGGGCGCGGACTTAGTGCTTTTTCCCGAACTGGCCACCACCGGTTACCCGCCGCGCGATTTGCTGTTGCGCCCGCGGTTTGTCACGGAAAACCTCGCGGTTCTGGATCGGCTGGCCGTTGCCGCCGGGGATGCCGCGATGGTCGTTGGTTACGTCGGCCGCAATGAGAAGCGACCCGGCCGCGAAGTCACCAATTCCGTCGCGTTGCTGCACCGGGGGCAGATCGTCGCGACGCGCACCAAGACGCTTCTGCCCACTTACGACGTATTCGATGAGGACCGATACTTTGAACCGGCGATGGAAAATGCGCCGGTCGCTTTCAACAGCGCCATGATTGGCCTCACGGTTTGTGAAGACGTGTGGAATGATGAGGATTTCTGGGATGAGCGCCGCTACCGCCGGAACCCGGCGGCCGAATTGGCGTGGGCCGGGGCGAAGATTTTGTTTAACAGTTCAGCTTCCCCATGGCACCTCGGCAAAAACCGCGCCCGGTGCGGCATGCTTTCCCAACTCGCCGCCAAGACGCGCTGCCCGGTCGTTTACTGCAATCTGGTTGGCGGGAACGATGAATTAATCTTCGACGGTGGCAGCATGGCGTTTAATTCGGAGGGCCAGCTGGTGGCCGAAGGCAAACGGTTCGAGGAGGATTTGTTGATGCTCGATCTCGACACTGCGCGGCCGATTGATCCGGCGGAACCACCGGAGGCAGAGCAGATTTTCCGCGCCCTCACGCTGGGCTTGCGTGATTACACGGAAAAGTGCGGCTTCAAATCCGTGGTGCTGGGCCTGAGCGGGGGCATTGATTCGGCGGTCACTGCCTGCCTCGCCGTGGCGGCGCTCGGCAAGGAACGGGTCCACGGCGCTTCCCTGCCCTCGCAGTTCTCGTCGCAAGGCAGCAAGGACGACGCTCGCATCCTGGCGCAGAATCTTGGCATCCGCTATGATGTCATCCCCATCCAGCCGCCATTTCTGGAGGTGAAAGGCCAGTTGAAGGGGATTTTTGCCGGACGGCCGGAGGATGTTACCGAAGAAAATATTCAGGCCCGGTTGCGCGGGGTCATGCTCATGGCCTTATCCAACAAACTCGGCTCGCTGCTGCTGACCACCGGCAACAAGAGCGAGATGGCGGTAGGCTACTGCACGTTGTACGGCGACATGTGCGGCGGCCTGGCCGTGATTGCCGACGTGCCCAAGACGATGGTGTATCGCGTGGCCCGGTGGATCAATCGCGAGCGCGAGATTATTCCACAGGCGTCCATCACGAAACCGCCTTCAGCCGAACTGCGGCCCGACCAGACCGATCAGGACTCCCTCCCGCCCTACGACGTGCTCGACCGCATCCTTGAAGACTATGTGGTGCGGCTCAAAACACCGGCGGAAATAATCGCCACCGGCGTGTCTGAGACTGATGTGCGCCGCGTGGTCCGCCTCATCGATCTCAGCGAATACAAGCGCCGCCAGGCCGCCCCGGGCCTGAAAGTCACCACCAAAGCGTTCGGGATGGGCCGGAGAATCCCCATCGCCCAACGATACCGGGAGCTATGAGCGGCGTCCGTCAGGCGTGCGCACCCGGAGCGGAAATGGCAAGCAGGAAGACCCGGGCCCGGACCTGCGCCAGCGGCCACCGTCCGGAACCAGCGTCCGTCCCGACTCAATCGACGAGCCCGAACCCACTCCAGGCACCGGCCGCGCCATGACCCTCAGTTACGCAGAACGGTTCCAGCAAAAGGATGCAGCCGAGGCTTATGATTCCGGGGAATACAGCAGCGGCAGTTATGCGACGGCCATGTGGCAATTGCAGCAGCCGGTGCTCAAGCAAATTCTGAGGGAGTTCAGGCGTGAACGAACGGAACCTGTCCGGCTGCTGGATTTCGCTTGCGGCACCGGGCGGGTGCTGGCCTGTCTGGAACCACTAGTGGACAGCGCAGAGGGAATTGACGTCTCGGAAAACATGATCCGGGTGGCGCGGACCAAATGCCCCAAGGT
>Ga0335081_10014191_pt1 | contig 12889 bp, 11 predicted proteins | sample Lox_Sample_35_FD_206713 | JGI IMG/M metagenome (GOLD analysis project Ga0335081, IMG submission 206713) | Soil microbial communities from Loxahatchee National Wildlife Refuge, Florida, United States - Lox_Sample_3.5 | ecosystem: Environmental > Terrestrial > Soil > Wetlands | place: USA...
TTCCAGGCCCGGATTCATGGGAGGTCTCATTCGCCATACCAGCCAGCACCTTGTTCCGCGATGGCTGCACTTGAACGAAGCGGTTGCCTCCGGCAAGCCGGTTTCGCCCGTGAACCAGCAGAAGACGGGCGCCGAGTTCTTCGAGCATTTTGTGAATGATATTTTCGCGATGAGCTACCGCGTTGCCCAGGAGCTTGCCGAGCACCTGCATCTGGAAGGCGCGCGCGAGGAAGTGAAAGTTCTCGACCTTGCCGCAGGCTCCGGCGTGTGGGGCATCGCGCTGGCGCAGAGCTCGCCGCAGGTTCGCGTGACGGCCGTCGACTGGCACGGCGTGATTCCCGTCACCCGCAAAACCGTGGCGAAATTCGGGCTGACCGAGCAATTCACGTTCATCGAGGGCGACCTGCACGACGCGGATTTCGGCTCCGGCTACAACGTAGCCACGCTCGGTCACATTCTCCACAGCGAAGGCTCCAATCTCAGCAAGGCTCTGCTTGCCAAAACCTTTGCCGCGCTGGCTCCCGGCGGTACCATCGCGATTCAGGAGTTTCTGGTGAATGCGGACCGCAGCGGTCCGATGAACGGATTGATCTTCGCTGTCAATATGCTGGTGAACACCGATGAAGGCAACACCTTCAGCTTTGAAGAGATCGCCGGATGGCTGCAGGAAGCTGGATTCGAGAACGCGCAGACGGTGGACACGCACGGTCCGTCGCCGCTGATCCTGGCCAGAAAGCCCTGAGGTTTACCCTGTTCCTTTGCTTTGAACTTTCGGGCAAGGGAGAGAAATACCATGGCTTTGTCGCGAAGGAATTTCCTCGGCCGGGCTCTGAGCGCGGGCGCATCGGGACTGATCGCGAATCCCGCTTTGGCCCAAGCACATTCGATCGCACCCGATCTGCTGACGCTGGAGAACGAAAAGCTCCGCGCAACGATCGATCGCGCGAACGGCTGCATCGTTTCGATCGAATCCAAAGACGGCGCATGGAAGCTGCAAAGCGCGGGAATGCGCCTGCATGTGCCGGCTCCCGAGCATCGCTTTCACTATCTCAGCGAAAGCGACAGCGGCAGACCGCAGATCGATGTCGACGGCCGGGAAGCCGCGATCACCTGGTCGGGCTTCCACAGCGAGCGGATGGGCGAGCTCGATATCCGAGTGGAGCAGCGGGTTCGGCTCGACGGCGCCTCCGTCTCTTTCAGCTACGAAATCCGCAACGGCAGCGCGGCCGTGATTGAAAGCTACACCTATCCACGGCTGAAGGGCCTCAGACCTCCGGCGCAAGACAAGCGCCTGCGCCAGGCGGCGTGGAGCTACAGCGGGATGAGTTCGATCGGGATGTGGCCGAACTTCGGCAACGAGGTCGGCTACTACGGATACGACACGCCCGCCCAGTTGCGCCATCTCGGCACCGACATCCAGTTCTGCCTCATTCTCAGCGACTCGCGTGGGCTTTATGTGGGTTATCACGACGAAGGCCAGAAGCATGTGGTGCAGATCTGCTTCGCTCTGGCTCCCGCGTGGGTCGATTCCTTCAATTCAGACGTGGTCGATGGCTCCGGCAAGGTCGGCGACTCGGCGGTTGCCATCGATCCGAACCATCTCTGCTTCATCCAGCCGGGCGCGACGCAGAAATCGGAATCGCTTGTATTCCAGCCGTTCACCGGCGATTGGCACGCCGGCGCCGACATCTACAAAGCCTGGCGGCGCTCGTGGTTCGAGGCTCCGCAGATGCCCGCCTGGGTGAAGGACGTTCACTCGTGGCAGCAGATTCAGATCAACTCTTCGGAAGACCGGCTGGAGTTTCCTTACAAGGATCTGGTGAAGCGCGCCGAAGCGTGCCGGCGCTGGGGCGTGAAGGCGATTCAGCTTACCGGATGGCAGATCGGCGGGCAAGACCGCGACTTTCCGCTGCACGACACCGACCCGCGGCTGGGCACGGCGCAGGAGTTCAAAGACGCGATTGCCGAGAGCCGGAAGATGGGCGTGGAGATCGTGCTCTTCAACAAATACGCATGGGCCGATGTGACGGCGCCGGCATACGCGAAGGAGTTTCGCAAGTACGCAATCGAAGATCCGTACGGCAATCCCTACATGTTCAACGGCTACGACTACGACACTCCCACGCAGATCGCCGAGATCAACGCGCGGCACGGCACGGGGATGTGCCAGGCGAGCCCGGCGTGGAGAATGCGCGCGCTCGAGGAGTTCCGCAAGAGCGTGGACCTGGGCGCGAGCGGCATCCTCTTCGACGAGTGCCAGTGGCACATGAGCCCGTACTGCTTTGCGAAGGATCACGGGCACGATGTTCCCGGTGCGGTGTTTTCGGGCGACGTACCGCTGATCGAAGGATTCCGAACGATCGTCGATCCGGAGCAGTTTCTCTTCGCGGGCGAGTCGCCCTACGATCTCGAGCTTCGCACCTACGACATGTCCTACTTCCGCATCGAGCGCGGCTTCATGCCCTTCGCGCGCTACATCGATCCGTTTGCGCCGATGTCGGTTGCCATCACGGGATGGAACGACCGGCAGATGATCAACGCCTGCCTGCTCTATCGCTTCTCGATGAGCTATGAACCACGCGATTTTCACGGCGAGCTCGACGAGTTTCCCGAGACGATGCGGTATGGCCGCGCGGTGGACGAACTGCGGCGCCGCTATCGCGAATGGCTTTGGGATGCGGAGTTCCGCGACACGCTCGGTGCGACGGTGACCGCGAATGGCAAGCCGCATGAGACGTACACGGTTTTTCGGCGTGGAGACGGCCGGCGCGCGGTTGTTGTCGCCAACATGAGCGATTCGGAGAGCATCGCCATCGGAGTACATCTCGAATCTCCGAAGTCCGCTGACTTGCATTGGGTCTCGCCGGAAAAGCCTGAGCCGCAGAGTTGGCCGGGAAAATTGGACTTGGCTTCAGGCGCGGCCGCGGTTCTTCTGGAGACCTGATCGACTCTCGCGGGTGGCAGCGGCTGCGGCGATCCATGTATCCTCAGCCCATGCACGAGGATGATTCCTCAACACGGCAGGTCAGCAATCAACTGGAGCAATCGGCATCGTCTTATCTTCGCTCGGCGCGGCATCAGCCGGTCGAATGGCATCCGTGGGGCGATGCGGCTTTTGCGCGCGCGCAGACGGAGAACAAGCCCGTTCTGCTCGACATTGGCGCGGTGTGGTGCCACTGGTGCCACGTGATGGACCGCGAGTCGTACGAGGACGCAGAGCTTGCCGGGCTCATCAACCGGCTCTTCATCCCTGTCAAGGTCGATCGCGACGAACGCCCCGACGTGGATGCGCGCTATCAGGCCGCGGTCTCGGCGATCAGCGGCCAGGGCGGCTGGCCGCTCACCGCGTTTCTTACCCCCGACGGCCGGCCTTACTTCGGCGGCACCTATTTTCCGCGCCAGGATCGCTACGGCCGGCCCGGTTTCGGCCGCGTGCTGCAGACGATGGCCCAGGTGTGGCAGGAGCGGCGCGAGGAGGCGCTTGAAACCGCAGCCGGCGTCATGGCGTCGATCGAACACAACGAGAGCTTCTCGGGCAGCGGCGAGCTCTCGCTGGCGCTGGTGGACAAGATCGCTGCATCCGCGCTGAAGCAGTTCGACAAGCGCAACGGCGGATTCGGCTCGCAGCCAAAATTTCCCCACCCGTCGGCGCTCGACCTGCTGTTCGAAGTGTCCGTAAATCGTGGAAACGAAGAGGCGGGCGAGGCGTTTGCGGTCACCCTGGAAAAGATGGCGCGCGGAGGCGTCTACGATCAGCTTGCCGGCGGGTTCCATCGTTATAGCGTGGACGAGCGCTGGGGCGTTCCGCACTTCGAGAAGATGCTTTACGACAACACGGAGCTGCTGCGCAATTACGTGCACGGCTTCCAGAGCTTTGTTCGGCCCGACTTCGAACGCACGGCGCGCGAGATCGTTGCCTGGCTTGACACGACCATGACGGACCGCGAGCGTGGCGGGTTCTTCGCCTCGCAGGATGCGGACATCAACCTCGACGATGACGGCGACTACTTCACCTGGACGCTGGCCGAGGCGCGCGAAGCGCTCAACCCCGATGAGTTCGAGGCCGCGACGTGGTACTGGAATCTGCGCGAGCTGGGCGACATGCACCACAATCCGGCGAAAAATGTGCTGCATGTTCCGTACACCTTCGAGCAATTGGCGGCCAGAACCGGGCAGCCGGAGGATTTGCTGCGACAGCGCGTCTCTTCCGCGCGCGAAAAGCTGCTGGCCGCGCGGGCGCAACGTCCCACGCCGTTTATCGACCGCACGCTCTACACCGGCTGGAACGCGATGGCGGTGACCGCTTACCTTGAAACGGCGCGGGTTCTGCGCTGGAAGCAAGTCGAGGACTTCGCGCTGCTCACGCTTCGCAGGTTGCTCGATGAAGCCTGGTACGGCGCGGAAGTTCTGCATCATGTCATCGCATACGGCCACGACACCGGTGACTCATTGCGCGTGAGCAAAATCGCGGGCACACTGGACGACTACGCCTTCACCGTTCACGCCTGCATCGATGGCTGGCTGGCCAGCGGCGAGATGAATCTCTATCGCGCCGCGGTCACGCTCGCCGATTCCATGATCGCCCGCTTTTACGATCGCGCTGCCGGGGCGTTCTTTGACAGCGCCGCGCCCAAGGCTGGCGAAACGCCACTGGGCGCGCTGGCTGCGCGGCGCAAGCCCATGCAGGACGCGCCCACCCCGGCGGGCAATCCCACCGCGGCGTCGGCGCTGCTGCGACTCGAAGCCTTGAATGCGCGCCAGGAGTATCGCGACATCGCCGAAGATACGCTGGCATCGTTCTCAGGAATCGTGGAGCACTTCGGCCTCTATGCGGGCAGCTACGGCCTGGCGCTGGAGCGGCTGCTGGTCGACCCGATCCAGGTCGTGGTGGTTGGCTCAGGGCCAGATGCCGATGAGCTTGAGGCGACGGCCGTTGCGGGATTCAGCGTCGGCAAGAGTGTGATGCGGTTCGCGCCGGACCAGCTTGTTCCCGACAATCTTCCTTCGGCTCTGGCTGAAACGCTGCTCAGTGTGCCGGCGCCGGCGGGCGCTGATGCGTGGGCGCTGGTGTGCCGCGGACGGACGTGCGTCCCGCCGGTGACGGACTCCAAGGCGTTGCTCGAAGCGATGGGAGCTGGAGGGTGAACCGATCCGCTGAAGGAGATCGGTGCTGGGCCGCTTTCCTCAGGGGCGAAAGCCCAAGGATTTTTGTGGACAAATAACGTACGGGCTGAAGCCCGTACCCTCCCAACTCAACGACTAGCTGGAGGTCAAGGTGCTTGAAGTCATCCTCAAGCGGTTCGAAGAGCCCGATGAAGTCAGGACCTTCGAAAAAGGAAGATTCGAGCTGGTGAAGATCGGCGGCATGACCCTCGGCCGCGCCACCTATGAGCCTGGCTGGAGATGGTCAGAACACGTCGGAAAGGCGCTGGGCAAAAAGAGCTGCGAGGTGGAGCACATCGGAATCGTGCTTCAGGGCCGCGCCACCGCAGCCATGGATGACGGCCGCGTCTTTGAAATGAAGGCCGGAGATATTTTCTACATCGCTCCGGGCCACGATAGCTGGGTGATCGGTGACGAGCCGTATGTCTCTTTGCACCTTTTGGGCGGAGCTGAGTACGCCGCGGCCAAGGCGTAGCGCATCGCCCGGTTTACTCGCCGGAAAACGGGTTCGTCTCCTGCGGCTTGATGGTGGTCGGGTCGCGCGGCGACTCCGATTCTTCGACCGGCGGTCTTCCTTGACCCCGCGCTTGCTCGCCGCGCTTCTCCACCTCCGCCTGGTCCCTGAAGTTCTGAAAGACGCGCAGCGGATCGCCGGGAAGCATGTGATGTTCTTCGAGAGCCAGACGAACGCGGCGGCGGAACTCGCGCACCGGGCCGTATTGCTGCGTAGCCCGTGTTTTGAAGACGACCGGAAAGACGAGCTCCGATCCTTTGACTGCATCCACGCCCAATACTTGCGGGTCTTCGACGAACACCTTGCTGAACTCCGGGCTGTTCCTGATCTCCATCGCGATGGTCTTCAGCAATTTGAGGACTTCGTCAGGATTGGCGGAGAAATCGACGCTGACGTTGATCGTTGCCACCGAAAAGCCAATGCTCTGGTTGGCCACAGTTGTGATCTGCGAGTTGGGGATCACATACAGCGTGCCGTCGCCGTCGCGCACCAGCGTCTTGCGCAGCGTCATGCCTTCCACGGTGCCGGTCAGCCCGGCCAGCCTGACCACGTCGCCCACATCGAACTGGTCTTCGATCAGAATGAGGATCCCGTTCAGCACGTCCTTGACGATGTTCTGCGCGGCCAGGCCGATGGCCACGCCCGCTACGCCCGCCGACGCCAGAAGCGGCGCCAGATTGACGCCCACCGCGGCAAGGAATTGCATGCCGACAATGGAACCGATGATGGCAAGGCCGGTGGTGCGAATCACGCCGGCGAGGGTCTTTACTTGCGAAATGCGGGTCCGCCCCGCCGCATGGCGCTCGGCGAGGCGAATCATGCGGTCGGTGACGATCTTCAGTAAATAATTGAGAACAAAAGCGATAATTGCGACAATAATCAGGTGGGGAAGCTTGGTGCGGAGGAATTCCTGGGTGTCGTTGATCCACTCGTCGAGAATCCGGCCCAGGAATCGGCCTTCGGCAAACCAGCCGGTTCGTGCTGCCAGCAAAAAAGGCTGCATCCAAACCTCCTGTTTCTAGACTAGACTGTGCGCAGGAAGGGCAGCGAGCGCCGGTCGGGCGGAACTCCAGGGAGCTGCGGTGCTCGAGGAGGCTTGCGATGAGCGTCATTCGATCATTCACGCGCCGGACCGGACGGGAAACCTCGCGTCCTGTGAGCCGAAGGATCGAGCCGCGACTCGCCTGCGCGGCGGCGATCCCGCTCTTGCTGGCCGCGCTCCCGTGCCTCGCGCAGAACGGCGCCAATCCATGCAAGTCAATTCACGACCCGGTTCTGACCACTCCACCCGACGCCAATGCGCAGATGGAAATGAGGCAGCAGCAACAGACGAAACCCGCCGATTTTGCCGCCGCGAACCTCGAGCGAAAGAAACAGATCAGCGACGACAGCGCGAAGCTGGTCAAATTGGCGACTGAGCTGAAAACCGAGGTCGACAAGACGACCAAGGACACGCTTTCACTCGACGTGATCCGCAAGGCCGATGAGATCGAGCGCCTGGCGCGCAGCGTGAAAGAAAAGATGAAGCTCGAGGCGGGAGGGAGCTGAGCAGACTCGTCTAAAGAAATCTCTTGACAACCGCCGGCAAAATGTGCCGCAATGCTGAACGCGAATGGAAGGACCTGCATCGAACCCCGTAGTAAGGAGGTTCTTCCATGCAGTTCCGCAAGTGTTTGGAAGGCGATCGCCGATTCAACGGCTCACGCGGCTTTCCCTCGGGCCGGACGATCGCAGTTCTGGTTGCGACCGCTGCTCTAAGCGCCGTGGCTCAACCCGGACAGCAGGCGCTGCTCCGCAGCTCCGATCGGCCGTACATTGCCAACGAGGCTGCCAATCGGCTGCCCGACGCCAACGAGCAGATGATCATGCACGAGCAGCAGGAACAGAAGCAGGATTTCGAAAGCGCCAATGCGGTACGGCGCAAGCTGCTGACCGACGAGAGCGCGAAGCTGCTGCAACTTGCCGCGCAACTCAAGACGGAGATGGACAAGACCGATAAAGATACATTGTCGATTGGCGTGATTCGCAAAGCCGAACAGATTGAGAAGCTGGCCAAAGACGTGAAGGCGCAGATGAAATTGACGATCGGACAAAGTTAGAGCATAGTGCCTCGCGCCTGACTTGCCCCAAGAGTCCTATAGTTATGGCGAAGTGGTTGAATAGCCGGAGACTGAGCATGCCATTCGCTCCAGAGCTTCGCCGTAGAACCAACCCGCTCGGTGCTTTGCCGCCACGGTTGATCCGCGTTCGCAGTCTGGTGCGGGCGTTGCTTTGGCTGGCTGCTGTTCCCGGAATTGCCTCGGCTATATCGCTCGGCCAGGTGCCCCAGCCGCCGCCTCGAACTCCTCACCCGGTGATTCTGCCCGATGCCAACCGTCTCCCCGATGCGAACGATCAGATGGAGATGCGCGAGCAGCAGGAGGAAGGGAAGACCAAGGGCTACGCGGCCGCCAACCTCGAACGCAAGAAACAGATCGCCGATGACGCGGCCAGGCTCGTCAAGCTCGCCGCCGAATTGAAAGCAGCAGTGGACAAGACCAGCAAGAACACCCTCTCGCTCGATGTGATCCGCAAAGCTGAGGAAATTGAGAGGCTGGCGCGAAGCGTAAGAGAGAAGATGAGGCTCAGCGCAGGTGCAAGCTGATCGCCAGCCGTTCATCTACGCCTATCGCGGCCGGCCCGCGGCATCGCGCGCAGGCTGGCTTTGAAGAGAGAAGCAAGTGTCTGGCGCCGCGCAAATCGCCTGGCGCCGTGGAGGTTCCCATGTGCGTTCGGTCGAACCTTGGCGTCCTGTGCAGTTTTGGGATTCCGACGTCGCTGCGACGATACTCCTCAACGCTCTCGTGGGTCGCGGGAATCGCGCTGCTGGCAGCCGCTGCGACAGTGAGCGCTCAAAACACAGCCCCGCCTCCCTCCCAATTGCGGATGGACAGGATCAATATGCCTTCACCGATCAATCAGCCGCCCGATGCCAATGCCCAGATGGAGGAGCGCGAGAACCTGGTGAAGCCCGAGAATTATGGGGCGGCTAACGTCGAACGCAAGCGGCAGATCGCCGAAGACAGCGCCAAGCTGCTCAAAATGGCTGCGGATTTGAAAGCCGAGGTGGACAAAACCGGTAAAGACACGCTCTCTCTGGGGGTGATCCGCAAGGCCGAGCAGATCGAGAGACTGGCCCACGATGTCAGGGAAAAAATGAAGCTCGTCGTGGGAGCGAATTAGGAATGGCGAAACTTTCGGCTATGAATTCCATTCGATTTGCGGCGGGAAAGGGAAATCCGACGCCGATTCAGGTTTCGGCGCGCCCGGTTGGCGCGCGCGATCGTCGCTTTCTCATTTGGATTGCCGTTGCGCTGCTGTCCGGTGGAGCAGCGGTAGTGGCGCGAGCTCAGTTCCCGGCCTCGGACCGAGGGGCCATTGCCTCCGGCAGGTTGGGAGTGATCCAGGTGCCGCCAGGTTTGGCGGAGCTCTCGGAATCGACCGCGAACATGACCCCCGCGGCGCGGGAAAAGCTCTGGAAACGCCTGAACGCCGGTCGGCAACAATCGATGCTTTCCGACGTTCGAAAGCTTCTGCAACTGGCCGGGCAGCTAAGAGCCGAGCTTGGCAGCACGAGCCCCGCCGCTCCTTCGGCGGAAGAGCTGCGAACGGTCAACGAGATTCAGCGGCTGGCCCGTAAAGTGAAGGAAAACATGCGGGACGGGCTCCTGCCGGAGTGAGGGTACTACGACGGCTTTGCCATCGTGGATGCGATGAAAGCTCCTCCGGGCCAACGGTGTCGACTCGCTCCGCGAGGCCCGGCGCGGCTTTCGCGGCATGAATCAGATTGCGTGGATGCGGCGCTTTTCGGCCTCGGAAATGCTGTAGGATGAAACCGTCATGAAAGAGTTGCGGTTTGCATTCATGCGCCGGCAGTCCGCCCATCCGGCCCGCGGGGCTCTTTGCCTTGCTGCGGTCCTGGCGCTGCCCGGCGGGGCCCAGAATATTCCGCAGCCGACAAGAGGACCGTTTCAGCAGCAGCCGATTGGGCAGCATGTCGGGGACGCGATCGATGGGATGGGAAACGGCGATTACGCCGAGCAACAGGAGCGCATGCGCGCGCTGAACCGCGAGCGGCAAAAGTCGCTGGTCTCCGATACCAACAAGCTGCTCAAGCTGGCGACCGAACTGGATATGGAGATCAAAGCCGAAGACTCCAACTCACTCACTCCCTCTGAGATGCACAAGCTCGCCACGATTGAGAAGCTTGCCCACAACGTGAAAGACAAGATGACCTATTCTGTCAGCATTCCTTCGATGGCACCATCTCAGCCGCAGCCCCCCTTTCCACCGAGATGAGGCGCGGTTCCGCTGTTCGCCGCCCTCGCCCGGGTGCGGAATCCGAGTCGCCGAGCGGGCTCCCATTGCTACAATTTAGCTGGTATATCCGGAGTGCGATAGGGAATACTATGGGCGTTCCCGGCCGGTCGAGGTGCGTGCTTCTTACCATGGCGAGCCGCATCCAAATATAGCGAATGGCTTCGATCGCGGAACGCTGTAAAGTACAGCGTAATTTGGAGAGGGACGAGGATGGAATTGGCAATTTCCAGCGCTCGCAATCCCGGAACGATTGCCGCTTCCGGTGGTCTGAGTTCTCAGAAGTTGATCGAAATCTACCGGCTCATGTATCTCTCACGCCGCGTAGACGACCGCGAAATTCTCCTCAAGCGCCAGCAGAAGATCTACTTCCAGGTATCCGGCGCCGGCCACGAGGCGCTCCAGGTGGGCGCGGCCCTGGCTCTGCGTCCGGGGTACGACTGGTTCTTTCCCTATTATCGCGATCGCGCTCTCTGCCTGGCGCTGGGCGTCACTCCGACCGAAATGATCCTTCAGGCTGTGGGCGCGGCCACCGATGGGGCCAGCGGCGGCCGCCAAATGCCATCGCATTGGAGCAACCGGGCGCTGCACATCGTAAGCACTTCGTCGTCCGTTGCCACCCAATTGCTTCATGCGGTGGGTTGCGCCGAAGCAGGCCGCTACTTCAGCCGGCATCCTGAAGCCGCCGAAAAGGCTGCCGGCGATTATCGCGAATTCCACGATGTCGAGTTCCATGGCGACGAGGTGGTTCTGGCCACCATCGGCGAAGGGTCTACTTCCGAAGGCGAGTTCTGGGAAGCGATCAGCACTGCCTCGAACCGCAAGCTCCCGGTCATCTTTCTCATCGAAGACAACGCCTACGCCATCAGCGTGCCCGTTGAAGTGAATACGCCGGGCGGTAACATCTCGCGCCTGGTGGCGAACTTCCCCAACTTTCACTTCGCGGAAATCGACGGCACCGATCCCGAGGTCGCTCTGGCCGCCTTTGAGGCTGCAGCCGCGCACTGCCGCGCGGGGCTGGGTCCGGCCTTCGTCCACGGGCATTGCATACGGCCCTACTCGCATTCTCTGTCCGACGATGACCGACTCTATCGGTCCGCGGCCGAGCGTGAAGCCGATGCTCTTCGCGACCCGATCACCAGGCTGCAGATGCGTTTGCTGCGCGAGGGCATCCTGAGCGCCGACGAGATCAATCGGCTGGAGAGGGCGCTGGATCTCGAGGCCGCCGAGGCTGCCGAGCACGCGCTGTCCGCCCCTCTGCCCGCGATCTCCAGCGTCGCCGAACACGCCTATTCGCACGACCTGGACCCGACCAAGGCCGCATTTGCCACCGAGCAGCCGCGGACGCAGAATGCCGGCAACGGTGCCAAATCGACTGCGCCGCGCACCATGGCCGACCTGATCAATGCCTGCCTGGCCGACGAGATGCGCCGCGACCCGCGTATCGTCGTGTATGGCGAAGACGTGGCCGACGCAAGCCGCGAACAGGCGCTGGGCGAGGTGAAGGGCAAGGGCGGCGTTTTCAAGCTCACCGTGGGACTGCAAAGCGAGTTCGGCGCCGAGCGTGTCTTCAATTCGCCGCTTGCCGAAGCCAACATCGTCGGCCGCGCCGTTGGCTACGCAGCGCGCGGGATGAAGCCGGTGGTGGAAATTCAGTTCTTCGATTACATCTGGCCGGCCATGCACCAGATTCGCAATGAACTGGCTCTCATGCGCTGGCGCTCCAACGGGGCGTGGGCCGCGCCCGCGGTGGTGCGCGTGGCCATCGGAGGCTATCTTACCGGCGGCGCCATTTACCACTCCCAGTCGGGCGAGTCCATCTTCACGCACACCCCGGGCCTACGTGTCGTTTTCCCATCCAATGCCCTCGATGCCAACGGGCTGTTGCGCACGGCCATCCGCTGCGACGACCCGGTCCTGTTCCTGGAGCACAAGCGGCTCTACCGCGAAACCTACGGCCGCGCGCCCTACCCAGGTCCCGACTTCGCGATTCCCTTCGGCAAAGCCAGGATCGTCCGTCCCGGCTCCCATATGACGCTGGTGACCTACGGAGCTTTAGTGCCGCGGGCGCTGCAGGCGGCGCAAAAGGCGCACCGGCAGAGCGGAATCGAGGTCGAAGTCATCGACTTGCGCACACTCAATCCCTACGATTGGGAAGCCGTCGCGACCTCTGTTCGCAAGACCAGCCGCGTCATCGTGGCTCACGAAGACATGCTCAGCTGGGGCTACGGCGCCGAGATCGCCGCGCGCATCGCCGATGAGCTCTTCGACGATCTTGACGCTCCGGTGCGCCGCGTGGCCTCGCTGGATACCTTTGTAGCCTACCAGCCCATCCTCGAGGACACGATCCTGCCGCAACCGGAGAATATCCTCAAAGCGATCGTGGACCTGCGGAATTACTAGCGGGATCGCGACCTAACGGCTGAATTGCCGCAGAATAAATCAAGACGTCTATGCCCGCGAGGGGACGCCCGCGCAGCGGTGTTGATTGCGGCGGGTAGTGCCCCAAGCGGCGCCCACGAGGAGCACGTTTGCGGTCCGCCTCATCGGTTCGAAAGCTCCTGATCTACCGTGTCGGTGGATTGAGCGAGATGGTTGTCGCTCTGCCGTGCTTTCACCTTGTTGCGCGCGCTTTTCCCCAAGCCGAGCGAGTGCTCCTCACAGGCCCTCCCGATGGCGAGGCCGCGAGCGCTGTGGGCATCGTGGGTAAATCCAGGCTCATCCGCGCTTCCCTGCAGTTCACGCCGGGTGTGCGCGGCGTCGGCGAGACGCTGCGTCTTGCCTGGCGGATTCGCCGCTTCAAAGCGGATGTGCTTGTCTACCTGATGCCTCTGCGCCCGTCGAACCAGGTCGCTC
>Ga0335081_10014192_pt1 | contig 12888 bp, 12 predicted proteins | sample Lox_Sample_35_FD_206713 | JGI IMG/M metagenome (GOLD analysis project Ga0335081, IMG submission 206713) | Soil microbial communities from Loxahatchee National Wildlife Refuge, Florida, United States - Lox_Sample_3.5 | ecosystem: Environmental > Terrestrial > Soil > Wetlands | place: USA...
CGGAAAACAGATATCGACTCTGTTAGCCATATTTTCAATCGATTCAAGACTCAGCGGCGATGGCGTAATTGTGAACCGGAAAGAGGACGTCAGACGATTCATTCGAGCCATCGGCTTCTCTCCCGGCGTTCAGGTAGTGAGAAAGAAAGCCGGATTGTCATCCTGGTATGGAAAGGAGAAATACCTCCTGTCAAAATTGACTCTCAGAGTGTATGCTGAACAGGAGAAAGCAAGAGCATCGGGTGTCAGAGGATGCTTTGTCAGCTGCAAGACAAGGGCGGATGTCATGGCCAAGCTAACCAAATGGTATGATGAAATCAGCGGAGGTGAACGATAGACATGGTGACCTTCTCAGAGATCAGTCCGTCAGAATTTTTTCTATCGTAACCGGGACCTCGCCGGCTTCACCAACCCCGCCAGGGCGCTCTACATGGCCGTCAGGGAGCTCGTCGAGAACTCCCTCGACGCCTGCGAGCTGGCTGGGATGCTCCCCGACGTCTACGTCAGGATAGTGGCGGACGACCACGGCGGAGAGACTTCGGAGCCCCGCGCGTACCGCGTCACGGTCGCGGACAACGGCCCGGGCGTCGACCCGCACCACGTCCCCAGGGCGTTCGGGAAGGTCTTCTACGGCTCCAAGTACGTTCTCCGGCAGTCCAGAGGGATGTTCGGGATGGGCGGCACGATGGCGGTCCTATACGGCCAGATCACCACCAACAAGCCGGTCAAGGTCACGACGTCGGTAGACGGGAAGAGCAAGCACATCTTCGAGATGCTCATCGACATCGGCGAGAACAAGCCGATAATCCTCAGGAGGGACACGGAGGAGGCGAACGGGAAGACCGGGACGCGCGTAGACGTGATGCTCGAGGGCGACTTCACCCGGTCGGCGCAGAAGATCAACGATTACTTCAAGCAGACGGCCCTGGTGGGGTCGTACGCCAACCTCACGTTCGTCGACCCGATAGGGAGGATCTCCACGTACGAGAGGGCCACGGAGGAGCTCCCGCCACCCCCGAAGGAGACCCTCCCCCACCCGTACGGTGTCGACGTGGAGGCGTTCAAGCGGATGGTCAAGCTCAACGAGGAGAAGACGCTCAAGCGGTTCATGACCACGCACTTCCACAGGATAGGGGACAGGACGGCGGTCAAGTTCCTCGAGTTCGCGGGGATAAAGCCAGACCTCGCTCCCGAGAAGCTGAGCAACGAGCAGGTGGTCACGATAGTCGACGCGCTCCAGAGGTTCACGGAGTTCCTCCCGCCGGACTCGTCGTGCCTCTCTCCGGTGGGCGAGGTCATCCTGGGGACGGGCATAATGAAGGAGCTCGAGCCCGAGTTCTCGACCGTGGTGGTGAGGCCGCCGTCCTCGTACTCGGGTTTCCCGTTCCTCATCGAGGTTGGGCTCGTCTACGGAGGGAAGGTGCTGGAGCCCGGGCGGAAGCTCTTCAGGTTCGCCAACCGCATCCCTCTGCTCTACGACGAGAGCAGCGACGTCTCGTTCAAGGTCCTCAACGAGGAGATCGACTGGAGAAGGTACCACGTCCCGGACGAGGCGCCGGTGGCCGTGATAACGCACATCTGCTCGACGAAGGTCCCCTACAAGACCGTCGGCAAGGAGTACATCGCAGACAGGCCCGAGATCGAGGCGGAGATCAGGAACGCGGTCCGCGAGGCGCTCAGGAGGCTGAGCCTCTACCTCTCGAAGAAGGGGAGCATGGAGGCCGTCCAGAGGAAGATGAACATCTACGGCAAGTACCTGCCCCTCATCGCGAGGTTCTCGCAGGAGCTGGCCGGAGAGAAGCGCCCCCCGAAGTACAAGCAGCTGATCAGGGAGGAGCAGGAGGTAGCTGAGGAGGAGGAGCGCGCGGCGCAGGAGCTGACGGTCGAGACGGGGGGCAAGGAAACGGTGAAAGGTCCACATGAGCAAGCAAAAATCGAAGACTACAGCTGAGGCAAGGAAGGACAGGGTGGAGAGGGTCCTCCACGACCTCGGGCAGCAGGTTTACCACGACCTGGACAACTCGAAGTTCCCCTCGTTCACCTTCGCGAGCAGGTCGGTGAGCAACATCGTCTATGACAAGAAGCTCCAGCAGTTCATCCTCGGCTCCTCGAACGTGAAGAGGTCCGCGGGGAACATCAAGCACATCAGGCCGTTCACCCAGCTTCTCTGGCTTGCGTACTTCTCGAGGAAGCTCGTCGAGGAGAAGAAGACCTCCACGCTCAGGGACGTCTACTACTCCGCCCAGGCCTTCGACGTGGAGTTCCAGGACCAGGCCGAGTCGGACGAGCTCATCACCGACCTCGAGGTCCTCCTCGGCGGGGCGAGGGAGGAGTTCAACGTGTATCCTGAGGAGAGGAGCGCGATATTCGGGAACCTTACGATAGAGTACACGGTGCCAGGCTACGAGGGGAAGAAGCTCGACCTGTCGGCGCACCCCGACGGGATGATGATCGGGCCCGCCATGACGACGGCGGAGTTCGCGGACACCGACGCGGAGATAGTCCTCGCGATCGAGAAGGGCGGGCTCTTCACGAGGTTCATCGAGGAGAAGGTCCACGAGAAGTACAAGGCGATACTCATCAACACCGCGGGCCAGCCGCCGAGGGCGACCCGGTATCTGCTGAGGAGGCTCCACACGGAGATGAAGTTCCCAATAGGGATACTCTGCGACGCAGACCCGTGGGGGGCGCACATAGCGATGGTGATCAAGAGCGGCTCGGCCAACGCTGCCCATCTCAGGGACCTCACGACTCCGGCGGGCGTCTGGCTCGGGGTCTGGGCCTCGGACATCCAAAAGTACAAGCTACCCTCGGACCCGCTCACCGAGATAGACATCAAGCGCGTCTACGAGCTCAAGGCGGACCCCCGATACAAGGAGAAGCTCTGGCACGACGAACTCGACAATTTCTTGAAGAACAAGAGGAAGAGCGAGCAGGAGGCCTTCTCCCGGTACGGCCTGAGCTACATAGTCGACAAGTACCTGCCCGAGAAGCTCGAGCTCCTCAAGAGCAACTGAGCGGGCCGCCGACTGGATAGCTTATTTACTCCCTTTCTGCGGTCGGCACAAGAGCCGAAGATGAGCAAGGGCAAGACGATAAACGCCGACGACTCCAGGGTCAACGTCGTGCTGCGGCTCGTGGGGGTAACCGTCTTCGTGCTCGGGGTGATAATGATCTACGAGACGTTCGTGAACGCGGGCGCGGACGTGCTTCAGCCGCCTCTGGTCCCGGTGCTCTATCTCTGCTCGGGCATGCTCCTGGTCGCCGGCTTTGTTGCCTTGGTGGCAAAGTACAAGCCCAGCGGCGGGCCGACGGAATAGCTGCGCGGATATCGTCCGGTTATCTTGGGCTCTAGGAGCTCAGCGCGGGCATAGTGAGCTCGTTCCTGTCGCTCCTTCCCGAGCCGATGTCGAAGGCGTCCTCTATCGTGCTGACGGCTATCCTGCCGTCTCCCCACGAGCCGGTGTGGGCGCTCCCCTGGATCGATTCCACGACCTTCCTCACCCCGTCGTCGTCGACGACCACCGTGAGCAAGAGATGCTTGACGCTCTCGATCGGGTAGGACCACATCCCTCTCCCCGCCCTCTGCTCCTCGGCGACAGTGAGACCCGGCACGCCGATCCTCTTCAGGGCGAAATCCACCTCCGGAAACCTCTCTTTGCGAACCTCGGCTTCGACCTTTTTCATTTGGCTGGTGCGATTGTAGACGGTAGACATTATATATAAATCTGCTGAGCACTTGGTGTTCAACTGTCCAGAATGCCCGCCACCGCGCGTGCGTTTGTAAGCCTGACTCGAGGCTCAAGGGCGCTCCGACGACAGGCGCGGACGCCCTGGCTAGAGCGCCTTCATCCGGTTGTTCTTGGGGAGGTGCTCGACCTCGGCGAGCTTGAGCTCCTCGAGGACCGGGGGGACGTACATGGCGAATCTGCCTCTGAGCCCCTTCTTGAGCCCATACCATCCTCCTACCGGGTTCTTCTCCGAGCGGCCCCACGCCTCCACGGTCCCCTCAGCGGCGGGTTTTTGCTCGTCGGCGCTCCCAAGGGACATCCAGTCCCCGCGGGACTTTAGCATCGCGTGAAGGTCGGCGATGCAGCGAAGGTCGTATCGGAGCTGCGTCTTGCCCACCTGCACCACGAGGGCGGGCGGGGCGGAGGTCTCGTCGCGATAGGCCGTGAACTCTGATGTCCCAGGGGGAGTCCTGAGAGCCCAGGGCTTGTCCTTTGTTCCCTTTCCGGTCGCCATTTCCACCGAGATTTCCACCTCGAGTCGATATAAGCAGTTCTGGAAGGAATTGACCCTCAGTTGCTAATTCCTCGAGGATGTCGATGGTGAATCCGACGCGGCCGGCGGCCGTCAGCTCTTGGAGGACGATCTCTTGGCCACATAACCCACTCCGACGCCTGCGAGCAGGAGCAGCGCCATGGCGGCGTAAGCCCACGACGGCAACGGGTTGGCCTGCGCGAGCGTCTGGGTCGAGGTGACGGTCACTGTAGGCGAGGAGGTCGCGGGAAGAACCGGGATCGTCGCGGTTCCCGTGTTGGGAGGGTTCGCGTCGTCCGCCGCGTTGACGACGACCTGATAGGGGGTTCCCGCTGGGAGGGTGGGAAGCGACGTGGCGTCGAAGGTCCCGGTCCAGATCCCGCCGTTTCCCGTGTAGGTCAGCTCGACCTTGGCGATCAGCCCGCCCTGGTTGCTCCCTCCGCCGAACGTGCCAGTGGTCGAGTTGTAGAACCCGTATCCTACCAGCGCGATCACATCACCGCCCCTGGCGGAGTCGAGCTGTCCCGCGAACCCCGAGGTCGGCTCTGGAGTCCAAGGCGGATAGGTCACCTGCGCCTGGATGGTGACGCCCTCCCCGACGCTCAGCGCGGTCACCGCCTGCCCCGACTTTGCGTCCAGGAGGCTTACGTAGGTGGTGAGCGTCGCGGGCATGAAGACGAAGGGGGCTCCCTGGTAGGCGAAGGTCCCCGTGTTCCCGAGACCGTCGCTGGCGTTGGCGCTCGGCGACCAAGGCCCCACGCTGGTGAAGTTCCAGTTGGGGTCGACGGCGCCCACCCACCTCCCGCTTTGATAGGACGCGACGCCGACCGTGTGGTCGGGATTGGTGAAGGTCACCGAGGCCTTCGAGCTCGCGTTCTCCATCGGCGCGCCGTTGGAGGCGTAGGTCACGTTGAAGATAGGGACGAACTTTACCCCTCGGACTGTGGTCTGGACAAAAACGCACGTCCCGGCCTGCACCACGTCCATATTGATTTCCAGCCTGTTCGTGGCGTAGAAGCTGGTGGAGGCCACCGCCTGGCCCGCGCTCTCGACGAAGACGTTGTAGGTCCCGACCTGGTCGACCACGGCCTTGAAGCCGGCGGCGGCGTCGCCATAGGTGGAGTTCTGCGTCTGGCCCGCGGCTGAGAAGACCATGTCTGTCTGCGCCTCGGCCCCGCTCGGCGACTCGACCACGACCGCGAAGGCGCCCGCGCCGGGTGCGGTCACGGTGATGGACGTGGTCATCCCGAGGTTGATGTATCCCGGCTGGGCGGTGACCAGCTGCGTCTGTGCTGAGGCGGTTTGGAGGGCGCTTCCGACGAAGAAAAAGAAGGAGAGCAACGACAGCACGGCGGCGGCAGAAGGCTTAGGCTTCATCGCGGCGCGAGAACGCGCCGACAATCGCCATTAAGATTCTTTTCGGTCGCATCCTCGCAACCCCCCCCGACGAGCCTCACACGCTTAAATCCGGAGGCATCCCCCGCAGGTGAGATGCTCCTCGACGAGATCCCGGACTCGCCGGCATTCGAGATATTCAACCTGGCTTCGAAGAAGCAGGCGGCGGGTGAGAAGGTCCTGTCTCTCGCCATCGGCGAGCCGTCGTTCGACACCCCCCTCCCCATAGTAAACGCGGCGTACGAGAGCATGAAGAGCGGAGGGGGGCACTACTCCTCCTCATGGGGGTCGAAGGACCTCAGGGAGGCCATCGTCGAGAAGGTCCGCCGGAAGAACCGCGTCAACGCGAGCCTTGAGAACGTCATCTTCATCACGACCAAGCTCTCGATATACGCTTCCCTGCTCTCCCTGGCGGGCAAGACGTTCGAGGTGCTCGTGCCGGATCCCGGGTACTACTACTCGGAGCCGGTGGCGCTCTCCGGCGGGAAGCCGGTGAGGTACAAGCTCAACTCGGAATTCTACCTCGACCTCGACGAGATCGAGTCCAAGATCACCCCCAAGACAGGCGCGATAGTCGTCAACACGCCCTCCAACCCGGCGGGCAAGGTCTTCGACAGGAAGGACCTAAGGGCCCTCCTAGACCTGTGCCTCGAACGGGGCATCAAGGTCATCAGCGACGAGGCCTACGAAGACCTCGTCTACGAGAAGGAACACGTTTCGCTCGGGTCGATGGAGGCCTCCCCGAAGGGGGTCATCTCCCTGTTCAGCCTCTCGAAGAGCTTCGCGATGACAGGGTGGCGCGCCGGGTACGTGGTCGCGGACCGCAAGACCATCCTGAGGATCAACAGGTTCCTCGAGACTGCCGTGACCTGCTTCCCTCCGTTCATCCAGGCCGCCTCGGCCTACGCCCTGCGCAACTGCGAGCGCTATACGGCGGAGTTCAGGGAGGAGTTGAGGAGGAGGAGGGCGATCCTAGAGGAGGGCCTGTCCGAGATCCCCGCGCTCGAGAGCGAGAAGGTCGAAGGGGCGTTCTACGGGTTCCCCAAGTACTGGGGGCGCGCGGGCTCCATGGCGGTCGCGAAGCGGCTGCTGAACGAGCACAACGTCGCGGTGCTCCCAGGCGTCATCTTCGGCCCCTCCGGAGAGAGGCGCATCAGGATTTCGTTCGGCAGCTCCCCTGAGACGATAGTCGAGGCGACTCGGCGGCTCAAGGAGTTCTTCAAGGACGCGAGGCCAAGCCGATAGGCTAGGCTCGCGCGCAGAGTTTTGGCGAACACCACAAGATTTCACATTCGCCCAGCTGAGTCGTGCTCATTGCGTCGAATTCGTCTCGGCTATGAATTGGAAGAAGAGCGTGCTGCTGGACACGCAGCCCGCCCCCGGAATCGCAAAGGGCGTCGCGGAATTCGCCTCGGTCGATGAGCTCGACGAAACCATTGAGCACTCTATGCAGCTACCTTCTAAGCGGTAGTCGGGCTCCCCGCCCCCGGCGACAAGTTGCCCCATCGTGCATGCATCTCCGGTTGCGGGGGTGCCTCCGCCTGCGCCTCCAATCCGCCAGCCCGGAAACCCGACACCGTAGGTTCCGCTGACACCTGGCTTGGCTGTAATCATGTATCCCACGACGACGCCTTCGTTGACGTTGGAAGGCCCTCCAATGAGAAGCTGGCCCTGGCTGGCCGCAATTGTAAAGTTTACACCGCCTGTCGCGTCGCTGAATGGCCCGACTGCGGGTAAGGCACCCTGAATGTGGAGAAGCGTGGTGAGATTCAGGAGGATCGGCGAGGTCGAGTTGAAATCATAGAACTGGACGCACATTATGGCAGGGGAGCTCGTGGTGGTCACCAGAGTTGGGACCCTCTCCCCTTCAGCATTTGGAACAGCGCAATCATTGACAAAGGCGGCATCGCCCGAGGCATCAGCAATCATGTAGCCTGTGAAGCCGGACGTCAGAGTGGTGGTGAATGTGGCTGTGGGCGCCGAGCCCCCAGCGAGCGTGATGGTGGAGATTCTCGTGACGGTCTCGGTGGAGCTAGACGTGAAAACCAAGATGAGCGCGGCGGAAACAAGAACCGCAGCAACCAGAATCCCTGCGCCGATGTAAGCGAAGCTCCTCTTGTCGTTTGTTGGCTGCGCCATCTGCCGCATGACCGGGGACAAGTAGGGGTCCATTGAATTAATGCTTTTGTCGTGCTACAAATCGATAAATAACTCGGAGAGTCGCGTGGACCGAATGCCCGAACGTGTGATAATCTACGCCTCGCTCGGGCTGCGTTCCGGGACCTCCGACCTCCTCTGGGCGTTCCGGAAGAAGAACACGCTCGAGGAGTTCCCTGTGTATCTCGACGACCATCCTTTCCAGGTCCACGACAGGATCCGGGAGGAGATGAAGCACGGCATGAGGACCGCGGACCTGGTCTTGGTCCCGCACTACGTCGCGCTGCAGATGAATTCCGAGGGGCTCTTCACCCCCCACGACGCGAAGGACATAGGGGCGTATCCCCAGAAGTTCTACGACAAGAAGCTCAACTGGTTCGCGGCGGGGGTGACGTTCATGACGATGGCCCACAACCCGAATAGGCTCGCGGCCAAGGACCTGCCTCGGAGCCTGGACGAGATAACGTCGCCACGATGGAAGGGGAGGCTCGGGATGCAGTCGCTCACGTCGAGCAAGTTCGGGAACATAGGGGCCCACTACATGAACTTCCTCAGGAGGAACGTCTCAGGGAAGAAGTGGACGGAATTTCTAGAGAGCCTCGCGGGGCAGAACAAGCCCTCGACGTTCGACTGCATCGACCACCTGCTCCAGGGGCTCATCGACGGGAACCACGACCTCTCCCTCACCGTCTACTCGCTCGCCTATTTCCGCGAGAGGACCGCGGGCTCGCCCGTCAGGTCTTTCGAGGCCGAGGGGATACCCAGGATGCTCACATTCACGACGGCAGGGCTGCTTCGGACCGCGAAGGACAACAAGTCCGCGCGCAAGTTCCTCGACTTCCTCCTGAGCGAGGACGGGCAGAGGCTGATAGGGAGGATCACAGGGATATCGCCGTCGATGCCCGGCCAGAAGGCAGGATACCCGTTCGAGGTCGAGTATTCGTCAAGGAGCGTCTTCCATCCCGATGCGGAGGACCTCGCGTCGCTCCCCGGGACCCTGGGGACCTTCACAAAGCTAGGGCTTCCGTGATCCGCGTCAGCTTATCCTCGTCCGCGCCGCCCAGAGCGCGGGGAAGAACCTCTTTCCCATGGTCGTCTGGAGGTACTCGACCCCCGAGGAGTGGAAAGAGGCGGACCCGATCGTCTTCTTCACTAACTTCTGCCCCGTCCCCGCCCTTCCGCCGATGACCCGCTCCACCATCATGATGTGATGACTCCGCCAGAGCTGGAACCACTTGTCGTACTCGAGCATGACCTCCGCGAGCTCAGCCACGTGCAGGTACTTGCCCTCGGTGAATATCCTCAGCGAGGCCTCGACCTCGAGCTCGAAGTTGGCCTCGTCGTTCCCCTTCGCCTTGCGCCCCACGTCGAACCCCCTCTCCTCAAGGACTGTCCGGAACCCGTCCCATAGGGTCGGGGCTTCCCACCTCTTCAGGAGCTGCTCATAGTCCGTCTCGTTCCCTGCGTGGAGCTTGAGGTACCTCTCGTCCTTCTGGCCGGAGATGAACTCGAGTTCCCTGAACTGGAGCGACTGGAAGCCGCTGGCCGGGTGGAGGATGCTCCTGAACTTCAGAAAGTCGGCCGGCTTGATCGTCTCGAGGACCTCGAGCTGGTCTATCAGGACCCGCTGCACGGGCACGACCCGCCGTATCAGCCTCGTCGCCTCCGCGAGGTTGTCGGCGAGCATGTGCGAGATGGCCGTCTCCAGCTCGTTGAGCATGAGCTTGAACCAGAGCTCGTAGGCCTGGTGGGCGATGAGGAAGAGCACCTCGTCGTGCTGCCTCGGCTTCGAGACCAGGCGCTGGAGCTCCAGGAGCTCGCCCAGGGCGAGGTACTCTCCGTAGGAGAGCGGTCTTCGCTTGGCCATGGGCTAGCTAGCTCAACCGTCCGCGCATTTCATGCCTAGTCGCTGCCCTGCAGCCAGGGATAGAGGCCCTTCACCTCGTCGAGAGACCTCTTCAGCTCGGCGGGGTCGGCGTTGTTCTCGGTCATCTTGCCGGAGAAGTACTCGCGGTAGCCTTCGATGTCCAGGATGCCGTGCCCGCACAAGCTGAACAGGATGACCTTCTCCTTGTTCTCGGCCTTGCAACGCCTCGCCTCGTCTATCGTGGCCTTGATGGCGTGGGCGGACTCTGGAGCCGGGAGTATCCCTTCCGTCCTCGCGAAGAGCGCGCCTGCCTCGAACACCTCTAGCTGGTTGTATGCGACCGCCTTGACGATGCCTGCGTTGTGGAGGAGGCTGAGCGTCGGTGCCGTGCCGTGGACCCTCAAGCCGCCGGTGTGGATTTCCGGAGGGTTGTAGGTGTGCCCGGCGGTGTACATCTTGAAGAGCGGGCTCATCCTCATCACGTCGGAGTGGTCGTAGATGTACTGGCCCTGAGTCAGCTTGGGCACCGCGGACGACTCGACGCCGAGGAACTCGACCTGCTTCGGGGCGGTCTTGCTGACCATCTCGTAGTAGTAAGGCCAGAATATCCCCGAGAAGTTGCTCCCTCCGCCGACGCAGCCGATCACCATGTCCGGGTAGTCCTCGTAGGGCTCCATCTGCGCCTGCGCTTCCTGGCCTATCACCGTCTGGGTCGCCAGGACGAAGTTCATGATGCTCCCCACGGCGTCCTTCGCCGTCGGGTCGCTCTCCGTGTCCTCGAGCGCTTCGCTCTTGGCGACGGCCATCGACCCGCTCGAGTTCGGGTCCACCTTCAGGATGTCCCTCCCCACCTTGGTCCTCGTGCTGGGGCTGGAGATGATCTCGGCGCCCCAAGCCTCCGCGAGGTCCTTCCGGTAGGGCTTGCTGTCGTAGCTCGACTTTGACATGTAGACCGTGCACTTCACCCCGAAAATCGTGCAACCGAAGGCGAGCGCGGTGCCCCACTGGCCCGCGGTCGTGCTGGTCACCAGCCTGTCGGTCCCCTCCTGCTTCGCGTAGTAGGCCTGGGCCACTGCGGCGTTGGCCTTGTGGGACCCCGGCGGGCTGACGGTCTCGTTCTTGTAGTAGATCCTCGCGGGCGTGTTCAGGTACTTCTCCAAGCGCCTCGCCCTGACCAGGGGCGTAGGCCTCCAGATGGAGTAGACCTGCCTGAACTCCTCGGGGATGGTGATGAAGCGCTCTCCGGAGTACTCTGCCCTCGCAACCTCGTTGACGAAGAGCCTGTGGAGTATCTTCTTGTCCGCGATGCCATGGGTGTTCTGGTCTATCACCGGCGGCAGCTTGCTCGGGAGGTCAGGCGCGATGTTGTACCACTGGCGCGGAATCTCTATTGCCCTTTCCAGTCTTGTGACCATCTTCGTCCACTCTTTAGGGTCAGTGCGCTATCGCGAGGTTCGTCTTGACGGTCCCCTCGTATCCGCCCCCCTTCACGGAGAGGCTGTGCTCGAGCAGGAACTCGTGGATCCCGTTGAACTCGTCCTTGGCGAATATCTTCGACTCGGCCCAGACTGGCAGGGTAATCCTCGCCTTGACCTTAGGCAGGTCGTTCTTCAGCTCGGGGATGTACTTGTTCACGACCTCCTCGAACTCCTTGAGGTACCTCGCGTGATACTTCTTCCTGTCGGCGTCGATCTTGTCGACCGCCTTGTTGACGGCCGCCAAGAACGAGTTGGCCGCGGACGTGTCGACCGCGTCGTTGAAGACGATCAGGGTCGGCTCCGTCCTCGACAGGGGCATGACTCTCCTGTAGCCAATCGCCTCGGCGGCCTCCGCATAAGGCCCCGCGAGGGTCGCTGCCTTGACGTCGCCGGCGGCGAGCGCCTTGAAGCAGCCGTCTATCCCTCCTAGATGCATGAGCTTGATCTCCGAGGCCGGGACGAACTCGGACAGGTTCTGGAGCGTGACGTAGTGGGCGTCTGCGTTCTTGTTCACCGCAATCTCGAGTCCGTCCTCGGTGATGTCGAGGATGCTGTGGATCGGCGAGTCGGGCTTGACGTAGATCCCGAAGGTCTTGATGAGGGTGGACTTTATCGCCGCGCCTATCTTTCCCTTCCCCGTCTCGCAGGTGCTGTAGACTCCCTGCCACGCGCAGCAGAAGTAAAAGTCTCGGGACCGGTCTTCGAGGGCCTCCCTGTACCACTCGGCCTTGTTCTCGGGCTGCCCTCCGGGCACGATGTCGTGGACCTCGAGGGTGACGCCTTCCTTCTCGAAAAGGCCCTCCTCCCTGGCCACCACTATCGGGAACATCCAGTAGAAGTAAGGCTGGTAGTAGCCGTGCGAGATGGTGGTGAGTTTCTGCGCCATTGACGACTCCCCTCGCTCTAGCCCGTCTGGACCTTCTCTAGCGGCTGGCTCAGCACCATGTTCTCGTACTGGACGTTGGCCTGGAGCAGGTTGTGCTTGCTCATCCACGTGCTGAGCGAGTTGAACGACTCCCTTGGGTACTCTGTAAGCTCTCCCCAGGTGGTGATCGGGATGGTGGGAGCGATCTTGTCGATGAGCTTGTTAATCCTGGTCTTCCACTCGTCCGGGAACCCGAGGAATGTCTCCCTGAGCGTCCTCACGTAGAGAGACCTGAACCTTTCGGGGTCCTTCTTCATCATCTTGGCGGCCTCGTCGAGCGCTGCCAGGTACCGGGTGAGGACGTCCATGGGGATGTCGTCCCTGGCCACGAAGGCGAGGACGTCCACGGTCTTCGTCTCGGCGACCTTGACGAAGCCGAGCTGCACGGCGATCTCCGTGTAGGGGCTGATCAGCGCGACGGCTTGGAACTTGCCCTCAAGAAGGCCCTTCAGCCTGTTGTGAGGCTCGCCCCCGTGCACGACCTTGATCTTGCTGTAGGGCAAGGTCCTCTCGAGGTCGCTCAGGATGCAGTAGTGTGAGCCCGTCTTCATGTTGACCGCTATCGGGATCTCCGCGAGGTCGGCCGCCGTCTTTATCCCCAGGCCCGGTGCTACGAGGATGGAGAAGGCGTAGCCGGAGGAGGTCGTTGCGGCGACGATCTTCTCGCGCTCCTTCTCGGCGAGCCTGTCAATCGCCCCCCAGGCACAGACGGCATACGCGTCCAGGTTCCCTCCTTTGACCAGGTCCCCGTACCAGGCGACCTTGTCGGATGGCTCGGTCTCAGACTTGCCCACCGAGAAGAA
>Ga0335081_10014193_pt1 | contig 12888 bp, 9 predicted proteins | sample Lox_Sample_35_FD_206713 | JGI IMG/M metagenome (GOLD analysis project Ga0335081, IMG submission 206713) | Soil microbial communities from Loxahatchee National Wildlife Refuge, Florida, United States - Lox_Sample_3.5 | ecosystem: Environmental > Terrestrial > Soil > Wetlands | place: USA: Florida...
GCCGCGGGAAAAGGGCTTGCCGCATCTACGAGGCGTGAAGGTGTTCAACATCCGCGCGACGGGCGCGCGGCAGGCGTTTTCCGTGGCGTCGTTCGCCAATTCGCCGCTTCAGGATTTTCAATTCCGCAACCTGAATATCGAAGCGCGCACCGCCGGCCGCATTCAGAATGCCGAAAACTGGAGCTTCACCGCGGTCGAGATCAAGACCGCGGACGGCAGTCGCCTGACGGTGAGGGACAGCCGCGGCGTAACGGGATTGCCGCCAGAATGAACCGTATCTCACGCCGACGGCTGCTGCTGGGCGCGCCCCTGAGCGCCGCGCTGGCCGCTTCGAAAGCGCCCTCGCCCTACGGCGCCCTGCCGTCGCCGCGCCAGCTCCTGTGGCACGAAATGCAGGCCAACGCTTTCCTCCACTTCACGGTGAACACGTTTACCGACCACGAGTGGGGCTATGGCGACGAGGATCCTTCCGTCTTCAACCCCACCGCCTTCGATGCCGATGCCATCATCGCGGCGCTGAAGGCCGGCGGGATGCGGGGTGTGATCCTCACCTGCAAGCACCACGACGGGTTCTGTCTCTGGCCCACACGGACCACCGAGCACAGCGTGCGGAGCAGCACGTGGCGCGGCGGAAAGGGCGACGTGGCTAAGGACCTCTCCGAGGCCGCGCGGCGGCAGGGGCTCAAGTTCGGCGTGTATCTTTCGCCTTGGGACCGCAACCACCCGGCCTACGGCACGCCCGCTTACCTGGATGTATACCGGGCCCAACTGCGCGAGCTGCTCACCGAATACGGCCCCATCTTCGAGGTGTGGCACGATGGCGCCAACGGCGGCGACGGCTACTACGGCGGCGCGCGCGAGAAGCGTACCATCGACAAGCTGACCTACTACGACTGGCCGCGCACGTGGGACCTGGTGCGGTCACTTCAGCCGGATGCGGTCATCTTCAGCGACGTGGGGCCCGACATCCGCTGGGTGGGCAACGAGCGCGGCTACGCCAACGACACCTGCTGGGAGACCTACGACCCGGTGGGCGCCGACGGGGGGCCCGCCGCGCCCGGCAACGTGCGCGAGCGCGAGAGCCCTGCCGGAACGCGGAACGGCTCGCGCTGGCTGCCGCCCGAGTGCGACGTCTCCATCCGCCCCGGCTGGTTCTGGCACGAGCGCGAAGACGCGCGCGTCAAGCAGCCGGGCCAATTGATGGATCTGTACTATCGTTCCGTGGGTCGCGGCGCCAACCTGCTGCTCAATGTCCCGCCCGACCGCCGCGGCCTGCTTCACGAAAACGATGTCGCGTCGTTGCGCGGCTTCGGCGGGCTGGTGCGCGGCACGTTCCAGGAGAACCTGGCGGCCGGGGCGAAGATCCAGGCCTCGAACGTGCGCGGCAAGGACTACGGAGCGCAGAACCTTCTTGAGCGCGACCGCTACTGGAGTACCGACGATGCGGTAACGACTCCCGAAGCCGTGGTCTCGCCGGACCGGGAAATCACCTTCAATGTAGTCCGCCTGCGCGAGCACATCCAGTTGGGCCAGCGCGTAGACGCCTGCGAGCTGGATTGCTGGAAGGGAGGCGCGTGGCAGACATTCGCCAAAGCGACCAGCATCGGCGCCTGCCGGCTGATCCGGCTGGACGAAGACGTCACCACGAATCGAGTCCGCCTGCGCGTTACCCAGGCAGCCGCCTGTCCGGCCCTCTGCAGTTTCGGCTTGTTTCGGGCGGTGACCTAACGCTTCCCGAAGAACGCTTCGTCGAGTTCGCGGGTGATGTCGTCCGATAACGGCTTCAGCGACCCCATGGAGCGACAGTTGATGATGGCCTCGGCGGTCGACTCCAGCACCTCCAGGCGGTCGAACGCCTCCAGCACGTCGCCGCCCGTCACCAGCACTCCATCGTTGTCCAGCAGGACCGCCGGTTGCTGCGGCGAAATCATGTCCGCCAGTTCCGCTACGGCTTCGAATTGCAGACCGAAGGGCGCCCGTCCAACGTGCCGCATGACGATGTAGCTTTCCGGAATGGTGCGCGTGTCCAGCGGCGCGCCGGTCACGCTGAAAGCCGAGGCGTTCACCGGGTAGGCGTTGATGATCGCTCCGATTCCCGGATGCCGCCGATAGATGGCTTCATGCAGCCCCGCCGCGCGGCTGGGCGTTTTGCCCGCCTCGCACCTGCCGTCAGAAGCCAATACGAGATCCCCGGCGCTGAGCGTGCCGCGGTCCATCTGATAGGGCGTGATCAGGAACTCCTCTGCGCTCACCCGCGCGGAGTAGGTACCCTGGGTGCTGATGAAAAGACGCTGCCGGTACGCGCGCTGCACGAATTCGGCGAGGCGCCGGCGCACCTCGTTCTCCTGGCTCGACGGCGCTGCGGGCGTGAATACGGCAGGGGCTCCCGGTCTGCGGCGCTCGCACTCAATCTCGTCCTCGGCCAAGGTGCGGACTTCGCCCACCTGGCGCGCTTTGAGGATGATCTTGGCGACGAATTCCAGCGTCTCGAAGCGGCGGAACGCCTCCTGCAGCGTCGCGCCCGCGGTCACCACGCCGTGGTTTTCGAGAATGACGCAATCAAAACCTTGCGCGAATGTTCCGGCCACCGAATGGCCCAGGGACGCGCTTCCGGGCAGTTCGTAGGGCGCGAAACCCACCTCACCGCACACGCGCAGCGCCTGGTGGAACAGTCGCGTGTTCGGCCTGCTGTGCACCAGGCTGAAGGCCACCAGCGCCACCGGATGGGCGTGCACGATGCCGCGCAGTTCGTGCCTGCGGCGGTGAATCTCCTGGTGCAGCGGCAGCTCCGACGAGGGCTTCCGTTGCCCTTCGATCTCTCCGCCGGCGCGGACACAAACGATGTCGTCGCGCCGCAGCGCGCCCTTGTCCACTCGCGCGGGCGTGATCCAGACGTCGCCGTTGGGTTCGCGGATCGACAGGTTGCCGCCCGAGGTGGTGGTCATGCGATAGCGATAGATCCGCTCCATTGCCTGGAGAATCTCGTCGCGGGGATGCAGATACGAATGCGGAGAAGTCATCTTATTGTCGCTGGATATAGACTACATGGGTCTGTGTGAACTCGTAAAGCCCGTGTTTGCCGTCGGCGCCGCCGATGCCGCTCTTGCGCCATCCGGCGTGGAAGCCCTGCATAGCCTCGAAATTTTCGCGGTTGATGTAGGTCTCGCCGAAGTGGATTTCCTGGCAGGCCTTCAACGCCACGTTGAGGTCGCGCGTGTAGATCGAGGACGTCAGGCCGTAATCGGAATCGTTGGCGAAGGCGATGGCCTCATCCAGGTCGTAGAACGTCACCACCGGCACCACCGGGCCGAAAACCTCGCGGCGAACGATCTCCATATCCTGGCGGCAGCCCGTCAGGACGGTGGGCTCGTAGTAGTAGCCGCCCTCGCCCGCACCGCGCGCTCCGCCAGTAGCCACCGCGGCGCCGGCCACAACCGCGCCGCGCACCAGGGCGTCCACCTTGCGGAAGCCGGCTTCGTTGATCAGCGGGCCGTACTCCACCGTGGCGTCGGCCAGCGGGTCGCCGAAGCGCGTGCTCTTCATTGCCGCCGTCAGCTTGTCGGTGAACTCCGCGGCGACGTTGCGCTGCACGTACACGCGCTCGGCGCAGTTGCACACCTGTCCGCTGTTGATGACCCGCGACGCCTTCACCGCCTTCACCGCCAGGTCGAGATCGGCGTCTCCCATCACGATGGCGGGCGCTTTCCCGCCCAGCTCCAGGTTGACCTTGGTGACGTTGGGAGCGGCTGCCGTCATGATCGCCGAGCCGGTCTCGACACTTCCCGTAAAGCTGATCATGCCGATGCGCCTGGACGACGCCAGCATCCTGCCGGCCGCGGCGCCGCGCCCGTGGACCATGTTGATCACGCCCGCGGGAAGGCCGGTTCCTTCCAGCAGCTCGCAGAACTTCACCGCGTTGTGGGGCGTCTCTTCGCTCGGCTTGATGACGATAGTGTTGCCGGTGACCAGCGCCGGCCCCGCCTTGCGCGCAATCAGAAAGAACGGAAAATTCCACGGCAGAATGCCGCCGATCACCCCGACGGGCTGGCGAAACAGGAAGATGGTTTCGCCGGGCCGGTCGCTCTCCAGTATTTCGCCCTCGATGCGCCGGGCCCACTCGGCCATGTAATCCAGGTAATCGGCCGTGAACGCTACCTCGACGCGCGCCAGGTCGAGAATCTTGCCCTGCTCTTCGGTGATCACGCGCGCCAGCGCTTCCACGTGGTCGCGGATCCTGGCGGCGATGGCGCGCAGCACGCGGGCGCGCTCGATGGCCGGCCGCCGCGCCCACTCCTTCTGCGCCTTTTCAGCGGCGATCACCGCCTGGTCCACATCGGCCGCGGTGCTGTCGGGCACGGCGCAGATTTCGCGGCCGGTCGCCGGATTCAACACCGCAATCCGATCTTTGCCGGACGATGGCGTGAAGCTCCCGTTGACGAAGTTCTGATACTCCTTCATGGTTGTTTGGCGATCTCCACGGCGAAAGCGTACGTCGGGCCCAGCATGTTCGAGCGGAACACCACCCACTTCTCATCGGGCGAGAAACTGACGTTGGGCTCCAGCCGGTAGTTGTGCCTGGACATGTTCACGAGCCGCTCGGCGTGGAACACTCCCGGGGTGACGAAACTCTGGTCCTCGACGCCGCGGTTGGGAATCAGCTCGGCGCGGAACAGGTAGATCCACTTGCCGTCCTTGGCGCGGGCCACCTGTCCTTCGTCGCCGCCGTCGCCGCAGAACAGTTTGGCGTCGCGCGTCACGTTGAAGTGAATCGACCACTCGTCGCGCGCCAGGTGATACCAGGTCCGCGCGCCGGTCTCGACGTTGTAGCCCGCCACCCAAAAATCCTCGCCGCGCGGCGTCTGCAGGTCGTACCAGATGCTCTTGCCGTCGGGACTCCAGAATTCGTGGCCGAATATCTCCATGGCCATGGTGCGGGTATGGACCTTGGTGATACGCGTGCCGTCGGTGCGGATGGTCCAGATGCGCTCCACCTTGTGCCACGGCCCTTCGTGGCAGAACATCAGCAGCGTCGGATCGGTCGGCGAGAACAACAGGTGATTGAGCCAGTCGGTGCTCTTGAGGAGGGTTTTCACCTCGCCGGTCCCGGTGTTGATGGTGAACATCTGCATGGGCAGATGCGCCGCCAGGCGCTGCTCCATCATCTGGCCTTTGTTGAGCGGCTGCAGAAGCGTGTGCTGCTGGGGTTCCTGTGGCGGCTGCGACCGGGTCTGGCTATAATCCAGCCCTTCGCCTTCGATGGAGGTACCCGCCAGCAGCGTCTCGTCCGCGTTGACGGTGCTCACCGTCCCGCGCGGCGGCAGCTTGCCGATCTCGCGCGAGTCGCCGCTATCGACATTGGTGGACCAGGCGGCGCCATCCTTTATGTAATACAAGTTCTGCGTTTTGTGTCCCATTTCGATGACGCGCGCGCGCCCCTTCACCACCTGCCGCGCCGCGAGCGTCTTGAGATCCAGCACCGAGATGCCCTCGGGCGTCGTGTAGATCATCTCCTTGCCGTCGGCTGTATATCCGTGCTGGTTGAAATACAGGCTGGCACTGTCCGGCTCGCCGGTGAGCCGGATGATGCGGTGCCCGGTATCGGGATCGATCCAGGATTTGGGCAGGTCTGCGCCGGCCAGCGGGAGCAGTACGGCCATCAGACAGACAACGATCCGCATCCCTCTATCTTGCACCAGCCGGCGCGTCCCCGGCGAACCATGTGACATAATTGCGGCTTGAGGGGCCTTCTTCTCTTCGCTCTCCTGTTGCTTGGCCGCGTGGCAGCCGCGCAGTCCACAGCCGAGCAACTCGCCCAGCAAGACCCCGCGCTGGCGCTCGAACGCCTGCCGCTTCTTAAGAGTGATATCGAGCGCGACCGCGTGCTCCGGGTGGGATTTTCGGCCGCACTGGCCCGCCCGTCCGAAGTAGCCCGCGGCTACCTCCCTCTGGTCATCGATCGGCCATGGCTGAGCGAAGTTGACTTCCGCGGCGCGTGCGCGCTGGCCAGAGCTATCGACCGGGAAGCGCCGGACACCGCGGAAAAGCTGGTGGAGAAGCCGGGCCTGCACAATCCCGCGCTGGCGCTCCGCGAAACCGGCCAGTACCTGCCGCTCGCCGCCGGGCGCCGCCTGTTCGCAGCCTTCGTCCTGACCGCTCCCGACGAAGCCATGGCGCTGGCGTCGGGCACCACGAGGTCGGCCCGCGCGGTGCACGAGCTGCTTCTGGCGGCCGGGTCCCCCCAACTCGCTTTGCTCGCCCGCCTGTCGCAGGACTCTGCCATCGACCTGCCGCGCCGCAGCCGTGTCGCCATGCTCTCTGGCCGCATCGCTCGCGGCGATCTGTCGCTCGAGGCGGCGTTGCGCATCGCCGCCGGCACCCCGCAGTTTTTCGCCGCCATGGTGGATATGCGCGCCGCCGCTTCGGGTCTCGAAGCCGCCGCTATTGACCGCGTGCTCGAGAGAGAATCGCTCCTGTTGTGCCTCGCCGTGCGGGAATCCGGCGCGAAGGCCCTGGCCGGCGATGTGGCCCGCTTTCGCGCGCGCGATCTCTACCTGGTGCTCGCCTTCGGGCGCGCCGAGGCCGCCGAACCGGTCTTCGCCACGGTGTTCGACCGCCTGCTGCTGCCCAAGCTGCGGTCGGAAACGCCAGCGGGAGCCTCGCTCCTCAGCCTGCTCGATCGAACGAACAACTGGGAGCTGAGGGACTTCGCCGCGGCGGCCGTCGACGCGCACCGGCTCGACGCTTTTCTCTCCATCACCGGCCCCGGCGTGATGGGGCAACTGGCCGGCGGCATCGATCGATCGGACGACCCTCTCCGCGAAGCCGTCCGCCTCGCCGAGATCATCGACGCTACCACCAGCAAGCCGCTGCTCCAGCAGATGGCCGCCATCGTCCCCACCGAGTTCGCGCGCTGCCGGAAAGGCGGCGACCAGCGCGGCGAGTTGCTCTACCGGCTGCTGGCCGCGCGCCTGCTCGAAACCCCGGCGGCCGGCGACGCGCTGCGCGAAATCGGTTCCGCCTCCCTGCCGCTGCTGACCTCCTCCGGCAGGCTCGACACTTCGGCGCTGTTCGGCCAGGCAAACGACTGCATCGAGCGCTGGTTCTTCTATGACGACGATGACGGCGTGGAATCGTTTGCGTCGTTCCGCGCGAGTTACGCAGGCGACCCCGCCTGGGAGATGGAGGATCGCGGCGATTACCTGCACCTCACCGGCTGCGGCCCGGACGGCCGGCGCATCGAGATCTTCGCCAACGTGCCCGTCGATGCACGCCTGCCGAAGAACCGGGCCCTGCAGGGTGAAGCGCGGCGCCGCCAGCAGGCCATCCAGGCCGCTCTGGACGCGCGCGGCCTGGTGCCTACTGTGGTGGTTCATCGCGGTCACAGCTTCTGGCTGGAAAAGACGCTGACGTACATTGATGCGGGGGCGCGCCTGGTGGTCATGGGAAGTTGCGACGGTGCGAGCCAGATTCACGCCGTGCTGGCGGCTTCGCACGACGCCCAGATCATTGCCACGCGCGGCATCGGCGAAACCACGATCAACGACGCCATCCTGAGGAGTGTGAACGACCGCATCCTCACCGGCGATCCCGTGATCGAATGGGCGGGTTTCTGGGAGACCCAGAAGGCGCGCCTCGGAAAACTCGCGTTGTTCCGCGGTTACGTGGCTCCCGGCCAGGACCCCGGCTCGGCGTTTCTGCGGGCTTATTACCTGTCAGCAGATGCGCGGTAGCTGGTCCCCGGCCAGCATATCCACGATGCGCGTGGTGCCGAACGGCGTTTTCAGCGTCACCAGCCCGGTGTGCGACGCCGTCACCGTTCCGATTATCGATGCCTGCGCGCCCAAAGGATGCCGCCGCATGGCTGCCAGCACTGTTTCCGCGTCCTCCGCCGCCACGATGGCCACCAACTTGCCCTCGTTGGCCACATACAGCGGATCGAGGCCCAGCATCTCACAGGCCCCGCGCACTTCCTCGCGCACGGGAATGGCGGCCTCTTCCAGGGCCATGCCCACGCCTGACTGAGCGGCGATCTCATTCAGCGTGCTGCTCACTCCGCCGCGCGTGGGATCGCGCATGGCGCGGATCCGCGACGAGGCAGCCAGCATGTCGCGCACCAGCGTGTGGAGCGGCGCCGAATCGCTTTCGATCGCCGTATCGAACGCGATGCCCTCGCGCTGCGACAAAATCGCGATGCCGTGATCGCCGATGGTGCCCGAGAGCAACACCTTGTCCCCGGGCCGCGCATTCGCCGCCGAAAGGTTCAGCCCCGGCGGCACGAGCCCGATCCCGGTGGTATTGATGAAGATGCCGTCGCCGCTGCCCTTCTCCACCACCTTGGTGTCGCCGGTGACGATCTCCACGCCCGCCGCTTCGGCCGCGCGGCCCATGGATTCCGCCACGCGCCGCAGAACGGCGGTCTCCAGGCCTTCTTCCAGAATGAACGCGGCGCTCAGGTAGAGCGGCTCGGCGCCGCACATCGCCAGGTCGTTGATGGTGCCGTGCACCGCCAGCGACCCGATGTCGCCTCCGCGGAAGAAGAGCGGTTTCACCACGAACGAATCGGTGGTGAAGGCCAGTCGCGCGCCGCCGGCTTCGATCACCGCCTGGTCGTCCAGGCGCCCCAGCACCGGGCTGCGGAACACCGGCAGGAAGATGTCGCGGAGCAGTTCGGCGCTCAGTTTGCCGCCGGAGCCGTGGCCCAGCAGGATGCGGTCTTTGGCGGGCAGCGGCACAGGGCAGATGATCGTCAGGCCTTCCATGTTCAGCGGGTCGCGGCGGCCTCATGCCGCCGGTACAGATAATACGCCGCGCAGGCGCCTTCGCTCGAAACCATGGGCGCGCCCAGGGGCATTTCGGGCGTGCAGCGCGTGCCGAAGGCCGTGCAATCCGCTGGCTTGGCCAGCCCTTGCAGCACCAGCGGCGCGATGCACTCGGCCGGTTCGGCGGCTTCCTGCGATTCGACGCCGAAGACCTTCTCGGCGTCGAACGCGGCATACTCCGGGCGCAAGCGGTAACCGGAGCCCGGAATTTCGCCGATGCCGCGCCACTTGCGATCGGCCACTTCGAACACCTCGAACATGCGCCGCCGCGCGGCCTTGTTGCCCGCGCGCGTCACGCTGCGAACATATTGGTTTTCCACTTCGGCGCGGCCTTCTTCAAGCTGTTTCACCAGCATCAGGATGGCCTCCAGCAGGTCGAGCGGCTCGAAACCGCCCACCACAAACGGCACGTGGAATTGCGCGGCCAGTTCCTCATATTCCGTGTAGCCCATCACGGTGCAGACGTGCCCGGGAGCGATGAAGCCCTGCACGCGGTTCGACCTCGATCCCAACAGCAGCCGGATCGCCGGCGGAACCAGCACGTGCGAAACCAGCAGGGAAAAATTCCGCAGCCCTTCGCGCTTCGCCTGCCACACCGTCATAGCATTGGCCGGGGCGGTAGTCTCGAAGCCCACGGCGAAGAACACCACGCGCCGGTCCGGGTTTTCGCGCGCCACGCGCAGCGCGTCCATGGGCGAGTAGGCGATGCGCACGTCGCCGCCCGCCGCCTTGACGCGGAAGAGGTCGCTCTCCGAGCCGGGCACGCGCAGCATGTCGCCGTAGGAAACCAGCGTGACGCCCGGCATGGACGCGATGGCCACCGCCTTGTTGATGATTTCGAGCGGCGTCACACACACCGGGCATCCCGGGCCGTGCACCAGCTCGACCTCTTTGGGCAGCAGTTCGTCGATGCCGTACTTCATGAGGGTGTGGGTCTGCCCGCCGCAGATCTCCATCACCACCCAAGGGCGCGTGGCGCGCTTGTGGATTTCGGCTACCACCCGGCGGGCCAGCTTGGGGTCGCGGTACTCGTCGAGGAACTTCATGTCTCCTCCTCGAGCAGGCCCATCTGTTCCAGCAGCTCGTAAGTGCGGTGGGCTTCTTCGGCATCGACCTTGCTGATGGCGAAGCCCACGTGCACCATGACGTAGTCGCCCGTTTGGGCCTCCGGCACATAATCGAGGTAGGCGTCGCGCGTCACTCCGCCGAACTGCACGCGGCCTATACGGATACCGTCAATGGTTTTCTCTTCGAGGATCTTCCCGGGGATCGCCAGACACATGGCCCCCTCCCTGAAGCTGGATTCTAGCAGGTTGCGGGGGATGGGGCGGGGCGGCTCGGTTGCCGCACCGGTTGCGGCTGGCGTAGTATCACGAGAGATATGAAGCTACTGACGGCACTGTTGCTTCTCACCGCCGCTTTGTCGGCGCAGACGCCGGCCACTACCTTCAAATTCGATCTCAGCACGATGAAGGAGACCTACACCGATGAGCGCGGCTACGGCTTTGAGCCGGGCAGCGGCCCGCCGTTATACTTCTCGGTCAAAGTGCCGGAAGAAGGCAACTACCGGCTCACGGTAACGCTCGGCGACCGCGATGCCGAGGCCGTCACCACGGTGAAAGCCGAACTGCGGCGGCTGATGGTCGAGCCGGTCCACACTGCGGCCGGCAAGTTCGAAACGCGCAGCTTCATTGTCAATGTGCGGCGCCCGCAGATCCGCGGCGATGGCGACGTGCGGCTCAAGCCCCGCGAGAAGGAATCGGAGGCCTGGGCCTGGGACGACCGCATCACTCTGGAGTTCATCGGCACGCATCCCGCGGTATCCAAGGTCGAAATCGAGAAGGCGGACGAATTGCCCACCATCTACATCGCCGGCGACTCCACCTCCACCGACCAGCCGCTCGAGCCGTTCAACAGTTGGGGGCAGATGCTGACGCGCTTCTTCGCGCCGGAAATCGCCATCGCCAACCACGGCGAATCGGGAGAGTCGCTGCGCGGCTTCATCGGCGAGAACCGCCTGGCCAAGGTGATGAGCGTGATTCGGCCCGGCGACTACCTGTTCATCCAGATGGGCCACAACGACCAGAAGGAAAGAGGCGAGGGCGTCGGCGCTTTCACCACCTACAGGGCCGACCTGAAGCGTTTTATCGCCGAAGCGCGGCAGCACGGGGCCACACCGGTGCTGATCACCTCCATGAACCGCCTGACCTTCGACGACATCGGGAAGATCACCAACAGCCTGGGCGACTATCCCGAGGCGGTGCGCCAGACCGCGCGCGAGGAAAACGTGGCGCTCATCGACCTGAACGCCATGAGCCAGCCGCTGTACGAAGCATTCGGACCCACCGACGCGCACAAGCTCTTCGCCGGCAGCGACACCACGCATCACTCCGATTACGGCAGCTATGAGTTTGCCCGGTGCGTCGTCGAGGGCATCCGCCGGAACAATTTGCCGATCGCGAAGTACCTCGCCGACGTGCCGCCATTTGACCCGGCGCATCCTGACCCGTTCGACCAGTTCGACGTCCCGGCCGAGCCGCGGCGCTCCGCGCAGCGTCCCTATGGCGATACCGCTCCCGCGCAGATTCCCACGCTCTACGTGATCGGCGATTCCACCGCCAACAACGTCGACCATCGCGGCTGGGCGGACCCCTTCGGCGCCTACTTCGATAGCGCGCGCATTAACGTGGTGAACCGCGCGCGCGCCGGACGCAGCAGCCGCACCTTCTTCACCGAAGGCCTCTGGGACCAGGTGCTCGACGCGTTGAAGCCCGGCGACTTCGTGCTGATCCAGTTCGGCCACAACGATGGCGGCCCGCCCGACAAAGACCGCGCCCGCGGTTCGCTCGCCGGCACGGGCGACGAGTCGCAGGAATTCACCATGCCCGATGGCAAGCGTGAAACCGTTCACACCTTTGGCTGGTACATGCGGAAGTTCATCAGCGGCGCGAGGGCTAAAGGCGCCACCCCTGTGGTGCTCTCGCCCACCGTGCGCAACATCTGGATCGGCGCCGCCGTCGAGCGCGGGTTCGGCAACTACGCCAAATGGTCGGGCGAGATCGCCCGCGTTGAGAGAGTGACCTTCCTGGACGTCACCAACGCAATCGCCGACGCTTACGAAAAGATGGGCCCCGAGAAGGTGAAGGAACTGTTCCCGCAGGACGACACCCACACCAGTACCGAGGGCGCCGACCTGAACGCTTCACTCGTGGTATCGACCATCAAGGGCCTGCGCGATTCCCCCCTGGCTGCGCTTCTGTCTGCCAAGGGCGCGGCCGTGGCGCCGTATCCCATCCCGCTGAACCTCACCGATCTGCACCTTCCCGAGCCCAAGGACCCCAACTTGCCGACCCTGTTCCTGATCGGCGATTCCACCGTGCGCAACGGCCGCGGCGACGGCGCCAACGGCCAGTGGGGTTGGGGCGAGCCCATCGTGGACCGCTTCGACACGGAGAAGATCAACGTCGTGAACCGCGCCGTCGGCGGCTTGAGCAGCCGCACTTTCCTGACCCTCGGTTACTGGGGCCGTGTCCTTGCCATGATGAAGCCCGGCGATTTCGTCATGATGCAGTTCGGGCACAACGACGGCGGCCCGCTGGACGACCTGGCGCGCGCGCGCGGCAGCCTGCCCGGCGTGGGCGACGAGGCGCGCGAAGTCGACAACCCCATCACCCAACAGCACGAGGTAGTCCACACCTATGGCTGGTACCTGAAGCGTTTCATCGCCGACGCGCGGGCCAAGGGCGCCACGCCCATCGTGTGTTCCCTGATTCCGCGCAAGATCTGGAAAGACGGCAAGATCGAGCGCAACTCCGACACCTACCGGAAGTGGGCCGCCGAAGTGGCCGGGTCCGAAAAGGCGCCATTCGTGGATCTCAACGAGATCATCGCCAGTCGCTACGACGAGCTGGGTCCTGAGAAGGTGGAGCCCCTTTTCGCCGACCCTCACACCCACACCAGCCGCGCCGGCGCCGAGCTGAACGCCGAGTGCGTGATCGCGGGATTGAAAGCGCTCAAGCCGGACCCGCTGGCCGCGTACTTCTCAAGGTAGTGGCCGGGCATGCCCGGC
>Ga0335081_10014194_pt1 | contig 12887 bp, 12 predicted proteins | sample Lox_Sample_35_FD_206713 | JGI IMG/M metagenome (GOLD analysis project Ga0335081, IMG submission 206713) | Soil microbial communities from Loxahatchee National Wildlife Refuge, Florida, United States - Lox_Sample_3.5 | ecosystem: Environmental > Terrestrial > Soil > Wetlands | place: USA...
CGGTGGCCGAATACTGCGGCGCGGTGCGCGCATCGAGCTGCTTGGTGACGGTTTGGCCGGCCACCGAGATCTGGCAGAGGCCCACCTTCGGAGCAGTGGCGCGCAGCCTCCAACTGATTTCGCGGGCGGCGGGGATGTGCACGGGCGGGGCGTCCACTTCGATCCACGGGGGAGTCTGCAACCCGACGGGTGGAAGAGGATCGCCCGCACCGCGGAGACGCACGGTGAGCACGGCATCGGCGCCCGTTTGCAGCGGCGTGCGGGCAAAGAATTCGTTCCCTTGAAATGCGGCCAGCGCGAGCAGGGGAGCTGCGGCCGCAAGCGGCGGGAGCACACGCGCCAGCAGAAGGCCGTTGATGCGCAGGGTCCGCAGCAGCGTGGCGAAGGCCAACGCGGGCTCCTCGCCGAAGAGGCGCAATTCCAGGACGCAGCCCCACAGTCTCCGGCGCAGGTCGCGGATGGCGGCGCGGTTGGCGAACAGCCGGAACGACAGCGCCAGCACCATACCGGCGATCAGGCCGAAGAGGGCGGCGGCGCCCATGGGATCGCGCCCCGACAGGGGCTCGAGCGCCGCGCGAACGAGAGGCCGAAGCATGACCCGACGGTTACTCCAGGTACCCCAAGCCCTTCAACCTCTCGAGCAATTCTTCCTTGGTGCCGGCGTCTTCCAGGCGCGCGAGTTCCTTCTCCATCACGTGCAGCACAAATTCCCGCGGCGACGAGTATCCCGCGGCGGCCGCGACTCGCTCGATCCGGGTCCAGAGCGGCTTCTCGAATTTCACGGTTGGTTGAAACATACGTTGCCCTCAGTACAACTTCCTTCCCGAGCCGGCGGGCGGCAGACCGAACAGCGTGGGGATCGATGCGGACAGGTCCTTCAGGTCCGGATCCTCGAGGCGGCTGGAGCGCGTTTCGAGCAGCACACCGGGCACGGCGTGCGGATCTATGCAATGATCGCCGATCCATTCGTCACGATTTTCCTCCACCACGGCCGGGCCAATGGATCCCAGGGCGCCGTCCCACGAGGCGCGGTAGCCCGCGGCAAATCCGACAACCAGGTCGGGCGCATATTGGATGTCGCCGTCGAATTGGGGATGCGGCGCCCACATGGAGGCCACCACGGGCCGTCCGGTTTCGGGATCGCGAAAGGCGGACAACCGCCCGGCGATCTGCCGGGCGACCTCCGGTGCGTCGCTTCGGGCTACCGATCCGTGCTGTTCGCGGCCCTGCAGATTCAGGTAGAGGGAGTTCAGGCCGAGCGAGTAGGCGCGCGTCAGCGGCCAATCGACATTCGACACGAGATCGTGGCGGTCACGGGTGAGCGGCTGCCGCAGACGGAGGAAGCCTTCGGCGAGCAGCCACGCATTCAGGTCCACGGCGCGATTGAAGCTCGCGAAGCCGTGGTCGGACATCACGATCAGGGTGGCGCCGGCGGCGTGAGCGCGCACCCAGCCCACGGTGTCGTCCACGGTGCGGTAGGTGTCGAGCAGATCCTGGCCGAATCTGCCCCAGAGCATGTGGGAGTCCTGATCGACCGCGAAGAAGTGGAAGAAGAGCAGGCCGCCGTGAAAGTGCATGACTGCCTGGCGGAGAAGCGCCAGGTGTTCCCGCGCGACCATGCGGCTCTGTGCAAGGTATTCCTGTCGGTCGAAGACATGCTGGCGGAGGGCGGCGGTGTCCTGCGGCATCCCTTGGGTGTAGTAGAGGCCTGCGGATTCGGCCAGGCTTCGACTATACGAGGCCGGCGCCGATATCCGGATCTCGGGCCGGCGCGGATCGACGTTCACCGGCGAGACATAGACCTCGAAGCCGGGGACGAGTTGCCGAGCGTAGACGCGAAACATGCCATGGGCGGATGTCCAGCCGGCGATCAAGGGGAATTCGACCTCGATCCAATCGGACCATTCCCCTTGCTGCAGTACAAAGGGCTGGCCGGCGACGGTGAAGCGGGCGACCGGGGCCGTGGCATCCAGATCGACTCGCAGATCGACAGTGGCGAACGCTCCGTCGCGGCGGTACGGATTGGGAGGGCCGGGAATGGGCAGCAGGGCGCGGCCGTCGTGGATGCGCGTGGAGACGATTCGTCCGCCGGGCACGTCGTGGGTCGTTTCGGCCGGGTCGTCGGTGAAGAAGGAAAAAGTTCCGAAGGTGCCTTCCATGTCGGGAACGCCCATGCCGGAGAGGAACTCGCCGCCCGAATCGAGCGGTGGATAGTCCATCGGCATGCGAAGGATCGTGACCGGGATGCCGCGTGCGGTGAGGGAGTCCCAGAAAGGGCGCCCGTGGCGGAAGGTGCGGATTTGCGGGGAGGAGAGCGGGATTTGAAACGCCCCCAGCGGCAGCACGCGGCGCAGCGGCAGAGTCTCGCCCATCGACGAGAACGGAAGCAAGGTGCGGGGATCGCGGTGGACGAAATCGTAGATGCCGTGCGACGTGGGGTCGCTGCCGGTGAGGAAGGTGGCCCAGGCCACGGGGCTCTGCGGAGGCATGGTGGTGCCAAGACGCTTGAACTCGCCTTCGCGCCGGAGGCGGTCGAGATTCGGGAGGGCGGCCCAATGAGCTTCGAGGAATGCGGGATCCATGCCATCGATACCCAGGACGATGACGGACGGAAGGTTGGCCGTGGGAGGATGGCCGCATGAAGTGAACGCGGCCAAGAGAAGGAGGCAGGACATCGCGGCGCACTTGCGGACCGAGTTCAGCAGTTGGGAATTGGCGGCGAAAGGCGTCCCGATGAGTCGGGACGCGGCAGGCAGGAGTGCCTGCGTCACAGCATCGGAAAGGCGGTTTTCGTGCATTTCGGTGGCCCGACAGGGCTCGTTCGAAGGCGATTTCATTTTCCCAGAAGCGACGCGGGATTGGCCGGGAGGCCATCCGGGCGCGAGTAAACCTTTTGGCGGGGAACTCGTCTACAACGGGTGAATGGAGCCGAGTGCCGCCTGCCCGCGGATGGTCGCCGCGGCCGACATGGAGAACCCGGGGGTTCAGGACTTCGATGCCGTTGTGCGCCTCTACTGGCCGCGGATCTTCCGGTTCACGCTGGCGTCGTCGCGCGACCGGGACGCGGCCGAAACTCTCACACAGGAATGTTTCCTCAGGGCTTACCGCGGCCGCGAGCGGTTTCGGGGAGATTCGAGCCTCCAGACCTGGCTGATGCAGATTGCCATCAACCTGGTGCGCGACTATGCGCGGCGCCGGCGGCTGCAGTTCTGGAGGCGAGCGGAACTGGCGGATGCGGACCTGCGGGCCGACTGGATCCCGGATGGTGAGCTTTCGCCCGAGGCGCGAGCGCTGGTGAAGGAGCGGGTCTCGGCCGTGTGGTTGGCGGTCAAGAAGTTGTCCGAGAGGCAGCGCACCGTATTTCTGCTGCGCTTCGTGGAGGAGATGGCGTTGTTCGAAATCGCGGAGGCGACGGGAACGAGGATCGGAACGGTGAAGGCGCACCTGTTCCGGGCATTGCAGTCGATCCGGGAACAGGTTGGGGAGAAGATATGAACGGGCATCTGTCATCGGAACAGATCTCCCGATGGGCTATGGGAGAGCGCGGCGCGGCGGAGGCAGAGCATGTTGGCGCGTGTGCGGAATGCGGCGCCAAGGTGGCGCGAATCGAGACGGTGCTGGCGCATTTCGGCGGCGCGGTGCGAGATTGGAGCAGCGGATGGGCGAGCGGGCAGGAGGCGCTGCTGCTACGCGGAGCGACTCGCGAGCCGGCGCGCTGGCTGCTGGCGGCTGCCGCGATTGTGACTCTGGTGTTGGTCCCGGTGTACTGGGACGCCAGGCAGCGGAAGAGGGCCGAAGAGGTGGCGGCGGATGCGGTGCTGATGGAGCGCGTGGATCGAGCCGTTTCGCGCACGGTACCTGAGACGATGGAGCCGCTGATCGAACTGGTAAGTTACGAACCTGGGATTGCGGAGAAAAGTGAGGAAAAGCGATGATTCGACGATTTTGGGGATGGGGGCTTCTGGTGATCGTTACGGGCGCGAGGGCGCAGGAGCCGCTTCTGGATTCCCTCAAAGACCCGAACACGGCGTGGCTGAAGGGAATTCCGGCGCCGGCATGGCCGTTTCCCGAAGGGCAGCAGTTCCACGGGGCGCTGAAAGACTTGAGCGGGTCGCCTCTGCTCAGGAGTCCCAACCAAAAGGGCAAGTGGTGGAGCAATCCGCAGACGGCGGAGGCGCTGGGCTTGACATCGGACCAGGTCAAGAAGATGGATGACATCTTCCAACAGCATCGGCTCAAGCTGATCGACTTGAATGCGGCCTTGGAGAAGGAGGAGGCGATTCTGGAACCGCTGGTGAGCGCGGAGCCGCCGGACGATAACAAGGTGCTGGCGCAGATCGACCGTGTGGCGCAGGCTCGCGCGGAGCTGGAAAAGGCCAATTCGCGGCTGCTCTGGTCGATCCGGCGGGTGTTGACACCGGAGCAGTGGAAGAAGCTGCAGGCGTACCCGGCGAAGCCGCGGAAAATTTAGGACGGCAGCCTCGAAAACCCATTTGCGGGGACAGGAGTTCGGGGCGACCAAAAGCGTCGGCATGAGTGCCAACGCGGCAGGCGGGAGTGCCTGCTGCACATCCGCGGGATATTGGTATGATTTGCTCTGAATGCGAAAACTCCTCATTCCTTTCGGCCTTACCTTCCTCATCCTCCAGGCCCAGCCGGCCAACCAGTTCAGCCTGACGATCGACAACATCATGCGCGGCTCGGGGCTGGTGGGCTTCGAACCTTCGCAAGTTCGCTGGTCCGGTGACAGCCGGCAGATTTACTTTCAGTGGAAGCAGGCCACCGACCGGGAGGAAGCGCCCTTCGACACTTACGTTGTGGGCATCGACGGTTCCGCCCCGCGAAAGCTGTCGGACGAGGAGGCCAAACTGGCGCCTCCGGCGTTTGGGGACATCAGCAGGGACAAGCGGCTCATCACGTACACGCGCGACGGAGATCTTTTCGTTTACGACAACAGCACCAGCAAGACCCAGCAGCTTACCAAGACCACGGATGCCGAACTGAATCCGCACTTTCTTGCCGACGGCAAGCGGATTTCCTTCACACGAGCCAACAACCTGTACGTGATGTCGCTGGATACAGGGTCGCTGGTGCAGATGACCGACGTGCGCACCGCCGCGCCGCCGGCCCCGGCAGGCGCCGCAGTAGCGGGAGCGGGCGGCTTTGGACAGGGACAGGGCCAAGGTCGTGGAGGAAGAGGCGGCGGAGGCGCCGCGCCCCCGGCCGCTACCGGCGAACCGGTTAAAGGTACGGACAGCCAGGAATATCTCAAGAAAGAGCAGAAGGAACTGTTGGCGACCATTCGCGAACGCGCGGCGATGCGCGAAGAAGCGGAGGCGCGGCGCAAGAAGGACAATCCGCGCAAGCCCTTCACCTTGCAGGCCCGCCAGAATGTAACCTCGCTGCAGCTCTCGCCCGACGAGAAGTACGTCACCGCCACCGTTTCGGAGAACCCTGGAACCGCGAAAAACACGATGGTTCCCAACTACGTCACGGAGTCAGCGTACACCGAGGACATCCCGGGGCGCTCCAACGTCGGAGATCCGCAGACGAGCACGCGCCTCGCCATCATCGATGTGGCCACCGGGGATGTGAAGTGGGCGGATCACGGCCAAAGGCTGACGCCTCCGGACGCATCCGCGCAACACATGGGAACCAACCGCGAAGGCGCGGCTCCTCCGGTCCGCCCGCCCAGCCCGCAGGAGCGCGATGTGCAGCTTGGCCAGCCGGTCTGGTCCGAAGACGGAACCAAGGCCGTGATCCTGGCGCGAGCCGCCGATAATAAAGACCGCTGGATTCTGGCGCTCGACGCAGCTACCGGGAAGACTCGCGTTCTCACCACCGACCACGACGACGCATGGGTTGCCGGACCGGGCGCCAACACGCTCGGCTGGATGAAGAACGATCGCGAAGTCTTTTTCCAGTCCGAGCGCACCGGATACGCGCATCTGTACGCCGTACCGTTCGATGGTCGCGAGCCGCGGGCGCTCACGTCGGGCAAATGGGAGGTGCTCAATGTCCGGCAGTCCCAGGACAAATCGCACTTCTATCTCACCGCGAATCGGGAGACGCCCTACGAACAGCACCTTTACGAAATGAGCGGCGACGGCGGTACACTCACTCGCCTGACCGCGGCGCCGGGCAAACATGCGGCGATCCTCTCGCCCGACGAGCGCCGCATCGCCGACGTGTATTCGTACACCAACAAGCCGCCCGAGCTGTACCTACAGGACAACAGCGCGCAGGCGCAAAGCAAGAAGCTCACCTCGTCTCCGGCGCCTGAGTTCTGGCAATACAAGTGGCTGGATGTGCCCATCGTGACGTTCACGGCGCGCGATGGCGTGAAAGTCCCGGCACGGCTCTTCAAGCCGGCAAACGCTCGCCGGGGCGGCAGGGGCGTGGTGTTCGTGCACGGCTCCGGTTACTTGCAGAACGTGGACCGCAAGTGGTCCACCTACTTCCACGAATACCTGTTCCACCACGTTCTGATGGAGCGAGGCTTCACCGTGATCGACGTGGATTACCGCGGCTCGGCCGGCTACGGACGCGATTGGCGCACGGCCGTGTACGAGCACATGGGCGGAAAGGATCTCGACGATATCGTGGATGCCGCGAAGTACCTGGCGTCGGAGCAGGGCGTGGATCCCAAGAAGATCGGCGTGTACGGCGGGAGTTACGGCGGGTTCATCACGCTGATGGCGATGTTCACCCAGCCCGATGTTTTCGCGGCGGGCGCGGCACTGCGGCCGGTTTCGGATTGGGCGCTGTACAATCACGGATACACGTCGGACATCCTCAACACTCCGCAGGCCGATCCGGAAGCGTATCGGAAGTCGTCACCAATCTACTTTGCGCAGGGTCTCAAGGGGGCGCTTTTGATTTGCCACGGGATGGTGGATACGAACGTGGAGTTTCAGGATACGGTACGGCTGGTGCAGAAGCTGATCGAGCTTCGGAAAGAGAACTGGTCGCTGGCTGTCTATCCGGTGGAGAACCACGGTTTCGTGGAACCTGCCAGCTGGGCAGACGAATACAAACGCATCCTGGCGCTTTTTGAGAAGAACCTCTGAGGCCGCCATGCGGGCTAATGCGCCACCGGGGCCTTGAGATGTAACAGTTCCTGGAGCTTGGTCTCGAACTCTCTGTTATTAAATGGTTTAGTTAACAGTGCGTGACCTCGCTCCACAACATATTTCTGCACCACCATGGTGTTGTCGTAGCCCGACATATATAACACCTTCATGTCGGGCTGCAGGGCGGTCAGACGGTCCGCCAGCATTGGTCCGCTCATTCCCGGCTGCACGACATCGGTGATCAGCAACTCCACCGGGGCGTTATGGTGTTTATACAGGGTCAGGGCATGCTCGCCGCTATCGGCGGTGATCACGGTGTACCCGGTTTTGGCCGCCATAGCGGCCACCAGTTTTCGGACCTCGGGCTCGTCATCTACGACGAGAATTGTTTTGTGCGCTCCCTCTTCAGACATGGCACCCTGATTCTAGCGGCGGATTCATGGCGCGGCAACAGAAGTGTTACGCGACTTGTGTTGGTACGCACTGGTACCGGGTTCTAGTGCGCACATCAGTCCTGCCACGAGGATGCCAATCATACTGAGAGCCGCACCCCAGTACACGGAAGCGGGCCGGTAGCGCATTTCGATGTGGTGGCGCCCGCTGCCGGCCGCTACCGCCCGCAGGATTCCCGCATACTCCTGGACGGGGATCCGTTTGCCATCGACCCAGGCGCGCCAGCCGGGAAAATACGGGTCGCCCACGACGACCCGCCCACTGCACGCGAGGTCAACGTCGATGGCCAGCGCCTCTGCGGTCCGGCTCGCCAGGTGCACGCCGTCCTCTGCGTCGCAAGCAACGTCGTGCTCTGCCCAGAGAGGCTCGGGTATGCCGGGATTTCGGTACACCTCGAGGCCAGTCCGCGATTGGAAGACCTCGACCTGACTGGAGCTGGCGGGCTTCCTGCCAACATAGAACTGCACGCCGAGCCAGCGCGGGGTCCGGTGATCCCCAAGGATGGCCAACAGGTTGGCGGGCATGGAGGCGACGTAACCCCCGAACTGCTCGATGCTGTAGAAATCGCCGAAGTTCACCGGAATAGCGTCCTCGTCGATCTGCACGCGGAACCAGCCAGGCTGGCGGTGAAGGAACTCGGCGATGTCTGCCTCATCCTCGACTGGCTTCAGCAGTGAGCCAGGTTGATTCATCCGCTGAATCGGAAGGGGCACAGTAGTGGACTCGACTAAGAACAGGGCAAGAGCGATCGCCGGAAAACCCCAGCGCCGCGGCCACCAGCGCAGTACGCCAGCGAACGCCAAGGCGACCGCGGCGATGATCCACGCGGGATGAGCAGGGGGCGCGCGATGTGCCAGCGTGAGTCCGGCGTAGATGGCGAATAGGGCAAGGGAGAATAAGATGAGCAGTGTGCCTCCGGTACGGCGGCGGAGTGCCGCTTCCAGCCCCAGCGCTGCCAGTCCGGCGAGCCCCGCCTGGCAGATGACCACGGCCATGGCCGGATACCGCGCCTTCTCCACCATCGGTACCAGCAGGTAGGCGAGCCGGTGCACCGGCGAATCGGCGCCCAGCGCCAGCAGCAGTCCCGCCAGGGCAACCGCGGACATCAGCCGCACACGGCGCGCCCGCCAACGCCGCCAGACTGCGGAGAGTGCGAGCGAGAGCGCCACGATGCCGACGAACGGATTGGCGTGAACCGACAGACCCGGAATCACCATTCCCGGAATGCTGCGCGCATGCAGGGAATACTCCGCATGAACGCTGTACGGGATTCGATCTTTCCAGCGCTGCGGCTCGGGCGTGCCGGCCCAGCGGACAGCGCGGCGTCCGTACTCGATGGCCGGCACCATCTGGAGTCCCGAAACGAGGAAGCACACGATGAGGAAGGAGAGGACGTGGGCGGCAGCGCGAAGATTGCGACGGGAACCCGCGTACCACAGCCACAAGCCGCCCATCAGCACGGCGGTGTAGATCGGAATATTATGATGGCCGCTGAGGAAAGCGAGTCCCATGGCCACGCCGCAAAGCGCCGCATTGGCAAGCGGGCGCCGGCCGCGAAAGACACGCGCGAAGAACAACACGACGATGGGGATCCACAGCGCGCTCATCAGGAACTGCGGCGTTGCGGAATGGCCCATGAAGCCGGCGAACGCCCAGACCGACGCCCCGACGAGAGATGCGCCGGCGCCGGCTTTCAGCTCGCGGCACAGTGCATAGGCGAAGACCGCTGACATCCAGTGGATCAGCACCCAATACCAGTGCAGGACACCCAAGGGGATGTGGCCGTTGCGCAACGGCATGGCGAAGAGGATCCAGTTGAGCGGGTTGGCGAGGGCCGGCTGTACCTGTCCGATGAGCGATTGGCCGCCCACCTGGTACGGATCCCAAAGCGGCAGGCGCCCGGCATGGAGTTCGCGCGCCTCGAAATCGAGCCACGGCCGGACCTGCAGGGCCTGGTCGGGATTCTCGAGCCAGGTGTAGCCCGACTGCAGAGTCAGTTGGCGGAAATAGCCAATGGTGAGGGCCAGCAGGAACGCGAGCGCAGAAAGCGTGCGCAAGCCTGGACTCAATCCAGCTCCGCGGGTGTGAGGTTCGGTGAGAGACCCTGGATGATGGCGAGAGCCAGCAGGTAGGCGGACCCACCGAAGAGAAACAGGGGCAGATAACTGTGGGTCCACTCGACGATATAGCCGGTGCCGACCTGCACCACGACGCTGGCCAGCGCACCCATGGTGCCGCCGATCCCCACCACGCTGCCGACGGCCGCGCGGGGAAACATGTCGGACGTCGTGGTGAACAGATTGGCCGACCAGCCCTGGTGCGATGCGGTGGCCAACCCAACCAGGCCGACCACCACCCAAAGACTCTTGCAATACGGCGCGTAGAGCACCGGAACCACACCCAGGGCGCAGATGAGCATGGCGGTTTTGCGGGCGTAGTTCACGCTCCGGCCGCGTTTCATCAGGCCTGTGGATATCCAACCACCGGCGACGCTGCCCACGCTGCAGATGTTGTAGACCACCAGGGTCGGCAGCACGATCTGCTGCAACGTGAGTCCGAAGGTCTCCTGCAGGTATTTGGGGAACCAGAAGAGATAGAACCACCAGACCGGGTCGGTGAGGGCTTTGCCGATACCGAAGGCCCAGGTTTCGCGCTTGGGAAAAAGCCGCACCCACGGATAATCGGCGACTTTGTCCGGCGGGTCGGACTGGATGAATCCCAATTCCCTTGCCGAAATGCCGGGATGCTCCTCCGGCGTGTGGTAGATCAGGAGCCAGAAGGCAAGCCAGACGAAACCCAGGGCGCCGGTGGCGATGAACGCCGCCTGCCATCCGTAGGTCACGGTCAGCCAGGGAACTACGAGAGGGGCCACGACCGCGCCGATGTTGGCCCCGGAGTTGAAGATGCCGGTGGCGAAAGCGCGCTCGCTCTTGGGGAACCATTCGGCGACAGTTTTGATGCAGGCCGGGAAGTTGGCTGCCTCCCCCACTCCCAGGAACGCCCGCGCGACGCCGAAGGTGAAAGCCGAGACCGCCGCGGCGTGGGCCATGGCCGCGATGCTCCAAAGGCCCACCGCGATGGCGTAGCCCAACCGGGTGCCGAGGCGGTCGATGAGACGCCCGGCCGAGAGCAGACCGATGGCGTAGGCCGCCTGGAAGGCCGCCGTGATATATCCGTAGCCGATGTCGGTCCACCCGATTTTCGTCTCGAGCGTCTTGGCCAGAATGCTGAGCACCTGCCGGTCTACATAGTTGATAGTGGTGGCGAAGAAGAGCAACGCACAAACCATCCAGCGCAGATTCGACGTCGCGGGCCTGGAGACGGCAATCGTGCTCATGAAGAATACCGATTATATCGAGCAATCGAGACGGCGGCGTCCTGCATTTTCCACCGCGGGCCAAAAAAATGCCGCCGCGGCAAAGTGCTGCCGCAAACATGATAAACAGTTCCTTTGTTCTGAAGTACTTCCGGAGGGCCATCAAACTGCCATACGGTACCGCGGTCCCATGATGAAAGCTGTTCTGCTGACTCTCGCAGCATTGCTTCCGATTTTCCATGCCCAGGGAAGGGAAGATGACCTTTCGCCCGTTCCTGCGGGCCCCGCTGTCCCCGAAACAGGCATCGCCAGTTGGTACGGCTACCCATATCACGGCCGTCACGCCGCCGATGGCGAGATCTATGACATGGAAAAGCTGACCGCGGCTCATCGCACCCTGCCATTCGGAACCCGGGTGCGGGTGGTGAACCTCAGGAATGAGCGCATCGTCGAGGTGCGCATCAACGACCGCGGTCCATTCATTGAGGGGCGGATCATCGACCTTTCGCGCGCCGCGGCCCGGGCTGTCGATATGGAGACGGCTGGAATCAGCCCGGTGCGGGTAGAGGTGATCGAGATGCCCCGGGAACCCGCCGGAGGCTTCGGCGTCCAGGTGGGGGCTTTTCAGATGTGGCGCAACGCGAAGCGCTGCCTGGCCCTGATGAAGTCCCGATATGGGGCGGCGCGCATCCTGCTGCGTGAAGGAGGGCCCGACTTGTGGCGGGTGGTAGTGGGCGATGAGGCGACGCTGGAGGGCGCGCACGCCTTGGCGGAACAGATCCGGCAGGAGTCGGACGGCGGAGCGTTCGTCACCCGGCTCGATCGTTGAAAGACCGCGCGCCGGCCTGATCGATTTCGCGGTTCCTTTACGCCCTACTCATTGAAGGATGACAAGGAACGATCATGAGAACACTCACAGCAACGCTTCTGGTGGCGGGAGTCGCGGTCTTGGCCGCGTCGCGACTGCCTGCGGCAGACAGCGACAGACCCGCGAGTCTGTATCAGCGGCTCGGCGGGAGGCCGGCGATCGAAGCGGTGGTAGACGATCTGGTGTCGCGCATTCTGGCGGACGACCGCGTGAACACGTATTTTGCACACGCAGGGTCCAGCCGCGAAGCAGCGGACGCTTACAAGAGCAAGCTCGCGGACTTCATCTGCCAGGCGACCGGCGGGCCGTGCAAATATATGGGAGCCGATATCACCGCCGCACATCAGGGCCGCGGAATCACCAATGCCGCCTTTGACGCCGTGGTATCGGACCTCGTGGCCACGCTCGACAAACTCCAGGTGCCGGAACGGGAGAAGAACCAGGTACTCGCCCTTTTGGGCCCAATGAGGACAGCGGTTGTAGCAAAGTGAGGTGAGGAAAGCAGCCTGGCGGTACCCGCTTAGACAATCAGGTGCCGGGCGGCGGTTCGTTGTACTCGCACCGGCGCCCCCAGTTCATCCTCATCGTCGCGGGCGGCTTCCTGGAGAAGGTGCATCAGATGGGAAGCCAAATCCTGCGAACAAATGCAATCGGTCTCCGATACCACTTCGGGAACGGTACGGCTGTGCCAGGCAAATTCGATATCGACCGGATCGCAGTCGGAGGTGATCCAGTACCCATTCACCCGGTACACATCCACGACTTCGTCGCCGCCTTCGACGGCTACACGGACCGAATTCTCGGTTTGGGATAGAATTACGCCTGAAACTGACCGGCCGTCTGGGTAGAGGATCGTCAAGTCGGTTTACCTCCCATTGTCATGGTCCGACAGAGGGATGGCTGGCGCCAGACTTTGCGGTACCGCGGGAGTACCGCAAGTTATGGCGCCAGACCCCGGAGGACACCCGTTAAGCTTGGTAAACCACGGATCAACTGTCGAAAATGCGATGGCCTGGCCGCCTTGAGCGCGCTACTCGTAACGCAAGGCGGTCAGCGGGTCGAGGCGCGCCGCGCGGCGGGCCGGAATGTAGCATGCCAGCAGCGCCACCAGGGCCAGCACGCCCGCCGTCGCCGCGAAGATCAGCGGGTCGCCAGGCTTGACCTCATGGAGCAGGCT
>Ga0335081_10014196_pt1 | contig 12887 bp, 12 predicted proteins | sample Lox_Sample_35_FD_206713 | JGI IMG/M metagenome (GOLD analysis project Ga0335081, IMG submission 206713) | Soil microbial communities from Loxahatchee National Wildlife Refuge, Florida, United States - Lox_Sample_3.5 | ecosystem: Environmental > Terrestrial > Soil > Wetlands | place: USA...
GTCTGCATCCGTCCCGTAAGGATTCATCATCGTCGATGATAAGAATGAGAGGTTTTTGAGGATTCATTTTATCGATTATTTGCCCAGCGCTTGGGCAATATATCCGAGCAGATCATCAGCCTTCACGGGTTTATGCAGTACCATGTTGACCTTGGGGAACTCTGCAGGCGGTTCGAACGACTGGTATGGGCCCTGCAAGTCCACGGCACTCAACATGAACAGCGGTGTATCCTTCCCTGTGTCGGTGGCACGGATTTTTTTCAGCACTGAGAAGCCTTCACCCCATGTCTCCATCATCATATCGATAATGGCAAGGTCAGGGGTCACCGATTTCCACATCTCAACCCCGCTCTTCCCGTCTTCTGCCAAGAACACCTCGTACCCTCCTTTTTCAAGAATCAGTTTGGTCGCATAAAGGAAATCTTTGTCATCGTCTATCAAGAGAATCTTTTTCTTTGTCATTGTTCATTACCTCCCATCTTGAATTTTGTATAATTAACATGAGCAAAGATGATGCCAGATTGTAACTCGTTGATCTGTAAAGAAAAGATGTGGAGAGTGGTGAAAGAATGGAAACTTTGTGGGGTAAAACTCCCCGTTTCTGAGGCAGATAACCCCCCTTAAGAAAACATCTGCCCTAATGATGCTCTATCTTTATTCCGTAATTACGCATCTTTATCCTGAGAGTCTTTCTATCAATACCAAGAAATTTTGCCGTTTTATTAATCTGGAAATGAAAATGATTGAGGGCCTTTTCTATATGTTCTTTTTCCACATCTACCAGAGTCATCCTTCCGGTAGAAGAATCCACCACAGGGGCCTTCGCCTGACCGACCTGACCGTAGTAAAATATATCAGACAGATTGACGACCGCATGGTCGCATAGCACGCATAGACGCTCGATGACGTTCTTCAGTTCCCTGACATTGCCCGGCCACCTGTAAGATACAAGCGACTTCCTTGCCTCTTCCGATAAGGATCGCACCTTGCTGTCGTATTTCGTGATGAATATATCAAGGTAATGCTGAGTAATGAGCAGGATATCGGTTTTATGTTCCCTCAATGGTTTTATGTCGAGAGGCACAACCGAAAGCCTGTAGAATAAATCCTCCCTGAACTTCCCCGCTTCAATTTCTGCGCGGATGTCTCTATTCGTCGCAGCAATCAGCCTGACATCCACCCGTTCCGGCAATGATCTGCCAACCTTGGGCACCTCTTGTTCCTGGATTACCCTGAGCAGTTTGGCCTGGATGTTGAGATTGATGTTAGAAATCTCATCAAGAAATAATGTGCCCTTATCTGCCATCTGGAATCTGCCCTCGCGTGACTCTGTAGCGCCGCTGAACGCCCCTTTGACATGTCCGAATAGTTCGCTTTCCATGAGCGTCTCAACCAGCGAGGAACAGTCCACGGGGACAAATGGCTGATCGGCCCTTTTGCTGAGATAGTGGATTGTGCGCGCCACAAGCTCTTTCCCCGTTCCGCTCTCCCCTGTAATGAGAACGGTGCTGTCAGTTTGTGCTATCCTGTTGATGGATTCCTTAAGCTCTTTCATATAGTCACTCGCGCCGTAGAGCAGGGAAAGTCCCTTTTCCACGTGAACCTCACCACGCTTGAGGGCATCCTCAACGGCCTTTCTCAGATCAACTGCGGAATAAGGCTTCGTCAGAAAATTAGAGGCACCCTGTCTCATTGCCTCAACGGCAATAGGGATGCTGCCATAGCCGGTGACAACGATGACCTTTGCAGAGATGTTCCTTTCTCCTTTCAGTTTTGAAAGAATCTCCAGCCCATCCATCTTGGGCATCCTGACATCCAACAGTATCACGTCATATTTATCCTTGAGGGCCATCTCAAGCCCCCGAAGGGCATCCCCCGTGCATTCCACATGGTAGCCCTTTCGTGACAGGACCTGTGTGCATGCGTCCCGCATGGATTCTTCGTCATCGATAATCAGAATCTTTTTGTCTTTCGAAACCACTTTTTCTGTCACCCTTTTCGTTTTATGAGTTTAACTGTAAAACACGTCTTCGTCCATGCCACTGTATTTGCCCAAATATGCAGGAAGGGAAATAATGAAAGTCGTTCCCTTTCCGGGCTCGCTTTCCGCATCAATGGTACCATTATGCTTCCTGATGATACCGTAAGCTATGGAAAGGCCGAGGCCAGTCCCTTGGCCGGGTTCTTTTGTTGTAAAGAAAGGTTCAAATATATGGGGGAAATCTTTTTCCTCTATTCCTTTGCCGGTGTCTGAGATGAGGGTCTTCACAGAATTATCGTCACCCTGCATAGTTTTAATTGTTAACGTCCCTCCGCCTTTCATCGCATCTGCGGCGTTGATGAAGAGATTCAGAAAAACGTCTTCCAGTCTGGACTTATCACCGATTACTTCAGGAATGTCTTCGGCCAGACGGGTGTTTATATCTATGCCGTGGAACATTGCCTGGCCCTTTACCAGACTGAGGGAACTCTCTATGACGCCGTTTATATTCAGAGGCAGCATCTCGCCTGTCGGCGTCCGAGCAAAGTCAAGCAGGCTCTGTACGATTCTCTTTGACCTGTTCGTCTGATATATTATCTTCTGCATGTTTTCCCTTGCAGGAGAATCTTCGGGGATATCTTCGAGAACAAGGTTGCTGTAAAGGAGTATGCCCCCCAGGGGGTTGTTTATCTCATGGGCCACTCCTGCCGCCATTTCACCCAATGCGGTCAGCTTCTCCGTTCTGGCCAGTTGCTCATGAGCCCTGTGCAGCATTTCATTGTGGTTCTTCAAGGATTTCGACATGTAATTGAATGCCTCATCCAGCATGTCAAATCCCGATATTTTGTCGGGAGATAATTTATAGTCGAGATTGCCGGCGGCTATAGACTCCGCTGCCTCCTTCAGCATGCGTATGCGTTTTATTATGGTGTCCCCCAGCCGGAATGAGATGATAAAGGCAATGACCATGCCGAGAGATGTAATCCCCAGGTTGATCCATATGGTATTCCATTTTATGTCCCGGTACTTTGCTTCCAGTATACCCACATAGAGCGCCCCTATGAGCTTTTTGCCCATGTCATAGATTGGGGTGTAAGTGGTTATGTACCAGTCATTCACCACGAAGGCCCTGCCGACCCAGTCTTTTCCTTCCACTATGACCCTGTCATAGACTTCCTTGGATAACATGGTGCCAACGGCCCTCTTGTCGTCTTTCGTCATAACATTGGTGGATATTCTTACGCCCCCCTGAAATATGGTTGCAACACCCATTTCACGGCCTTTGTACTTTTCACCCTGGTATACGGTCTCTTTTATTTTGTCCACAATAGCATAATCCTTGTTGAGAAGAACCCCTCCGATTATAGCGCCGATCAATCCCTTGCGCTCATCGAGGATTGGATACGCTGCAATCATTACCATACCTTTAGAGAGTTGCTTCTCACTAGATTCGAAGGAAAGAGGTGTTTTTATTATTTCTATCTTGACCCGCTCGGCAAGCCCGGGATTTTCTCTAAGGATGTCATCGATGGGTATGAGTTCAGTAGATGCCTGCGTTGCCCTCTTTTCGATACAATCCTTGACTACTGGCTCCCAGAGCATGCTGTCCCCCCTAATTTTAGGATTCGCCGCTCTGTAGAGGACATGCCCTTTAGCATCAATGACCGAGAGCATATCAAGGAACACGGCGCCGTCCTGGGTCTGAGTCCCGTGCTCATGCCGGATTAGTCCCCTAAGGTTCTCCATTTTAGCGATGTCATGGTGGGTTATAGTTGCGTGCAGGTCTACTGCTTCTGAGGCGAATTGAACCTGGGAAGTTATTTTTTCGAGGGTCTCTCTGTAAATTAGTTTTGCCGTATTGATATCCTGTCTGACACGGTTTTGCACTTCATCTATTGTACTCTTATTGATAGTCCAGATACCGATGACCGTGGCTATGAACCCGGTGAGGCATGTGGCAATCAGGAATCCCACTATTAGGCGGCGCCTCAGATCCAGCTTGAAGAGTTGACTCACCAGCTTATCTACAAATTTCATCATGTATTCCTCAGCACCCCGTTGTTGCAATGTTGCTAACTACGTGAAATTATACCACGACATAAATATTATAACAACTTCACAACGGAAAACCTGGATAGCAATTCGATGTCACTTCAATGAAGATGCTAACACAACGACTATGGATCCGGCCTCTCGGCGTTAAGGTAACGACATTCATCAATGGATTTTTTCTGTTTTATTATTATTTTATTTCAACTAAGATATCCAAAATGCCTCTGGATGCCGCTATACTTGGAGTAATGACTTGATACCTGCAGAGAGTGTACCCATAGACGCAATCGCTTATGAAATTCCCATCAGGGTCGGAGCTTTTGCGGCCATCTTCATCTGCATGTTCGTCTTTGAACTGCTATCGCCTCGCCGCAAGCTCACTACATCTAAGATGGCAAGGTGGTTCAATAATCTCTCCATCCATATTCTAAACACCGCCATGATCAGGGGACTCTTCCCGGTCGTCCCCATAACCGTGGCTATTCTTGCCACCGAGAAAGGTTGGGGGCTCATCAACCTCTATCACCTGCCTCCGTGGTCCGCGATCATTATCGCTACCGTCTCCCTTGATTTCCTCATCTATCTTCAACACGTGGCATTTCATACTGTCCCCTTGTGTTGGCGCCTGCACATGGTACACCATACAGACATGGACATTGACATGACAACAGGGGTACGCTTCCATCCCGTGGAAATAATTCTCTCCATGTTCATCAAAATGGCAGCCATCGTCATATTGGGGGCACCTCCCCTCGCAGTCCTGATATTCGAAGTGGCCCTGAACGGCGGTTCCATCTTCACCCACAGCAATGCCCATATCCCTGGTGCAGTAGATAGGGCAATCAGGGGTTTTTTTGTAACCCCGGATATGCACCGCGTTCATCACTCTGTCATTATCCGCGAGACAAACACCAATTTCGGCTTCAATCTGTCCTGGTGGGACCGCATAATGGGCACCTATCAGGACCAGCCATCAGCGGGACACGAAGGGATGACGATCGGACTCGGTTATTTCAGGGATGAAAAGAAGCTTTCGCTCCTGTCGCTCCTCGTCTTGCCGCTTACGAGAAAAAAGATAAGGAATCTCATCAACCCCTTGAGGAAAGAAAGAAATTCATGAGAGTGGGGGCAGAAGACAGATGCCTGATCATGTTTGTCAGGTTTCCCGGGCAAGGTCAGGTGAAATCGAGACTCGCAAAAGACCTCGATGAGGAGGTGGCAACAAATCTCTACCGTTGCTTCGTGCAGGATTTATCTGACCGCTTTTCCAGAGAAGCCTACAGGCTTTGCATAGCATTCCACCCGGGAGACAAAGAACGCGAGATGAGGGAAATGCTGGGCGATGAATTCTCCTACTGCCCGCAGATGGGGGAGGGTCTCGGTGAGAGAATGAAGCTGGCCTTTTTACGATGTTTTTCCGAAGGAGCCCGATCTGTTGTTTTAATCGGGAGTGATATCCCCGATTTGCCGGCACGGATAGTTGATGAGGCCTTTCGCGCCTTGGACAAATGCGGGGCTGTAATCGGCCCTTCTGTCGATGGGGGGTATTATCTGATTGGATTCAGGCGGGACACCTTGAACGGAGATGTCTTTGCCGGACTTCCCTGGGGCGAGGATTCTGTTTTTAAGGAGACGATGAATATTCTACGGACGGCCGGTGCTCCGGTGCATGTGCTCCCTGTATGGCGGGACATCGATAACCGCGAAGACATAAGGGCCCTCATCAAAAACAGTGGGAACGAGGGATTCGCAGACTCAAAAACCATGCTCTATCTCAAGGCGAGAGGCCTTGCATAATATCTCATGACGCCCAAATTTTCTTTGATCATCCCTGTTTGGGAGGAATATGCTATCATCTCCCGAACGATTGAGCATGCCCTCGGTCTGCACGCCTCGGGTAGCGCAGAAATAATTGTCGTGGATGCAGACCCCGAAGGACGAACGATCAAGGCTGCCCGTCATACGGGTGTGAAAACTGCAATCGCGAAAAAGGGGCGAGGGAATCAGATGAATCTCGGGGCATCTCTTGCAGAAGGTGATATCCTGATTTTCCTCCATGCCGACACATTCCTTCCTCCTGATGCCCTTGAGCTCATAGAAACCGCAATGGAGGACAGGTCCTGCACTGCCGGGGCATTCGATTTGGCAATCGATTCAGACAGGCCTGCATTCAGATTGATTGAGAAGGTGGCCTCTTTCCGTTCCCGTATAACGAGGATACCGTATGGAGATCAAACCATCTTCATAAGAAATAGGGATTTCCGTGATCTTGGCGGCTTCAATAACATTCCCGTCATGGAAGACGTAGAGTTCATGCAGCGCATCAAGAAGCGGAAGGGGAAAATATGTATCATAGGGAGAGCAGTCCTCACGTCTCCCCGGCGGTGGGAAAAAGAGGGCATTGTATACACGACTCTCCGGAACTGGCTTCTCCTCTGCCTATACCTGTGTGGCGTCAAACCGGAGAGGATTGTTCGGTTCTACCAATAAGCCCTGCGCCTATTCTCTGCTTTCTATATCCCGGTCCCTACAGTCCCTTGCCGAAGTCTTTCCCAACGTTCCATGCCTTTCCGGCATTGGTACCTACCCCCCAGTAATTGTTGTCCGGCATGGTCAATGTGAAGGGATCGATCTTCTTGATGTCAGGTCTGCCGTCCGTCAGATAACGCTCCTCCGTGTATGCTCCCATGATCTCGCCGATGAAGAGGCTGTTGGTCGGCATATCCACAGTATTGACGAGACGGCACTCGAAGGTAAGAGGACATTCCCGGATCATCGGCGCCCCGGACAGCTCACCGTAAAAAACTTCGAACACCTTTGATTTATCCGCCTTCTCACCGGACACAATCCCACAATAATCAACCTTCTCCAGGAGGTCCATGCTGGGAATGTTTACGCTGTAGGCCTTGTTCTTTTCGATGCCTGCATTTGTGTAATGAGATCTTCCGAGGGCCACGGCCATCATGGGAGGTTTAAAGTTCACCCGCGATACCCAGCCGACGGCCATAAAATTGGCACGTCCATCGACAACGGCGCCGACGAGAACCATCGGCATGGGATAGAGGAAAGAATTTTTGTCGGCCCTGATCTTTTCCATGATTCCACACTCCTTTATCGGCTTAATCTATGCTAGAGGCGGATGACGCCGCCGAAGCAGAGATTATGTTAAGGCAATTGCCTTCTCAGGGCACATCTCCTGGCAGCAGAAACAACTGATGCATGTATCTGCATCCACAATGGGCAGGTTGTCATCGCCCATGGACAGGGCCGATACGGTGCATTGATCGACGCAGGTGCCGCAGCCTGTGCACAGGTCCCGGTCCGCCTGCGGCCGCATCAGTGTCCTGTTCTTGATTAGCGTCTGCATCGCCTCATTCTGGAGCATCACCTCGCCCCCGAACGGAGGAAGCTTGAAATCAGGCACTGGTTTCAGTTCCCCAATCACTTCAATTTTACTCGGGTCGTAATCTCCAACGCCGACCTCCTTCGCCTTCTGAAGGAATCGCAGCCGTCCCGGTTCACATCCCATCATTATCGCCACAACGGAGTCCAGGGCTACGGCATTATCTGATGCGATGATCACGCCGATGTTCCTCAAGTCCGGCGAAGCCGGGCCGTTCCCCTCCATACCGACCACTGCGTCCATTATGAAGAGGTCAGGTACGCGGAGGCGGAACACGTCCACCAGCATTTCCTGGAAGCGTTCGGCGTTCCCCGCTGCCTTGTGGAGCTGCGCCTTCTGGGCGCCGGGGAGGATGCCGTAGCTGTTCTTGATCGCCCCTGTGATGACCGTGAGACCGTGGGTCTTAAATTTCGGCAGGCTGATGATGATATCGGCATCGAGGACGACGCTGGAGATGTTGACCGCGGGCATGAAGACAGGATTGAAATCAACCTTCTGTGAATCTCCGCCGATGTTCTGATAGTAACCTTTGGCTGCCTCCATGAGGCCCGTTTTCCTGAAGCTCGTCTCGTTTGCCCCATAGTCAAAGAGGCCCGGATTATCGCCTACGACGATGGCGGCAGGCTTCATTGTCTCCACCTTTTCCACGACGGCACGGAGCACTGCAGGATTAGTGACAATGCCTTCATTTGCCTTCGACGCCCGAAGGACATTGGGCTTTATCAAGACCTTCTTCCCCGAGATCGAGAGAGAGAAGAGTTCTAACGCCCGGTCTACGGCTTTCCGGACATTCTCATAGCTCGCCGGATGGATCATGACTTTTGGCATCTCCCCCTGCCTCCTTCTCAGTCCTGTAATGACTCATGCGTTCTCGTGTTTAATGAATTTGCCGCTCCGGTACTCTTCGAAGGCGATCTGCAATTCCTTCTGAGTGTTCATGACTATCGGGCCGTACCATGCGATAGGTTCCCCGAGCGGTTTCCCTGAAATCAGAAGAAATCGGACCGGTTCATCATCCGTTGAAACGATTATCTGTTCCCCGTCGTCGAAAAGCACAATACTCTCATTGTATACGAAGACATCAGGCCGGAAGTCGAAGTAGTTTGCTCCTTCCATCTCATAAGTAAAGGGGTTCTTCTCCTCACAGAAAGAAGCCTTCCCTGCGATTACATATGCAAATACTTTGTGCCCCCGCTTGGTCGGATGAATGAACTCTGTACCCGCGGAAACCATGCAATCAAGGTATTCGGGATCAACAACGATATCCCGGACAGGACCTCTCGTCCCTTTGATTTCCCCGCAGATGATGCTTATTTTAACGCCCTTACCGGCAGAGACTTCGGGTATCTGATTGTCCTTTACATCTCGATACCGCGGCTTTATCATCTTCTGCACGGCCGGAAGATTGGCCCATAGCTGGAAACCCCACATCATTCCCTCCTCATCCCCTTTGGGCATCTCCTGATGGATGATGCCGCTTCCCGCAGTCATCCATTGGACGTCTCCCGAAGCGATCACTCCTTCGTTTCCCATGCTATCGCCATGTTCGACATGTCCACGAAGAACATAGGTGATGGTCTCGATTCCGCGATGTGGGTGCCAGGGAAACCCCTTGATGTAATATCTGGGATCGTCTGAACGGAAATCATCGAGGAGCAGAAAAGGATCAAACTGGGGCGTCTCACTGAAGCCGAAGGCGCGCTTCAGGTGTACGCCGGCTCCTTCAATGGTAGGCTTGCTCTTAATAACTTTGCGGATCTTTCTGTTCTTCCCCATGTCAACTATCCCGTCAAACTTCTTTAAGAACCTTGATAGAAAGCTCCTCAACTATGTCCTTGACCTTTTCCCTGTAGGCCAGCATGTGGGGGGTTTTCAGATGCGCTCTCAAGGCTTCCATACTTTCCCATTTTTCAATGATAGTGACGACGTTCTTTTCAAGCTTCTGCACAGGCAAACCCGAATCGATATCGATTGCAGGAAAGTACTCGAGGCATCCTTTCTCTTTTCTAACCTCTTGCACATTAGACTTGAGTATCGCAATAAACTGAGAAAGCCTGTCGGCCTTGACCCTTACCGATGCTATCACACTGATCATTTCTTTCTCCCTTCTGATATCTACTAGTTAGCACGAATCATCTCTTCCGATTCTCTTCGATATGAAACTTATGCAACATCCGGTGCGCGACTGGGGCGAGAACAATCTCCATGGCGCCGATAAAATCAGGCCAATGAACAACGCATACGAGGCGAATATTTTCGCTGCCGTCGTTGTTAGCTGATTCACAGACCCATACCCGCAAGGATCATGGATGCCTCGGGCAGCGAATCGACCCAGCAAAATCCGGCTATCCAATGGTATCCAGATACGCCGATAGATAAGGCAGCCAACTCCCAGAGACCTGCCATGGCTACGGACTTCGCCATCCTTCTTATAAAAACCGATACAGCCAGTTTTCATGCTTTTTCTCAAACATTAATGACCTGTCAAAAGTGAAAGCCGGCGCGTTTGGAAACACAAAATAGTCATGATGTTAATAATAATTATGTTGTTAAATTATCCTGTTAAAGAAAAGTGTTGTCAAGAATTTTTGGTGCCGAATGCTTTCGCTTGATAAAGAACACTAAATAAACTATATCACCAAGAATAACGCTAGCATTAAACGGGTAATGCCACCTATCAAAGAGGGATAAAAAATGAAAATCAGCAAGATCAGCGAAATGCGGTCCATGGACCGATATGCAGTTGAAAAGCTCGACATACCGGAAGAGATCCTCATGGAAAATGCCGGGCAGGCTTCGGCGTACGTCCTAGCACAGGAGCTCGGAATAAAGGACAGGCGATTCGTTGTTTTCTGCGGAATCGGCAATAACGGCGGCGACGGCCTTGTCGTGGCGAGAAAAATCCATAGCGACGGCGGATTGGTCAAAGTATTTGTTGTCGGAGACATGAAGAAGTTTAAAGGTGCTGCCAAAACCAATTGGAGCATTATATCGAAACTCCCCATTGAAGCGCGGAAGATTGAATCTGTCGAAGAGATCAGAAGCGACGTTCTTCACTGTCATGGGATTGTGGATGCCCTTTTCGGTACGGGCCTGGACAGGGAAGCGGCGGGGCTCTACAAGGAAGTGATCCAATTGATCAACTCAAGCGGCAAGAAGGTTCTCAGCCTGGATATCCCTTCCGGCGTCCACGGAGACACTGGAGGGATCATGGGCGTGGCTGTAAAAGCCGATTATACAGTTACGTTCGGTCTCCCCAAAATCGGTAACATGTTCTATCCGGGATATGACCTGGGCGGAAAACTCTACGTTAGCCACATTTCTTTTCCGCCTTCCCTCTATAGCAGTGACGCCCTCAAGATCCAGATCAACGATTACGTGAAACTCCCACCGCGCGAGAGGGACGTCTACAAAGGGCGCATGGGCAAGGTTCTTTTTATTGCGGGTGCTGCATCGTATTTCGGCGCGCCCTACTTTTCCGCGTTATCGTTTCTCAAGGCGGGCGGAGGCTATGCCCGTCTCGCTGCGCCCTTGTCCATTACGCCTTTTATAGCCGCCAAAGGAAGCGAGATTGTCTTTGTTCCCCAAAGGGAGACACGGTCAGGAAGCATCGCGCTGGAGAATCGAGACAACCTGATCGAACTTTCGGAAAAGATGGATATGGTGGTGATCGGACCCGGCCTTTCCTTGGATGACGATACACAACAGCTCGTTAGGGAACTCGTCCCGATTATCAAGAAACCCATTCTAATCGACGGGGATGGAATTACGGCCGTAGCAGATCAGCTGAAGATGATCAGAGAAAGAAAGGGGGAGACCATCCTCACTCCACATATGGGGGAGATGGCCCGCATTACAAAGAAAAACGCGTCCGAAATCGACAGACAAAAGATAGACATATTGCAGCTCACGTCCATGTCGCTCCATGCGATCATAGTCCTGAAGGGGGCCCATACGTTGATCGGTTACCCGGATGAAAGGGTTTTTGTCAACCTCAGCGGCAACCCCGGAATGGCCACGGCAGGATCAGGCGATATCCTGACAGGGACCATTGCAGCCATGTTTGGTCTCGGCCTGTCATTGGAGGATGCAGTGAAGAAGGGCGTCTTTATCCATGGATTTTCCGGAGACCTCGCCGCCGCCGACAAAGGCGAGGACGGCATTACAGCCCAGGACGTTCTTGATTATCTGCCTTTTGCCATGAGGCACGATAGGGAAGGCCCTCTCGAGGATTTCCGAGATATATACAAAGGGCCTTGTGTGGTGTAAGCCTGCGGACGTCTTATATATTTCTTTCAACGATATAGTCTGATATGGCAAGCAGCGATGCCTTCGGCCTAGAGTCCTCAAAAGTTTCAAGGTAGCCTTTCGCCTCGGCGATATATGTCTTCGCCTTGTTGAGAGAATAATTAATGCCATCGTGACGGTAGATCACAGCAACAATTTCCGAGACGACTTTTTCATCCTGTTCCTTCTCCTCAACAGCCCTCTTGATCAATTTCCTCTCTTCCGACGAACATTTCTTTAGAGCATGAACAAGAGGCAGGGTTATTTTCCCTTCTTCCAGATCCTTTCCAATTGCCTTTCCAAAGACGTCTTCTTCGGCCAAATAATCGAGGGTATCATCAGTGATTTGGAACGCGGAGCCGAGGCGCATGCCGAACCGGGTGAGGGACTCAACCTGATCGTCTGATGCTTTTCCCAGAATGCCCCCTATGGCGCATGCCGCGGATATGAGGGTTGCCGTCTTTTTCTCGATGACAGTCAGATATTCCTTTTCAGTTATATTGATGTCACCGCATCTGACAAGTTGAAGAACTTCTCCTTCCGACATCGTGTTTGTCGTTGTGGAGAGGAGTTTGATGATGGCTAAATTACCATGCTCCGTCAGGAGTTTGAATGATTTGGAATAAAGGAAATCGCCCACGAGTACGCTTGCCGCATTCCCCCATATATTGTTTGCGGAAATTTTGCCTCTTCGGGTCGTTGCTTTATCAATTACGTCGTCATGGAGTAATGTGGCTGTATGGATGAATTCGATCACGGCGGAAAGGGCGTACTTTTTCTCTCCTTTGTAACCGCATAGTGACGCAGTAGATAGAAGCAAAAGGGGCCTGAATCTTTTTCCCCCGCTGCCTATGATATAATGAATGATTTCGGGTATTAGGTGCACTCCAGAACGGAGATGCGTTTCCATCTGTTCTTCAACCTGTTTTAAGTCTTCCCCGTAAGAGTGAAAAACATCCTGTATTTGCATCAACAATTCCTTACATGATTATAATCCCAAATCTTCGTTTATCAGGATGACTTTCACCCTGCCTTTCGGGAAGGATTTCTCCGTGATCAACCATGCGTTGCAAAGGCGCCCGTTGCTCTTACAATCCTCGCAGTACGATGTTTTGGCGCAGGGTGTTTTCATGCCCAGCCGCAAGGCATTTGCCGGCGCCGCAT
>Ga0335081_10014197_pt1 | contig 12887 bp, 7 predicted proteins | sample Lox_Sample_35_FD_206713 | JGI IMG/M metagenome (GOLD analysis project Ga0335081, IMG submission 206713) | Soil microbial communities from Loxahatchee National Wildlife Refuge, Florida, United States - Lox_Sample_3.5 | ecosystem: Environmental > Terrestrial > Soil > Wetlands | place: USA: Florida...
GCCCCAGCTTCCGCTCGATTGCGTTTGATAATCCTGGGAGCCGTCGGTGACCATAAAGACGTAGGGCAGCGCATTGGCCGAGCCCGAGCCGGTGCCGACCGACGTGATGAAACTGTTCATGCTGTTCAGGGCGTTTTCGAAATGGGTGCCGCCGGAACCGAGCGTCGAGTTCGCCGTGCCGACGCCGCCATTGTCGAGTAGGTTCGCCAGTTGCGCGGCGAAATTGGTGATCGCGCTTCCGCTGAGACTCGTGGTCAGACCAACGGAGCAGGAATTGCTGCTATTGGCGCTGGCAGTACAGAGATTCTGGATGAACGGAAACAGTCCCACCCGGAATTGAGTTGGCAGCCCGTCATTGTTTTCGGTGGTCACAGCCTGGTTCAAGAGCGCGTTCACCGCATAGCCGACGGCATCGGCGCGCAATTGGATGCACGACGTCGTCCCAGGACTGGGGCATGAGCTGACCTGACTCGCAGTCCAATTGACATATTGGCCGCAACCCGGCGGATAGGGGGTATTGGTGCCCGCGATTTTGCCTGCAGGGGCTGCGGGCGCGGCGCTGTCGTTGGTGTTAAGGGCAGGGGGCGTTCCACTCGCGGGAACGCAGTTGGTCGGCGCCACTGGCGTCGTTCCCAGGCGGGTTATTAAAAATCCCGTGCAATAGCCGCCGGGATAACCGCTTGGCCATTGACTGGTAATAGCGAATTTGGCGCCGGTATAATCTTGCGGGGCTGGGGGCCATAATCCACTCCACGGGCCGCTCGACCCGCTTTGGGCATGCTGCTTGCAAGTAGTGTTCTGCGTCGCCCAATGGCAGGCGAACTGGCAGCCCTGCGGATAACCGTTGTTAGGCGGACTGTTCGTGGGATGCAGGTTGTCGGGATTGACCGCCATCAGCCTCACCTGCTCTGCAGGTGTCGAGGGGAAGCTCATCGACCCGGAGACATCGAGCATTAGATAAAAATCGATGTAGGTCGGCAGCGTGAAGCTCGCCGTGGACGTCCCAGACAACGCGATATTCGGGAACCCGACCACCTTCATGAAAAAGGTTGGGACCGAATAGGAAAACGTGACGTTCGCAGTCACTATCTGCCCGTTCTTCGTGACGGTTCCGTTCGGGGTCACGCCGGTAAAGGCCGTGGTGTCCGAGCTGAAGAAGTTCTGCGCGTAGGTCGCGCCGCCGGGAACGGCTCCGTTGCCGGTCATGCCCTTCGCCGCCGTGATGATCGGCGAGTTCCAGGAGACGGTGGCAAGCGTCGCCGCGTCCGCGGCTGCCTGAAGCCTCGTCTTGACCATCAATGCCATCGAGTAGTCGGTGACGCACCCGACGGCGCTGATCATTGGGATGGCAGCGATCCCGGCAATGATCGCGACGTTGCCGCGGTTGCTCGATTTGAAATCGGCGATCCGTGCCCGCGCCTGCAGCCTCTCGGTGCACCCCGCGAGCGCCTTCAATACGGTCTTGAACATGGCGCATCTGCTCCCGAAGCTACGTTCTAGGATCAGACCACTAGCGAATTGTTACTTGGATCGTCGAAGATGCAGCTCGCGCCGGCGGGCCCGTATGGAAGGATTAACCATCCCCTGCCGCAATCTTCGAAAAATCGCTGACAGAATCAGCGCCGCCCACCTCGGGGGAGAGCCCGTGGGTTGGCTGCGCCGGTTAGCGATTGGGGAGGCCTTACGGCCGGTCTGCACGCGGTTTCTTCGTATAGAGTGGTGGCCCGTCCTCGAACGATCGAACGTGATTTTCGCGCCGCCGATGCAATATTGTATCTTGCCGGCGTCAGCGCGTTGCCGCCGGCAATGCGGGTGTAGCTCAATGGTAGAGCAGAAGCCTTCCAAGCTTATGACGAGGGTTCGATTCCCTTCACCCGCTCCAACCTTCGCGCCTTCGGGCTGCGGTCGGCGGGCCAAGACCCGAGGGCAAAGTCCGAAGGCCTAAGGCAAGGCAGGACGCTTGCCTTACCCCCGACGAAAGGGCATGAAATCGCCATAACCTGAACTGCGGCGACTGTTCCTGTGCACCTCATTTGCTGGAAGTCTCGCGGGCCTGCTGCGGTCTAGGAGTGTAGCTCAACGGCTAGAGCACCGGTCTCCAAAACCGGGGGTTGGGGGTTCGAATCCCTCCACTCCTGCCAATTCCGGCGCCAGGGATCACGAGCAGGCCGCCCGGCTTCGCGATGCCAGATCCCAAATGCCTGATCCCCGCCAGCTTGACGGTGCGGCCGGCCGGCAGTAGGAAGCTTCAATCGTCAGCGGCCCGGTAACGGACTTCCGCGGCGAACATTCCCCAAAAGGATCCGCCTGTCGGTCTCCTCCTTAAACGGTGGGCGGGGAATGACTATTTGGACGAGCGATGGCGAAGATCAGCCCATTCAAGTTTCTGCAGGAAGTGCGGGCCGAAGCGCAGAAGGTCACCTGGCCGACGCGCAAGGAGACGACCGTCACCACCATCATGGTGTTCGTGATGGTGTTCATCGCGTCGATCTTCTTCCTGCTTGCGGATCAGATCATGCGGCTCGGCGTGAGTTTTCTGCTCGGTATCAACACGTGAGCGTTCTCAATTCGCGGCCTCACATTCATGAATCCGGAATTCGTCCTATGACCAGCCGGTGGTACGCGGTCCACGCCTACTCGAACTTCGAGAACAAGGTCGCGGATTCGATCCGCGAGCAGGCCAAGCAGCGCGGCCTGTCGAACCTGTTCGAGGAAATCCTTGTGCCCAAGGAGAAGGTTGTCGAGGTCCGGCGCGGCCGCAAGGTCGACGCCGAGCGCAAATTCTTCCCCGGCTACGTGCTGGTGAAGATGGAACTGACGGACGAGGCCTATCACCTGATCAAGAATACGCCGAAGGTGACGGGCTTCCTCGGCTCCGACAACAAGCCGATGCCGCTGTCGGAAGCCGAGGCCCAGCGCATCCTCCATCAGGTGCAGGAAGGCATTGAGCGGCCGAAGCCCTCGGTCTCCTTCGAGGTCGGCGAGCAGGTGCGCGTGTCCGACGGGCCGTTCGCATCTTTTAACGGTACGGTCGAAGAGGTTGACGAAGGGCGTTCGCGGCTCAAGGTCGCGGTGTCGATCTTCGGCCGTGCCACGCCGGTCGAATTGGAATTCGGGCAAGTGGAGAAGCTATAAGTTTTACCTCTCCCCGCAGGCGGGGAGAGGTCGCCATCCGAGCGTAAGCGAAGGATGGCGGGTGAGGGGGCCTCACCACAAGTCTGAGCGAAGCGGCGAAGCCCCCTCACCCCAACCCCTCTCCCCGCAGGCGGGGAGAGGGAGTCGAAACCGTGGGAGGCGAGGGCGGTAGCCAGCCGTCAGCAGCCGCACCACTAAGGAGTGATCATGGCGAAGAAAATCACCGGATATATCAAGCTGCAGGTACCGGCGGGAGCGGCCAATCCATCTCCGCCGATCGGGCCCGCACTCGGCCAGCGCGGCCTCAACATCATGGAATTCTGCAAGGCGTTCAACGCGCAGACCCAGAAGCTGGAGAAGGGCGCTCCGATCCCCGTGACCATCACGGTCTATGCCGACCGCTCGTTCTCGTTCGAACTGCGCACCCCGCCGGTGTCGCACTTCCTCAAGAAGGCGGCCAAGCTCGAAAGCGGCTCGAAGACGCCAGGGCGCGAGATCGTCGGCTCGGTGACGAAGGCGCAGGTGCGCGAGATCGCCCAGCAGAAGATGAAGGACTTGAACTGCGATACGATCGAGGCCGCCATGCGCATGATCGAAGGCTCGGCCCGTTCGATGGGCTTTGAGGTGAAATCATGAGCACGCTCGGAAAGCGCACGCGGGCCGCGCGCGAGGGCATCGACCGGCAGAAGCTCTATCCGTTGACCGAAGCGGTGAAGATGGTGAAGGAGCGCGCCAAGTCGAAATTCGACGAGACTATCGAGGTGGCGATGAATCTCGGCATTGATCCGCGCCACGCCGACCAGATGGTGCGCGGCGTCGCCAACCTGCCGAACGGCTCCGGCCGCAATGTGCGGGTCGCGGTGTTCGCCCGCGGCGCCAAGGCTGACGAGGCCAAGGCCGCCGGCGCCGACGTGGTTGGCGCTGAAGATCTGGTCGAGAAAGTCCAGGGCGGTGCCATCGACTTCGACCGCGTCATCGCGACGCCTGATCTAATGCCGCTCGTCGGCCGTCTCGGCAAGGTTTTGGGGCCGCGCGGCCTCATGCCCAATCCCAAGGTCGGCACCGTGACGATGGATGTCACTGCTGGAATCAAGGCCGCCAAGGGCGGTGCGGTCGAATTCCGCGCCGAGAAGGCCGGGATCGTGCAAGCGGGGATCGGCAAGGCCTCGTTCAGCGAGGAAAAGCTGATCGAGAATATCCGCGCCTTCGCCGACGCCGTGCAGAAATCGCGGCCGGCCGGCGCTAAAGGCCACTTCATCAACCGGGTTGCGATCTCCTCGACAATGGGGCCTGGCGTGAAGGTCGAGCCGGCGAGCCTGTTCCCCGGTTCGCCGCAGGCGCATTGACGCTGGCGGGTTCATCGGCGTGCTGCGAATCCGCTTGGCAAGGACGATGCGACGGTCTAGATAGTGGCCAAGGGCGTGCCGGCCCGGTTTGTCGGCGCGCCTTTGTGCGCTTCTCGAAAACCAGGTGAGCAATTCCCCCTAGCGCCTATCCTGCGCGGATTTTCCTAGGAGGAAGAGGAGCTTGCCGGCGTTCGTTAAGCGTACTCCTGTCCGAGACTGCAGGTGCCGGCAACGGCTTAATCCGCAAACCTGCATAGACGGGTGAAGGACGAGGGCAGTAAGACTTGCCCTTCGGTTCTGACCTCGATGGCCCGGGATGGCGAAAGCTCGCCCGGGGGGCAGGGTGTAAATGTCGTCCTGCCGGTGCCCCCTCCTGATTGAGGGGCGTTGCGCGGGACGCCTGGCATCGACCCGGCGGTTCCGCAGACAACGGACCGCCAACCGGAGAGAGCTCAATTGGATCGCGCGGCAAAAACCGAGCTCGTCGCCGCCCTGGGCGAGGTCTTCAAGACCACCAAGGTCGTCGTCGTTGCTCACTATTCCGGCCTCACGGTCGCCCAGATGCAGCATCTGCGCCGGCAGATGAAGCAGGCCGGCGCGAGCGTGAAGGTTGCGAAAAATCGCCTGGCCAAGATCGCTGTCGAAGGCAGCGACGTCGCTTCGATCGCGCCCCTACTCAAGGGGCCGGCCCTGATCGCGTTCTCCGGCGATCCGGTAGCGGCGCCCAAGGTCGCCGTCGACTTCGCCAAGACGAACGAAAGGTTCGTCATTCTTGGCGGAGCAATGGGCAAGACGACGCTCGACCCGAACGGCGTCAAGGCGCTCGCCGCCTTGCCCTCGCTCGACGAGCTGCGGGCCAAGATCGTCGGCTTAGTCCAGGCGCCGGCGACCAACCTCGCGCAGGTGGTGACCGCCCCTGCCGCGAAGGTCGCCCGCGTGGTGCAGGCCTATGCCAGCAAGGGCGGGGAAAGCGAGGCGGCTTAAATGGCCGCTTCATCTCGAAGGTTGGAACCGAAGGACAAGTTAAATGGCTGACTTACAGAAAATCGTGAATGATCTCTCGAGCCTCACCGTGCTCGAGGCGGCGGAACTTGCGAAATTGCTCGAGGAGAAGTGGGGCGTTTCGGCCGCTGCTGCGGTCGCGGTTGCGGCTGCCCCTGCGGCGGGCGGCGCAGCGGCCGCCGCTGCCGAAGAGAAGACGGAGTTCACGGTCGTGCTCGCGGCCGCTGGCGAGAAGAAGATCGAGGTGATCAAGGAAGTTCGCGCCATCACCGGCCTCGGCCTCAAGGAGGCCAAGGACTTGGTCGAGGGCGCTCCCAAGCCGGTCAAGGAAGGCGTCAACAAGGACGAGGCCGCCAAGATCAAGGCGACCTTGGAAAAAGTTGGGGCAAAGGTTGAGCTTAAGTAAGCAATGCTTACATAAGTGAGGTTCCCCGGGGCAAACGGAGCGAGGCCTCGGGTTCTCAAGAGACAGAGAACGTGGGTGGCCGGGCTGAGCCTGGCCGAGGCGGAGACTGCGGCGAGTACGGGTGCGGCTAGCGTATTGAGACGATTCGGTCATTTGGCCGAATCACGGCAGACAAGGCGATTCGACGCCTGTCCCGACGGTCGCGATGGATGGCGGCCTTCCGGAGAGTCGTCTTGATCGCCACGGCGGTCCGAGCCCTGCGGGTCGGATCGAGGGCTCGAATGCGGGCGTCCCGCTTCGGGCCCGATGGATCGATTGAGCGAGAGGACATGATGGCGCAGACGTTTATCGGTCGGAAGCGCGTACGCAAGTTTTTCGGAAAAATCGAGGAAGTCGCGGAGATGCCGAACCTCATTGAGGTTCAGAAGGCGTCTTACGACCAATTCCTGCTGGTGGTCGAGCCGCAGGGCGGCCGGCCCAACGAGGGCCTGCAGGCCGTATTCAAGTCGGTGTTCCCGATTTCCGACTTCTCCGGCACCTCGATGCTCGAGTTCGTCAAGTACGAATTCGAGGCGCCCAAATACGACGTCGACGAATGCCGCCAGCGCGGCATGACCTATGCCGCGCCGCTCAAGGTGACGCTGCGCCTCATCGTGTTCGATATCGACGAGGAGACCGGCGCCAAATCGGTCAAGGACATCAAGGAGCAGGACGTCTACATGGGCGACATCCCGCTCATGACCAACAACGGCACCTTTATCGTCAACGGCACCGAGCGGGTGATCGTCTCGCAGATGCACCGCTCGCCCGGCGTGTTCTTCGATCACGACAAGGGCAAGACGCATTCCTCGGGCAAGCTCCTGTTCGCCGCCCGCATCATTCCCTATCGCGGCTCCTGGCTCGACATCGAGTTCGACGCCAAGGACATCGTTCACGCCCGCGTCGACCGCCGTCGGAAAATCCCGGTGACCTCGCTGCTTTATGCCCTCGGCATGAGCGGCGAGGAGATTCTCAATACCTTCTACCGGCAGGTGCCGTACCGGCGGACCAAGGACGGTTGGCGCGTGCCGTTCGACGCCAACCGGCTGCGCGGCTACAAGGCGGTCAACGATCTCGTCGATGCCGACACCGGCAGGGTTGTGCTCGAGGCCGGCAAGAAGCTGACCGTCCGCCAGGCGCGGCAACTCGCCGAGAAGGGGCTCAAGGCCCTGCGGATGACCGACGAGGAATTGATCGGCCGCTACGTCGCCGAGGACCTCGTCAATCCGAAGTCCGGCGAGATTTTCGCTGAGGCCGGCGAGGAGATCACCGAGAAGAATCTCAAGGTACTCAACGAGCAGGGCTACAAGGAGCTGCCGCTCCTCGACATCGATCACGTCAATGTCGGCGCCTACATCCGCAATACGCTCGCGATCGACAAGAACATGACGCGCGAGGACGCGCTGTTCGACATCTACCGGGTCATGCGCCCGGGCGAGCCGCCGACGATCGACACCGCGCAGACCATGTTCCAGTCGCTGTTCTTCGATCCGGAGCGCTACGACCTCTCCGCGGTCGGCCGCGTCAAGATGAACATGCGGCTCGATCTTAACGTCGAGGATACCGTGCGCATCCTGCGCAAGGACGACATCATCGCTGTGATCCGCACCCTCGTCGACTTGCGCGACGGCAAGGGTGAGATCGACGACATCGACCATCTCGGCAATCGCCGGGTGCGCTCGGTCGGCGAACTGATGGAGAACCAATACCGCATCGGGCTGCTGCGCATGGAGCGCGCGATCAAGGAGCGCATGTCGTCGGTCGATATCGACACGGTGATGCCGCAGGATCTGATCAACGCCAAGCCGGCGGCGGCGGCGGTGCGCGAGTTCTTCGGCTCCTCGCAGCTCTCGCAGTTCATGGATCAAACCAACCCGCTGTCGGAGATCACGCATAAGCGTCGTTTGTCCGCGCTCGGTCCCGGCGGGCTCACGCGCGAGCGCGCCGGCTTCGAGGTGCGTGACGTGCACCCGACCCATTACGGCCGCATCTGCCCGATCGAGACGCCGGAAGGGCCGAATATCGGCTTGATCAATTCGCTCGCCACCTATGCGCGGGTGAACAAATACGGCTTCGTCGAGACGCCGTACCGCAAGGTCAAGGACGGCCGCGTCACCGATGAGGTGATCTATCTCTCGGCGATGGAGGAGGGGCGCTACACCGTGGCGCAGGCCAACTCGGCGATCGACAGCCGCGGGCGCTTCACCGACGATCTCGTCGTGGTGCGCCATGCCGGCGACGTCCAGCTTATTCCGCCGGACAAGGTGGATTTCATGGACGTGTCGCCGAAGCAGCTGGTGTCGGTCGCCGCGGCGCTGATTCCGTTCCTGGAGAATGACGACGCCAACCGCGCGCTGATGGGCTCGAACATGCAGCGCCAGGCGGTGCCGCTCGTTCATGCCGAGGCGCCGTTCGTCGGCACCGGCATGGAGGGCGTGGTCGCCCGCGATTCCGGCGCCGCCATCGCCGCACGCCGTACCGGCGTGGTCGATCAGGTCGACGCCACCCGCATCGTGATCCGCGCCACCGACGAGCCGGATCCGACCAAGCCCGGCGTCGACATCTATCGGCTGCAGAAATTCCAGCGCTCGAACCAGAACACCTGCATCAACCAGCGGCCGCTGGTGAAGGTCGGCGATCAGGTCAAAAAGGGCGACATCATCGCCGATGGTCCCTCGACCGATCTCGGCGAGCTGGCGCTCGGCCGCAACGTCCTCGTCGCGTTCATGCCGTGGAACGGCTATAACTTCGAGGACTCGATCCTGCTCTCCGAGCGTATCGTCAAAGACGACGTCTTCACCTCGATCCATATCGAGGAATTCGAGGTGATGGCGCGCGACACCAAGCTCGGCCCCGAGGAGATCACCCGCGACATTCCCAACGTCTCGGAAGAGACGCTGAAGAATCTCGACGAGGCCGGCATTGTCTATATCGGCGCCGAGGTGCGCGCCGGCGACATCCTGGTCGGCAAGATCACGCCGAAGGGCGAAAGCCCGATGACCCCTGAGGAGAAGCTGCTGCGCGCCATCTTCGGCGAGAAGGCCTCCGACGTGCGCGACACCTCGCTACGGGTGCCGCCGGGCGTGCAGGGCACCGTCGTCGAAGTGCGCGTGTTCAATCGGCACGGCGTCGAGAAGGACGAGCGCGCGCTCGCCATCGAGCGGGAAGAGATCGAGCGGCTCGCCAAGGACCGCGACGATGAGCAGGCGATCCTCGACCGCAACGTCTATGGCCGCCTTGCCGAGCTTCTGGAGGGCCGCCAGGGCATCGCCGGCCCGAAGGGCTTCAAGAAGGATACCAAGATCACCCGCGCGGTGCTCGAGGAGCATCCACGCTCGCAATGGTGGATGTTCGCCTCGCCGAACGACAAGGTGATGGCCGAGATCGAAGCCATCCGCAAGCAGTACGACGAGTCGAAGAAGCGGCTCGAGCAGCGCTTCCTCGATAAGGTCGAAAAGCTGCAGCGCGGCGATGAGTTGCCGCCCGGCGTCATGAAGATGGTCAAGGTCTTCGTCGCCGTGAAGCGCAAGATCCAGCCCGGCGACAAGATGGCCGGCCGCCACGGCAACAAGGGCGTGGTGTCGAAGATCGTGCCGCTTGAGGACATGCCGTTCCTCGCCGACGGCACCTCGGTCGATATCGTGCTCAATCCGCTCGGCGTGCCGAGCCGGATGAATGTCGGCCAGATTCTGGAGACGCATTTGGGCTGGGCCTGCGCCGGCCTCGGCCTCAAGATCGGCCATGCCGTTGATCTCTACCAGGGCAAGCGCGACCTCAAGCCGCTTAAGGAGTTGCTGCGCAAGGTCTATGGCGACGAGGAGACGATCAAGTCGCTCGACGAGAAGGGTCTGATCGAGCTTGGCACAAATCTGCGTCACGGCGTGCCGATCGCAACGCCGGTGTTCGACGGTGCGAAAGAAGCCGACATCGAGCACATGCTCGATCTCGCCGGCCTCGATCATTCCGGCCAGGTGACGTTGTACGACGGCCGCACCGGCGATTCCTTCGACCGCAAGGTGACCGTCGGCCACATCTACATGCTGAAGCTGCATCACCTCGTCGACGACAAGATCCACGCCCGCTCGATCGGCCCCTACAGCCTCGTCACCCAGCAGCCGCTGGGCGGCAAGGCGCAGTTTGGCGGCCAGCGCTTCGGCGAAATGGAGGTGTGGGCGCTCGAAGCCTACGGCGCCGCCTATACGCTGCAGGAGATGCTGACGGTGAAGTCGGACGACGTCGCCGGCCGCACCAAGGTGTACGAGGCGATCGTGCGCGGTGACGACACGTTCGAAGCCGGCATCCCGGAATCGTTTAACGTGCTGGTCAAGGAAATGCGCTCGCTCGGCCTCAATGTCGACCTGCACAATTCCAAGCAGCAGCGCGGCGGTGGCGGCGAAGGCGTCGCCGCCGAGGCGGCGGAGTAGCGGCCGGCAGAGGACAGACGACGGAGGACGGACGAACACCGAACGACGAGGCAGAATTTACCTGTTGTCCGTCGTCTGTCGTCCGTCCTTGTATCGCTAACAGTTTCAGACGGAGCACGTCATGAACCAAGAGATCATGAATCTTTTCAGCCCGCAGGTGCCGGCTCAGGTCTTCGACCAGATCCGGATCTCGATTGCGAGCCCGGAAAAGATTCTGTCATGGTCCTACGGCGAGATCAAAAAGCCGGAGACCATCAACTATCGCACCTTCAAGCCCGAGCGCGACGGCCTGTTCTGCGCGCGCATCTTCGGGCCGATCAAGGACTACGAGTGCCTGTGCGGCAAGTACAAGCGGATGAAGTACAAGGGCATCATCTGCGAGAAGTGCTCGGTCGAGGTGACGCTGTCGCGGGTGCGGCGCGAGCGCATGGGCCATATCGAGCTCGCGGCGCCGGTGGCGCATATCTGGTTCCTCAAATCGCTGCCGAGCCGGATCGGTCTTCTGCTCGACATGACGCTCAAGGATCTCGAGCGCATCCTCTATTTCGAGCACTACGTCGTGCTCGAGCCGGGATTGACGCCGCTCAAGGACCGTCAGCTCCTCTCCGAGGACGAATACGTCAAGGCGCAGGACCAGTACGGCGCCGACAGCTTCACCGCGATGATCGGCGCGGAGGCGATCCGCGAGATGCTCAAGGCGCTCGATCTCGAGAGGATGGCGACCGATTTGCGCCAGGAGATCGCCGAATCGACCTCCGAGCTCAAGCCGAAGAAGCTCGCCAAGCGGCTCAAGCTGATCGAGGCGTTCACCCAGTCGCGCAACAAGCCGGAATGGATGATCCTGACGCATGTGCCGGTGATCCCGCCGGATCTGCGCCCGCTGGTGCCGCTCGACGGCGGCCGGTTCGCCACGTCCGACCTCAACGATCTTTATCGGCGTGTCATCAACCGCAACAACCGCCTGAAGCGGCTCATCGAGCTGCGCGCGCCCGACATCATCATCCGCAACGAGAAGCGGATGCTGCAGGAGGCGGTCGACGCCCTGTTCGACAACGGCCGCCGCGGCCGCGTCATCACCGGCGCCAACAAGCGGCCGCTGAAGTCGCTTGCCGACATGCTCAAGGGCAAGCAGGGCCGCTTCCGGCAGAACCTGCTCGGCAAGCGCGTCGATTACTCCGGCCGCTCGGTGATCGTGGTCGGTCCCGAGCTCAAGCTGCATCAATGCGGCCTGCCGAAGAAGATGGCGCTCGAGCTGTTCAAGCCGTTCATCTATTCGCGGCTCGACGCCAAGGGCCTGTCGACCACGGTCAAGCAGGCAAAGAAGCTGGTCGAGAAGGAAAAGCCCGAGGTCTGGGACATCCTCGACGAGGTGATCCGCGAGCATCCGGTGCTGCTCAACCGCGCGCCGACGCTGCACCGCCTCGGCATTCAGGCCTTCGAGCCGGTGCTGATCGAGGGCAAGGCGATCCAGCTGCATCCGTTGGTCTGCGCCGCGTTCAACGCCGACTTCGACGGCGACCAGATGGCGGTCCACGTGCCGCTGTCGCTCGAGGCGCAGCTCGAAGCCCGCGTCTTGATGATGTCGACCAACAACATCCTGCACCCGGCGAACGGCTCGCCGATCATCGTGCCGTCACAGGATATCGTGCTCGGCCTCTATTACCTGTCGCTGATGATCGACAACGGTCCGGGCCAATGGAAACTCGAGCTGCACCCGCAGAAGGAGATCGAGCGCGACCGCAAGAAGAAGAACGTCGTACAGGGCTTCTATCGCAATATGAGCGAGGTCGAGCACGCGCTGCAGGAGAAGACCGTCGGACTGCACAGCCGGATCAAATACCGCTGGGAGGGCGTCGACGAGGACGGCAAGCCGGTGCGCAAGGAGTACGAGACCACGCCCGGCCGCGCGCTCCTCGGCGAAGTGCTGCCCAAGCATTCGAAGGTTTCGTTCGACCTCGTCAACAAGCTGATGACGAAGCGCGAAATCTCCAGCATGATCGACACCGTCTACCGCCACTGCGGCCAGAAGGAGACGGTGATCTTCTGCGACCGGGTCATGGCGCTCGGCTTCCACCACGCGTTCAAGGCCGGCATCTCGTTCGGCAAGGACGACATGGTGGTGCCGCACTCCAAGCGCTCGATCGTCGATAAGACGCGCGAGTCGGTCAAGGAGTTCGAGCAGCAATATAATGACGGTCTGATCACTCAGGGCGAAAAATACAACAAGGTCGTCGATGCCTGGTCGAAGTGCACGGAGCAGATCGCCGAGGCGATGATGCGCGAGATCTCCGCCGCCAAGCCGGCGGTGGAGAAGGGCGCCGAAGCTCAGGTCAACTCGATCTACATGATGGCGCATTCCGGCGCGCGCGGCTCGCCGGCGCAGATGCGCCAGCTCGCCGGCATGCGCGGCCTGATGGCGAAGCCGTCGGGCGAGATCATCGAGAGCCCGATCATCTCCAACTTCAAGGAAGGTCTCTCGGTGCTCGAGTATTTCAACTCGACGCATGGCGCGCGCAAAGGCCTCGCCGACACCGC
>Ga0335081_10014198_pt1 | contig 12887 bp, 13 predicted proteins | sample Lox_Sample_35_FD_206713 | JGI IMG/M metagenome (GOLD analysis project Ga0335081, IMG submission 206713) | Soil microbial communities from Loxahatchee National Wildlife Refuge, Florida, United States - Lox_Sample_3.5 | ecosystem: Environmental > Terrestrial > Soil > Wetlands | place: USA...
TGGTCCATTTCTCGAGGGCAAGATGCAGATAGACCGGGTTGCCGGGACGCAAGCGGGCGGCCCGCCGAGGCAGGCTACGGCTCCATTGCCCCCAGCGCTTGCGATCGAACTGGTTGAGATCTTTCCAGGCAAGCTGCTTGCACTCTGTTTCCCGCGCGTGAATGTGGTTGAGCAGTTTAACAACAACCGGATCGTCGGGATCACCCAGCTTCTCGATCCATTCCTTCATCACCTGCATGTCGCGGAGTTCGCCGAGCGCCTGAAAAAGTTTTTTGCCCGCCTTCTTCATGTCTTTCCACGAGCGATCGGGATCCATCGCCATCAGCCCGTCGGCGAGCGAGCGACAGCGCCGCAGGGCGACGCGGAGATCGTGGACAGGGTCGGCCTCAAACCCTGCCGCGGCCCGATCACATTCTTCGAGCACGCGCTCCATCCAGAAGGCGAGGCCTAATTTCGGCTTTGCTTTCGGCTTCCGCTTCGATGCGGTTCTCGCCGTCGAGATTGAAAGCGGATTTGTTGCTAAAGCTGCATTCATCAGGAAAAAAGACCCTTCTGGACCGAATGATACTCGCAAAACAAGCGGCGAGAACGCAACCCCGGACAAGAACCCAAAGCGAAAAGGCCAGCACCGAATCGATGCTGGCCCGAGGTTAAAACTCTATCTTTGTTCGAAATGCCGTCTACCCGACCGGCTGCGTCGTCAGCACTTTCTCGCGCTCTTCCGCGTCTTCCCTTTCTTGGGTTGGGGTTAAGGGCAAAGCAAAGTCGAGCACTTCCTCGATCGTTTTGACGTAGTGGGCGTTCAAGTCCTGCAGTTGCTCCGACGTCAGATCCTCTTCCACATTCGTCCGGTTGTCGGCCGGAAGAATCACGTCATGCACGCCGGCACGCTTCGCCGCCAGGACTTTCTCCTTGATTCCGCCCACCGGCAAGACATTGCCGCTGAGAGTGATCTCGCCGGTCATCGCGGTTAGTGGGCGAACCTGCTTGCCCGTGAGCAGTGAGACCAGCGCAGTCACAATAGTGACGCCAGCCGAGGGACCATCTTTCGGAATGGCGCCCGCCGGAACATGAATGTGGATGTCATGGTCGGAGAAGAACTGCTCGTCAATGCCGAGCTGCCTGGCGTTTGAACGCACCCAGCTCAGCGCCGCCTGCATCGATTCGCGCATCACGTCCTGAATCTGGCCGGTGATGGTGAGCCCGCCCTTGCCTTTCATTTGATTGGCTTCAACGAACAACACGTCGCCGCCAGCGGGCGTCCAGGCCAAGCCGACCACCACGCCGGCTCGTTTTGTGCGCTCGGCGATCTCACCTTCGCTGCGAATCTTGATGCCGCCGAGGAATTCATTTACGACTTGCGTAGTGACGATCAGCTTGTCGGTCTTCCCTTCCGCCAGCCGCCGCGCCTGCTTGCGGCAGATCGTGCCGATCGTGCGTTCGAGGTTGCGAACACCAGCTTCGCGCGTGTAGTGGCGGATGATGTAGCTCACCGTCTCTTCCGGAAATTCGATCTGATCTTTCGTGATCCCGTTTTCGTCAATCTGGCGCGGAATCAGGTATTGAAACGCGATGTGAATTTTCTCCTCTTCGGTGTAACCCTGCAGCTCGATGATCTCCATGCGGTCCCGCAGTGGCTCGGCAATGGGGTCGAGCATGTTAGCCGTCGTGATGAAGAGCACCTTCGACAAATCGAATGTCACATCGAGATAGTTATCGCGGAAGCTCGAATTCTGCTCGGGATCGAGCGCTTCGAGCAGAGCCGAACCCGGATCACCACGAAAATCGCGTCCCACCTTATCGATTTCGTCGAGCATGAAGACCGGATCTTTGGTTTCGGCGCGACGAATGCCCTGGATGATCTGTCCGGGCAGGGCACCAATATAGGTGCGCCTATGGCCGCGGATCTCCGCTTCATCGTGCACGCCACCAAGCGAAAGCCGCACAAACTTGCGCCCCAGCGCTCGCGCGATCGATTTGCCAAGAGAGGTTTTGCCAACTCCCGGAGGTCCGACAAAACAAAGGATCGGCCCTTTCATGTTCGGCTTCAGCCTCCGGACCGACAGATAGTCGAGAATGCGGTCCTTGACCTTTTTCAGATCGTAGTGGTCCGCATCGAGAATCTCTTTTGCCTTCGGAATCTCGATCTCCTGGCCCGAGGTCTTGTTCCACGGCAGCACCGCCAGCCACTCGATATAGTTTCTCGTCACCGAATAATCGGCGGCCATCGGCGACATGCGGGAGAGGCGGCCGAGTTCTTTCAGCGCTTCCTTCTTCACCTCGTCGGGCATTCCGGCGCCTTCGATTTTTTGCCTCAGATCTTCCGTGTCGCGCTGGCCTTCGTCCTGCTCTCCCAGCTCTTTCTGAATCGCCTTCAACTGCTCGCGCAGATAGTATTCGCGCTGGGTCTGCTGCACGCGATCCTGCACTTCCGACTGAATCTTGTTGCGCAATTGCTGGACTTCGAGTTCCTTGGCCAGGTGCTGATTGATCTTCTCCAGCCGCACCCGCACATCGGTCGTCTCCAGCGTGTCCTGCTTATCGGCCGTGGATAGTGAAGGCAGCGAAGACGCAATGAAATCGACGAGGCGACCCGGCTCTTCGATGTTCATCGCCACCGTCGAAAGCTCGTCTGACAGCGTCGGCGATCCTGCCACGATCTGCTGGAAGAGGGTCAATACGTTGCGTTGCAACGCCTCAATTTCTGAGTCTTTGGGCGGAATGGTCTCGGGCACCGAAACCACCTGCGCCCGCATAAAGGGCGACAGTTGGGCGAAATCGGTCAGGCGCACACGTTCCAGGCCCTCGGCAAAAACGAACAGGCTCTGGTTGGGCATCTTCACGACTTTATGCACAACCGCCAATGTACCGACCGAATAGAGGTCGGTCGGCTGCGGTGTATCGACGCGGGCCTCGCGCTGCGCTACGACCACAATCGTTTTGTCATCGCCGAGCGAGTTGATCAACTGGACGGAACTTTCCCGTCCAACCGTCAATGGGAGAACGGCATGGGGAAACAGGACCGTGTCGCGCACCGGCAAGATCGGCAGGGACCGTCCCGTTATTTCATACGAAAGAGGAGGATTAGGATCGCTCATGATGTTCCTTGAGTGAATTTCGCTCAACTTTTGATGAACCAGATCATCAAAAAGATGCAACTAGATGCTAGGCCGTTGAATTCTAGACCGTTTTTTGGGTTTTGCAAGAGTCGGAAAGACGATGACCCCACGCGAGTAACAGGAGGCGCCGCCCCGCTTTGGCTGCCAAAGCCTGGCTTCCAAAGCTCTGATCGCAAGGGCTCGCGAGGTAATACGACGCCTCCGGGATTTCAGGAACTCCTAGTTTGGCCGATCCCAGCGCCGGCTGAAAGTCGAGTTCGACCTTTTTTACCAGCCGCAAGGGCGCGCCAGCTAGAACACGTGCTTCGCTTTATCGCCCTTGAAGATCAGCTCATGCAGCACACGCTGATTGGACGCATTCAGTTCGTAAATCTTCTGGTTATCGGCAGCCTTGTCTGTCAACGGGACCAGGGTGCATTTGGCACGAACTTCAACCGGCTTCTTCACGCCGACCTGGCGAAATATCATGATGTGATCGGCACCTTCCATGACATGCCGGATCTCGTAATTCCCCGAAGGCAGCGGAGTATCGGCCACGATCGTCTTCTCACTGAAGTTAACCTTGTAAACATCGGCAACGCCAAACTGATTCTGGCCGGCAAGAGCTAAGCTGGCGAGCAAAACCATCAAAACCGCAACAAGAACTACAGGCTTGACCAAGCGCATATTCGTTCTCCTCAAGTCCAACCTACGCCGAGGACCATCCACGCGCTGTGCAGCGCCTCACACGAAGTTGTGACGAAAGACATAAAGCCTGCTTACGAACGGAAGTGACCTTCGAGTTTGCCTCGTGGTCATAGCGCATTGGCAACAAAAGGCGGCGTTTCGCTATCCAAGAGCCGGAAAGCAACTTGTGACGACCCTCAAGCGCTCTCGCCTTTGCCTGTTGCTTCGAAAGATTCCCTTTTCTGCCTTGGGACTCGCTCTCGCTCTCGTCGCGATCTGCTCCGGATGCGGCGGGGTCGGCTCGCATTCTTCAGGCGTATCTTCCGGTTCCGCGCTGCCAAGCCCCGCGCATGTGGTCATTGTGATGGAAGAGAATCGCAGCTATTCGGAAATCATCGGCTCCTCGAACGCTCCCTACATCAATTCTCTCGCGGCGCAGAGCGCTTCGTTCACGCAGTCATTTGCGATCACGCATCCCAGCCTGCCTAACTACCTCGCTCTATTTTCCGGATCAACCCAAGGCGTAACCAGCGACGATTGCCCTCTGACTTTCTCGGCGACATCTCTCGAAAGTGAGTTGGCAGCAGCGGACAAATCATTCACCGGCTATTCGGAGGGCTTGCCCACTGCTGGTTCGATGGTTTGCTCAGCCGGCGAATACGATCGCAATCACGTTCCCTGGACGGACTTCTCTGAAGACAGCTCGAACAACAATCAGCCCTTTTCGAGCTTCCCGGCGAACTCTGCGTATTTGCCGACTGTCGCCTTCGTGGTTCCCGACCTGCTCGACGACATGCATGATGGATCGATCGCGCAGGGAGATGCGTGGCTGCAAACCAATCTTTCGTCGTATGTGAATTGGGCGATGAACAACAACAGCGTGTTGATCGTGACTTGGGATGAAGATGACGGCACGGAGAACAATCAGATTCCGACAATCTTTGTCGGGCAGCCGGTGAAGGCCGGACAATATTCAGAGAAAATCAACCATTACAACGTGCTCAGCACCATTGAGAGCCTATACGGATTGCAGAATCTCTCGAATACGTCTGCGATTACCGATGTGTGGAAGTAAACGGATCTTCGGCGTGGAGGAGCGGCCCTTTAGGGCCGCGTTCATCGGCTCAAATAGATTGGGGCTTTAGCCCCGGAGGCTCGAATCAAGCCTCCGGATAAAATCCCAGCACCTTTACCAGGTCTGTAATCTCACCCAAGTGCCGCAGGGCATTGCGCAGATCTTCGTCGTCTCCGCGCAGCAGGTCGACAAAAAACACGTACTCCCATGGACGCCCGCGCAGTGGCCGCGACTCGATCTTGCTCAGGCTGATATCGCGCAGGGCAAACACGCTGAGCGCCTTGAACAACGATCCCGGCGCGTTTTTGGTGCTGAAGGCAACCGACGTCTTGTTGGCGCCTCGCCCCGCTCGCGCTTTTCCCCGTAGAACATGAAAAAATCGCGTGAAGTTTTTCTTGTCGTCTTCAATGCCAGCCTTCAAAATCCTCCCGCCATACACTTGTGCCGCGCGCCGGCTGGCAACGGCTGCGGCATCGTTCAGCACTTCGGCCAGCACGTGCTTCACGCTCCCTGCCGTGTCGTAGAAAGGTTCTGGCTTCAGGCGCGGATGCTTCGCAAACAGATCGCGACACTGATCAAGCGCCACCGGGTGCGAAAATACGCGCCGGAGATCCGCGAACCTTGCCCCCGGCATCGCGATCAGATTGTGCACGATGCGCAACCGGAACTCGCGCGCGATATAGACATCACGACTGAGCAACAAATCGAAGTGCTCGGCCACGGAGCCAGCCAGCGAATTTTCGATCGGAATGACCGCGCCATCCACCGATCCGTTCTTAATACGATCAAAAACCTCTAGCGATCGCGCGCAGGGCACGACCTTCGCCGATGGAAGCATGGCTTCAGCAGCTTCCTGGCTGAAAGAGCCGAGTTCCCCTTGAATGGCGATTTTCATTAGAAATTCCCGGCGCCTGTTCTAACCATTGGACCGCTCCTGCGCTTCCATTCTCGCTTCGTTTAATGCCTTACTCATGACGAGTGCATCGAGGTGATTGGAGTAATAGCCACGCACGGTCTTTTCCACGAAGTAACCCTTCTGCTTGTAAAAGCGGATCGCCGACTCGTTGTTAACCGCGGTTTCGAGTTCGACAGCGGCCGCTCCTTCTTCGCGAAGCCTATTCTCTGCCGCATCAAGCAACGCCGAACCCACACCGATGCGACGCGCTTCGCTGATCACATCAATCGTAATGATGTGGCCTGTCTGCCTGCGTTTTTCGGCGACGATGAAGCCAAGGATCTTGCGCTCAACGCCCGCTTCACTTGAGTTGGGATCTTTTGCGGCTGACGGGGTTCCAATAACATTCCTTTCCGCAACCAAGGTAAAGGCCGAGGGACGGCGCATATAAAAGGCCAATTCTGGACGCGAGTAGGCCAGCTGCGGATCGAAACAGTCCTGATCGATCTGCCATAGCGTCTCGAAATCCCTTTTCTCAAACTGGCGAATGTTGAACGACACGCAGCCATTGTAACGGGAGTGTGAAAAACCTCGCCCGGGTAGGATCTTTTCGACCATCGGATACCGTCCCTATCTCTGCTATGTTCGGCCTAACAATAACAATGTGTAGGACCGCATAGTGTTCCGACAGCCCCTAGAATTGCCCGTCAATTAACGCGCCGACATGCTTTCGACTTGCCGCGACGTGCGGTGGGCCTAATTCGTATTTGCCATGAAACTTTTCCTAGCTGCTCCCCTTGCGCATTTGCCTCGGGCGGAAGTACGATTTTTACGAGAGGCGTAGCGTGGGGCGCTGGATCCTAATTGACGTCTTGATGGCGGGCGTTTTTGTTCTGCTGTGGTACAGCTGGTTTGCCCGCTACAATCGCCGCCGCGCCGCCAGCGTTCTAGGATGGGTTCAGACCGCATGCATGGGCAAGGCGCGTCTGAGCGGCCTGGAATGGCAAGCGAACAGCTCCCGCCTTAAAGCAAGTTTGCTTTTCTCTACGCGCTGGTTTGACGACGCGCACCTCACCATCCGATTACTGCCGCGTCCCATGCCGATCAAGTGGGCGCTGGGCTGGTGGAAAAATCAGCAGGAAACATTGACCTTCGAAGCCGACATGGGATTCCCACCCGGCTTCCATCTTGATATTGTGCGCCACCGCTGGTCGGGTCAGACAGGCACGCGAAATGCAAAACGAAAGTGGATACTCACGCATCCCGGCCCGGTCGTTCTTACCACCAAAGAAGATTGGCCGATGGAACTGACACCGGTGGTAAACGCGCTCGCCACTTGGCGCGAAAAGGACTTCGTTAGCGTGCGCTTCAATCAGACCTCTCCGCATTTTGCGGCAACGGTTGCACTCGACTGCTTATCGGATCAGCAATCTGCCAGCAGCCTGCTTGGGCTTTTCCGCGAGCTGGCCGCAAGTTCTTCAGCCAAACAGCATTAAAACCAGAGTTTCAAGGTTTCAGAGTTTCAACGTTTCAATGACCATCCAAGATGCGGATGCACATCTGAAACGTTGAAACCTTGAAACCTGCTTACTGAGATTGGGTACTGATTACTGGCTACTGACGTTACGGCTCTGCCACAAACCTATATCCCACACCGCGCACCGTCTGCAGATGCCTTGGACGCGAGGGATCTTCCTCGATATACCGCCGTAATCGCACAATGAAGTTGTCGATGGCTCGCGTATCGGTGTCCTCGTGCAGCCCCCAGACGTCTTCCAATAACGCCTTCCGCGAAACGATGCGGCCGGCGCTTTTCACCAAGTACCGGAAAAGCTCCGCCTCCATCACCGTCAGGTGGATGGTGTTGCCCAGGCTCCTCAATTCGAGTTCGCCGAAGTCGATGGATTTGCCGGCGAAGTTGAAAGTATCTTTTTCGACAGTCGATTCTTTAGAGACTCCTGCTGCACCCGCATGCTGGGAGGCTGTTACCAGGTCCTGCTTCATCCAAACGCTGCGCCGCAACAGGCCTTCTAAGCGGGCCATGAGGATCGCCAATTCGAATGGCTTCGGAAGATAGTCATCCGCTCCCGACTCAAATCCCTTCAGCACGTCTTCGGCGCGGCCGCGGGCAGTCAGCATGAGAATCGGCACATAGTTCTGTTTTTTCCGCAGCAACTCGGCAACTTCGAACCCGCTTTTGCCCGGCAGCATCACGTCGAGAATGACCGCATCGAAGCGCTCCGCCTTTTCGAGCAGGCGCACGAGGGCGTCTTCTCCGTCTCCTGCGACCTCTGCCTCGTGTCCTTCGGCCTGAAGGTTGAAGCGCAAACCCTGTGCCAGGTGCGCCTCGTCTTCTACGATCAGCACGCGGCTCATGCCGTCGTCCTCCGCGACTCGGGTGCCGCTGGCTGGGGCGACTCCTGCAGCAAGGCTCGCGGCAATTCCAAAGTTACGGTCGTTCCCTTCCCGGCTCCGTCGCTCTGTGCGAACACCTTTCCGCCATGATTGCGCGCGATTGAGCGCACGATGAACAATCCGAGCCCAGTACCCTTCACTCGTAGCCGGCCGCGCTGACGAACCCGATAAAACCGCTTAAAGATGCGCTTCAGTTCATCATGCGGGATGCCGACGCCGCGATCGCGCACCCGCAGAATCACGCGCTCCTCGGCGGAGATTCCAAGTTCAACTCCAATCTTTACGCCGTCTGGCGAGTATTTAATGGCATTGTCGAGCAAATTGGTCACGGCGGTGTGCAGTTCGTCCGGATCACCCAAGATCTGCGTGGAGGTGGCTGCGTTCTGATAGTCGAGCTGCTCCGGCAACAAGTGATACCGCGCGCGGGCAATCTCTACACAGTCGTGAACAATCGAATCGAAATCGATCGGAATCCGTTGCCGCGAAGCCTTTTTCTGCGCCATCGCGCCAGCTTTCAAGACCTGCTCTACAGTCCCCATCAGCCGCTCGGTATCGACCAGCATGAGTTGATAGAACTCGCGGCGGCGCGCTTCATCAACGTCGCGTCTCTGGAGTGTTTCCAGATACAACCGAATCGAAGCAATCGGTGTTTTCAACTCGTGCGTGACTGCGTTGATGAAGCTGTCGTGTTGCTCGTTGCGGCGAATTTCACGCACCAGAAAGATGGTGTTGAGGACGAGCCCGGCGGTGATGGCACCGAAGAAGATGATGCCGAGAAAGACCTTGATACCTTCGCGCCAGTTGAGGATGATCCAGCCGCTGCCGACCGCGAATGCGAGGGCGGCCAGAATTACGCCGAAGGTCAGGAAGAAAGCAATCGCTTTCCGGCGGCTGGAGATTCTCACAGGACGATTGTAAAGCCGCAGATGTATATCCGCGCTCGGAGATATGGCGCATGCCTCGACGGCGGAAAGCCTTCATTTCACTCTGTAATAATGCGATCCGCCCACTCCACCAGCGACACAAAAATCGCCGGGCTGCCGAACTTCGCGCCCCACTGATTCAAATCTGCTTCCGTGACCCCACGGGCCCGGGAACAGGCTCCTCAAGCAAAAATTGGAATGTGTTTCGCGACCACTTTTTCCATCGTTTCGCGGAGTGGCGGCCAACCCACCGGCATGATCGTATCGACCGTGGCCTTTCGCATCGTGTACGTGGCTTCGCCCACAAGGAAAATCTGCACATCGTGACCCGCTTCCGACAAAGCGAGTCCATGAACAAACGGGAATGATGCGCGCGTCGAATCGTCGGAGCCCCACGCGCTCTTCATCATGATTTTCAGTTTTTGCGTTTTTGGAGACGGCTCTTGCGCCAAGCCAAATTTCAGCGCCAAGAGCGGCGTCGCGGCCAACCACGAGAATAGTCGTCGCCGTTCCATACTCTCCCCTCTCTATTTGTGGAGTGACGGGTAATGCCGGGGAAGTTTACATTCCGCAAGAGGACCTGACAAGGTCACAATCATCGCGCTGCCGGGCGCGTTCGCAGATCAGAACACTTCGACCCTGGCAGAATGGGCTGCAACAGAAGCCAGTCTCTCATCGCGGGTAATCAACGTTGCGCCGAGTTGTTCCGCGAGTGCGACATAACAGGCGTCATAGGCTGAAAGATTGTTGCGGTGCCGCCAAATCCAGGGCACAAACAAAAAGTGAGGATAGCGAGTGATCCGAAGATCGAGAAGATCCGTGATGGCCTCCTCAGCGCGATGTGCCGAGATCGTTTCTTCGCGCGCTAGCCGCCGCATCACTTGCACAACCTCGAGGTCCAGCAGATGAGGGGCATGCACGGAATCCTTGCGCGAATAGATCCGCTTTTCTATTGCCTGTCCCGCCGCCGTCTGGAGGAGCCAGTCAATGGCTGCGGAAGCATCCAGGACGATCACCTCGCCTCGCGTTCTTCTCGAACCAAGCGGGCACTATCGAATCGCACCGAGACTGGCTCGCGCTTATGCAACCGCTCCCGTAATTCCGCAAGCGTTGGACGCTCCGCAATTTCGCGTATCTCGGCAAGCAGATAATCCGACAAAGACATGCCAGCCAGCGCAGCACGAGCCTTTAGGCTGCGATGCAAGCCATCAGGTACATTACGAAGCTGAATCATCTTCGACATGTTATCAGCATACTTTGATGTTTAACACATGTCAAACGAAGCGTATAGAAAAAGGCTCCGAATTACCGGAGCCTTCTCTGAGAACTGAACTGCTTTTCCTAAGACCTGACACCTGCTGTTCTAATCGTTCCCCGCCGCCGGCGACGTCAGCAACTCTGCCGCCTTCAAATCCCGCACCAGCGCCGGCTTCGGAGGCAGATTATCCATTGTGATCTTGTACACGTGCCGCGCCAGGCCCAGTTTCTTCAGCGCCCAGATGCCATACCAGTTCAGGTCGATTTCGTACCACCTCATACCATGCCGGGCCGAAACCGGATGCGCATGATGATTGTTGTGCCAGCCCTCGCCAAACGTAAACAGGGCGACCAGCCAGTTGTTCGTGGAGAGATCCTTGGTTGCAAAGCGCCGGGATCCCCACAGGTGCGTGACCGAGTTCACTGCCCAGGTCGCATGCAGCCCAACCACGACGCGGGCGAAGACTCCCCACAAGACCCAGGGCAGTCCGCCGATGGCATAGAGAATCACACCGACGATCACGTTCGATGTCCAGTGATACTTCGTCATCCACACATGGAACTTGTCTTTCGTCAGGTCAGGGACATAGCGCGCGAGCGTTGTGGTGTCGTGGTGCATGGAGCGGCCGGTCAAGATCCATCCCATATGCGACCACCATTTGCCGTCAATCGGCGAATGCGGATCGCCTTCCACGTCAGAAAATTGATGATGAATGCGATGCGTGGCTACCCAGAAAATCGGGCCGCCCTCGAGCGCCAGCGTGGCGCACCAGGTCAGGAAATATTCAACCCACTTCGGAGTTTTGTATCCGCGATGCGTGAGCAGCCGGTGATACGCCATGCCGATCCCCAGGCTTCCCGACACCCACCACAGAAAACAGGCGACGAAAAATGCCTTCCAGGTAAAGAAAAACAGCGCGGTGAGGGCGCCGATATGAAACAGGATCATCGCGGTTGCGGTGCCCCAGTTGAAGCCGTCGCGCTGCGCGCCGTCCTTGCCGAGTCCAGCCGCGCTGCTTATCGCTGGGCCGGACGCATTCGTAGTTGGAGTGATCTGGTTGCTCATCCTCAGGCTTTCTCCTACGTTGGTTTTGCCAATCCCGCATTGCAACATACCAAGAGCGCGGCGAAGTCTTTGTAATACTTCTGTAAGACTCAATGATTGAAGGGGTTACCGGAGTAATCAGGAGTCACGAATCACGCCTGGGAAGGAACCGCCGCGGCTTTTTCCGCGCGTAACAAGGGTGATTCCATATACTCCCACGCGTGACGAATGACCTTTTCCCTGGCCCGAGGACGGTCGTAGAATGCCGCTGTAGTCTGGAGCGTACTCCCAAGTCGGAGGTCGCCGTGCAAGGAAAGTCGTGCTTCAAGATTGCAGCGCTTGTGTTCGCCTTCTTCGTCTTTGTCTGGGTGATGGGAGCGCAGCAAGCTCCACCGCCAGCGGAATATAAAATTCCCCCCGAAGCGGCCCAGAAAGGCAACCCTGTAAAACCCACGCCCGAATCGATCGCCAAAGGGAAGAAAGTCTATGCCGTCGATTGCGCGCTCTGCCATGGAGAAAAGGGTGACGGCAAGAACGATATGGACATCAAGAATGTTCCCGACTTCACCAATTCCGACGTCCAGAAGAATGCAACCGATGGCGCGTGGTTCTATCTCATCCGCAAAGGCAAGGGCGACATGCCTCCCGAAGATGCCGCCCGCGCCAAAGATGACGATGTCTGGAGCATCGTGAACTACATTCGGACGTTCGGCAAGAAATAGGATTTCCACCTTCCTTGTCGGAGCGTCCGCGTCCCTCCCTTCAGAACGGGCAGTTTCCTGGGGCGGGCTCATCGATGCGTGTTGATTGACCGGACGGCGCAAGGCGGAAACCAACGATCTGGGCCTCAACGCTGCCCTCATTGCGAACGATATGCACGTGCTTGCCGCCACGATCCACAAACGCCATTCCGGCTGAGTAAACGTGAGGCGTGCAACTCGGATCGTCGCCATCATAGTGCGTTACTGTGCCCTCCGTGACAATTACAAATGTCGGACCCGGATGCGTATGCCAGCCGGTCGTTCCACCCGGTTCCCAGACATTGCTAATGACGTACCCGTCTGACTTACCCTGCGTCTTCAGCCACGAGATCCATGGCTTGCCTTTGGCTGGAATAAAGTAATTTTCGACATCGTAGCTTGCGAACGGACCTTCGCCAAGCGTAGTGCTGGTGAACCCTTCGGGCGGCGTGGCGAGAGCGGTAGCTGCACTCGCCAGAATCGCGGCGCCAATCAAAACCGACCACATCAGTTTGCGTTTCATTTGTCCTCCTGGATTGTTTCTTCCACCCCGGGAATGGTTGCCGATACAATGTGGCGACTTGCCCGACCCGTCAAACCGTAAGTCGCAGGATTACGGTCGTTTCGCTTCTGTGCGGTCAAATGCGGCCTTTTGCGGCGAGGTCGACTGGGGGTAGAATTCCCCTTCAAGGGCCCGGACCTCTCGGCCGCGAGGCAATATGGGGGAGTCATCGTCCGACCAAAGCGCGCTG
>Ga0335081_10014199_pt1 | contig 12886 bp, 14 predicted proteins | sample Lox_Sample_35_FD_206713 | JGI IMG/M metagenome (GOLD analysis project Ga0335081, IMG submission 206713) | Soil microbial communities from Loxahatchee National Wildlife Refuge, Florida, United States - Lox_Sample_3.5 | ecosystem: Environmental > Terrestrial > Soil > Wetlands | place: USA...
TTTTCGTGCCGGTATCCATTTTCGAACACAGGCCCGAATTCTGCCCGTTCGGCCATCAGCTCTGGCCCGGCCGGGCCCAGGTCAGCTGGAAGCCCTGCATCTGCGCGGCGGCCCGGGAGGGAGCCGCACGCGGCCGCGGCATGGGCCACGTCCGGGTGTCCTGCCGGACCTGTCATGACCAGCTCAGGCAGACCACGTTCTACGAGCCGCCGCACGACATCAGGCGTCACCGGACTGGACCCTAGCCCCCTGGCCGGGTCTCCCGCCCCGCTGCCGGTGCGAGCCCGGGCCCCGGAGGTCATGCCCGTGCGGTATCGAGTGGTCCCAGTCGGCGAGCAGGGTACGGAGCGCCGCGGCGAGCGCGACGGGCTGGTCGAGCATGATGTGGTGGCCGGCGACCGGGATCTCGATGAGCGGGGCGACGCGGCCGAGCCGGTCGTACAGGACTTCGCCCTGCTGCGGGGTGACCAGGCCGTGTTCCGCCCGGAACAGCGCCACCCGGCAGTCGAGCCTGGTCAGCAGCTCGGCGGTGAGATGGTCCCGGGTGAAGACGTGCGGGTCGAACTTCCACGTCCAGCCGCCTTCGGCCGGGCGGACCGAGGTGGCGGCCACGTGTTCGGTGATGTAGGACAGCGTGGGCTGGTCAGGGATCGGGCGGAAGCGGGTCAGGATCTCCTCGCGGGTCGGGTAGACGCGCAACGGCCCGAAGGCCCGGTGCTGGCGCGCCGCGCGGTCCTCGGGGGCCACATCCCGGATCGGCGAGTCGATGGCGGCCGCCCCGGCGATCCGCGACCCGGCCAGGCTGGCCAGGCGCAGCGTGACCAGGCCGCCCATGCTGTGCCCGATGACCACGGACGAGGCGGCCTGCCCGGCTTCGGTGACGACGGCGAGCACCTCACCGGCCCAGGTGTCGAGGCTGTAGCTGGCCCGCCGGCCGCTGTCGCCGTGACCGGACAGGTCCAGGGCGACCACCTGCCAGCCGTGGGCGAGGATCGGCGCGATGTGGTCCCACCAGCGGGAGTGGGCGGCGCCGCCGTGGACGAGCGCGATGATGCGGTCGGCCTGGTCCCCCCACACCCGGTAGGCGATGGAGGTGCCTTCGACGGTGATCGTCCGCTTCTGCGGCGCGACGGCCAGGGCGGCGGAGAACCAGGCCGGTGGTGATGTCATGACGAGAAGCCTAGGGTCGTGCTGGGCCAGCCGGGGCACGAGGTCCTGGCTATCGGGGCGAGAGCCGGCGGACGGTCACCACCTCATGCCGGCCGTGCTGGCATCCGGCGCCGCGGTGGTCGCGGCCGGAGCCTGGCCAGTGCCGGTCAGGTCGTAGCTGCCTGACCCGTCACGGGCCTGCGGCGCCGCCATCCGGGCGATGACCGCCTCCACCTGGCCGAGCGGCTCGCGGCCCGGGCCGAGCAGCGCGGTCTTTCCGTCAGCGACCTGCTGGCCGAGTACGCGCAGGAGTGCCTGCTCCGCGACGCTCCGGGCAGCTGATCAGCGTGCCGTCTTGATGGGGGCGGCCCTCGGCTGGCCGGCGCCCCTGGCCTCGACCGACCAGCAGGCCTGGAGCAGCACCGGGACGAACAGCTGCGGGTTGGTGGTGCACACCGCGTGATCGGCCGCTATCTCGTGAACCGTGGCGCCGGGGATGGCCCGGGCCAGTTTCAGCTGGCGGCTGGCCGGGACGATGCGGTCCTCGGTCGTGACCACCACCGCGGCGGGGACGTCGACCCGGTCGATCCAGGTGTGCGAGGTGAACTTGCAGACGGCCTGGATAGCGGAGATGGCGGTGCCGAGGGTGGTCCGCCGCAGCTGCTCACGGGCCCACTTCGCGGTGACCGGATCGTCCACCGGGCCGATCAGCGCCATGCCGAGCATCTCCGCGCTCATCGGACGCAGCAGCGGGTTCCACTGCAGGACGGCGGCCGTCGCGGGCAGCGTCAGCGCGGCTAGCTGCTCGGCCGGCGACCCCAGGACGTTGCGTGCGGTGGAGCACAGCACCAGGCCCGACAGGAGCGGCGCGTGCCGCCTGTACAACATCTGGGCGATGATGCCGCCCATCGAATACCCCACGGCGATGAACCGGCCGATACCGAGGACCTCGGCTAGCGCCGCGATGTCGTCGGCGCAGTCCTCGAGCCGGAACGGGGCACCGGCTGGAATCCCGTCACCGTGGCCGCGCAGGTCCATGGCGACGACCCGGAAGTGCCCCGCGAGCGGCGCGAGGACCTTCGCCCAGTTCAGCTCGGCTGTGAACGCCACCCCGTGGATGAGCATCAGCGTCTCGGCGCCGGGCGGGCCGGCGCGTTCCCATACTCGCGTTTTCCCGCGGCCTGGCAGTTCGACCAGACGTGTCAGCGGAATTTCTGGCTCCCCAAGCGCCTGCTTCACCGCACCAACGCTCCTGCGATGCCGGTCGGCGGGAACCGGTGACAGCGTCCGGCCGACGATCCACCATTACATCCGGACCATGGTCACTGACTTTGCGCAGCGCCGACAGGGACCAAAGGCCCGGATACTAAAGGTTTTACCCGTGCTCGTGGTAGACATGCTCGCAGGCTGATGCGCCTAGCAGGGGCGGCACCTGTCAGCCGGCCGGGAAAATCAGCCCTGTCCCGGCCTCGTGATAACAGGGCGCTCAGGCAGGAACCCAGGTGCCGCCGCGGTTGCCTTGCGTCGCCGGATGCCCGGTGAGCCTCCCCGGGGCTTACCGCGCCGGAGCCCGGCCGGTCATGATGTACCCGCTGCCGAACGCCATCTCGCGGACGTGGACGTCCTCGACCATCTGTTCCAGGTGCTGCCACGGCCGGTCGAACCCGCTGAAGCTCCGCACGTACGGCCCGTGAGCCGTTCTGACCACCCAGTTCATGGCCATCATCAGCGGCGCCGCCCACTTGCCCCCGCCGGCCGCCACCCAGCCGCCCGGGCGCAGCGTGGTCATGACATTCCGCAGCGCGTCGGGGGACTGCATGATGTCGTGGACGGCGCAGAAAAGGGCGGCGTCCGCGGTCAGCTCGATCCGGGCTTCCTCCGCAGTCGACTGCACGACCGTGACGTTACGCCACCCTTCGCCGGCTATGTGTTCTCGTGCCACCGCCGCCATCTGCGGTGACTCCTCGATGCCCACGACGCCTCCGCCGGGGCCTACCTTCTCCCGCAGCATGCCGCAGCACAGCCCGGTCCCGCACCCCACGTCGAGGACCACCTGCCCGCGGCGGAGCGGGAGTGCGTCGACCACCGCGCGGCGGTAGGTCTGGAAGGCGGCGGTATCGCGCTCATAGGATCGGGCGCCTTCACCGTAGGCCGGCTTGCGGGCGGCGGAATCCGCGGCGGACGCGGAAGTATGCGATTTATTCATGCTCTTCACTTCGTCGTATCGATGCGGCGATCTCCCCGGCGGGTTCGCGCCGTCGGCCGTGACGGGCTCCACCATAGCCACGGACCGCCGCGACCGCGTAAACGGTCCGTTAGGACTGCATTACGGGCTATGAGCGTTAGGCGGAACGCCTGCGAGGCAGGCCTTCGGGGCCTGCGAGCATGAAGGCAGGCACGGTGCAGGCCGCGGGCAGCGACCGCAGCGGGTTTTCGCATAACGCGACCTTGTGCCTCAGGCACCATGCCTGATGGGCCGTTACCGGGCCGCGGACGGGGCCTTGGGGGTGAACGGCAGCAGCCGGTCGTCTCCCCGGCTGACCACCCCGCAGCTGGCTTCTGGCATCTCGATCCAGGCGCCGGGCAGGTCGCCGATCGGCTCGGAGACCACCAGCCGCGCGTCGTCGGATACCTCGCGCAAGATCTCCCGGTCGGGATACTCCTGCCGGAGCGTGCGGACGTGGCGGGTGAAGAACAGGGACCGCGACTTGCCCTCGCTGGAGTAGCGGAACACCCACAGGCTCTCCCCGTCGGTGGTGGCGATGGTGCCCTGGAACGGGTAGGCGATGCCCCGCGCCCGCCCGCGCGCCTCCACCAGCCCGATGGCGCGCGCGACGGCGTCCGGCGGGTCGTCGGTCAGGCCGAAGGTAAGCGCCAGGTAGAACAGCACCTCGGTGTCGGCTTGCCCCTTGATCTCAGGGAACAGCGACTCGCCGACGGCCAGCACCAGGTCGCGCTTGATCTCCGCGAAGCCGTCAATGAACCCGTTGTGCATGAAGAGCCACCGGCCGTGGCGGAACGGGTGGCAGTTCGTCTGCTGGACGGCCGACCCGATCGCCGCGCGGATGTGCGCGAAGAACAGGTGAGAGCTGATGTGGCCGGCCAGCTCGCGCAGGTTCTGGTCGTTCCAGGCCGGCTCGATGCTGCGGAAGACGCCGGGTGCCGGGATAGCGTCGTACCAGCCGACGCCGAACCCGTCGCCGTTCGTCGTCTCGGCCCCGAGCCGCGAATGCAGGCTCTGGTCGATCAGTGAGTGGACTGGAGTGTAGAGCACCTGCGTGAGCAGGACCGGTGAGCCCGTGTAGGCGAGCCAGCGACACATATACCGCTCCTTTACGTGGTCACTCATGTTTACGTGGTCACTCATCCTCGCGCGCGGCGCGGCATCCGCCCCTCACCCTATGCCGTGCGTCAGCCGCCCCGCGGCCCGCGGCTGGCCGGCCGGGTCCCACCGGCAGGCGGCGATCCGCGTGCCGTCCGCTGACGTATAACTGACTGAAGGTGCTCGCTGGCATCCGGGTCCTCTCGTCACGGGTGCCGCCGGGTGGTCACCAGGGTTTCATGAGGCCGAACCGACCGGGTGCGTGCCCCCCTGAACGGCAACTGCGCGGAACGGGAGACGCGGCGACGGACGATCCGGCGCCGGTTAACGACGCAGGGAAAAGAGGCGCATGACCCACTCCGTTCGGGACCAAACCGCTGTCACGGTGCCGGTCTCCACCTCGTACTTCCAGTATGACCAGCAGGGCGTCGTGTTCAACATGTGGTACTTCGGCTGGTTCGACGACGCCATGACGCAGTTCCTCGGCGAGATCGGCTACCCGTACACGGCGCTGAACGCCGACGGCCTCGACGTCCAGCTGGTGCACACCGAGGCGGACTGGCGCGACGCGGTGCGCTACGGGGAACAGGCGATGGTGGACGTGGCCACCGAACAGGTGGGCTCGGCCAGCTTCACCCTGTCGTTCACCGTCCGGGTCGGCGCCGAGGTGCGCTCGACCGGCCGCACCGTCTACGTGGTGGTGGGTACCGACGGCTCGGGCAAGCGATCCGTGCCGCCCCGGCTCCGGGCCGGCCTGGAATCCGCGCTCGCCGCCCCCCGCTAGCGCGCCCCCCGCTAGCGCGCCCCCCGCTAGCGCGCCCCCCGCCAGCGCGCCGCCCGGCCCGCGACCGGGGTGACCAAGCAGGGTGACCGAGCAGGGTGACCAAGCAGACGGTCATCGGCCGGCTCCGGGCACGATGCCGCGCAGCAGCTTGACCGCCAGGGCGAGTTCTTCGCCGGTGTGGTGGGCGTGGGCGGTCAGCCGCAGCCGGGAGATGCCGTCAGGGGTCGAGGGCGGGCGGAAGCAGCCGATCCGCAGGCCGTGCCCGGCGGCAGTGGCCACGCCGGCGAGCGCCTCGCGCGGCCCGGGCATCGGCACGGACAGCACCGCTCCGGCGGGCGGGCCGGCTCCGCAGGCGTCGGCGAGGGCCGCGGCGTTGCCGACGGCCCGGGCGGCCAGCTCGGGGGCGGCCTGGAGCACCCGCAGCGCGGCCAGCGCGCCGCCCGCGGCGGCCGGCGCCAGGCCGGTGTCGTAGATGAACGGCCGGGCCCGGTTGACCAGGTGCTCCCGGACCGCGGGCGGGCCCAGCACGAGGCCGCCCTGGGCGCCGAACGACTTCGACAGCGTCCCGGTGGCGACCACATCGGGCCGGCCGGTCAGGCCTTCCGCGGCCAGCAGCCCGCGGCCGCCGGGTCCGGCGACGCCGAGCGCGTGCGCCTCGTCGGCGATCAGCACCGCGTCGTAGTCGGCGGCCAGGCCGGCCAGCGCGGCCACCGGCGCCGCGTCGCCCAGGACGGAGTAGATCGTCTCGGCGAGCACCAGCGCCCGGCGCTGTCCGCGGCTGGCCAGGACGTGCCTGACAGCGGCGACGTCGTTGTGCGGCGTCACGGTCACGGCGGCACGCGCGAGCCGGCAGGCGTCGATCATGGAGGCGTGGATGTGCGCGTCGGAGACGACGAGCGTGTCCCCGTCGGCCAGCGCCTGGACGACGGACAGGTTGGCGTGGTAGCCCGAGGAAAGTACCAGCGCGCTGGGGAAACCGGTGAACGCGGCCATCGCCCGCTCCAGCTCGGTGTGGATCGACAGCGTCCCCGATACCAGCCGCGAGGCAGTCGCCCCGGCGCCGTACGCGTGCGCGGCCGCGACCGCCCCGGCCACCACCCGGGGGTCGCGGGCCAGGCCCAGGTAGTCGTTCCCGGCCAGGTCGAGCAGCGGTTCGCCGCGGTCGGATTCGGCCAGCCGCCGGGTCAGCCCGCGTTCCTCGCGCCCGGCCGCCTGGGCGGCCAGCCAGGCCGGGAAGCTGCTGCCGGTCATCCGTGCACCTGCTTGACGGCGCCCAGACCGTGCCGGACAAAGGACTGCGCGGTGCGCACCACGATGTCCAGCGAACCACGGCGCGGGTTCCACCACTCCGCCGCCCAGTTGAGCGCGCCGAGCACCAGCATCCGGGCCGCCACCGGGTCCAGGCCGGGCCGGAGCAGCCCGGCGTTGTCCGCGTCCTGCAGCAGCTTGCGCCACATGTCCCCGTACTGGGACGCCTCGGTCGCGTGCCTGATCGCGATGCTCTCGGGGACCTGCCCCGCGTTGCGGATCGAGGCGGTCGTGTAGTCCGAGATCTCCAGCGCGTACCGCAGGTGCGCCTCGACCGCGGCGTCGATGCGGTCCAGTGGGCCGGCACCTGGCGGCAGCGCGGCCAGGACCTCGGTCATGTGGTCGCGCATGTGCGCGATGCCCGACCACATGACCTCTTCGATCAGGTCATCGCGGGACGGGAAGTAGTAGTAGATGGCCGGTGCCTGGATCTCCGCCTGGCCGGCGACGTCGCTCAGCCGCGTGCCGGCGTACCCTTTACGGCTGAGCACGTGCGCGGCGGCGTCAAGGATCCGCTCCTTGGTACGCGCGGATTTGGAGCCCGCCGCCTCGTCCTGTTTTCTAGGCACGAGTCAAATTATAGGCTCCCGGGCCGGCCGGCGGCGTGAGGCCGCCTCCAGCCCGCACGATGAGCCCGTACTGGTCAGCGTCGTGGGCCCGGGAACGGACGCGGGCGGCAGGTCCATTTTTAGTTGCTATATGAAAATTTGTCACCAGGCAAGCATCGCGGATCGCCGCCACGGAGGTTGACCTCGAGGCGGTACTCCTGGCGTGAGCCCGCCGGGTGCTCCGCGCCCTGGCTATGATCGTCCGGTGCATGCTGGTGGATCTCAGAAGACCCCGATGACCGTCTCGGCGCTGCTGCGGCGGGGTGCCGTGGCCGTGGCGACCGGCCGCGTGGCGCTGGGCCTGACCGCCCTGGCCTGGCCGGCGGTACCCGCCCGGCCGTGGGTCGGCGCGACCGCGGACGACCTCGCCGCCCGGGTCTTCGGCCGGGCGCTGGGCGCGCGTGACCTCGCCCTGGGGCTGGGCGCGCTGACGGCCCTGCGGCCGGCCGCCGAGCCTGGCCCGGCCGCCGCCTGGGTCGCGGCGGGTGCCTTGTCCGATGCCCTGGACGTGGCCGCCAGCCTGGCGTCGTGGCAGGAACTGCCGCGGATCACCCGGTGGCTGGTGGCCGCGTCCGCCGGCGGCGCCGCGCTGACCGGCGCCGCCGCGGCGGTGACCTCGGCCGCCTCGCGCGGCTCCCCTGCGGCGCCGCGCTGACCGGCGCCGCCGCGGCGCTGACCTCGGCCGCCTCGCGCGGCTCTCCTGCGGCGGACCAGCGGGTCTCCGCCGGCCGGCGCCTAAGCTGGAAGAATGGCGGCACGATCGCGCCGGGCCAGGCCCGCGGACGTACATGACCTGGCCATGCGCATGCCCCACGTCACGGTGACCCACGGACCCCGCGGCAATGCCGTCTACCAGGTCGGCGGCAAGTCCTTCGTGTTCTTCCGCACCCCCCGTCCGGACGCCGTCGATCCCGTCACGGGCGAACGCTACCCGGATGTGATCGTGTTCTGGGTGCCGTCCGAATCCGACAAGCAGGCGCTGGTCCAGGATCGGGCCTTGCCGTTCTTCACCACGCCGCACTTCGACGGCCACCTGTCGGTCCTGGTCCGGGGGAGCCGGATCGGCGAGCTCACCGTGGCCGAACTGACCGAGGTCGTCCAGGACGCCTGGCTCTCCCGGGCCTCGCGCGCCAGGGCCGCTGCCTGGCTCCAGGCGCGCGCCGACCCCTCGACCGGATAACTCCCGACCCGCGGATGCTCACCGCACCGGGATGGGTAATGCTCAGAATGAACAGCGGGACGCTGATGGCCAGGGCCTCGACGGCCCGCAGGGCCGGGTACGGGGAGCGGATGAGCGTGCGGACCTGGAAGGCGACCAGGGCGATGAACACCACCAGCCCGGTGAGCAGCATGGCGACGGCGGCGGGGGTGGAGGCGTGGTCCACGGGCAGCGCGCGCCGGGGCAGGCACGTCACGCCATGTGTGCGCGTCTGCCGGTTCAAGTCCTGACTTCAGCCGGACGCGATTGGCTATGCTGCCGGTGCCGGCTTCGGGGCGACCTCACCCGGACGGCAATCATGCCAAAAGCAGCGCCAGGGAGTGCCCATGCCTTACCGGGTGGTCGTAATCGGTGCCGGATTCGGCGGGATCGGCATGGCGGTCGCGCTCAAGCAGGCCGGCATCGAGGACTTCGTCGTGCTGGACCGGGCCGAGGACCTCGGCGGGACGTGGCGCGACAACAGCTATCCCGGCCTGAGCTGCGACGTGCCCTCGCACCTGTACTCGTTCTCCTACCGGCCCTGGCCCTGGAGCCGGCGCTTCCCGCCGCGCGAGGAGATCCTGGCGTACCTGCACGCGCTGGCCGCCGAGCGCGGGCTCGGCCCGCACCTGCGCTTCGGGCACGGGGTGGCGGCTGCCGGGTTCGACGCGCCGAACGCGGTCTGGCACCTGACCCTCGATGATGGCAGCACGCTGCGGGCGACCGCGGTCGTGTCCGCCGTCGGCCAGCTCGGCCGCCCGGCCCTGCCCGACATCGCCGGCCGGGACGAATTCGCCGGCCCCTGGTGGCATTCCGCCCGCTGGGACCATGACGTCGACCTGACCGGGCAGCACGTAGCCGTTATCGGCACCGGGGCCAGCGCCATCCAGTTCGTGCCCGAGATCGCCAAGGTGGCCGGCCAGGTCGACGTCTACCAGCGCAGCGCCCCGTACGTGCTGCCCAGGGCCGACCGGCCGTACCGTGACGCCGAGCAGGCCCTGTATGACCGGCTGCCCGTGGTGCGCAAGGCCGACCGGCTGCGCATCTTCCTCTACGGCGAGCTGCTCACCAGCGGGTTCGTCCTGTCGCCGAAACTGCTGGCCGGGCCGATGCAGCTGTGGCGCCGCCAGCTCCGCTCGCAGATCGCCGATCCCGGGCTGCGCGCCAGATGTGTCCCCGACTACGTGATGGGCTGCAAACGGGTGGTGTTCTCCAACGACTGGTACCCGGCCCTGGCGCGGCCGGACGTCGAGCTGATCACCGACCCGATCGTGCGGATCGTGCCGGACCGCGTGTTCACCGCGGACGGCACGGCCCGCCCCGCGGACGTGATCATCTACGGCACCGGTTTCCAGGCGACGGAGTTCCTCACGCCGATGCTGGTGACCGGCCTGGACGGCCGGCGCCTGCACGAGGCCTGGCGAGGCGGGGCGCGGGCCTACCTCGGGATCACGGTCTCCGGATTCCCGAACTTCTTCATGCTCTACGGGCCCAACACCAACCTCGGCGGCAACTCGATCATCTACATGCTCGAAGGCCAGGTCGGCTACGTGCTCGGCGCGATCAAGGCGCTCGAGGCCGAGCGCCTGGCCTGGCTCGACGTGCGCCCCGACGTGCAGGACGCGTTCAACTCCTGGATCCAGTCGGCCAGCCGGACGTCGGTGTGGGAGAGCGGCTGCCACAGCTGGTACACGACGCCCTCCGGGCGCAACACCAACAACTGGCCCGACCACACGTTCATGTACCGGCACCGGGTCCGCCGCTTCGACCTCGCCGCGTACCGGGTCATGCCGGACCAGCCGGCCCCGGCCAGCGCCACCGCCAGCGCCGGCGTGGCATGACCGCCCGCCGCGCCCGCAGTCCGCTGCGCGTCCCGCCCGCGGTCATGCGCCTCGGCGTGCGGCAGCTCGGTCAGCGCTGCCTCAACCCGGCCCTGTCCTGGCAGGTGCAGCGCACGCGGCTGGACCAGGTCTTCCGAGCCTCGCCACTGCCGCGCGGAACCGCGGTCAGCAGGCAGGTCATCGGCGGGATCCGCGCCGAGGTGGTGTCGGCCGGGAAAGCGGCCTCGCGGCGGACGGTGATCCACTTTCACGGCGGCGGCTACTGCGTCGGCTCGGCGCGCACGTCCCGGTCGTGGGCGGCGCACCTCAGCGCCCAGGCCGGCTGCCGGGTCGTGCTGCCTGAGTACCGGCTGGCACCGGAGCATCCCTATCCGGCCGCGCTGCAGGACGCCCACGCGGTCATGAAGGCCCTGGCCGGCCCGGGCACGGTCGTGGTATCGGGCGACTCGGCAGGCGGGGGACTGGCCCTGGCCCTGATCATGTCGATGCGCGCGGCAGGCCAGGAGCCGCCGGCCGGCTGCATCCTGCTGTCGCCCTGGCTCGATCTCGGCCGCGACCGGCGGGCCGTCCCGGACCTGGTCCGGCAGGACGTGCTGCTCAGCCCGGACTGGCTGGACGCCTGCGCCCGTGCCTACGCCACCCCGGCGGCCTGGGCCGACCACCTGGTCTCACCACTGGGAGCCGCGCACGACGGGTTGCCCCCGCTGCTGATCCAGGCCGCGGCCGGCGAGCTGCTCGCCCCCGACGCCGAACTGCTCGCGGCCAGCGCTTCGGCCGCCGGGGTGGACGTGACCTATACCAGGTGGCCGCGCATGTGGCACGGCTTCGCGCTGCAGCCCGGTTTGCTCGCCGCCGCCGACAGCGCGCTGGCCCAGGCGGCGTGGTTCGTCGGCACGGTAACGGCCGAGCGGTGACCGGGGCACGCGCCCGGCCCGTTCGGCTTTCTAAACCCAGGGTGCCGGGATTCGCGGCATTGACCGAATTCAAGATGAATTATCCCGAACGGGCCGCCTGCGAGCCCCGCCGGCAGGCCGATTGGGTCCCCCGGCCGCGGGGTTACCCGCTGTAACATCACGGCCATGAACCCACTTTCCGGCGTTCTCAGCGAAGCATGGCAGATGTACAAGGCACACGCCAAGCACCTCCTCGCGATCGCATTCGTCATCTACCTGGGTGCGGCGGTCATCGCCGCGCTGCTGGCGCTGGCCGGCGCCGTCGGCGCCCTGCTCGCCTTCGTCGTGGAGATCATCGCGGCCTTCCTGTTGCAGGCCACGCTGGTCAAGGCGGTGCAGGACGTGCGAGACGGCCGCGCCGACCTGTCCCTCGGCGAGACCGTGTCCGCGGCCACGCCCTACCTCTGGCCCGTCCTCGCGGCCTCGTTCCTGGCCGCCATCGCCATCGCGATCGGGCTGGCCCTGCTCATCGTCCCCGGCCTGTACCTGATCACCATCTGGGCGGTGATCGTGCCTGTCATCGTGCTGGAAAGGGCCGGGGTTTTCGCGGCCTTCGGGCGCAGCTATCAGCTGGTACGCGGCCGCGGCTGGCACGTGTTCGTCACGTTGGTGCTGGTGTTCGTGATCATGCTGGTGGTGGAACTGGTGCTCGGGATCATCTTCGCGGCGCTGCCGTATGTCTGGCGCAGCGGGCTGAGCTCGATCATTTCCGGCACGCTGATCGCCCCGTTCGTGGCGCTGGTCGTGACGCTGGTCTACTACCGGCTGTCCGGGCAGGATCAGCCGGCGCCGCCCCCGGTCAGCGGCGAGAATTACGGCGGATTCCAGCAGACGCCGTAAGCCCCTGGTCTCGCCGGCCACGGCCCGGCCGGCCTGACGGCCGCTGAACAGGCACCCGCCGAGGAAGGAGCCCTCAAGCGACCGGTAGCCGTGCATCCCGCCGCCGCCGAAGCCGGCCGCCTCGCCCGCCGCGAACAACCCCGGCACCGGCCTGGGCGCCGTGCCGCCGGGTGCCGGGTCCCGGCTCAGCACCCGGCCGGACAGGTCGGTCTGCAGGCCGCCCAGCGTCTTGCGGGTGAGGATGTTCAGCCGCACGGCGATCAGCGGGCCGGCCCGCGGATCGAGGATCTTGTGCGGCGCCGCGGTCCGCGCCAGCCGCTCGCCGCGCGAGCGGCGGGCGTTGCGGATCGCCATGACCTGCAGGTCCTTGCTGAACGGGTTGTCGATCTCGCGGTCGCGCGCGACGATCTGCCGGGTCAGGTCGGCCAGTTCGATGAGCGGGTCCCCGGTCAGCTTGTTCATCCCCGCGACCAGCTCGGGCAGCGTGCCGGCCACCACGAAATCGGGCCCGCGCCGCATGAACGCCGCCACCGGAGCGGGCGGGCCCGGCCGCATCCTGGACAGCGTGAGCTTGACGTCCTTGCCGGTCAGGTCGGGGTTCTGCTCCGAGCCGGACAGCGCGAACTCCTTCTCGATGATCTTCTGGGTGAGCACGAACCAGGAGTAGTCGAAGCCGGTGGCGCGGATGGCGGCCAGCGTGCCCAGGGTGTCGAAACCGGGGAAGTGCGGTGCCGGGAACCGCCGCCCGCGCGCGTCGAACCACAGCGAAGAGGGCCCGGGCAGGATCCTGATGCCGTGCCCAGCCCAGATCGGGTCCCAGTTCCGGATGCCCTCGGTGTAGTGCCACATCCGGTCGCGGTTGACCAGGCGGCCGCCGGCGCGT
>Ga0335081_10014200_pt1 | contig 12886 bp, 15 predicted proteins | sample Lox_Sample_35_FD_206713 | JGI IMG/M metagenome (GOLD analysis project Ga0335081, IMG submission 206713) | Soil microbial communities from Loxahatchee National Wildlife Refuge, Florida, United States - Lox_Sample_3.5 | ecosystem: Environmental > Terrestrial > Soil > Wetlands | place: USA...
TGCCGAGTAGTAGGTGAAATCTTTGGACTGCTCAGCGGGTATCTCGAAAAATATGCTGGAGTGGAGAAGGAAGACTATCACAGAGTAATGTTTGTACAGCAGTGTATTATATAGAAGTATCTCTTAATTCAATGTGTAATCAGAACTTATTTGGCCGTACAAACACGAGCACTCCCGAAATCCGTTGGCTTGGAGCCAATCTCTGTGCTGTGTGATGACTTGCTGCCCTTCAGTATCAACGAGCTTCGGTATCCCAAAGACCCTTCGCGAAGTCCAGTATCCTTCAAGAGGTAGGACACTATCAAGAGCGCTATTACCACCATTCCTCCTCTTCCTCTGAATCACCTTCATCCTCCGCCTCAACTTTATCTTCCGTCGTTGGGCCATCGACAGCCATAGTATCTTGCCTCATCATCTGTAACTCCGCCCTTCGTTTCTTTAACCGCTCCAGCCGATCCTCTAGAGAATTTAACTCCTCAAATTCCTCAACAATACCCCTTTTAAGTTCCTCTTCATCTTCATTCTCACCATCCTCTTGTCGCCGTATCACATCCGCAATCTCGGATTGAAACTTTGCCCACTCTTCCTCATCAACGCCACTTTTCACAGGTCGAGACCCGGGGTCGAAAAAGTCCGCCGGTAGTGCATCCTCCCCAGTCCCCTTCTCTTCAACCATTTCCGGCCGAGGTGGCTCGTCTCGCACGCCCTCTTCAGCCTCTTCCTCCTCCACCACCACCACCACCACCACCTCCTCCTCCCCCTCGCTCTCTGACTCCTGGACTTTCAATCTCTTTCGGCTTTCCATTTCTTCCTCTTCTTCCTCATCCCCCATCGCCATCGCCGCAATGCCCCGTTTCGCTTTCCGTTGTCCCTCGCGAATGACATTCTTGACTTTTTCCTTGTGCGAGACTGACTGGATATGCGTTTCCCACAGTGGGTCCCCGGCTATTTTCTGCGTGCACGCTGTGCAATAGAGTGTTCCTTGGGAATTATATTTTGCATAGGGATGAGCGATTCGACGGGCTTGTCGGGTTTGTTTGAGGAGGGAGCGGACGTCCGACATTGAGTGGCCAGCGGTGTTTTGTGACCGGCGAGGACTTGGGAAATTTCAATTTAACGCCGCCACGGGTTTGGCTTTCTTCAGATGGCCAATCGCCAACATCTTTCCGCGACGTACCCCATGAGAACGGTGTCTTTGGTCACAAGTCTTCATTAAGCTATGTGGAGTCTTATTTCACAGTCTATTCTGATTTTTGGAAGGTCACCCTTGGATATCCCATTACGCGCATCGCATACAAGACATAAAGGACTGAAACGAGGTATTGTATGATTAGTACGGCGTAAAGGTTTTGGTAATTCAAGTTGAAGTGAGCGGTGCAAAAGTTTTGTGTCTTGTGTATTAGCAGATTGATTGCGGAGATATACCCCCACTGACACCAATTTATGCGTCGTAGAAGTTCTCATTTGACGGTAGTGACATCGCGCTTGCTCGCAAACAGATCCAGTCAGCTTATGAGATCTTGCTGTCAAGGAAGACGACGACACCGGCGATATTGCCGGTTAACACAAAATACAGCAAAGTTTATCTTCGAATACTTACATTTGGAGGCGACCATTCTATCGTAAACGCGACTGCTAGGACCAAGGAATTTTAGGCATTGCCAGCAATACATCCGCTTTTAAACGTTTACCGTCCGATGTTTGCTGTTCAGTTCGATGGGAATCTTGACACGGAGTGTTTCCACAGACGCTGCTAATTGAAATTCGGCGCGCTGGGTATATTCTTCAACACCCGGTCCGACTTCATATGTGGAACCATGTTTTGGTGAGACTCTTCAAATCCAATCCGACAGTTGGATGGCAGACTGACGGCGAATAGCACGAAGATTTATGCAGGTCTGCCAAGTCGTCTCTTTGGAACAAACTTTAATGACTAGGATCGCAATGACAAGGTCGCATTCGTGTACATTGAATCAAATAGTATAGCGCTTTACGTTTTTGGTAGTGACAGAAGACATAGACGCAACTGGCACTCAACGCGTTGTGCACACAATTATCAGGACTGTATGTATCACAAATCCAGTCCATCTCAGTATCGACGACGTTAGCGACCCCGAAATATGTCCGGGAATTGGTGCTCCCGAATCAAGGCTCGGGACAGGCCGAGAAATGAGACAAATCACCCGGGGCCTTGAACTCCTACGAATCGTCGGTGCCGATATTGGGGGACCATCCCCGTCCTACGATGACACTGGTGAGACGACTGCCCCGGCCGCTTCCGACTTGGCCTTTGAGATCTCAATCGTGGTCAAGAACCCGGACTTCGAAGGACCAAAAGTAGAAATCGGGGAACCCAGACTGCCAGAGGTTAGCAGGAAAACGCGGAACACAATGAATTATAGTTCAAAACGGGGGATAGCGACTAACGTCCAAAATTAACTTGGTATCCTCGATATCAGATACTATGCTACGCTTGCTGGAAAGCAACCAAACCATTGTTAACGCTGTTCTCCCTCCGCGTTTCTTTATTTTTCCATTCGTGATACACAGTTTTTTTTTCTTTTCGCACTCTCTTGCTCCTTTGGGAGCGAGGACTCCTTCTCGGGTTTAAAAATCTCTCCGTTTTCCTCCTTGTTCTCTAATTTGGGACCCGGTTTTTGTCTTCGGCGTTGATATCCATTTCTTGGAATGTTTGTGTGACTTGTAATTCGGGGGTTACGGGCTCCACGGTCACAGTCTCCTTCGCTGGCTCCTTCAATGGATCAATCCCACTCTCCTGCGTCTCGTTCGACAATCGCGGCTCCATCGCAATACTGGCTTTCAACCCCTGTGACTGAGCTGCCCAAATTTGAATCCCCAATCTGGCCCAAAACATCCGTTCCCGCAGCCGAACACTCTCATCCCACGCCTTTTCCTCGCCCTCCTCACCCTCTACTTTCCAAATACCATCCCGTACCGCACGCAAGAACCCCGTAAAATCACAGGTAACACGCATTCGTTCCAGACAGTATTGACAGAGAGGATAACGTTGGTTCGATGGATTGTCACTCGTGCTAAAGCGATGACTACGAACGTACGCCTTACCGTCTCGACGTTCGCCGCAAAGTGTGCAGGCATACGTCAATATGATGGAGTTTGGGGGTGTAGGTTCAATGATCAGGGTTCCGTCGAGGATCGAGGATTGAACACTTCGGCGTGCGATCCATGATAGACCGGGGGCAATATCGAGACGTAATGTCGGTTCAATGTCTTCCGTCAATGCTCGTTTGACGAATCGCCATTCTTTGAGGGGGAGACGTTCGGTTGTGGGGCTGTAGGACGCGTTGGGGCTTCGCGAGGAGGGCGCGGTGGGCGGGGGTGAATCTTTGCCAGTGATGGATGATGCGGCGACAAAAAATGCGGAGGCTGGGCCGGCAACTGCGGATGGATAGGACCCTGAGGTTTGACGGGGATGCTGTAAAGTCCCCCTCGAGATACGAACGAATGATTTAAAGTCGGCGTACGCGGGAGTATCATGATGGAATCGGGGGTGAGCCGAGAAAACAGAGGGAGAGACTTCGAAGGATTTGGCAGATTCCGGGCCAGGTTCGACATCCGTGTGGTTCGTATTCGCGGTGATATGTATCGGAGTTAATTCGGGGGTTCGGCTGAGAGATTCCCTCGAGGGTTTGATCGAGAGATTTGGGGTTGCAGGACGAATACTCTGATTATCATTCTCCTGCATGCGTTGCATGACAGTCTTGAGTTCAGCAAGTTGTTCCTGCTGCGACTGAAGTAACGTCTCCGTATCCTCCAGCCGACTCTGCAACTGATCGTTCCTCTTCTCCAAAGCCTTATTCTCCCTCCTTGCAGAAGCAACCAGATGATTCGCCTCCTCGAATAATTTCGCGGTCAGCGCCTCCAGCTCTTGCTCAATCTTGTTTTTATCATTTTCCGCCTGGACACGATTCTTACTCTCCTCCAACAATTGCCTCGTCAACTCGCCCATCTCAATTTCAACATCCTTCTTCTCCACCAACATCCCCCGTTCCATCATATCCGCGTACTCCTTTTGCGCCTGCTCAAGCTGTTTTATCCGCTGATTCGCAACCTCCAGTTCATGGCGCGTGACAGCCAACGTATCCTCCAAATCAGCCTGTTTTTCCACCGCCTCAAGAAGCTTCGTGCTCAACTCGTTTAATCCTTCTCCATTCATTGTTGTGTCGACGGTCAGGGTGTTGATGCTGGCGACCGAATTGCTGGGGGTGTGATGACGACCGCCAGGGGGAACGGTGGTTCCTGCTTCTACGCGGACAGAGGCGTCGCTGCCAAGACGACCACGTTGGCGCGTTAGATGGGATCGCGCATTGAAGCGGGCGTCGTGCCACCAGCGCGAGACAATTGGCTGCTGCTTCACGGCCGAATCGGCGGCGGCTGGGGCGGGAGCGGCCACCGGAGCAGGGAGGTTCTCCACGATGGGTGACGTGCGATCCACGGAGCTAAAAATCTACGGACAAAAAGAAGAAAAGAGGGCGAGAGTTGGAGAGTGCCGGGGGCCGGGCAGTGTCTCAGGGGCGGGAGGTGTGTGGGGAGCGAGGAAAAGGGGGTGGCGATCGAAAAGGAATACAAAAATAGATCTCCGCACGGATCCAGTTGCGATCGGAATCGCGTATCTCTGAGGATGGAGCTGTCATTCTCAATTCTTTCTATCCTGCCCGTTGCTCGCCAAGTGCTGGCAAACCCGCCATTAAATGCGAAATCCCTTTCGCCTTCTCCAAAAGACCCTCCTCCTCGCCCTCCATCTCCTCCGCCTTCCTCTTCCGCCCAGCCGCCGTATGCGCATACATCTTGTCAAAAACAGGATACATGTGCCCAATCTTCCATAAATCCCCGACACGAACCCTCATCCGATCAAACGCAATCGACACATTCTCGTACTTCCCGCCCCCGTCCTCCTGTTTGCTCATGTCCCACTCCAGCACAAACTCTGGCACGCGCACATACCTTTGCGAAAAATGTGTGAGGAAGATATTTTCGGCGTTCATTCGTCGACCAACGTCAATGGCCTCAGATGTAGTACTGTGCATTTTCTCAAGGGCAGATTCGAGTTCGTGGTCGGCGAGGGTGGCCTCGTGGATAAGCAGGGTCGCATCCTGGCCAAGGGTTATAAGTTCGCGACTGGGACGACAGTCTCCGGAGTAGACGACTTTGAATCCGGATTTGTCCGTGATGGCAATGCCGTAGGCTGCCAGACAATGAGGCACAAAGCATGTTTCTATAGATTTGAGGGACATAAGATCCAGGAGACCCTCGTACAGTCCCTGGTCGAGTTTGGAGGGTCGATTGGTTCCGGTACGAAGATAATGCGGGATGAGGTCGTAGGCATTAAAAGGGACGAGGTATTCGTCTAATTTCAGTTCTTCGACTTGGGCGAATTCGTAGAGCGACGTAATGAGCCGGATGGGCGCGATGATGAACACGGGTTTTCGGGATTCTATTGGCTCGCGTTCTTGGATTTCAATGTATTTTTTGAGGAGGCCGATGAGACCCAAGTGGTGGTCGGAATGGAGATGAGAGACGTAAATTAACCCGAGATTCCCAAAGATTTTGGTTAATTCCTCGGGGGGGAAGAGCCGTTTCATGGTTGCCAGGGTTCCCTCTCCACAATCCAGGATGATAGATCGTCGATTGTCAAGATTCAGAAGTGTAGCAGAAGCTAGGGCGTTAACATGGGTGCGAAACGGGAGAGCTTACCACCCCGCCAATTACTAGGAGAAGCACTTCCGGTCCCAAGGGCAATTATCTCTTGTTCCATATGCATTCCGTTAGACATCGATCGTTTTATCATTTCCGTCGCAATGAGGCCTTTCATTTCTCGCACAGCTGCTTTGGAATGCGAGGGGATAGCTTCAATCGGCTCTTGACTAAATCTGTGGTCTCTTGCAAGAGCCACAGCACTCGGTTGATATGTGAGATCCTTGTAAAATTTGACGAATTGACTGCCCGAACCAATATCAGTGATATATCGTTCGTTCGAGAATGGAGAAGGTAATGCCGGTTCCGGAATGTATTTTTTCCCTGATCCAAGATCTTTGAATTCCCCAGCTGACTGCGGTAATGGGAAAATATTCTCGTCCATCTCGTTTCGGGTTATATCCAGATCGTATTGCTCCGGGAGGGTTATATTGTCTGGCGTTGAATTCGGCGCCATGACGAGGTGCTATCGTCAAAAAACGGTCAATAAGCGAACAAACCTTTGACGAATCCTTGAAAGAGTCCATCCATTTCACGTACCGCTCGTCACGTACAACTTCATCTGACAGCATATGCACAACAATATCGGCCTTCTTCACCTCCTCCCTATTCAACCCCGCATTCTCTACAACATTCGCAATATACTCCACCGATGGAATATCAACAATCAACACCACAGCCCCGGGAATTGGATCCAACAGGACCTCCTCAGGCTGAATTGTCCTCACAATCTCGTCCCCATCCACAACCCTCGTAACACGAACATTCTCACCATTCTTCAATGTACTAAACAATTTTCCCTGCGGGATTCCCAACGCAAGCGCCTTCGCCAAGTCGAATTTCCCCGGGATGTCGTGGTTTTTAATCAAGTATGCCATCGTGACAGGACTAGGGCTTGTCGCGGGGAGATTTTGATGCATGAGTTCTTCACGACGTTTTCGGTCTTCTGGCGACATATGGATTTCCTCTTCTGGAGGGTCATCGTTTGCGTCGGCGTCGTAGAAATGGGTTAAATGAAACATTTCGTTGACGACAGATTTGCGGTAGGCTTGGAGTTCGGCGCCGGTGCCTTGAGGGGTTGGTTTGAAAGATACGAAGAGGTCTCGGAAGGTAGTGATTGGTGGGGTGCGAGGAGGTGGCAAGGGTGACGGTGATATGGGTATCGGGGTTACTCTCAGAGTTTCATCTTCGAAGGGAACGAGGTCGTCATCAAACTCGTTTGCTGCGATCTTCATATTCGTCCTTCTGTCAGCAAATAGTTTGAGATCGTTCTACCTGAAGATAAAGTTCCTGAAGGTTGCAATGTAATGCATTAAATTCTTTGGTCCGTGGACATTGACTACCGCCTGTCCCTTGTCAGACGTCGTCAAGAGGAACCCTAAATCAACGCACGGTACAAGACAGGACATACCCGGCAATCCGCCAGCGACATCCCAATTCACCCTTGTAAGGAACAAATGACTCTCCCTGGGAATGCGACTTCGATGCATACAAATACGCTGCATTCCCTCGGGACAGTTGAAGAGGTACGTCTTGCTCTGAGTGTGAATGCATATTGACGGACTTGTGGAGTCGGAGGAGAAGGTGTTGAGGACTTGCAGCTTTAGGAACTGTCGATGCACGGCGGCATCGGAGGTGCGTGACCGCGCCGGCTTACTGCGGTTTCCTCGACGTTGTTGTATTTTGCCGAAGGGCATTTTTGAAAACGGCGAAGGGACGGTTTGGACGGCAAAGTTGTCGAGGAGCGCGCGTGGCAGCGGCACACGTCGGAGAGCCGCCACTTTGGACAGGGCAACAGACGACCGGTTTCTCTCGCAGTGTCTCCGCGCCGTCAACGAGCCACTGCGACATGCAACACTAGTGCGGACACAGACAACTGCTCTGAATGTCCCTGGCCTGTGACTCGTCAGTGCCAGCGCGAAATTTTCGGATGTCGATCCCTCGCCGAGTCCAGGGCTCAAACCCCGCTTCCCCTAACCCAGCCTTCGGCTCATTTTGATCGCGACTTGAGCTTCCGGGACGTCTTCTCTCGTTCCGCCTCCCGAACGGGCAAGGACAAGGCCTAAAGGACGGGGAATTACGGTGCTGCAGAGTAGTAGGGCTTGTGCGGGCCATCGTCTGTCGGACAGATTGGGCTGTTCCCGCAATTGCCGTCTGCGGCGCAATGTACGCCCCCCTCCCTCACCGGCCCATTCACCTTTCAAACCGTCATCATTCAACAACTGACAGGAGCAGATGCCGCCTCCACAGGGCTCCTCTCCAGCCCACTTGTGCATATTCTGCCAGTTGGCATCGTCCCGGAACGGCATCCGCTCTTTTGATGGCATTTCTTCTCGACCCTCCCCGCCAATCCCCCGAGCCGCCCGCAGAATCCATACCGGCTCGCCGTCGAGAACACCGCCTCCAGAGCCACAACCGCAATCCTCCTCCACGCCACGGTCTCCATGGGCTTCTGCTGCCCATACCGGCTTTGGTAAACCATCCGAATACAACGCCATAGATAAATTCCTGCAATTCAAAAAGGCGGCGAATCCAGCGAAACCAGCCACGGAATACAAACCTACAGGCGACCTAGGAAAATGGACCAAAACCGCTCCATTATTCGATTCACTACCTAATTTGGCACAGCGTCAACAGAAACCTGAAACTCCAAAAACAACCAATCCTTTTCAATCAATAACTCCCCAGGCCACTCCTTCTCTCAAGTTTAGTTTCTTAACAGCCAAGCCAAGTGCGAAGCCGGAGCCGAGCGTTCTCGAGAATGCAAGACGTCAAGCATCAGCTGTTTCCACGCCGCAGACAAACGGAGAGCCAGAGTTATACCCGTACGCCGGCATCCTCAAATCCAACCGTTCAGCAAAGGCCATCGAAGATGAACTTTACGATGGGATCGCCGGAAAGCCCGCGTCTCCAAAACCGCCCAGCCCCGCCCTTGACGAAATATTCTCCAAAATCCGTTTAAAGCCGGCTGGCAACGGCTGTGGCCAACCATCTGTGCTGCGCCAAGCAAGTTATAGCGAAGCCACCAAACGATTTCAAATCTCTGAATCAAGCCTGTCGAGTCTGATGAATGATGGGCCGGTCAAAGATGAACCAACCACCTCCTCCACGCCTCAATTCAGATTCATGGGCTCTCGCAGGACGCCTAATTCCGTCGGATTCAAACTCAAGAAAGAAAGTGAACCTGAACCCACGGGCCAACACCCAGACCTTGTCGCGTCTCTCCCGGCCGGCATAACGCGCATTGACACGACGGCCTGGCAATCGTCTTCCCGTGAAAAATGGGCTTATGATATCGACGTCCAAGCTGAAGCCAAAGCCGAGGCGGAAAGGATTTTGGCAAACGATCCTCGGGCAGGGATGACGCCTGAACAACTCGAGGCCGAAAGGCTTGAGGGGGAAGAACGAAAGAAAGACATTGAACGGTTAGTGGAGAAAGCCAAGTCTATGAAATTCAGGGTCGGGTACAAAGATTTAGGAGTTTGGAAGGGAGAGTACGAGCGTTCGAGGTATGAGGAAGTTCAGGAGATTTCTGTGCAAAAGAGGGTTTTTATTCCCAAGAACATCAGCGTTGCCAATCTTTCGAATAGCCTGAAAATTCCTTTAGGTTGGGTCCCAGGTCTCTACATCGTGTCCTAATTTTTCAGAGACTTTGCAAAAGAAGATGGAATTGCTTGGATTAGAGCCAGAACAATGTGCTTTTGATTACAGTATCTACTCTTTCAATTCACGACGACTAACGATAGTTCTTGATGGTGAAATGGCTTCTCTTATTGCGCCCGAATTCGGATTTGAAGTAGAACTTGACGAACAAGCCGGATTCGATTTATACCCCCAGTAACCCTCAACCCGGCCTTGATACTGTTACTAATTTGAGACCCCTCCCCGACGACGTCTCGACAATCCCCCTCCGTCCCCCCATCGTAACAATAATGGGCCACGTCGACCACGGAAAAACAACCCTCCTCGACACCCTCCGCAAGACCCGCGTCGCAGCCTCCGAAGCAGGAGGGATAACCCAACACATAGGCGCTTTCAGCGTCTCCCTTCCCTCTGGCGAAAAGATGACGTTTCTCGATACTCCAGGCCACGCGGCGTTTTTAACAATGCGCGAACGGGGTGCCAATGTCACTGATATTGTGGTCTTGGTCGTGGCTGCGGACGATAGTGTCATGCCGCAGACGCTTGAGGCTATTTCACATGCGAAGGCTGCGGCGGTCCCGCTTATTGTAGCGATAAATAAATGTGATTTGGAAGGCGTGGATGTGCAGCGTGTCAAGACGGATTTGTTGAGTCATGAGGTGGAATTGGAAGAGTTTGGAGGGGATGTGCAGTGTGTTGATGTTTCGGCCAAGACGGGAATGGGCTTGGATAAACTTGAAGCGGCGATTGTTACGTTGGCGGAGGTTCTTGAGATGAGGGCTCCGACGACTGGAATGGTAGAAGGTCGAATTATTGAGTCGACCATTGATCCTGGTCGAGGGTATCCCTCGTAATCTTAAGAAGCGTTGCTAATCTTAGGACGTCTGCGACGGTCTTGGTGAAACGTGGAACATTGCAAACGGGCGACTACATCGTTGCCGGCACAACATTCGCCAAAGTCAGACGAATGACCACAGCAGACGGCAAATCAGTCAAGAAGGCTCCTCCCGGAACCCCTGTCGAAGTATCCGGTTGGAAGACAAGACCCGAAGCCGGTGACATGGTCCTTCAAGCCTCCAAAGAATCCGATGCCAAACTCGCCATCCGAAATCGTGAGATTGCCAGAGACCTAGAAAAAAGTCTGGCTGATGTCAATGCCGTGAATACGCGACGAATGGAACAGAGGAAAGCACTGCTGAATCAAAGACAGTTGAAGATGGTCGCCGCGGAGAATAAGCGGAGCGGGATGGCTTTGCCAGGTATCGTTCGTGACCAGAATGCCGGGCCCAAGATTTTACGCGTTATTATCAAGGCAGATGTCAGTGGTTCAGCCGAGGCTGTGGCAGAAGCCATCAAGAATCTGGGCAACTCAGAGGTCAGTGTTGAGGTTATTAATACTTCGGTTGGCGAGTTCACGGAGACTGATGTTATGACTGCTATTTCTGCGAATGGTACTGTTACACAAATGCTCTTAACTGACGTTTTGCAGCCAAAATGTTGGGATTTAATATTCGTGCACTGAATCCTAGTCTTCGCCGCAAGACAAGTGAAAAGAGCATTGAAGTTATTCACCATTCCGTCATTTACCATCTCATCGACGACGTCACCAATCGCCTTGAATCAATGCTGACGCCAATTATTGAAACACGCGTTACGGGTGAAGCAGAAGTGATGCAACTCTTTGGAATCAGTGCAGGAAGCAAAAATGAAAAGACAGTGGCCGGATGCAGGGTTTTCAACGGGATCATCTCTCGTAATGAAGAATGTCGTGTCACGCGCAATGGTAAAATCATTTTTACGGGTACGTTCCTTTGTACTTCTCTTCTTACGATGTCTAGGAGTTTTGGATACGCTCCGACATTTTAAGGACGATGTCAAGCAAATTCGCACGGGCATGGAGTGTGGATTATCATTTGCTGAATTTAAGGAGTTGAAAGCTGGAGATCTGGTCCAATCATTCATTGAGGTCCAGATGAAGCGGAAGTTAAATTAGAGTTAGACATATATTACATTCGTCTTGGACAAATAGATATATAAAAGCACAATTGAGGAATTCCCCCTGCACAATCCCGGAAACGTCTTTATAGATGAGAGGTCAGTTTGGAGACATATCATGGAGCGTGCGGCTGTCGAACTCTCGTCGAGTCACCATCATCTCAAAGGCTCGCCACCGGTTTCTCCATTCCACGGTAACCATGCCGAACCGAAAAGTCCAGACGAAATACTGTCCTCCAGACTTCGACCTTTCTCATCCGCCAAAAGAAAGATTCCCGCAACAAGGAAGAAAACACCCGCGTAATGACCCCCTCCTCCCTGCGGTGCAATACTGGCAGCGAGTAATGATATCAGACATCCGCCTCCGTAGATTCCAGTACATAAGGCAATCACCGGCTTGATCTTGTAGGTAAATATCTTTAAGTTTAGTTTTAATCTCTCTCTGCCGGGTTACGTATATGCAAGATTAGATACCAAAAATGCCAAATCTCCCGATCCTTTAATATCCATATGCTTTTTCGTCAAAAATTTCCCAATCCTAGATCTTGTTACCCATCATCTTCAACCGCGAATTCATCATCACCTTCTTCGTCCTTATCTCCATCCACCTCATCATCTTGCGCCTGGCTTCCTTCCTTCGCTCGACTTGGCCAAAAATTTGGCAGTACAACCCGTTGATACCGCGGCTGCACACACCTCTCCACAAACCAAAGTCGAACCCTCGACTCCACCAACTGTGCAATCTTTGGGATATCCTGTAATCGAGATCGAGCTCCCACGAGACTCCGCACGGACAAGTCAAAGGAAAAGTCGGGGGCAAATGTAAATGTTAACGCTGTCGTTGTCGGAGATGAAGGTGATGTTAAGAGTAGTGGAGGACGAGGGACAAAGGATATGGAGAGCGAAGCAGAAAAGTTTATAAGGGAGACGGAGAGGGAGACAGGTAAAACGGCAAATGATGGCTTCGGGTAGTGGAGGTGTATTGTCGTTTCGATTCCCAGAGTAATCACATCCGTTAAGTCAACGTCCATTTCTGCTCTCTTCTCACGTTAGCCCCTTGCTATCTGGTATGTTTTCTTGCAGTAGAGGAGCTCTCACCAATCGATTCGAATCCCCAAGGAAAGGTAGAATCCGACAGTTACTGAATCGGGGGAACTCATCTCCGAGGGCAAGTTCGGTGATCTTGATTTCTCCTAGGAATCCGGGCATACGATCTGAGTTGAAGACTTCATCGAGACTTTGCACAATGGCATTATTCACTCGTGCATCATCCCGGAATTGCGCAATCATTTGGGCTATCAGGACATTGAACCAGTCTAATGATTCGCGTGGATGAGAGGCTGGATTGTAGGCTGTTTTGTCGAGGATGGCGGACGTCGTTAGTGGTGGAGGGACTCGTAGTACGGATGACCTTTTCTTTCGTAGCTGGACAACGTCATGTCAGCGTATGATATGTAAGAGCCGTGGGTGTACCCGCGACATTAGCGGCGACTCTTTCTTGTTGCCTGGTTTGTCC
>Ga0335081_10014201_pt1 | contig 12886 bp, 10 predicted proteins | sample Lox_Sample_35_FD_206713 | JGI IMG/M metagenome (GOLD analysis project Ga0335081, IMG submission 206713) | Soil microbial communities from Loxahatchee National Wildlife Refuge, Florida, United States - Lox_Sample_3.5 | ecosystem: Environmental > Terrestrial > Soil > Wetlands | place: USA...
CCTCGGCCCCGTGGATCTCCTCCGGATCGGCGGGCATCTCGGCGCGGCTCCGGCGGTAGACGAGCGTGACGTCGCCGCCGCCGGAGAGCCGGAGCGCCGAGCGGACGGCGTCCATCGCGACGTCCCCCCCGCCGATCACCAGGATCCGGCGGCCGAGGGAGACCGTTTCGCCGCGGTTGAGCCGCTTCAGCATCTCGAGCGCCGGCACGACGCCGGGGATCGATTCTCCGTCGACGTGGAGGCTCCGGTGCATCGACGTCCCGATCGAGATGAACACGGCGAGGTACCCTTCCTCGAGGAGGTGCTCGGGCGGGTACTCGATGCCGATCTTCGTGTCGTTCACCCACGTGACATCGAGGTCGCGGAACCGGGCCCGGTCCGCCTCGACGTCGGCGTTGGTCATCCGGTAGGCGGGGATCGTCTGCATGAGACCGCCGAAGAGGCGCTCCTGCTCGAAGACCGTCACGGCGTAGCCCCGGACGCCGAGCTCCCACGCCGCCATCATCCCCGCCGGGCCGCCGCCGACGATCGCGACCCGCTGGTGCTTCGGCGCGGAGGCGACGTAGGCGATCTCGTCATCGCCGAAGTCGAGCGCCGCGCGCTTGAGATGGCGGATCGCGATCGGGACGCCCTTCTTCTTCACGACGCAGGCGTCCTCGCAGTAGTGGTAGCAGACCTTGCAGAGGGTCGTCGAGAGGGGGTTCTCGCGCAGGGTCACCCTCGCGGCGCCGTCGAAATCGTCGGCCGCGATGAGCCGGATGTACTCCCGGGCGTCCTGGTCGATCGGGCACGCTTCGACGCACCAGGGCCGGCGGCACTGGATGCACCGCTTCGCCTCGAGGATCGCGTCCTCCTTCGAGTACGCGTGCAGCACCTCCCGGAAGTCGTGCGTGCGGGCGTCGACCGGCGCCTCCGGGACCGGCACCCGGACGGGGTTCAGCTTGGGGGGCGTCGGCGCGGCCCGCGGCGCCGGCGGGGTCTCCGCGGCCATGGAGATGAGAAGGCGGGGCCGTTGGATAACTCCGCCGTCGGCCGTGCGGCGCGTTCGCATCCCCCCGCGCGGGACGCGTCCGCCGGCCGCATCCCAAGGGTAATGAGGCGGTCGCCCTCGATACCGGCGGCGGGGGACCGGCCGATGGTGCTCGAGAACCTCGGGAAGTCGCTCCGGGGCGTCCTCCAGAAGATCGCGGGGCGCTCGACGGTCGACGACGCGCTCGTCGCCGAGGTCGTCCGGGACATCCAGCGCGCGCTCCTCCAGTCCGACGTGAACGTCCAGCTCGCGATCGATCTCACGCAGCGCGTGAAGCGCCGGGCGAAGGAGGAGAAGCCGCCCGCCGGCGCGAGCCTCCGGGACTTCCTCATCCGGATCATCTACGAGGAGATCCGGTCGATCCTAGGCAAGGAGCGCGCGTTCGAGCTCAAGCCGCGCCGGATCCTCCTCGCCGGCCTCTTTGGCCAGGGGAAGACGACCACCGCCGGCAAGCTCGCCCGGTTCTTCCAGAAGAAGGGCGTCCGCGTCGGCCTCGTCGCCGCCGACGTCCACCGGCCCGCGGCCGTCGACCAGCTCGAGCAGCTCGCGAAGAAGGTCGGCTGCGAGTTCTACGCGCACCGGGGCGAGGGCCGGGCCGAGGTGATCGTCCAGGAGGCGCTCGACCGGTTCCCGCCCCACCTCACCGTCATCGTCGACACGGCGGGCCGCACGGGGATCGACCCCGACCTCATCGCCGAGCTCGGCCGGGTCCGGGCCGTGCTCGCCCCGGAGGAGGTCCTGCTCGTGCTCGACGCCGCCATGGGCCAGACCGCCGGCCGGAGCGCGAAGGCGTTCCACGAGGCCGTCGGGCTCACCGGGGTCATCCTCACGAAGCTCGACGGCTCCGCGAAGGGCGGCGGGGCCCTCTCGGCCGTCGCCGCGAGCGGCGCGCCGATCGTCTTCATCGGCACCGGCGAGCACCTCGACGAGCTCGAACGGTTCGACCCGACGCGGTTCGTCTCGCGGCTCCTCGGCATGGGGGACATCCAGACGCTCCTCGAGCGGTTCGAGGAGCTCGCGGACAAGGCGGAGGCGGAGAAGGCGGCCGAGCACCTCATGTCGGGCCGGTTCACGCTCCGCGACATGCGCAGCCAGCTCGCCTCCTTAGGCGGCATGGGCCCGTTCTCGAAGCTCCTCTCGCTCCTCCCCGGGTTCGCCGGAGCGAAGCTCGACGACCGCCAGGTCGAGGAGACCCAGACCCGGCTCAAGCGGTATCGGGCGATCCTCGACTCCCTCACGCCCGCGGAGCTCGACGACCCGCACCTCGTGAAGGGCGAGCGGATCTACCGGATCGCGCGCGGCAGCGGGCAGCGGCCCCAGGAGGTCCGGGCGCTCCTCAAGTACTACGACCAGACGCGGCGCGCGGCGCACGGGATCGCGTCGAACCGGAAGCTTCGGCGGCAGCTCGAGCGCCATCTCGGGGGAGGCGGCGAGCCCCACGCCTAGGGGCCGACCGAGCCCACCCATGGACCCCACCCTCGCCGCCCTCGGCGTCATCGGCCTCCTCCTCGTCTTCGTCCTCCCCGGCTATACCTGGACCCGGGCGATCTTCCCGGAGTGGCGGGTCCGCGGGCCCCTGGCCGCCGAACGGGCGATCGCCATCGCCACGCTCGCGTTCGCCCTCAGCGTCGCGCTCACGGTGCTCGAGGGGTTCGGGCTCCTCCGGCTCGCCCCGGGAGGGTTCGCCGCGACGTGGTCGGACCCCGTGCTCGAGGTCGCGCTCGCCGTCACGGCCCTCGGGGGATTCGTCGTCGGCGCGCTCCGTGGAGCGTACCGCACCCAGCCGCCCGAGGCCCCCGCCCTCGAGCCGTCCCCGGGCTCCGACGACGGCTGGAACCTCGTCGAGCGCGTCGAGGCGATCGACCGGGAGCGTCGCCGGGTCCGGCACGCGTTGCGCGCCGGGGCGGGCTCGGCGGAGGAGCGGGCCCGTCGGGAGGAGCTCTTAGGCCGGCTCGACCGGGAGATCGACGCACTCCAGCGGCAGCGCGAGGCGGAGTATGCCCGGTAGCGGACGGGGGGACGGCCCCGGGCACAAGATGGTCCTCGTCGTCCGGGCCGAGCTCCGCCTCACTCCCGGCAAGGCGGCGGTGCAGGTCGCCCACGCCGCCGTGATGCTCGCGGAGCTCGCCCAGCGGCGCGCGCCGCTCGACTACGCCGCGTGGCGCGCGGAGGGGCAGAAGAAGATCGCCGTCACGGCCCCCACGCTCGCCGACCTCGAGGAGCTGTACCGCCGCGCCCGGGGGCGGGGGCTTTTGACCGCCTGGGTCGACGACGCCGGGCTCACCGAGGTGCCGCCGGGCACGCGGACCGTGCTCGGGATCGGCCCGGGCCGGACCGAGGAGGTCGACGCGATCACCGGAGCGCTGCCCCTCCTGTGAGCGCACCCGGCCGACCCGCGGGGCGCGCAGGCGCCGCCGAGGGGGCGCCCGCCGGCGACGAATCCATAAATAGGGGCGCCCGAATCGGCAGCCCGCCGGGGTTCCCCGGCGCCCCCCGGGGGAGGATGCACCCATGAAGATGTGGGTCTACGTGATCCGCCGGGTCCTCCTGCTGATCCCGGTCATCATCGGCGTGATGACGATCACGTTCTCGCTCGTCTACTTCCTGCCGGTGCAGGACAAGCTCATCTCGCTCTACGGGCCGTCGAAGGTCGGCTACAACCCGATGGTGCCGTGCAACCAGCTCGGCATCCCTCAGTCGGGCAACTGCGTGAACCCGACGTACGTGCGGGGGTACCACGCGCTGGGCCTCGACCAACCCGTCTTCGTCCAGTGGGCGAAGTACATCTGGAACAGCTTGACGCTCAACTGGGGCAGCACCGACTCCGGCAGCTTCGCGAGCCACCAGCTCGGCTTCTCCGGCACGCTCCCCATCACGACCGCGCTCGCCTACCTCCTCCCGTACACCCTCGAGCTCGCGGCGATCTCGCTGTTCATCATCCTCGTGCTGGCGATCCCGATCGGGAACTACTCCGCCGTGTACCGCAACCGGCCGATCGACCAGGCGGCCCGGGTCCTCTCGTTCTCGGGGTTCGCGCTCCCGGGGTTCCTGCTCGCGACGATCCTCCTCCTCGGGGTCTCCTCCGCGATGGGGGCGGGGATCCACTGCAACGGCACCGCCGACTCGTTCGACTACTGGTACGGCTCGTGGCCGAGCAACACCTGCTTCCCGCCGTCCAACCGGTACCCCTCGTTCATCGGCACGTACCTCCAGACCTCGCCCACCGGGTTCCCCACCGTCGACGCGGCGATCGCCGGCAACTGGGCCCTCGCCGCCGACTCGATCCGGCGGATGCTCCTCCCCGCGTTCGTCATCGCCTTCGGATCGATCGCCGCGATCCTCCGGTTCGTGCGGAACAGCATGCTCGAGGTGATGAACCTCGACTTCGTCCGCACCGCGCGGTCGAAGGGGGTCCCCGAGCGGACGGTCGTGAGCCGCCACGCCGGGCGGAACTCCTTGAACGTGACGGTGACGGTCTTGGGCCTCACCTTCGCCGCGTTCATCGGCGGATTCCCGATCATCGAGGACGTCTTCCACCTGCGCGGCGTCGGCCTCATGCTCGCGTACTCGATCCAGCGGCCGTTCGACTACGGGCTCATCTTCGGCGTGACCCTCTTGTTCACGATCATCGTCGTCATCGCGAACATCGTCGTCGACATCCTGTACGCGTACCTGGACCCGCGGGTCCGGCTCGGGTGAGGCGGTGGCGGCGAGCTCGGCCCCGACGTACAAGGCGCTCACCGAGAAGCGGCGCCCGAGCCCGCGCATCGCCCAGATGCGGCGGACCTGGTACTTCCTCAGCCGCAACGTCCTCGCGCTCATCGGGATCGGCATCCTCGTCTTCTTCGCGGGCGTGACCCTCTACGGCGTCTTCTTCGACCACTCCTCCTCCACGGAGCTGCAGGACTACTGCGGCACGTACCTCGGGGGCGGCCTCGAGAACACCTTCCCGACGCCCGGCTGCACCACGGTCTGCACGTACGGCGAAGGGATGGCGCCGCCGGCCCCGAACTGCTACGTCGTCGACTACCACGAGCCGACTCCGATAGCGCCGACGCTCAACGTCGCCCACCTCGCGGGCGGACCGCTCCCCCTCGGATCGTTCACCCTCGACCTCTCCGGGAGCCACTCCTACAGCATCTACCAGGGGTTCGTGAAGGGGGCCCAGTGGACCCTCCTCGTCGCGACGGTGATCGTCGTCGCCGGGGCCGGCATCGGGCTGCTGCTCGGGTCCGTCGCGGGCTACAAGGGGGGACTCGTCGACGAGGTCATCATGCGGGTGACCGACATCTTCCTCTCGATCCCGGCGCTCCTCCTCGTCCTCGTCATCCTCGCGGTCGCCGCCGGATCGATTCCCGGCCTGTGGGGCCGGATCTCGATCCTCATCGGGGGGTTCACCGTCACCTGGTGGCCGATCTACACGCGCATCGTCCGAGGGCAGGTGCTCGTGACCCGCGAGCAGAAGTACGTGGAGGCGTCGCGGGCCGCGGGGGCGAAGACGATGCGGATCCTCGGCCGGCACATCATCCCGAACAGCATGTACCCCGTCTTCGTCCAGATGTCCCTCGACGTGGGCGCGATCCCCCTCCTCATCGCCGCGATCATCTTCCTCGGGTTCCAGATCTTCCCGACGCCGAACTTCCCCGATTGGGGGGTGATGGCGGCGCAGGCGGTGAACCAGATCCCGAGCGCCCTCGTCTACTGCCAGGTCGACTCGTCGTGCATCTTCCCGTGGTGGCAGCTCGTGATCCCCGGGCTCATCCTGTTCTGCTTCGCGATCTCGGTCAACTTCGTCTCGGACGGACTCCGCGACGCCCTCGACCCGAGGCTCCGGAGGTGAGGCGCGCTGGCCGCCGCCGCTAACCGGCCGACGACCGGGCTCCCCGAGGCGCCCCCGCTCCCGGCCGAGCCCGCGCCCACGCCCGAGGCGCCCGCGGTCGCCGCCTCCTCAGGGAGCACCGCCGCCGTCGCCCCCGTCATCCTGGACGTGCGGAACCTGCGGACGTACTTCTTCACCTACGACGGCGTCGTGAAGGCGCTCGACGGGGTCTCCTTCAACATCCGTCGCGGCGAGACCCTCGGGCTCGTCGGCGAGACCGGGTGCGGCAAGAGCGTCACCGCGTTCTCGATCACGAAGCTCATCCCGGACCCGCCGGGCCGGATCATGGACGGGACGATCCTGTTCAAGGGGGCGAACCTCCTCTGGGGGCTCGAGCGCGAGGCGAAGTTCCGCCCCGTGCCGAAGACGAACCGCGTGAAGGTGATCCGGTGGTACCACCGGATCAAGCGCGGCCAGGACCGGATGATCGCCGTGCGCGGCGGCGGCATCTCGATGATCTTCCAGGAGCCGACGAGCGCGCTCAACCCGATCTTCTCGATCGAGAACCAGATCGGGGAAGCGCTCCTCCTCCACCGCGGCGTCCAGATCATCGACGGGCTCCTCGGGGCGACGCCGAACGCGCCCGCGGTCCGCGTGGCGAGGGACGGCCTCGTCCGCGCCGCCCGGACGAAGGACCCGGTCGCGATCCGCGAGGCGGCCCGGGCGTTCGGCGCCGCCGCGAACCTCCCGAGCCTCGGGACCGAGGCGTACTACCTGTTCCGCCAGCCGGTGACCGACCCCGAGTCCCGGCTCTCCGAGCTCGACCACGCCGTCCGGCGGACCCGGCTCACCCACTGGCAGCGCCGGTACCTCGTCCGCCAGCGGCGGGTCCTCGAGCTCGGGCGGCTCCTGAAGGAGGTCTACATGCGCGAGATGCGCGAGGCGCGCTCGGTCGGGGGCCCGCGCCGCGCGATCACCAACCGTCGGCTCTGGGAGCGGCTCAAGACGTTCTACTTCGGCCTCTGGGGGGTCCGGGGCCGCATGAAGAAGCCCCTCACCCGGGAGACGTTCTGGCAGGCGGTCCAGCTGCTCGAGGGGGTGTCGATCGCGAATCCGGTGCAGGTCGCCCGCGGCTACCCGCACGAGCTGTCGGGCGGCATGCTGCAGCGGGTGATGATCGCGATGGCGCTGTCGGCCGAGCCGGAGCTCCTCATCGCGGACGAGCCGACGACGGCGCTCGACGTGACGATCCAGGCCCAGATCCTCGAGCTGATGCGGAACCTCAAGGCCCGCGTCGGGACCGCGATCCTCCTCATCACCCACGACCTCGGGGTGATCGCGGAGGTCGCGGACCGGGTCTGCGTCATGTACGCGGGGAACGTGGTCGAGATCGCCCCGGTGAAGGAGCTGTACACGCGGCCCCTCCACCCGTACACCCAGGGACTCCTCAGCTCGATCCCCCGGATGGACGAGCCCGACAAGAAGCTCGAGTCGATCCCCGGGTCGGTTCCCAACCTCATTTATCCCCCCACGGGCTGCCGATTCCACCCGAGGTGCCCCCACGCGATGCCCGTCTGCAAGGAGGCGCGCCCCCCGATGACGGTCGAGGGGGAGGGGCACACCGTCGCCTGCTACCTCTATAACGGGCCGGTCTACCGGGGCTAGAGGCGGGATCCGCTCGATGCAACCCGGGGACGCTCCGTTACTCCTGTCGGTCCGGAACCTGCGGAAGTACTTCCCCATCCGCGGCGGGCTGTTCTCCTCCCACATCGGCGACGTCCGGGCCGTCGACGGGGTGAGCTTCGACGTGCACCAGGGCGAGACCGTGGGCCTCGTCGGCGAGTCGGGCTGCGGGAAGACGACCGTCGGCCGGCTGCTCCTTCGGCTCATCGAGCCGTCGAGCGGCCACACGTTCTACCGGCCCCCGCCGGACGTCGAGACGCGGCTCCGCGCGATCTACGAGGCGCTCGGCCCGGCGCACCTCGCCCTCGACGCCAACGGGCAGAAGCTCCCCCCGAACGCGGACCAGCTCCTCCGGGAGCTGTCGGGGATCGCCCAGAAGTACTCGCTCTACCGGATGAGCCCCCGGCAGCTGCAGAAGCTGCGCGGGAAGCTCCAGATCGTCTTCCAGGACCCGTTCAGCTCGCTGAGCCCGCGCATGCTGGTCCGGGACATCGTGAGCGAGCCGCTCGCGATCCACCACATGGGGAACGCGCGGCAGCGGTACCAGCGCGTCGCCGAGCTCCTCCAGGCCGTCGGCTTGAACCCGGAGCACCTCTGGCGGTTCCCCCACGAGTTCTCGGGGGGCCAGCGGCAGCGGATCGGGATCGCCCGGGCGCTCGCCCTGCGGCCCGACTTCATCGTCCTCGACGAGCCAACGAGCGCGCTCGACGTCTCGGTGCAGGCGCAGATCCTGAACATCCTCAAGAAGCTCCAGGCGGAGCAGGACCTCGCCTACCTGTTCATCAGCCACCACCTCTCCGTCGTCCGGTCGATGAGCCACCGCGTCGTCGTCATGTACCTCGGCAAGGTCGTCGAGCGGGCGCCGACGGAGGAGCTGTTCAACCGCCCGATGCACCCGTACACCCAGGCCCTCCTCGCGGCGATCCCGATCCCCGACCCCCAGCTCCACCGCGAGCGGATCCTCCTCCGGGGCGACGTCCCGAGCCCCGCCTCCCCGCCGCCCGGCTGCCGGTTCCACACCCGGTGCCCGGCGGTGATGCCCGTCTGCTCCAAGGTCGAGCCGCCGCTCGTGCCGATCCGGCCCGGCCACTTCGTCGCGTGCCACCTGTACCCGGGCCCGGAGATGCCCCCCTCCGCCTCCGAGGCCGCCCCGCCGGCCCCCCTCCCGGTCGCCTCGTAGGGGCCGATGGCGGGACGCCCCTGGGGCGGGCTGTTCCCTCACGTCGAGGGCGAGGAGCGGGCCCGGGCGCTCGCGGATCCCGGCCCGAGCTGGCAGAGCTGGTTCTACTTCAGCTTCGCGAAGGTCTGGACGGTCCTGGGGTTCTTCATCGTCGACGTCTTCCTCCTCACCTACTTCGGCGCGCCGTTCGACCCCGCCGGACTCGCGCTCTCGCTTCCCCTCGCCCTCTACGCGGAGATCCTGCTGTACCAGTACCTCTGGTACCGCCCGGGACCCCCGCACGACGACGCGGTGGCGGCCCGCGCGCCCGCGCGGTGGCTCCGGCCCGTCCCGTACGGCCGGTGGACCCCCGAGGCCGACCGGGTGCGGGCCGGGCTACCCCCGACCCCCGGAACTCCGGCCACCGGCCGCGCCGACGGGAGCACCGTCGACCCGTCCGAGTTCCTCTAGGCCCCGTCCCCCGGCACGGGGACGACGGGACCGCTCCGGGCGCGCCCGCCGCATCGATTCTCACTGGGCGCCCCCCGGGCCGTCGGGACGACGACGCCCGCTCCGGCGCAGAAGGGCTCCCGCCGGGGGAAGCAGGACCCGAGAAGTAGGCGTTCCTCCCCCCGGAGGGGAAGGAACGGGGAACGGGTTGGCGGTTGGGAAGGGGGGTGGTCGGACTGCGATCGAGGTCCCTCTCCCTACGAGGAGGAGCCGGCGACTCCGTTCCCCTGGATCGTGTACCAGGTATCGTCCTGCCCGCCTCCGATCGTGGGGTTGGTGTTGATCGAGGTCATGTCGATCCATGCCGCGCCGCCGTGCACGATGTTCTGCTGGAACGTGTACGCGTACAGCGCGAGCGCGTTCGCGATCTGCTCGACCTCGGTGTAGGCCAACACTCGCGCGGATCCCGTCGGCATGACGGCCGCGGCGTGCATCCCCGTGATCATCGCATTGTACGCGGCGCCCTGGCAGTCGGTCGCGACCCCGTGCATCTGGGTCACGTTCGTTGACCACCACGTCCAGTCGCTGGACGAGTGGCACGAGGGCGAATCGAACGTGGCCTGGGTCAGCTGCTCGAGAACCGTGTCCGACGCGGTGTAGCTGGAGTCGGGGTAGTACAGGGGCACCATGTAGTCGGTCGGGTCCGGGTAGTCCGGCGCCCAGCCGAGGCGGTACAGGGGCATCGCGTTCTGGTACGGCCCGCTGTAGAGCGAGTTGATGACCAGGTCGATGAAGTTGATGTCGAGCGGCGAGGCGAGGAGTCGACCGCCCGACAGGGTGTTGATCTCGGCCGCCCACAGGTTGATCCGCTCGTCGAGGTCGGGGGCCCCGGTCTCACCGAAAAGCGGGAACTCGCAGGGGGAGGCGGTGGTGCAGCTCGCGAGTTCGGGGTCGTAGTACGGGCTCGTGGAGGTCGTCACCTGTGCCCACCACCACGCGGCCCCGCCGACGGTCGATGCGCTCGTCGTGGGGTCGCCGGTCGGGAAGCTGATGTTCGTGGGGTAGTAGTTCCCCATGAACTGCGGGATGGCGCCGCCGTAGTTGAACGAGTACTGGATCCCGTCCAGCGTATTGATCGTCGACTGGATCGTGGCGTACGGGTACGCGTGCACGATGAACTGTCGCAGGCCGCTGTAGCTGAAGACGTCCGACGGGACGGTGATCGGGTTCGTGGTGTACTTCGCTGCCCCGACCTTGTTGAAGGCGAGGTCGAACGGCATGAAGTCGATCGACAGCGAGGGGAAGGTCGTCGTCTTGATGGTCCCCTGCTGGATCAACTGAAGCCGTAGCCCGGTGTCGGTCGACGGGATCGAGGCAAAGTCCGCGACACCGCTCTGGTAGGCCTCCTCGCCGGGAAGCTGGCTGGTCTCCCACGTCACGGAAACGCTGTTCGCGAAGGTGCCCTTCTGAGGCATGCATCCCTGCCAGGTACATTCGGGGTTCGAGCTGTATGCCGGGTTGGCCGCAAGCGCGTAGGACTGGGCGATGTTGAACTGGTTCATGTAGTAGGGCCCGCTGCCGACCATGTTGTACTGCACGTGACCCACGTAGGACCCGAGAGTACCCGAGCCATCGAGCTCCCAGTTGTCCCAGCCGGTCATGGGAAGGTTCGAACTCGTCGGGGCGAGGCCGTAGGTGTGGCCGTCGTCCCCGGTCTGACCGGGAGCCGCACACGGATGGTCCCCGTTCCCGGTGACGTTTCCGAGAGTCCAGTACGGGATTCCCGCTCCCTGGGCGGGGGCGCTGAACCACCCGCACGGCACGATCGACCCGCCGAGCCCGTCGCCAATCAGCTGCAGGAAGTAGGGCCACTCGAGGCCGGCTCCGTTCGCATGGAAGGTGACGCAGCCGTGGTACGGGGCCGCCATTGCGGCGGTCGGGCAGTCGGTACCGTTGATTGTCATCGAGTTGTAGACGTTCTGGGGGGTGTTGTTGCGCGCGCCGTGGAAGTCGCCGTCCCAGCTATGGTTCCCGGCCGGCAGCAGCGCTTGGGTGACGATCCACCCATTGTTGCACCCGAAGCAGGGGAGCACGGCGTACCCCATGGTTCGCGCGAGCGAAAACATCACATCCGTGGGCCAGACGCCCCAGCTCGCCTTGGTCGCGGGGTCATAGAACTGGGGAGAGCCGCTGATCACGAACGTGTAGTTGTATCCGCTTTGCAGCGAGCTGGTGAAGAGCGTCTTGCAGTTGTTCGCCCCGGTCGTGCTGCCCGGAACGCACGCCGCGATCACCGGGACGAATGAGCCGGGGTTCGACCCGGTCTGGCTACCGTTGTAGCTCACCAAGGTTTGGTACACGTTCAGGATCGGTTCGTAGCCGACGGTCTCGTAGTCGAGCGCGGGGTCCTCGGAGGTCGATCCTCCGGGCGAGAGTTCGTACACGACCAAGCTGCCCGAGTGTGGGCTCTTGGCCGCGGCCGCTCCCTTGAGTCCTCCATGGACCCCGGTGGGCGCCACGAAGACCGTGAAGACGTAGCTCTGGGTGACAGTCGTGCCGGTGGAGACGCTCTTGCTCGACCCCGAGAACGACACCTGGTAGGTCCCCGTGGTCGAGAACGTCACCTTAGCGGACGCGCCGGAGCTCGTGTTGGACGCATCGGAGATTGTCGCGTCGGTGGTCGAAGACGCCGTGATCGTGGGCGACTGCTCAACGTAGTCGGGGTTGGTCGGAGCGCTCGTGTAGACGCCCGCGACGGTCACGTACTGTCCCGCCGAGAGGACGCCGGTGGGGGAGCTCGTGGAGCTGGAGTTCGCAGTGATCATGCCCGAGACGCCCGGCTGGGCCGCGGCGTTCGCGGTGGTGAACGAAGCGGTGATCGTCACCGTGCCGAGGGCCTGGAAGTTGTCGTGCTGCGCCCCGCCCGCCGTGATCGCCACGGAGACGAGGTACTGGCCCGGCGCGGAGTAGACGTGGTCGGCGGTCGCCCCGGCCTGGCTCGCGTTCGTGCCGTCGCCGAAGTTGAACACGTAGTTCGAGGGCGACCCGTCGCTGCTCGGCAACTGGGCCGTGAACGGCACCACGCTACCAGTCTGGGCGGAAGCAAAAGGAACGAGGAGAGATGCGTCGTGGGTGGCGGTCGAGATCGAGGTGCATATCGGACTCGTCGGGGGCCAACACGTCGGCGGCGGCGAATGCGTCGACGTCGTCCCGGGGGACGAGCTCGACCCCGCGGAATTGAACGCGAAGTACCCGCCGACGCCGCCCGCGACGATCACGACGAGCATGATCACCGCGGCGGTGGGCGTCGAGAGCCCTCGGCGGCCCGCCCAACGTCCGGAACGCTCCCCCCACTCCTGTCGCGCTTCCATCGAATCCACCAAATCTCGGGTGACCCCGAAACTGGGCTCCTGACCCCGTTGGTTGTATATATACCCATACCGGCTGCGCGCGCCGTGCCTTCGGGGGGACGTCCGCGCCGGATCGCCCCGTCGCTCCTGAGCGCGGATTTCGGCGCGATCGGGGACGCGGTGCGGGCCGCGGAGGCCGCCGGCGCGGACGCCTTCCATCTCGACGTCATGGACGGGCACTTCGTCCCGAACATCTCCTTCGGGCCGGCGCTCGTGAAGGCCGTCCGCGCCCGCACCGCCCGCCCGCTGGACGTCCATCTCATGATCGACGCCCCCGCCCGCTACCTCGAGCCGTTCGCCCGAGCCGGGGGGACGACCCTCGTCTTCCACGTCGA
>Ga0335081_10014202_pt1 | contig 12886 bp, 10 predicted proteins | sample Lox_Sample_35_FD_206713 | JGI IMG/M metagenome (GOLD analysis project Ga0335081, IMG submission 206713) | Soil microbial communities from Loxahatchee National Wildlife Refuge, Florida, United States - Lox_Sample_3.5 | ecosystem: Environmental > Terrestrial > Soil > Wetlands | place: USA...
GCAAGGGCCGACGGCAGAAGCATCCGCAGAAGGGTCATTCTTTGAGGCGCTTGAAAAGGCAGGGCTTGAGCTTCGCATGAAAGATCTGCAGGTGTGGGCCGACGGCGCGAAAAAAGCTGATTGGGACGTGGGCATGGCGGTGGACGCGATCAGGATGTCGTCATTCCTTGACGTCATCATCCTCGTTACGGGCGACGGCGATTTCATTCCGTTGGTTGACTACCTCAAGTGGGGCAATGGGCGGATCGTGGAGGTCGCTGCCTTCCGGAGAAGCGCTTCTGCGAAGCTTCAGGAGGCAGCTGACCGGTTTGTGAGCATTGAAGATGTGCCGCGGGCGATCATGAAGATAAGGGTGAAGAAATAAATTAACGTGATACTAATATACTAATGCGTACGAATGATACGAATCGTACTAATAGATTCGTATTATTAGTATCATTCGTACCATTTGTATATTGGTATCGTTTATAAAAACATGAGAAATAAAAAAGAGTTTTCGATAGATATTGCGGGAAAGAAATTGACGATTGAAGTGTCGGAGCTCGCCGAGCAGGCGAACGCCGCGGTTCTCGCGAAATACGGCGAGACTGTGATCCTTGCAACCGCCGTGATGGGCCGGAGGGACGTTGATATGGATTACCTGCCGCTCAAGGTTGACTATGAAGAGCGGTTCTATGCGGCGGGCAAAATCATTGGCAGCCGCTATGTGCGCCGCGAAGGAAGATCATCGGAGGAAGCGATTTTGGCCGGACGACTTGTGGATCGGACGATTCGCCCGCTTTTTGATGACCGCATGCGGCGCGACATTCAGGTCGTCGTGACCGTGCTTCAGATAGACGACGAGAACGATCCGGAGTTCGTGGGACTTTTGGGCGCTTCAACGGCGCTTCTTATTTCGGATATCCCATGGAAGGGGCCGGTTGCGGGCGTGCGGGTCGCGCGCTGGGCTGCCGCCGACGAAGTCGGTACGCAGACGAAAATAAATCCCGACAGTTCGTATGTTGCGGCAAATCCGCCAATCTTTGACGCGTTCGTCTCCGGTTCAAAGGACCGGATCAATATGATTGAGCTTGGAGGTCTTGATGCGCAGGAAAAAGATGTGGTCGCAAGCTTCAAAACGGCGCAGGAGTCGATCAATCAGCTTGTTGATTTTCAGGAAAAGATTCGCAAGGAGATTGGCAAGGAAAAAGCGGTCGTCGCACTCGCCGAACCGGACATGGAGCTTAAAACGGCCGTCACGACCTTTATTGCGGACAAGCTTGAAGCGGCAGTCTATCATCCGAACAAGATGGAACAGCAGAGCGAGATCGGCAAACTGAAAACCGCGCTCAACCTTCATCTCAAGGAAACCTTTGAGGATCAGGGGAAGAAAGTAAACTGGAAGGCAGCAGATTTCCTTTTTGAGGACGCGATCAACAACCTTGTTCATAAAAATGTTTTAGAGAACGATCGGCGACCCGACGGCCGGAAGCTTGATGAGTTGCGGCCGCTCGACGCCGAAGTGGGGCTTTTTTCGCGTACGCACGGGTCGGCCTTGTTCCGCCGCGGGAACACCCAAGCTCTTGCTGTCACGACCCTGGCTGCGCCAGGCGCGGAGCAGATTATTGAGAGCATGGAAACGAACGGCAAGCGCCGCTTCATGCTGCACTATAACTTTCCGCCGTTCTCGGTCGGCGAGGTCGGCAATTTCCGCGGTCCGGGGCGGCGCGAGATCGGTCACGGGAACTTGGCGCGCAAATCACTTGAGCGCCTGATCCCGACAAAAGAGGAATTTCCTTACACGATCCGTGTGGTCTCCGAGATCATGTCATCCAACGGCTCGTCCTCGCAGGCGACGGTCTGCGCGGCTGCGCTCAGCATGATGGACGCGGGTGTGCCCTTGAAGAAGCCGGCGGCGGGCGTTGCTATGGGGCTTATGATGGCCCGTTCGGCAAGCTCAGGGCAAGCCGATGTCGACCATTATAAAGTGCTGACCGATATTCAGGGTCCGGAGGACCATCATGGCGACATGGACCTCAAAGTTGCGGGGACTACGGACGGTGTGACGGGCATGCAGATGGACGTGAAAGTGGACGGACTTACAATAGAAATTCTTGAAAAAGCGTTTGAACAGACGCGGAAGGCGCGGCTTGAAATTTTGAAAGTGCTTACGGCGACGCTTCCCGAAGCGCGCAAAGAGATTTCACAATTCGTTCCGAAGATCCGCCAACTCAAGATTCCAACCGACAAGATCGGAGCGCTCATCGGCCCCGGCGGCAAGACCATCAATGGTCTTATTGAAAAGTGCGCGCTTGCGGGCATTGACGTTGACGAGGATGGCGGAGTGTTTGTTTCCGGCACCGACCTTGCAAAAGTGGAGGCGGCCGCAGCGGAGATCGCGGGCCTCACGCGAGAGTTCAAAGTCGGCGATATCGTGGAAGGCAATGTCGTGAAGATACTTGAGTTCGGCGCGATCGTTGATTTGGGCGGCGGCAAGGACGGCATGATTCACGTTTCCGAGCTGAAGAATGGTTTCGTGAAGAACGTTGAAGAGATCGTGAAAGTGGGGGACTTCGTCCGTGCGAAGGTGATCAGCGCTGAAGGCGACAAGATTCGGCTTTCCGTGAAACAACTTGCGGGATAGGTATTCCCGCATGTTATTATATATTTATGGCTGACATTTCGGACGCTGCTTCAAACCTACCAACCGCCCCGCCGCCCTCGAAAGAGGTGAAGGTGAGAACACTGAAATCCGACCTCGCTTCCATTGCGGCGAGCGGCGGTGGTTTGCCGCAATATCAGAATGTGAGGATTGCCGCCACGGTAGAAAAAGAGCGGAGCATCAAAGGGCTTCTTACGACCATCGCCATCATCGTTCTCTTCGCGATTGTCGTTGCGATCGCTGTTTACTTTGTGGACCAGTTGGTATTGAAGAAATAATCCGTCGTTTTTTACTCAACGCCTTCCTCGCTTCCGGCGCTCCCGCCCTTTTCCATCTCCGTCTCGGCGGTATTGATCGATTCGATGATCTTCTTTTTGATGTCGCCGGTCAGCTTTTTATCCTCCTTCAATTTTAAACGTACATTGTCAAAACCGACGCCCAGCTTTTCGCCGTCAAACGAGAAGCTCGCGCCGGCTTTCTTCACGACGCCGTGCGTCAAGGCGGCATTCAGCACGTCGCTTTCGTAGGAAATTCCCTGGTTGAAGAGAATGTCGAATTCTGCGGACTTGAAGGGTGCCGCGACCTTGTTTTTCACCACTTTTGCCTTCACGCGGTTGCCGATGATGCTCTCGCCTTTCTTGACCTGTGCGATGCGGCGGATGTCGATGCGGACCGACGCAGCGAATGGGAGCGCGCGGCCGCCCGGTGTCGTTTCGGGATTGCCGAACATGACGCCGATCTTCATGCGGAGCTGATTGATGAAAATGACCATCGTCTGTGTCTGCGCCGCGATCGCCGTGAGCTTCCTTAAGGCCTGCCCCATCATGCGTGCCTGTCGTCCTACGTGCTGTTCGCCCATTTCGCCTTCAAGTTCCGCCTTGGGTGTCAAGGCCGCGACAGAGTCAACGACAACGACCGAGATCATACCCGATCGCACCAGACTTTCTAAAATATTCAATGCTTCCTCGCCGCTATCCGGTTGGGAGATTAGGAGTTCATTCACGTCCACGCCGAGCTTCGCGGCATATTCAGGGTCCATGGCGTGCTCCGCATCGATAAAGGCTGCCTTGCCGCCTGCTTTTTGTGCCTGCGCGACAACATTCAGCGCCAGCGTTGTCTTGCCGCTCGATTCCGGACCGAAGATCTCAATGACCCGTCCGCGCGGCAGGCCGCCGACGCCAAGTGCAAGATCAAGCGAAAAGGAACCTGTTGGCACTACGGCGACATTCACCTTGCTCACTTCGCCGAGCCGCATGATGGACCCCTCTCCGAATTTTTCCTGGAGCGACGAGAGAAGATTGTCGAGCTGCTTATCACTTACTTCCTTGGTTTCCTTACCAACCGGACCGGCCACCTTCCCCCTTTTATTGTTTTTCATACCCCAATTATACCAGAGGGGAGGTTAAAAAAATATAAAAAGAAACCGCGGTAAAATCATGAAAATGTTGCAAAATATGTCAACTTGCGCAGCAAAACCGGCCTTACCGGTTGATCATGGGCGGTACTTCTGTTGAGGACGCGGCTGATGGGACCGATGACGAAATCACGGCCGGGGCATTATAGATAATCTGTTCTACGACCTCCGTTGTTCCGCCAAGGAATTTTTTTGCGGAGATATTGAAGGTGTTTGCGCCGGCCTGCAGGAGAACATTTTTTTGCCACGAACCATCGCTTGCAATTGTAGCTTCGTCGCCGTCAATGAAAAGCGAGTCGGCATTTTTTACGGAGCCTTGGATCACGATGCTGTTTGATGTGGTGACGGAAGGGTTTCCCTGCGGGGATGTGATCACGATGACCGGTTTGCCTTGAATGTGCGGCAGTGAGAAGCCGAATACTATGAGCAGCACGAGAACCGTCGCCACGATCGCGATGGTTTTTTCAGAGGACTCACGCGCGAAGCGATTTTTAGGAAGTGCATCGGTAGGACCTGATTTTCTTACTCCTTCCTCTTGTTTTATCTTGTCCCACCATGCCTCGCCGTCGAAGTCGAGCACTTCCCCCAGCCGCATGAGGTATCCGCGGAAATAAGGCATCGAAGGAACACTTTCGAAATCACCGCGAAGCATATTCTCAATGTGGTTCATCGAAATGCCCGTGAGATCGGACAGTTTTTTGAGCGAAACACCCCGCTCTCTCATGCGGTCGCGCAGAAAAATCTCAAGGGTCGTTTCTTCTGGGTCCATGGGTTCAGAATTATCTCAAGTTTCTGTCTTTGTATTTCTCGATCTCCTCGCGGAGCGTGTCTTTCGCTGCATCGATGGCGATACGGATGTCCTCGGCCTCTTCTTTGGCGCGGAGCGTGACGCGCGCCAGATGGAGCTTGACTGCGGCGCGGTACACGTCCCCCTTTCGGTGATGGTTGGTTGTCCGCCCGATTTCGATCGTGAGCTCTGCGGGATTCGTTTTATTGATCGCATTCACGAGTTTTTCGAGTGCCGCAAATTTTTTCTGCAGATAGACCTCAAGCGCCGGCGTAAGGTCTATGCTTTTTTTGATGATGATGTTCATATGTTCAGATTGTACCACGAAAGTCGAGTTCAAAATAAGTTGGAAGTTAAATATTGAAAGTCAAATGTCTTGATGTCGCTTTTAACATTCAACTTTTCACTTTTGACTGATCCCTACGATCTGGATCTCTGGTTCGAGCCGGATTTTGAACTTCCGGTACACTTTCTTTTGGACGAGGGCCATAAGGAAAAGAACATCCCGTGCCGTTGCGGTGCCGGTGTTCACGATGAAATTCGTGTGTTTTGGCGAAACGAGGGCGCCGCCATGCCGCGTTCCCGCGAGGCCGCTTTCGCCAATAAGCTTCGCCGCCGCGATCACGGGGACTGGATCGTTCTTCACGGAAAATAATGAACCGCAATAGCGGACGGAGCGGTCCTTCACGGCGTTGCGATATTCTTTGCTCCGGGGTCTCATGATCTTCGAGAGGGGAACGTTCTTGAAAACGCTGCCGGCACTCGGGTACTCAAGCGGGTGATGCGCCCTGCGCCACGCCTTTTCTTCGTTGAGCACCGCAGATATTTTTTCCGGGATGCTTTTTTTCATAATGAACATCGCTCCGAGAATTATTTCTCCCGGACGTTGTTTGAAGATACTTGTGCGGTAGCCGAAGTTGCATTGCGCTCTATTCCGCGTAATGAACTCCATGGTCTTTGTATCGAAACTGAGAACTGTCCTGATATTGTCCTTTATCTCCCCGCCGAAACATCCAGCATTGCCGCGTATCGCGCCGCCCAAGGCACCCGGCAGGCCGCCTGCCCAGTCAAGCCCTGAGAGCGAGTTTTTTGCCGCGAAGGCCGTGAGTTTTGCCATAGAAACGCCGGCACCCGCAGTGAGCATGGTTCTTTTTGTGGTCATGCCGCCGATATTGACCCGTAAGACCAGACCGTTGAATCCTGCGTCACCGACGAGCAGATTGGTCCCCTCACCAAGAATGAAGCAGGAGAGCTTGCGCGCTTTTGCCTCGGCGACAGCCCACACCACATCATTTTTCGTTCTTGCTTCAAAAAAAAATCGCGCCGGGCCGCCGATGTTGTAATTGGTAAACTGCGCGAGCGGAATGTTTTCTTTGAATTTTTTCATGGCAGGAACATTGCATCCAAAGGGCTGCGGACGGATCCCTGATGTTATCCTGGGTGGTCGCGAGTGGTGACCTCCGATTCTGTTTTGTTTGAATGAGTGCTCGTGCCCGCGACCACTCAGGACGAGATCTCGGGATACATCTTGCCCGCAGCCCTTTGGACCCGATTCTATTCTACTATAATTGGCGATCAAGGAAAAACCAAAAGCCCCCTTGCGGGGGCCTATTGGCAAACAGAATCGTGTGGGATATGCCTCAATCGACGTCGTCGCTAAGGTATACTCGCACTCATACGCTGGCATTATAGCAGAAGGTGCGCTGGAATGTCAAGCCCATCCCTCACAGTTGGATATCTCGAGAAAATGCGATATACTCAGCGGATTCACTGGTCATATGGAAAAATCTTACATCAATCTTAAAAAGACAAAGGAAAAAGATGGTGAAATAGCGTTTGAAGCAGAGCTTGCCGCGGCCGCCCTGGCCGTGGCCGAGAAAGAGGTTCTTAAAGAGGCAAGCGAGGATATCTCTGTTCCTGGTTTTCGCAAAGGGAAAGTGCCGCCCGTGATGGTGCGGGAACGGATGAATCCGGTAGAACTTTTGGAAGAAGCAGCGCATAAAGCGCTTCCCGAGGCAATCCATGAAATTGTTGACGACGAGAAACTTTCTATTCTTGGGCGTCCAGAGGTTGCAATCGTAAAGCTTGCGCCAAATAACCCCGTCGTTTTCACTGTTCGTTTCGCACTGATGCCCGAGATCGACCTGCCGAACTATAAAAGTATCGCGCGGAAGATCATAGAAGGGAAAACACCGATTGAGGTGAAACCCGAAGAAATTGAGGATGCCGTGACGCATATCCGCGAAATGTTCCGTGGCGACACAGGGAAGGAAAGTGATGCTGCGCTCCCTGAGCTCACGGACGACTTCGTGAAGCAGTTCGGCCCATACAAGAATATCGCCGAATTCAAAGAGGAACTTGGCCGCGATATTCGTGAAGGAAAAGAGCGCGAGGAGAAAGAGAAGCGACACGAGACGGTGGTACGGGTGATCGTGGAAAAGACGAAAATAAAGATACCGAAATTACTCATTGATCAGGAGCTCGTCGCCTTCCTTGACAATCGTGACGAGGAGCTGAAGAAAGCTGGCATCTCGTTCGGCGACTATCTGAAGCAGATCAAGAAAACGGAGGAGGAACTTGAAAAGGAAGAACGGGTGTCAATTGAAAAGCAGATTGCCGCGAGCTTGGTCATGGGTGCGATGCGGAAAGAGGAAAAGATCGTTGCTGATGAGAAAGATCTACAAACGAACATCGCTGCTCTCAAGCGTCGTTATCCTGACCGCACCGAAGCCGAGCTCTGGGAACCGGCCGAAGCGATAGCGATTCAGAAGAAGCTGTTCGATATTCTTGAGAGCGATGCAGGGCGTTGATTATGATGGATTTCGAAGCGATACCCCATATGAAGAGTCAAGCAGGATGAGACACTTGTCGATTTGTGTATTTTCATGAATTTGTATATTCTTATCTTAAGAAAAGGTCGAACTTGATCGCCACGCTTAACAGCATGCAAAGTATTATTGATACAACATTGCTTTCTGATGTAGCTTTAAATCAAAAAGAATTGCTCATTGTTTCGGTGAACAGCGGGAAGATCGACGGTTTATTTACTCTCTTGACAGAGAAAGGGATGGATCGTTTGACTGAATCCAAAATTGAACACGTCATCTGCACGACCGCGCTTGCAGCTTTTTTCTAGTTTATCAGGTTCTTAAAAAGAGCTAGGCAATGATTAGAAAAGTAAAGATAAAGACGGCCACCGCCGACATAGTGCTTGAAGCGCTTGATTCTCTTTCTCTCGAGGAGTTTTTACGTAGCAAGCATCTACCCCCAAATTTATTCCAAGTATATGCCCGCAGCGCAGGCGATAGCCTTAAACCGATTCTCTCGAACACTCATATCGCCGATGTTCCCAAAAGCGTAGAGATTATCATACAGTGCATTCGCAATACCGATTTGCGGGATGTTATACCGCAGAAAACTTTTTATAAAAAAACTAACGATCCCGTTGCCGTTGTTTCCAGTTTAAATCTGGGTGGCGTGGAATGCACTCAGACGGTCCAGGAAATAAATCCTCAGCAAGCGAAGGATATTGTTAAAGACAAAATTTCCGGTTTTCTTGGGGAGTATAGCAAGGCCAAGCTTATCATGGTCGGTATCTCCGGCGGCGGCGATAGTAATACCTTGGCTCGCGGACTCAAAAAGTTTTCCGTCGATCATGGCTTGAACAAATTTTTTTCGTTCTTTACGCTGGTATTTGACCCTCTCTGGCCACAGTCGGCGGCTGACCGCGCGTCTGAGTTATGTCGGGAAAATGATGTGCCGCATCGCATCTGCGGCCCTCAGGAGATTAAGCAACTTTTGAACATGAAAGACGGGCTCGATGTTTGCTACGCCGATTTTTGTGATACCTTCGGCGCAAATACAAGTCATTTTTTTGGAACATATCTTATTTCGCTTGCTGCAAGGAAACTGTGTCGTGACGCCAAGACAGATGAATACATTCTAGGGTTCAATAGAGAAGATATACTGGCGGAGTTGTTATTCTCGCTCATGAATGGGCAGAAGCCTCTCTCTTTTCCTGTAAGAAAATTTGCCGAAATCAGCCTACTCATGCCCCTGTGGGAAATCCCTAAATTAATACTAGATGCATGCTACCCCCAATATAGCCTTCCTAATTATCAAGAGAGAAAAGATGAGACGACCTTTCAGAGGAATATTATTTACTATCTTGCGCACGGCATTGAGGATGTCTACGATAACTTAGGGCTATCACTTATGCATGGAATACGAAAAATATTTTCCAATGATTGGGCAAAACTTGGATATGATAAAGACTTCGATCTCTATGCTAGTGTTTATGCCGACGAGGATAGAAAGAAAGAAGTAACGGCATTTCTGGATAGACATTTCAACCATTAAAGACTGAACGTAGAAATGACCCAACAAATTTTTCCGAGAGAATTTCATAGGGGCAAAGCACCAACGGGTGGCAACGTTATTAAATACGGCGATCCTGACGAGGTGCGCCTTTTATCGGAGTTCAGAAAAGGTACTGATTCGGGATCGTTGCGAATGGTGCGACTGATCGACCTGCCGGATCTTACCCGCAAAGCAGATTCCCCGATCAAATTCATTGTTGATCGGATATTACAAATGCCGGAATTCAAAAATTTCGATGTCGTGGTGACGCCAGAGACAATAAAAGTGCAGAACAGTTTCGATGTGTTCAACGTGCCGACCGATCATCCAAGTCGGCAGCCGACCGATACTTACTTCTTGAACGCAGACAGAATACTCCGGACACAAACTACGGTGATGTGGTTTTATTATCTAAACGACTCCGACATTAGGACAACGCTTGAACAGCGAGGTTACCTCAGCGCCCTTTCTTACGGCAAGGTATACAGAAAAGATGAAATCGACAGGAATCACTTTCCGGTATTTCATCAAATGGACGGTTTGTATATCGTAGAGAAACAAGACAAACAAACGACATTAGAAACATTGCAAGATGTTTTACGAAGCATTATCTATTCGGTTTTCGGCCCGGGAATCGAATTCAGATTTCTTGAGGACACGTTCCCTTTTACGTATCCTAGCACGCAGATAGAAATCAAATATGGTGATCAATGGTTAGAGGTTGTCGGCGGAGGAATGGTCCATCGAAATGTCATGAGGAATCTGGGGCTCGATCCTGAGATCTATAACGGTTGGGCTTTCGGCTTTGGATTGGAACGGCTGGCGATGATAAAGAATAATATTCCCGACATCCGCCTTTTTTGGTCGAACAATCCGCGTATTACGAAACAATTCAAGAATATTGACAGTCAATTCGTCGAGGTCAGCAAATATCCGGCGATCGTGCGTGACATCTCGTTTATCGTGAACAAGGATTTTGCGCCGAATGTCTATTTCGATCTCGTGCGTGATGTCGCAGGAGATTTGGCGGAGGAGGTAGCGCTCCTTGATGAATATGAGAATGAAGAGAAATTTGGCAAGGGCAAGAAAAGCTATGCATATCGGATCACTTACCGCTCGAATGATCGGACGCTCACGAATGATGAAATAGACGCCCTCCATAAAACGCTCGAGAGGAAAACGACCGAAGAGTTCGGTGCGATCGTAAGATAGGGCCGGTTCTGGGTTATAATAAGACATATGGAAGCATTGGGTGATATTTTCGCCGCGGCGGGGACGTCGCGGAGCGGCTTGTCCTCACGCGAGGCTGCGCGTCGGCTCAAAGAGTACGGCCCGAACGAGTTTGCCGAACGGAAGCGTCTGCGGCCGCTTGTCATCTTCCTCTCGAAGTTCAAAAGCCCGTTGCTCATACTTCTTATCGCCGCCGCCCTCGTCTCCGGCGTACTAGGATCACATTTTGAAGCGGGCGTCATCCTTGTCATTGTGTTTGGGAGTGCGCTCATTGATTTCGCGAACACGTACCGCTCTGCGAAGGCCGCGGAGGCGCTCCGCGAAAAAGTGACCGTGACGGCCGCGGTCCTGCGCGACGGAAAACTTGAGGAGCGGCATGTCCACGATATTGTTCCGGGCGACGTGTTTGCGCTCGCGGCGGGGGATATCGTCCCCGCGGATGCCATTGTCTTTGAGGCAAAAGACCTGTTCGTTGACGAGAGCGTGCTCACCGGAGAGTCGCTTCCCGTGGAGAAAGATGCCGGTGTGCCTGCGGCACGGACGGTGTTCATGGAATCAAGCGTCGTTTCCGGAAAAGGATTTGCGATTGCGACCGCGACCGGCGCGCGAACCCGTGTCGGGAGCATCGCCGAAAAACTGAACAAATCGGACGTTCCGACGGAGTTCGAAAAGAATGTCAAGGATTTCAGCGCATTCCTCTTCCGTGTCACGTTGTTTCTCGTGCTCGCTGTGATCCTCCTCAACGTTCTCCTCGATCGCCAGGATCCGCTCCAGATGTTTCTCTTCGCCGTTGCGATCGCAGTTGGCCTTACACCGGAGCTCCTGCCCTTGATCATCACGAGCAACCTTGCGAAGGGTGCGCTCGCGATGTCGCGGGGAGGCGTCATTGTGAAAAAGCTTGCTGCGATCCACAATTTCGGGGGCGTGGACGTGCTCTGTACCGATAAGACAGGAACCTTGACCGAGGACAAGATCGCGCTCGTGCGGTGTGTGGACCCCTTCGGTGCGGAGAGCGACGAAACGTTCTTCTGGGGTCTCATGAGCAGCAAACATCTGACCGGCGTGCGCGGCGTCCTTGACGCTGCGATCGAGAATTACAAAAAGATTAATGTTGATGACTGGGAAAAAATTGACGAGGTTCCCTTTGACGCTGTGCGGCGCATTGAATCGGTGGTGGTAAGAAAAGGGGAAAAGACGATGCTCATTGCGAAGGGGGCGCCGGAGGAGATTGTAAAGCTCGCAGACTCATACGGCGATACAAAACGGGAAGGGTTGACGCCGACTCTTCGCGAGAAGATCGTTGCGGAATATGAATCCTTGAGCAAGGACGGTTTTCGCGTGCTTGCGGTCGGCGTGAGAGACGTGCCCTTGAAAAAGACGCCCTACGGCGCGGCGGAGGAAAGCCAACTTTCTTTTGTCGGTTTTCTCGCGTTCCTCGATCCACCTAAGAAGACGGTAAAAGAAACGCTTGAGCGGATGGCGAAGATCAACGTGGCGATTAAGATCGTGACGGGCGATAATTTTTTGGTTACGAAGAAGATTGCGGAAGAGATCAAGCTCAAAATACAAGGATCGCTCACGGGGGACGAGATCGCAAGACTGGCCGACGAAGAGCTGCGTCGTGCCGTAGAGACTACGACAATCTTCTCGCGGGTGACGCCAGAACAAAAACAGCGGATCATCCACGCACTTCGCGGGAACGGCCACGTCGTCGCCTATCTGGGCGACGGCGTGAACGACGTTCTCTCGCTCAAAGAGGCCGACGTAAGTATTTCGGTCCAGAACGCCGTTGATGTCGCAAAGCAGACAGCGGACATCATTCTCTTGAAGAAAGGGCTTCACGAAATCGTCGTGGGGATCACCGAGGGCCGGAAAACGTTTGCGAACACGTTCAAATATCTCCAGATGGCGCTCTCGTCCAACTTCGGCAATATGTTCAGCATGCCGGTCGCCTCGCTCGTCCTGCCGTTCCTCCCCATGACCGCGCCGCAGATCCTCTTGAACAATTTTCTCTATGACTCATCTCAGCTTGCGATCCCGTTCGACAATGTGGACGAGGATTTTCTCGCGCGTCCCAAAAAGTTCAATGTCACGTTCCTTAAAAAGTTCATGATCATCTTTGGGCCGCTCTCCTCCTGCTTTGACTTCGCGACGTTCGCGTTCTTCGGCATAGCACTTCATGCGACCGGAGGCGTGTTTCAGACCGGCTGGTTCCTTGAATCCATCGCGACACAGACACTCGTGGTCAATCTTATCAGGAGCCGCGCCGCGTTCTTTGAAAGCAGGCCGAGCGCGGCACTCGTCATGAGCACCGTGGGCGCCGTCGCCGTCGCATGGACACTGCCCTTCACCGCGCTGGGCCACCGGCTTGGCTTTGCAAACCTGGGTATCTATCCGCTCGTCGCGATTGCCGTGATCGTCGTGGCATATCTTGCCGCCGTCGAGATCGCGAAAA
>Ga0335081_10014203_pt1 | contig 12884 bp, 10 predicted proteins | sample Lox_Sample_35_FD_206713 | JGI IMG/M metagenome (GOLD analysis project Ga0335081, IMG submission 206713) | Soil microbial communities from Loxahatchee National Wildlife Refuge, Florida, United States - Lox_Sample_3.5 | ecosystem: Environmental > Terrestrial > Soil > Wetlands | place: USA...
CTCGGACGACGGGCGGGCGAGCCATCAGTCCTGCCGCAGGGCAGTCACCGGATCGAGCCGTGCGGCACGCATCGCCGGGATGAGACTCGCCACAAGGGCGACCGCGCCCAGAACCAGCGCGGCACCCGCGAATGTGACCGTGTCGACGGCGCTTACGCCGAAGAGCATTCTCTGGAGGAAGCGCGTTAAGCCAAAAGCTCCGGCGAGCCCGAGCACGATACCAACGCCCGCCAGTCGCCCGCTCTGACCGATGACCAGCCGGAGAACGCCCGGTGGCGTTGCTCCGAGCGCTATGCGAACGCCGATCTCTTGCCTGCGCCGCTCCACGGAATAGGCCAACACACCGTAGATCCCTACAGCGGCCAGCAGGAGCGCCGAAACCGCGAAAATCACCATCACCGTCGTCCGGAATCGAGGGAGCGCTACGGACTCCTGCAACGCCTCTTCCATCGTGCCGGCGCTTGCGGCGGGTACGTTGGGATCGATCGCCCGAATCTCCGCACGGACTGCGGTAAGCCACCGCCGCGCGTGCCCGTCCGCTCGCACCACCAGCCACATGGGCCCGGAAGAGTACTGTTCAGCGGATTCATAGTAGATCGGCGCATTGTCCCCCGCGAGACCTTGATATTTCACATCGCCGACCACACCGACGATCTCTTTGTAAGGATTGTTGAGGCTGGGGCCGCCGTGCTTCAGCCGCTGGCCGATGGGATCTTCTCCCGGGAAGTACCTTCGCGCAAGCGATTCGCTGATGACCACAACACCAGGCGAATCGGGCCTGTCGCGTTGGTCGAAGACACGGCCGCGCAGCACCGGAATGTCGAGTGTGTGGAAGTAATCGTAGCTGACCCACGGGACCGGCACAACCGGCCCTCCCTCTTTCGGCGTGCGGCCGGGAATCTCGAATGCGTCCGAGAACGCGACGCGGTCGGGAGGCAGCGTGATTGCAATCGCGGCCGATGTGACACCCGGCAGCACCTGTACACGCGAGAGCACCTGTCTCCAATACGCCGCGAGCTGTTGCGGTTCGCGGTACTGGGGTCCGGTCGGGGAGAGCTGCAGCGTCAGTAACCGGTCCGGAGGTGCCTGGAAGCCCGTGTGCACGCGCTCGAGCCGTAGAAAGCTGCCGATCAGGAGTCCCGCGCCAGTGAGCAGCACTATGGATAGCGCGATTTCCGAAGTCACCAGGGCCGCTCGCAGCCGGCCCCCGCTGTGTGCGTCGCTGTTGCGCCCGCCCTCCTTGAGCCGCTCTGCGGGGTTCGAGCGTGCCACGCTGGTTGCAGGCACCAGCCCGAACGCCGCTCCGCTTGCTACTGAGACAAGCAACGTGAATAGGAGCACGCGGCCATCCACTGCGATCTCCGCGGTTCGTGGCAGACCCGAAGGCGCGAGCGCGCGTAACAGGCTCACTCCGGCCGTGGCCAGCGCCGCGCCGGCCAGGCCGGCGGCCAGCGACAGCACCATGCACTCGGTCAGCAATTGCCGCGCAAGCTGCGCGCTTCCAGCGCCCAGGCTCAAGCGGATCGCCATTTCCCGCTGCCGCACGGTGGCTCGCGCAAGCATCAGGTTGGCTACGTTGAATATCGCAATCAACAGTACCAGGCCGACAGCGCCGCTCAAGACCGCCAGAAGCGGCCGAGTGTCCCCCGTAACTTCTTCCATCAACGTCGTCACGGGATAGCGTACGCGGTCAACGCCCTTGGGATCGGCGCGCTCTACCTCGGCGCCCAGCGCATCCATTTCGCGGTTGGCTTGTTCCAGCGTTGTGCCAGCCCGCAGCCGCGCGATACCACGCAGGAAGAATGGCCCGCGGCGTGTTGGCGGATCCAAGGTGAGAATCGCCCAAACGTCTGCCTCGGCGTTTTGAAACCGGAACTCCGCGGGCAGGACTCCAATCACCGTGAACTGCCGGCCGTTGAGTTCTACTGCCTGGCCGATGATTCCAGGCTGTCGCCCATAGCGGCGCTCCCACAGTCGCTCGCTGATGAGGGCGGCGGGCGCCCGTCCCGGCTGGTCCTCATCGGGCACGAAGGTCCGGCCATGCAGAGGCCGGACACGCAGCACATCAAAGAATCGCGCCGTGACACTGAAGCCGGCCACCCGATCTGCTTCGCCGTCGCCGGTAACATTGAAGACGCTGACCGCCCAGGCCGCCAGCGGATCGAAAGAGCGGCTGCGCGATTCCCAAAGCAAAAAATCGGCGACGCACGCACCCCAGCGCGACGATCGGCTGGCCTGATTCAGGCCGTCCTGAATCCAGACGAGCCGCTGCGGTTCGGAGTATGGAAGCGGTCGAAGCAGCAAGCTGTTCACCACGCTGAACACGGCCGTATTGGCGCCCATGCCCAGAGCCAGGACCAGCACGGCGGCCACGGCGAATCCGGGACTGCGAACCAGTGTGCGCACGGCATAGCGAACATTTCGCACCAGGTCCTCGATCAGATTCACATGGCGCATATCGCGGCACTCCTCCTTGCGCTGCTCCATACCGTCCATGGCGCGCAGGGCGGCGTAGTGTGCCTCCTCGGGCGTGCTGCCTGCGGCAATCTCATGCTGAATCCGCGCTTCGAGGTGAACGCGCAGTTCTTCGTCCAGCTCCCGTTCCACCCGGGAGCGGCGGAAGATCGAGCGCAACCTCAACGGAACGGTGTAGACCCAGCGTAACCACATACCGTTCAGGCCTCCTTGAGACGGACGACATGCGCGTCGCCGTTTCCTTCGCTGGCTCCGCCGCCCGATGCGCTGGCTGCAGGCCATGTCCTCGGTTACCGAGATCATATCGCGGCCCGGCCGGCCATGCAAGCCTATCGTTCAGAATGCGCGAGCGTTCACCATTCGTGCGGCGGCGACCACGACCGCAAAGAACAGGGCGACGATCACTATAGCGGCGCAGATGACGATGATGCTGGTGATGGTCTCGCTATCCACGGGACACCTCCGGGGAATCCCAATTCATTACCGCAGGGGATTCGCGGAGGGTTTCCTCAAATAACCTGTTCGCGTAAAAGCGAGTTAGTTCCCTATCGCCGCGGATGATGGCTTTTTCGAGCTCAGCGGCCAGAATCTGCTCGACGGAGCCGGGACGTAGAACAGTGATCGAGGCTGTAGTGATACCACTAAAGTCCTGTTTGTCAAGGCCTTGCGGGCAGGAACACCCTATGGTAGCCTGAGCCGGCAGTTTGGCCTGGGCGTCGCAATTACTACTCCCGCACATGCGGGAAGGTAAGATGGTGGACGAGCGCTGCTTGCGCATAATCTCGTTGTCCTTTCAAACTGCTTGCGTTATGCGTCGGCGGCATCCGCTCACTATGTGAGCGCCCGGGGGAGTGGAGTTGTCACCTCCACCCCCCGGGTCACTCTTCACAGCGACAACAGCGAACGCCGCTTCTGCTTAGGCCAACGGAGCCGCCCGAAAGGGCGGCTTTCGTTGGGCCGCTTCAAAGCTGTTTGGTTGGGAGGGGAAAAACGACGGGCCTCAGCCATCCCAACGCAAAACATAGAAACCGTTTCGCAATTGAGACGACTGAGCCGATCGGGGAGATCCTGGAATTACGCCGAAGGCAAAGGCCAGCGCTAACGTCCGACCCAGCCACCCATTCGCCGGAAAAAAAACGTCTCACGACATTTTAAAAAAGACCGGCTTCAGTCGTTCTGAGTGGTATCGGCGCGCCTCCTTATTTGCGCCCGTTGCTTACAGGGAACATTCCCGGCCAGAGCCTCCAGGCTGGCAATTGCCGGTCCACCGACGGATGGGTTATACCTGGCATTCAGCGCCCCTGTAGCGCCACAAAAGGTACTTAGTCATTTTTACTTTGCATGGCCGCACCTTTCCTGTCAAGAGCTTTTTGGAGATTTTTCTCAACTGGAGTAAATTCACGTGGGAATGGCGAAAGTCGGGCGGTGAACGGGGCACAAAATCCACTCGCTAAATTTTGTACCATCAAATTCCACAAAACATCCTTATAATATGCCCATGGCAGAACGGGAGCCAGAATCCAAGCAATGGATTCCTGATGTCGCCTTCGAGCTCATCGGCTTCGGGATTCCGGACCTGGTACGCTTCATCGACCAGCACTGCAAAGTTACCCTCGGCGAATGGTTGGTGCTCTGGTGCATCCGGCGAGAGGGGAAAGACTCCCAGTACGGACGCCTCATTCTAGTACGCGACTTGGTGCGAATCCTCCTCACGCAGCGCTTCAAGCGGGCGAATATATCGAGACTACTGAAGTCGCTTTCCAAAACGCACCCGAGGGGCCAACTCATCAAGCGGATCAGCCTAGAGCCAGAGGTAAGGACGCACCTGTTCGGTGCCGGCAGCAACCGGATGGCGGCCGTCATAACGCCGGCGGGCGAAAGAAGGGTCGACGACTTCAAGACGAAGCTGCGCGAGGCCTTCGAGCAATGGCGCGCCGAGCAACCGCGCGCCGTACGCGGTGCGCTCCTGCTCTTCCGGAAGGCCGCCATGCGCTTCGTTCGGACGATTAAGCAGTAACCCGAATGCTATCGCTGCGAGCCAAACCAACCATCAACGTATATCGCCGTGACTACCCTGGTGTGAAGCTGGTGGCGGGCATGGGTTTTGAACACCAGCCACTCAAAACACTCTGCCTTCATTGAACCGGGGTGTCGTCGCTACCAAAGAACGCCAGATGGTCCCGCTTAGCCTTCAGAATCGCGGACCGTATACCGCTCAAAGCGTCCTTCCTGAGCCATTCATCATCGGTGAGCCGCGCTTCTCGATGGCTTCAATCTTCGAAATGCTTTCGTTGAGCAGAGTAATCAGATAAACGCAGTCACCGCCCGGTTCCAGTACGAGCGTCCACTCATCGTTGCCGGGACCATACGCAGCACGTGCCATATGAGGACATTCTATGTCCCCTGGGACATCACGCCGCCAACTTATTTCAAATAGAAAACCTCCAAAATCTCCAGGCCTTCCAGGGCATACCCGACATCAAACGCACAATGGGCGTCGGGAGCGTTCTCAAACCAAAGGCGGAGAGGACTGAGCCGGAAGGGAGCGGGGGATGTCGTGATTGGCAAGGCAGAGGTTCGGATGGAAAGAGGCCGAAGAGAAGAGCCGTCGCTCGAGGTCACGAAGGAGTTCGTCCAGCAAGGCACACTGGCTGCACTGCTGCAGCGTACAGCCCTCCTGGTGCTCAATAAGATTTTGAAGGTAGCGATGCATCTCTCGCAGGTTCGTCATGGGCGATCTCCTTGGAGGAACCTGGGCTCATTCTCGGCCTGGCTGGTATGCCGATACACGTTGCCGAAGGTTAAGGTACGTTCCATGGCAGGTACTGCCCATACCAGGCAAGGAGCCCTGCCCATTTTCGAGACAAAGATTCCCAGCATTTCCAAGCGTTCCCGAGCATACCCGCAAGAAATAATGGGCGACACATGGGCAGTGGCCGTTTTACGTCCCATCCCGTGGGCTTGACAGGTGGCCGTGGCGGCGTACACTAAAGGCGTAGCCGATAAACCATTATTTTCATCCAATGACATCCCGCACCCACATCACGCTTCCTGAAGAGGTCCGCGCCGATCTCGACCGCCTGGTCGAGAAGCGGAACCGCAGCCGCTTCATCACGGACGCGGTCCGCAAGGCGCTCCTCATCGCGCGCCAGAAAGAGGCGCTCCGCGAGGCTGCTGGCGCCTGGAAGGACAAGGACCACCCCGAACTCAAGGCAGGGGCCGCCGCCTGGGTGAAAAAGCTTCGCCGCGAGTCGGAGACGCGTTTCAAAAAACAATTTCACAATAAATGAAACCACTCCTTCTGGACACCAACATCATCGTGGACGCGCTCCGTAAGCGCAACGAACGGCATCTGATGGTGGAGCATCTCCTCGACCAGGGCCAGCCGCTTGCGTCGTGCCCCATAACGCTCACGGAGATCTACGCCGGCATGCGGCCGAGCGAGGAGAAACCAACGCGGGCCTTTATGCGGAGCCTCCTCTTTTTAGCAATCACAGAGGACATTGCTGAACAGGCCGGGCGCCTGAAGGCGCAGTACGCGAAGCGCGGCAGGGCGATTTCATTCCAGGACGCCAGCATCGCCGCGGTTTGTATCGCGTACGGCTGCACGCTGGTTACGGAGAACACGAGGGATTTCCCGATGCCGGAGCTGGAGCTCTATCCCCTCTCTTAGTTCCGAGGTTCATGATCGAACCTGGAGCTCCAGGCAATTCGCCTTATGGTCAAATGAGATCTCTGTCCGATTGAGGGGGTAGGAAAACAATCGAGCGGCGAGATGTATAGATGGCCGTACCTCCACGGTGAAAAAATACTGGTTGCAGAAAGCCAGAATTTCGACGAGCGGCGGAGATGGTCGATTGACCAGCACGACCGAGATTTGCTTTCCAATCCATTTCCTGATCTCGTATGCTTTCCCCATGCGCTCGGCGACGAGGGCGTTGAACTGGTCTTCTGAAGCTTCTCTCGTTTCAGGTCCAACACGGACATTCAGATCCTGATGCCTGGCCGTAGACAAAAAGGCCTCCGCTCCCGGGCAGAACCCCGTCGCGGAGGCCCTCACGATCACTCTGCCGCCGCAAGACTCTGCAGCGGAAAGGAAGCTTGTCTTAGAAAGAGAACCGCACCAGCAACTGCAGCACTCGGGGTCCACCCGGAGCGCCCGCGGCGGGCGAAGTGACCGCACCGAAGCCAGTCACGTTCACCAACTGGCCCGCCGCATTGTATGGCGTGGCGTTGTTGGCAATCGTCGGCAGCCCGGTGACGATCCCGTTGCTCGTGGGATAGGCGTTGAAGTTGAGGGTTGTGTTCAGGCCCGTGAAGTTGGCGTGGTTGAACACGTTGAACGCGTCCACGCGGAACTGGACGTGGGCGCGCTCCTTGATGGAGATGTCTTTCTGCAGGGCGATATCGAAATTCACCAGGCCCGGGTTGTAGAGCCAGTCAAAGCCGGACTCGAGCCCGAGACTGCCCGGCAGAGGAGCCGTGAAGCACGCGGCATTGAGCCGGTTGAACGGATTGCTCGAGCCGGTGTACGGATTGCAGCCCGCCACATATCCGATTCGCGCGCTTTCGGTGTTGGAGCCGGTCTCGTTGGAACTGCCGGCGCCCGAAATGCTAAAGCCGGGAGTGAACGGCATTCCGGTGCGGATGCTCGTCACGCCCGAGAGTTGCCACCCGCCGGTGATCGCCTTCGAAATCGCGTTGGCCTTCCACCCGGGAATCGAGTAGACGTAGTTCAGCGCGAAATTCTGGCGCACATCGAAGCTGGCGGGGCCGTAGTATGCCTCGCGCGTGTACTGGTCGGCGCGCACGAATTGTGTGTCGCTCGAAGCTGTGGTCAAAGCTTTGCTGTACGTGTAGGTGATTCCGAGGAACAGGCCCTTCGATGCGCGCCGGTTGAGCGCGAACTGGACCGCGTTGTAGTTCGAAGTCGCAGCGCTCTCATACAGGTTGATGCTGTTGAATCCCAGCAGCGGCCGCAGGAAGTTCGCCGACAGCGAATTGTTCCCGAGCAGAGCAGTGGGCTGCGTGGCGACCAGAGTCGGGTCCTGATTCTGCGGTTTGAAGTTTGCGCCGTACGGAACGTAGTTCAGGTTGCGGTTGTCCTGGAGGTGACGCCCCAAAGTACCCACATAAGCCGTATCGAGGACCATGCTCCACGGCAGGCGCGTCTGGATCGAGAATTGATAGTTGTAGGTGGTGGGAATCTTGCCGGTCGGATCCGCTGCGTACAAGGTCGGCGGAGCCAGCAATGCCGTCGCGGGGTTAATGTTCTGGGCGAATCCATAGAAGAGGGTGGGCTGCACGGTCTCCGGAGGATTCCGCACAAAGTCGAACACCCGGTTGCCCTGGAAGCGGTCGTAATAGATGCCGCCACCTGTGCGGATCACCATCCTGGCATCGCCGAAGACGTCCCAGGCCACGCCAAAGCGCGGTCCGAACTGTGCGCCCGGGTCGGCCTGGAGGTATTTGCTGATGCAGGTTCCGGCCTGGCAGATTCCGTCGAACGGATTGCCGGAGTTGGGAACTTCCAGGCCGATATCATAGGCCGGGAGGTAAGTGTTCGTCACGGGATCGTAAGCCGAACGCGCTCCAGCCGAATTGAAGGCTGGATAATACAGCCGCGGCGCCTGCGCTGGATTATAGTCGGCCAGGACGAACGTCGAGGCTTGCTTGCTGGCATCGTACTGCGGCTGGTACCACGAAATGCGCATGCCGTAGTCGAGAGTCACGCGAGGGGTAATCTTCCACGTATCCTGAACGTAGCCTTCGATGTTCCAGTAGCGGTACAGACCGTTGATAAAGGCACTCGACTGGTCCATCGTCTGGTACACGCCGTAGAGCATGTTCGAATAGCCGTAGCCGGTGTCCAGCGGGTTCGACGTGGTGTCGCCCCAGTTGTAGCTGCCGTTGTTATCGCTGAACGACGTCTGGTTTTTGCGGCTGCGCTGCATGTAAAGGCCGGTCTTGATGGTGTGCTTGCCCCAGACCTTGGTCAGGTTGTCGCTGATGTCGATCGTCGTGTTGTAGTTGTGGAACGGCGCGTCCGCGGTCCCGAAAGAAGGACTGTTGGCCAGGTGGCTGCCGCCGACGTTGATCTGCGGAATGTAGTCGTCTTGAACCGCGCTGGGGTACAGCAGCGGAAGCGCAACACCGGAGGCTTTCCGCGTGAGCACGTCGCTCGATTCGAAAATGTCGATCTGGTTCTTGGTCATCCCGATGTTGACCTCGTTCGTCATGGTCGGGTTGATAACCCAAGTGGCGCCTCCGGCGTAGCTGATTCCGGGCGTCGGATCGTTGATCGTTGTGATGGGAACGTTTTCGCCGAGCACAAACGAGCCGTAGGGACTCACCACCGGCTGGCTATTGTGGATGAAATGCCCGAAGAGCCGCACTTTGTCGGTGGCGTTATAGTCGCCGCGGAACAGGTCTTCACGACGCGGGGTCTGCACCGAAAACTGCGAGGTGTAGTTGTATCCGGTACCGCTGGTGTTCGGCAGCGGCAGCAGGTTGGCCAGCGCCTGCCCGGGGGCGTAGATCTGGCTGGCGGGGATGATATTGCCCGGTAGCGGTTGCTGCGTATTCGGGTCGCGGATAACCAAGGGCTTTCCGTTGTTATCGACGCTTTGCGAGAAGTTGCCCTGGCGCTCCAACTGAGTGGGGACCTCGATATTCTTCAACGATTGCGGCGCCAACTGCTGCTGCCACTCCTGGCTCCAGAAGAAGAACAGCTTGTCCTTGGTGCGGCGCAACAGGTGCGGAAAATATACCGGCCCGCCGATGGTGTAGCCCGGGTCGTTGTAGCGATACAGCGTGCGCGGCAGGCCGCGGACATTATTGATGAAAGTATTGGCGTTCAGATCGTCATGGCGGTGATAGATGTAGCCGCTGCCGTGGAACTGGTCTGTGCCGCTCTTGGTCACCATCGCGATCTGTCCGCCGGCGTTGCGTCCGTATTCCGCCTGGTATTGGCCCGTGAGGACCTTGAATTCGGCGATCGAATCGATACTGACCGTGACGTTCTGGCTGCCGTCGGCTCCTGTATCGATGTCGCCAATTCCGTTGATGGTCAGCTGATTCATCGTGCCGCGGTTGCCGTTGACGTAAACACTGCTGAGTCCGCCGACGCCGCCTACCGACACGTTCGCCGTGCTGACAATTCCCGGGACCAGTTTGGCCATATCCAGAGGATTGCGGCCGTTCACCTCAATGTTCTGAATCTGCTTGCCGACGATCGCTTCGGAGCGCTCGACGCTTTCCGTCTGCAGCAGGGCCGCTGTGGCCTCTACCTGAACCGACTCGGTGACCGCGCCAACCTCGAGGGTCAGGTTGCCGAGCGCTAGTTTATCCTGTGCATCGAGCGGAATGCCCGGCTTGGTGAGCTTCTTGAACCCTGGCGCCTCGACCGTCACCGTATAGTTGCCCGGCAGCAGTCCTGCCAAGCTGAACTCACCCTGCCGTGTGGTCGTGGTGCGGATGTTCACCAGCTTTTCGGGCTCTAAGGCCGTTACGATCGCATCGGGAACCCCACCGCCCGATGCATCGACGACGCGGCCCGACATGGAGCCCGTGATGTTTTGCGCGTACCCATGGAAGGCGAGTACGAACAGTGAAATCAGTATCGTCCTGGACACTTTCAGCATGCTTACACTCCCTTTAATCGAGACTTACACCTCTCCCTACTCCGTTAGCCTTGTGATCGAAGTCCTTCGACCGCGAGCCTTTCCCTCACGATACTCCCGAAGATTGCGAAGGTGACCCGTGCTTTGTGTTAAGTTTGCTCTCCCGGAACTTCGGAATTTACGCGGCTCCCATCATGGTTTCGATTGATGAATGGTCAGACTTCCTGGTTCTGGTGTGGACGCCGGGCGAGCCCGCAGGACCCGCTTCCCGGCGTAGACCTCCTGTTTCAGCGACCCCTCCCACAGGATTCGCCAATTTAGTTCGCGGCGCGAACTATACCATCGGTCCATCGCGGTGTCAATATTCTGCATGCAAAATTGGCTCCGCCTGTTACCTTGATGACCCAAACGTTACAGTTGAAAGAAGTGTTGCATGCAGCGTGGGCTGATGATACGCTTCCGAGGGGGTGTCTGGGGTGCGACAGCCGATAACCGCAGGGGAGAAGTCGGTTGGGAGCCGCGCTCAGCTCGAATCTGCTGCCACGATCGCGTCGTGGTGCGTGGATCTGTCACAGCGCCCGGATCGCGCTTTCGTAGTAGAGCCGCGGGCGGTGCTCGGAGAATATCCCCCGCGCCTGACCGATTGCCTGGACTTTTGGGCGAAGGAGGCTCCGGGACGGACCTTCCTCGCTCAACGAAGCCAGACTCGTGCGTGGCGGCGCATCGATTATGCCGGTTTTCGCCGAAGGGCGCTCGCCGTGGCGCGCTGGCTGGTGCGGGCAGGGTTCGATCGTGAGCGGCCGGTTGCAATCCTCTCCGGCAACGACCTCGAGCACGCGATTCTGGCGTTCGGCTCGATGTATGCCGGCATTCCGTACGCGCCGATTTCACCCGCTTACTCGCTGGTCTCCTCGGATTTGAAACGCCTGCGGCAGTGTTTTGATCTGTTAACGCCGGGTCTGGTCTTTGCCAGCGACGGAGCGCTGTTCGGCCGCGCGATCGAATCAGTGGTCGCTCCCGGCACCGTTCTGGTAGTGACGCGAAACCCGCCTCGCACACGCCCCGCCGGGGACTTCGAGGAGATCTCGGCTGTCGACGCGGAATTCGCGGAGCCGGAATTGCCTGTGGTGCCGGCCGACTGCCTGGCAAAGGTGCTCTTCACCTCCGGGTCCACCGGTGTGCCGAAGGGCGTGATCACCACCCACCGGATGCTCTCCAGCAATCAGCAGATGCTGCGCACGGTGTTCCCGTTCCTGGCGGACGAGCCCCCCACCATCTGCGATTGGCTGCCTTGGAATCACACCTTCGGCGGAAGCCACAACCTTGGACTGGCACTGTATAACGGCGGAACGATGTACATCGATGGCGGCCGTCCGATGAACGGCGAGTTCGAGGAGACCGCAGCGAATCTCCGTGAGATCGCGCCGACGGCTCACTTCAACGTGCCCAAGGGATACGAGATGCTGGCCGCGGTTCTCCGCCACGACCAGGATCTGCGGGATCGGTTCTTTTCCCGCCTGCGCATGATGTTTTATGCCGCTGCCGGCCTGTCGCAGCAAACCTGGGATGAGCTCGAGCGCATGGCGCTGGAAACCCGCGGCTGCCGGGTTCCCATGGTGACGGGCCTGGGAGCCACCGAGACCGCGCCGTTCGCGATGTGCGCCAGCACGGAGAATCGCCGCGCCGGCGTGGTTGGATTACCGGTGCCGGGAGTCCGCCTCAAGCTGGCGCCCGCCGGCGGCAAACTGGAAGCTCGTATCCAGGGGCCGAACGTCACCCCCGGTTACTGGCGTCAACCCGAACTCACGCGACGGGCATTCGACGAGGACGGATACTATCGGATGGGCGACGGTCTTCGCTTCGCAGATCCGGCCGATGCAAACCGCGGATTCCTCTACGACGGCCGCCTGTCGGAAGATTTCAAGCTGTCCACCGGAACGTGGGTGAGTGTCGGTCCGCTGCGGATCGACTTTCTGCTCCATTTTGCCCCCTATGTGCGGGATGTCGTGATTGCCGGCCACGATCGGGACGAAGTTACGGCATTGATCTTTCCCGACACCGAGCAGTACCAGCGCCTGCAATTGGGCGGTAGAGCGTCCGAGACGTTGGAGCGCCTGTTGCAAACATTCGCCATCGCCAGCACGGGAAGTTCTACGCGAATCGAGCGTGCCATCGTGTTGCAGGATCCGCCGTCGCTCGATGCGGGAGAGTTGACCGACAAAGGAACCGTGAACCAGCGCGCGGTGCTCGAGCGCCGCGCCGCCATGGTTGACCGGCTGTACGCATTTCCCTTGGTGAATGAAATAATCTCCGCCATGCCGCGGAAAGCTCTGGCAGCAGACTGAATGACAGAATACGGGGAACCGCGAACCACCAGCGACGCCACTTCTCAGATCGAACGAGTGGCGGCTACCCTGCGGGAAAGGCTCCTGCGGGGACAGTTCCGCCCGGGAGAACGGCTCGCCGAACTGACCCTGGTGCCCCAGTTGAATGCGTCGCGGACGCCCGTGCGGCTGGCCCTCGAACGGCTGGCACACCAGGGTCTTCTCGAGGCTTTGCCCAATGGGGGATTCCGCGTCCGCGAGTTCACGGTGGCGGATATCTGGGATGCCATCGAACTCCGGGGTGTGCTTGAGGGAACCGCGGCGCGCATGGCCGCCGAGCGCCTTGCGGAGCAGGAGGAACTGGTTCCGTTGCGGCGCTGTCATGAAGCGTTCGCGGAGGTCGCCCCCATGGACCTTGACGATTTCCTCGACTACGTGGAAAAGAACCTGGCGTACCACCGCG
>Ga0335081_10014204_pt1 | contig 12884 bp, 10 predicted proteins | sample Lox_Sample_35_FD_206713 | JGI IMG/M metagenome (GOLD analysis project Ga0335081, IMG submission 206713) | Soil microbial communities from Loxahatchee National Wildlife Refuge, Florida, United States - Lox_Sample_3.5 | ecosystem: Environmental > Terrestrial > Soil > Wetlands | place: USA...
GCGCGGCGCGCTTGGGATCGGCGGGCGGAGTCTCGAGTGCCGGCATGCTGTCGAAGGCCCGCAGGAGCGTGCTCTCCATGCGGACGTACGCCGGGTCGGCGATATTATTGTAGGCGTCGAACCCCTTCTCGAACTCCTTGTCTTCGGCGAACTTGTTGTGGATGGTCTCGATCGCCGCGAACGACGGATAGGCCGCCAGCGACAGGATGTACGGACTGCGCTCACCGATCACGGGACTGAAGAATCCCAGTGGCCCCAAGACCGCCCGCCGCGCGGCCGGCAGGAAAACCGTGCTCAGATATTGCGTGGTCCGCTCCACTTGCGAGCCGGTCCGCATATAGAAGTAGAGCAGGTGGAAGATCTGGTTCTTCGGCGGGTCTGCCGCGGCCGGATTCGCCAAACCCGACGCGGCCATGCCTGTCACGAACTGTCGCCGTTTCATGGGCAGCTCATCCGCCTACCAGGACCGTGGGAAAGCCCACCACAATCACGCCGCCGTGCGCTGTCATGTCGCCGATCCGCGCCTGGGGCAGACTGACCGTGAGCACGGTCATGGAGGCCTTGACGATCACGTCCGGCGGACCCACACACGTCAACATGTCGGTCACCCGCGCCGCGGGGATCGAGCCGATCAACACCGTCGGCGCGCATGGCGGAAGGATCGGCCCTCCCACATGCGGCACCAGGCCCGTCACCATCGGACAGACGTGCATGTCACCAATTCTGGACGCCGGCATTCCCATACATCAGCCCTTTCCTTCCCACAATTTGATTCGCCTCGTCACCTCCACACCCTGTGCGACGAAGCTCTTGAACTTCTCGGGCGCCTGGCGCGGATCTCCGCTCAGCGCCGCGAAATTCACCGCGCCCGCCACCGCCTTGGCCGTCAGGTAGGGGCCGGGCGGCACTGGCGGGAGATTCGGAGGCGCCAAACTATCGCCCGCAAAGAACGCCGCAAGGCCGGCACAGCCGGCGGCGGTCCCCAGGGAGGCGGCGTCGGCAGCCTCCTTGGCGGCACGCCGGTTCTCGTCGCTCGGCTGGGCGATCCACTTCTCAGTGGCCTCCAGCGCGGCTTTGATCTTGGCCGGAGCGTTCTCGGGGGTGATCCGCCGCGCCGACATCCAGGCCCACCAGACTGCCTCGCGCTTCGGTAAAGCATGCGCCAGAAATCTTACCGCGTCGGCATACATCTGCTGGTCCATCAGCTTCGCGATGAAGTCGAGCGGATGCATCTCGGGCTTGAGGAGCGCAGACGCTTCCTCCCCCAGTTCCGCAACAGCGGCGACCGACTCCGTGGTCGAATTGGATTGCACCGCGCTGTCCATGGCTAGTTGATCATCACGATGCCGCCCTTGATCGTGGTCATCGCATCTCCGGTGATCTGCACCATCGGCGCTTCTTCCTGAAGCTGCACCTGCGCCTGGATCTTGATCATCAGCGATGAAATCGTAATACTCATCGGGTCCATGACAATCGAGCTCTGGCCGCACTTGATGGTGATCTTGGTCACTGCTTCGGTAGTCTGTTGATTCTCGATCTTTTCGTTCAGGTTATTCATCACGTGGAGTGTATCGTCGCCCGGCGTCATCGGCGGCTTGCCGAATCCGATGGTGGTGGTGCGGTTGTGCTCCACTTCCACCGTCAAATCCTTCTCCGCATGGACCAGAATCTCCTCGCTGTCCTTTTTGTCCTCGAAGCGGATCTCATTGTAATTGTCGGGCGTTCCGTTCTTCGAACTCCGGCTCTTGATGCCGCTCTGCGTCTTGTTGTCCGGCAGGGTATACGGGGGCATCATGTCGGCATTGTACACGCTTCCTACGATAATAGGATGGTCCACGTCTCCTTCTTCGAAGCCGACCACCACTTCCTGGCCGATCCTCGGAATGTGGATGGCGCCCCAGTTCTTGCCCGCCCAGTGTGTCGCCACGCGGATCCAGCAGGAGCTGTCGAGATCGTTCTTGCCTTCGCGGTCCCAGTGAAACTGCACCTTCACGCGGCTGTACTTGTCCGGGAAAATCTCCTCGCCCGGAGGGCCGACGACGGTGGCGAGCTGCACTCCCCGGATCGAAGGGATGGGCGTCACCCGCTGCGGCCGGTAAGGCAGTGCGATGGGGATGCACGCAAATGTGTTGGTGTACTCGTACGGGGGCTCGCCCGTGCGCAGCGGCTGCCGGCCCTCGTGCTCCACGGACGTCAGCACAAACTCGCTGTCGTCCGAGTAGTGCTTCGAGAGATTGAACGTGTGGCCCGCCGTAAACGCGGAGTTCACGCTCTGGCCTTCGGCGATCAGCCCCCCGACGGCTTCCTGCTGCATCCGGATGTCCACAATCCGGGAATTCTCGGTAAAGGGCCATTGCAGGTGGTCCGACTGGTCGCCGCCCGACTTGTTGATTCCGTCGAAATGCCGCGAATATTCGCCCGGGAATTCGTACAACTCCTGGCCGGTACTTCCGGCCTTCAGTTTATGGGAGGTCTTGCCCACTTGTACCGTGTCCATAATCGACTTGTTGGCATTCAGGTGCTTGTACGGCAACTGGAAATGTTCGTCCCACACGGTGGCCTGCGGCGCGCGGATCTCCTGGCCTTTCGACCACACGAAGATCCGGTCCTCCTGCAGCTCGAAAAGATTGGTCAACTCTTCGTAAGTCGCCGTGGAATTGAAAGGAACATCGGGGTGCGACCCCGGTGTATTCGCCAGCACCATCTGGTGCCCGCCCTGGGAGTGCTTGAAGAAGTAGAAGATCCCGCATTCCTCCATCAGCCGGCAGGCGAAATTAAAGTCGCTCTCCTGGTACTGGCACACGTATTCGCGAACCTTCCAATCGCCCTGCTGCTCGTAGGAGACATCCAGCCCCGTTAGTACCTTTTTCAGGATATCGGGGATGGTCATCTGCTGGAACAGTTTGCTGGTGCGGTTCTTGGTCCACAGCCAGAATTGCGGAACCACCTCCAGGCGGTACCCCTTGAACACCAGGTCCCGCCCGCCCTGCTTGACCCGCCGGACCATGCCGTTGATATACCGCTTGCCCGTTTCGCGATTGATCTCCAGTGTGACCTTCTGCCCGAGCAGAGCATCGAACGGAACATCCGTCTGGATTTCAGCAACCACGTCCAGTTCGAAATGAAACAGCTCCGAAATCCCTTCCCGCCCGCTGAATTTCCTCACCAGCAGGGTATCCTTGCCAAGGGGCGTTGTCAGTTGGTACGGCCGATCAGTCTGTGCCCACATAATTCCTCGTTTGCAGTAAACCACTCCCTAACGGTCGTGGCTCGGAAGGGAGCCGTGGCATTGATCCGAGCCGCGCGCGTAAGCAAGCGGTAGCTTAGCTGTCCGCTGACAGCCGATCTCCACTATTTATATACGAAGTTACCGTCGGTTCCGACTGAAACGTGGATCGGCGCCAGTTTTTGGGCCTCCGCCAGGCGTGACAGAATCTGCCGCGAGACCTCCGGCAGGAGCGTATTGGTGAGGATATTGTCTACATTGCGCGCTCCGCTTTCGACCTCGGTACAGCGTCTGCCGACCTCGTCCACCAGTTGATCGTCGTAGGTCAGCGCGAGTTTGTGGGTCTCCTGCAGCCGGCGCTGGATCTTGCCCAGCTTCAGCCGCACGATCAGCTTCATGGACTCATCTTTGATCGGGAAGTAGGGGATAATCACCAGGCGCCCCAGGAACGCGGGCTTGAAGATCTTGTTCAGCTCCGGTTTCAGGGCCTTGACCAGTCGTTCGGGGCCCGGCATGGTCTCGGGGTCGGCCGTCAGTTTCATGAGGGTGTCGGTGGCGGCGTTGGAGGTCAGGATGATGATGGTGTTCTTGAAGTCGATCACCCGCCCTTCGCCGTCCTCCATCATGCCCTTGTCGAAGACCTGGAAAAACAGCTCGAGGACGTCCGGATGGGCCTTTTCAACCTCGTCGAGCAGTACTACGGAATAGGGCCTGCGCCGCACCGCTTCCGTCAGTACGCCGCCTTCGCCATAGCCGACGTAGCCCGGAGGCGACCCTTTGAGGGTCGAAACCGTGTGCGCCTCCTGGAATTCCGACATGTTGATGGTGATCATGTTGCGCTCACCGCCGTACATCATGTCGGCCAGCGTGAGCGCCGTCTCGGTTTTGCCGACCCCGCTCGGACCCACCAGCAGGAAAACGCCGATGGGCTTGCTGGGATCTTCCAGGCTTGCCTTGGACGTCCGGATGCGCTCGCTGATCATCCCCAGGGCATGGTCCTGCCCGATCACGCGCTTGCCCAGGTGCGTTTCCAGATTGAGCACCGTCTCGACTTCGTCCTTCAGCATTTTGCCGATGGGAATGCCGGTCCAGGCCGACACTACGTCGCCCACGATGTGCGCGTCCACGCAAATCCGCATGAGCGGCGCTTCGCCCTGGAGTTTGTCGAGTTCGGTGTTGAGTTCGGCGAGTTGTGTGCGCAAGGCCGCGACATCCACCGGGGGCGCCGCGAGAGTTGCGGCTGCCCCTTGGGCCGCCGGTGCACCGTACGCCGTGGGTGGCGGCGCCGCCTGCACCCCGGTCGCAGCCGCGGCCGGAGCGGCCGCCGCCTGCCCGGAAGCCGCTGCCACCGCCGGCGGAGCCACCGACTCCTCGAGCTTCGCGCGCACGTCGCGAATCCGCGTGACCAAGTCCTTCTCCTTATCCCAGCGGGCCTGCAGGCCGGCCAGGCGTTCCTCGGCGGCGGCCTTCTGTTTGCTGATCCCGGCGATCCTTTCGCTGTGGTCGGCTCCCAGCGCGGCTTCCCGCTCCAGCACCCGCAGTTGCACCGCGCAATCGTCGATCTCCCGGTGCGCGTCTTCGACGGGCGGCGGCGTGGCGTTCTGCCCCAGCGCCAGCCGGGCACACGCCGTATCGAGCACACTGACGGCCTTATCGGGAAGCTGCCGGTCCGCCAGGTAGCGGTGCGACAGTTTCACCGCCGCGTTCACGCCTTCGTCCAGAATCCGCACGTTGTGGTGCTTCTCGAGAATCGGAGCCACGCTGCGCATCATCAACTGGCACTTGGTCTCGGTGGGCTCGTCTACCTTGACCACCTGGAAGCGCCGCGCCAGTGCCGCGTCCTTCTCGAAATACTTCTTGTATTCCGACCAGGTGGTGGCCGCGATGGTGCGCAGTTCGCCGCGCGCCAGCGCCGGCTTCAGGATGTTGGCTGCGTCGTTTTGTCCGGCCTGCCCGCCGGCCCCGATCATGGTGTGGGCTTCGTCGATGAACAGAATGATCGGCGTGGGGGAGGCTTTGACCTCGTCCACCAGCCCCTTCAAACGATTCTCGAATTCGCCCTTGATTCCCGCGCCGGCCTGCAGCAGGGCCATGTCGAGCGACCGCAGCGTGACCTTCTTCAAAACCTCGGGCACGTCGCCGCTCACGATGCGCATGGCGAATCCTTCCACCACCGCGGTCTTCCCCACCCCGGCTTCCCCGGTGAGGATGGGGTTGTTCTGCCGCCGGCGTGTGAGGATGTCGATAATCTGCCGGATCTCGAAGTCGCGTCCCAACACGGGATCGATCTTGCCATTCTTGGCGTTCTCCGTCAGGTTGACGGTGTACTGATCGAGGTTGGGAGTCTTGCCGCCGATTTTCGGCAACCCTCCGGCTCCCGGCGCCCCTCCGGCCGGCGCGGCCGACTCCGGCTCCAGGGCAATCTCTTTCGAGTCCCGGATAATCGCCGGCAGGATCTTCTTCAAAGCATCCGGCTGGATCTTCTGCAGCTCCCGGCCGATGCCCTGGATGATGCGCGCGAGTTCTTCGTCGGAAACCAGCGCCAGCATGAGGTAGCCCGTCCGGATCTGACCGACCGAGCCGAATTCCAGCGAGCCGATGGACCACGCCTCGGTGAACATGCGAATCAACGACGGCGTCCAGCCGGGCGTTCGGGCGTTCCCGCGCTTCAACGCATCCAGGCTGCGCGAGAGTTCCGCCGAGAGCCGCGCCCGGTCAACCCCGAACTGTTTCAGGATGGTGGAGAAATCCGACTCCGCCGCATCCATCAGCTTCATCAGAAAGTGCTCGATCTCGATGTTGTAGTTGGTCCGCGCGAGGCAAAGCGCGGCCGCTTCCTCGAATGCCTTCCGGCACGTGTCGTTGAGTCTCGAGACAATCGCTTTTAACCCAATCGCCATCTGAATCCTCCCCAATCCCTGTGTTTCTTTCTCACAGCTCCAGGATCGCGTCTCCCGGATCTCTCCGGAAAGGCCTGGATTTCACCCACGAAGTCCACCCCAACTGCGGCCCGGGCTCTTCCTTCAACTCGCAAACCGGCACCTCGTCCCGCAACAGAATGAGCTGGACTTCCACATCGTACTGCTTTCCGGCATAGAACCGGGCAAGCGCGCGTATGTGACGGTACGCGTCACCCCCCGGCAGAAACTCCATGTAACGCTCCAGCGTCAGCGGCCCCAGTTGGATCCGTACGCGCGACTGCTGGTCCCAAATCTCATCCCCCACCACCGCCCCATAGCCCAGACGTTCGGAATAGCTCATCGCCTCACTCAGGGAGCACTGGGAATCCACTTCGACCGGATACCAGGCGCCCACGAACTGCTCGATCTCCACCGGCACCTCGAAATAATCCGCCAGGACCTGCCGCAGCGCCGTGGCCGAACGGGTATGCAGAGAGAGCAGCCCGCTGTAGAACAGCAGGGAGTCGTCCGAGACATCCTGGCGATCCTGGAGTCCCGGCGTGCCGAGACCCAGCAGCGCCAGCACGTGGTGCGAAAACGGATCCAACTCGCCGCGCTCGTAGGGGATGGTGAAGCGATATTTCTCCCACGCCTGGTAAAACAGGGAGATCATCCGGTGGTTGAAAATGTCGTAGAAGTCGCGCAGGGTGCGGTCCCGCATCGCGAGGCGGCTGATCACCAGTTCGCTGTAGACCAGCGGCAGCACCCCGGATGGTCCGGTGAGTCCCATGAAGTTCACGCGCATGCGGGCGGGGCCCGTTACCGGCCGTTCCAGTTCCTGGATGGCGCTCGCGGGAAATGCCACCGGGGCGTAGGAGCCGAAGCGCACCACTTCGGAGGACGGATTGCTGAACCGTCCCACCACCGAGCGCTTCGGCGACATGCGCGTCAACAGCCGCACTGCCTGAAAAAAGTCGAAGCAGTAGGGCTCGGCATCCAGCATGTACACGATCGGCCAGCGCACCAGGTCCACGGGTGCGCGCGGCGTTTCGTCGGTCAACGGCTGGGTCGGGCTGATCACACCAGTATCTTCCGGCCGGCGCGCGGCGGCCAGAGCCTCATGATTTCCTTGCGCTGGCGGGTCTTCACCTGCAACTGGCTGAAGCTGTTCATGGACACATAAAGCCCCAGAAACTGCTCCAGGACCGAAGCAAAGAGGTACACGCCGCCGCCCACGAATCCTTCTTCGTCGAGTTCGATCTCCACATGCGTTCCCCGCGCGAAGGCCATCCCGTCGTCCGATACGACGCGAGCGAAATGCCTCCGGCTGTTCAATGCCGTGATGCCTTCGATCTGCTTCTCGGAATAGGTGGATCCCGTAAAATTGTACAGCCGTAAAATCTCCTGGAGCGCCTCCCGTCCATCGCTCACCAGGGACAGGTAGTTGAGCGAAAGTTGCGAGGTCAGGCGCCAGAGCGAGTCCTTGGCCAGCGGCGGGCGGATGGTATCGGTGGGTTTCAGCAGCGCCACGATCCGCTTGATGGGCAGCGCCCCTTCGAGCTCGAAATCGCCATTCTCGTCGCCAAAGGGGAGCCGCGACGGCAGATCGCGGTTGGTGCAGATGGTCCGTACCATGAGGGTGTCCACGTGCGGCCGCACCGGGCGCCCGGAACGGTCCACCAGCGAGAGAAACACCTCGGTGCCTTCGTCGTCGCGATACCCCGACGAGCGCCGCGCCGGCCGCCAGAACATCTGGACCTTCTGCCGCCCCATCCCGTGGCGGAACGAGTACAGCGGCTCGAAGCGCAACACCTCCTGGGTCTGCGGGTTGGCGCTCAGCACCTCGGTCACTTCAAACACTTCGGTGGCCCGGCGCCGCGTCACGTCCGGGACCACCTGGTATTCGTATTTCGTGTGGTCCAGCAGAATCGGCTCGGCGGTCTGCCGGAACAGGTTCACGATGGGAGTGCAGCCCAGGCGGAAGGTGCTCTTCGAAACGCCGAGTTCCAGGATCTGTTTCCGGTCGGCGCGTTCGAACTGCGAGATCAGCAGGATCACCTCGGCGCGCTTTCCGAAGCCCGCCTGGCACACCTGTTGCAGCCCGCTCAGGTCCATGAAGAAGAACTTTTGGGGGAAGCAGAAATACTCCTGCAGCAGCCGGTATCCCACAAAGGAGCGGCGCGGATAGGGAAGGGCGCCTTCGTTCTCGCCGAAGCCCACCGGCTGCAGCGAATCGGGCTGCAGATAGACCGGAGGGATCTTCGATCGCGGGGTTGGATCGCGCACCAGGATCTGCACGCAGTTATTGCAGAGCAGCTCGTAGAGCGTGTGCACCATGTTGCTTTCGCCGCTCAGGTAAAAGCGCAGCGAGTCGAGCGACATCTGGGAAAACTTGAGATCGCCGAAGCTCTGCAGTTCGATGCGTACAGCGGCTACGGCGTCGGAGGTCTTGATCGCGGGCTGCAGCCGGTCGGGCGTCTTCCACTCGGCTTCCGCCACTTCCACCGGCCAGAACCACAGGTCATAGCACGTCTGAAATTTGCACGGGACTCCCTGCAGCGGCTTGGAGTTCAGCACCGAATCGCGTTCCAGCTTCAGCCCCGCCTGCGGCGTCACCTGCTCCGGATCGACGTGGAACTGCGCCACCGAAAGCGAAGGGATCGGACGAAGATAGTGCGGGTACATCACGCTGAGGAGCGATTCCGTGATTTCCGGGAATTCGTCGTCGATTTTGAGATGGACGCGGCCAGCCAGGAAGGCGAACGCTTCGAGCAGGCGCTCGACGTGGGGATCCTCGCATTTGTCCGGTTCCAGGACCAGCCGGGCCGCAACCTTGGGATACTTGGCGGCAAATTCGGCGCCCATCTGGCGCAGGAAACTCAGCTCGCGTTCGTAGTAGAGCAGCAACTCATCCCGCACTCGGATCTCCCTTCACCTGGTAGGCTCCGCTGGAAAGCTGGAGCACGGTGTCGAATGAGATGCGTTCGGGGGCGGGATCCATGTCGAGCAGCCCCTCGATCTGGAAGCGGAGCACGCTCTGCGTTGCCGAAATGTCTCCGACGGGGTCTACGCGGACGCGTTTCAGGCGCGGCTCAAACGTTGACAATACCGATTCGATCATGCGCGCCAGGGACGTCCGGTCGCGCGTCGATTCCCAGTTGAGGCTGGTGAGATCGGGAAGCCCGAAGTTGAACAGGGAGCGTTCCAGTTCCTGATAACGGCTGTCAACCGCCTCGGGCGTGCGGCGCGTATTCAATAGCCATTCGAGGTCGCGCCGCAGGGATGCCTTCAGCAGCCGCACGGATTGGGCGCGGGTCAGCGGCTGCTCGTTCTGGTTCTTGGGCTCGTTATCGATTAACCGCTCCAGCACCGACTGCTCGACCGTCTGATCCGGCTCCCATCGCGGCATAGGTTATCTTTCCAGTTTCATGGCCTCCATCGGGTCCAGGCGGCAAATCCAGGCATACACCCGGTCGCGCTCGTCCGCCGAACCTTCGGATTTTACCAAGCAGCGATAGAGTAATCCCAGTGGGTAGGTCAGCATTTCCCGCGATTCCCACTGTTCGAGTTGCTTTTGCTCAATCTCGGCCGCGGCCTCCTGCAGCAGGGTGACCGCCACAGCGCCGTTGCCGGCCGCGTCCGAAAGCCGCGCCAACTGGATCTTACGTTGGAAGCGGCCGCGCCCGCTCGGCTCCAAGGCAATCTCGCGATTGAGCAGTTCGGTGCAGACCTCCAGGCGCCCCGCTTTGGCTGCCTGCATCGCCACCTCGAAGGACCGCGAAGGAGAAGAAGCGCCGTTCCCCACGGCGGAACCTTCCTCCTGCGAGGCTTTCCCGGAGGACCCGCGGAGCACCTGCTTTCGAATCCACGCCTGTGTCTCCGGGTTGGCCGTCGGCATGTCGTCCATCAGGGTCATTTCCGGAAGCTGTGGGTAGCTCTCCAGCAACGACGCAAGTTCCAGCATCACCGCCCGGCGAACCGGCTCATAATAACCGCCCAGTTCCTGGCAGGCGAGCACCGTGTAGCGCTGCAGATCGAGCCATCCGCGCCCGCACTCCATGCCCATGGCCATCTCGGCGGCCTCCAGCATTTCGGGCCAGTTGGAATCCATTCGCGCGCGTTTCAGTTGCTGCCGGATTTCCGGAGGCGGCGGAGCCAGCTTGCCCGCGTCGATATGCGCTCCAGAGGCGCGCAACTCGCCCCACCGCAAACCCCGCAACATCAGGTACGATGTCGGACTGCAGGCGTTCTGCTGCCGCATGAACCTCGCCGCGGCCACCACGCGGGCCACGGCATCTTCGTAAGTCCCGGGCAGGGGGGCCAGGTATACCGCTGCCCTGGTGGGTGCGGCTGCCGCTCCCGAGGAGCTGTCCGGCGCCGCGGCGGCTTCCTCCGCGGTTGCGGTTGCCTCCGCTTGTGGCGCGGCTTCCGGCACCGGCTCCGGATCCGGTTCTTTCTCCCGCTTCCTCACCAGCAGAACGTGGTTGGCGGTCCGCACCTCGATCAACATGTTCCTGAGCGGGCGCAGGCTGGGACTCTCGTCCCCGAACCGCTCGTCGCAGAACTTCTCGATTTTGCCCAGAATCTCCAGAGTGGAATCGAACGTCTTCTCCAGCCCGGCGTAGAAGGCTTTGGGCGTGCCCTCAAATTCCTTGTCGAAGGCTTCCGGCGCGGTTTTGCCTTCTTCAATCTTCTTCTTGCGGGCCTGCTGCTTGTCCCACGTGTCGGCGGCATCTTCGGTCCCGACCTCGCGGGTCTCCATGATGCACTGCACGTAAGTCAGTCCGCTTTTGGTGAGCGGAACGAAACGCAGCGCGCTGGTAGGCCGGTTGGGCTCGCGGTCCGATTCCGTCCCCATCCACTCGATCGGGGCCTTACGCAGTTCCAGGTCGTCGTCTTCGATCGCCGGCCAGAGCCCGTCCCAGAAGGTCTCCATCAACTGCAGCACGAACTCGAGCCCGTCGCGGAAGCTCTCGATGCCCTCTTTCTTCAAAAGAGCCTGTGCCAGCCACACCGCAAGCTGCAGGTCTTTGGTTTTGGTAGCCAGCGCGTTGCTGATCAGTTTGATCGTGAGCGCCCAGTCGGCAACCTTGATCTGGGTCTGCCATTCGCCTTGCGCATCGGCCTGCTCTTCGCGGCGGGCTTCCCTGATTTGGTCGTAGATGGGATCGAACTTGAGGTATTTGCCGGTGGGGCTGTCTCCCGGAATCGGATTTAGCAGATCATTGCGCAGAGGCATTTTCTTGCGGACTTTCTTCTTCGCGTGAGGCGATCTCCAGATGCCGCAACTCGAGGATCGGGATATCCTCTCCGTCCACCAGAAGGCTCTTCTGGCCGAACGGGATCTGCTCTCCGTCCTTTTCTTCCCACACGGATGCGCGGCCCAACCGCACCGCATCGTCGGCGTGCCGGAAGCTGAATGGCGACAGCACTGGCACGAGCACCTCGCCTAATTCTACGCCCCGGAAGGACGGTCCGGTACGCACAATCACCGGCGCCCACAGCAGATCGCGAAGGCGCTTGGGGGCCTGCATTTCCAGCGAGGCAATGTGTTCGAATGGAATCCATATGTACTGCCCCGCCGCGAATACCTCCAGCCGCGGGCCGATCCTGGGATCGCTGTCGCTGATCGACTGAAACGGCGTCCCATTCAGGGTGCCGGACGGCTCGTGAACGTCCGATCCCGTGGTTGGATACTCCTTCTTGTCAAACATCTCCCGCCGGCTGCGATCCGCGGACAAAACGGCGCGATACAGCAACCCCCCGGTCATCGCCTCGGGGCTGCCCTGCGAGAGAATGTCGAGCTGCTTTTCCGCGCGGTCGAAATTGCCGGCAAAACACAAAAGCTCGAAAAGGAAGGTGCGGCGCTGGCTGTCGTCCGGGTGGTTCCGGAGCTCGCCATTCAGCGCCTGCACCGCCTCATCGAGTTTGCCAGCCTGGTACAGTTCCCTGGCCGTCATAAAGAATAGGTTACTGCGGTTTAGAGCTTCGTGTTCTGCGCCACATCCCAGCCCATCTCTCCGGCCGGCGTGCCGCTGCCATCGGGCTTCTGCACCTGGTAGTTCATGTTGATGGTCTTGAAGTTCAGGGTGATGCTCTCGGTGGGTGTGTCGTCCCCGTGCGAGCCGCCCAGTTGATACGAAGTCACGAAGACCTGGGTCAACTTGATCTTCAGGAACTCCAGCGGCTTCTCACCGGCTTTCCGCGAGACGATGTCTACTTCGTCGTAGTGCTTGCCGTTCGCGCACTTCAGGAACAGGTCGCAGCTCGAGGTATCGGTCCGCTTGCTGACGGTGATGTCGTGCATGTTCACCTTGCCCGCACCCGAACCGCCGCCCACGTGGCCGCCCGAGCCGGCCTGCGTGGCGCCGAAGCTCCAGCTATAAATGTCAATCCACCCCTTGTAAACGGCATCCTGGGCTTCGCCCTTGATGCCGGACAAATTCAGAAAATAATCAACAGACATTCTGATAATCCTCCTACACCGATCGTTTCTTGTTCATTCGCTTTCGATTGCTGCTCACGGCCACAGGGAGTCAGCCAGCCGGGATATTTCGCCCGGCTGGCGATCTGAGAATCAAAGATCTTACAGCTTGGTATTCTGCGCGACGTCCCAGCCCATCTCTCCGGCCGGCGTGCCGCTGCCGTCGGGCTTCTGGACCTGGTAGTTCATGTTGATGGTCTTGAAGTTCAGGGTGATGCTCTCGGTGGGTGTGTCGTCCCCGTGCGAGCCGCCCAGTTGATACGAAGTCACGAAG